>Ga0209489_101113_pt1 | contig 54588 bp, 25 predicted proteins | sample SiratrowhiteBW_FD_187527 | JGI IMG/M metagenome (GOLD analysis project Ga0209489, IMG submission 187527) | Root nodule microbial communities of legume samples collected from California, USA - Siratro white BW (SPAdes) (version 2) | ecosystem: Host-associated > Plants > Roots > Nodule | place... | reverse complement strand
CTAAGTTCTAGACCAAGCTTCAAATCTTCATGAATCTTCATGCATTCCACATATGATCATAGGTCTTGAACTTCTTCACACATGATTGGCTTCATCAAATACAATTAGTTATCCACTGGTGCTAACAGTAGTACTCATCCAAACAATATTTAAATGTTATATTGAGACAATATAATTTGTTTGAAGAATATTGTAAAATTCACCTATGTGATTCAAGTATTATAAGAGAGATATAATTTGAGTCAAATCAAAATAGAAGATTAAAAATAAATAAATAATAATATAAAAATGTATTAATGTTTTTTTGTTATAAGTTACTCTCTTATATAATAAATATATAAAACTGAAGATGAAATTAAAATTTGCTCTTGCATATACTAAAAAAAGCTTATTTTCTTTACATTTTCTTTTTTCTTTTTTCTCATTATACGAGTAAAAAGTATGTGAGAGACTTAGTAAAAATGATACTTTTTCTTATTAATAAAGAAATGATTTTATTTTTACTTTTTTTTTCTCAAATTACTATATACTCTTGACTAAATTTATTTATTTATAGGTTATGCAAAAACAAAAATCAATACTTAGCTATAGACTCTCAAAGTTACTTTTAGCATGGATACATCCTATTTAACTCATATCAAGAATTCTTTTATGAGTTTCTCTGAAAAAAAAAAATCAACACTCATTTACTAACTCTCTGATCTAGTTTTAGTCCTAAATTATGCAGAAAAATCATTACTCATTGAGTAATTGTCTAACCTAACTTTAACCTTAAATACGTTCTACTTCATCCATATCAAAAAATTCAAGATTTATACAAAAGAAATCAATATTCAATAATAAGCTGTTTGGCATTTCTTAGCTTTAGATATATAATTTTACTCATATCAAAAGTTCATTTATCTCTTACCCACACATTTATAAAGGAAAATAATATAATGGTAATTTTGTAAAATATAATAATACTAAATTCATAAAAATTTTAAATGGATATGAAACATGTTGAGAAATTTATTGTTTTGTGGTTATAATATAATAATATGATCTTTTTATGAAAAATAAGTTATGTGTTTATACTTTATTAATTAACTAAAAAAAAAACGATCACTTATCACCACTACTCATGGAGAAATAGAAAATAATCTCTTCTTCTTAATCTTTTGTTACTTGATTTTCACCTCTTTCATTCTAATATCTTAAATTGAAAACAACTTCCATAAAATATTTAAGATCATTTACCTTAGTTTTGAATTTTCTACTCCATAAATACTTAATTTTCCTCTTTAAATCTTAATTGTATGAAATTTTAAGAAAAGTTGTAACTTATTTTTCATCTACATTGATATGATGTTTTTTCTTGTAATTTTTATTTAAAAATGGATTCATTGACACTAAAAACCTATGAATTGATTCCAGAATAATTCAAAACGGATTTATTTTTACAAAAGTTGCGATTTAATCAAGTTTAATATATATATTTTTTTTAAATTTTCTACAAAATCCAAAAATTAATATTTTAATTCATCTTTATCAACTTTTATTGTATTTTAGAATTCTATATTAAGTATTGAAGTGTAGTTTAGACTACAAATAATTAAGATCAAGAGACTATAAGTTTCAACAACAAAATTATAGCGTGTAATTTATTCTTGTATATATAAAAGTGTTTAATTTTCATAAAGATATGCATTATTTTGCTTAGAAGTGTTAAAGTGTTAGAAAATAATGTATGATATTTCATTATGTTTCATGGCACAATTGTAAAATGGGTAATTTTGTGAAATATGAAAGCCTTAGTGTGAAAGCTATGTGGAAACAATTAGAAATACAGTGTGATATAAAGTCAAAATGATCATATGGGTTTAAGAGAGTTGGATAGTAAAGAATAATAATATATAAAATATTAAATAAATAAGAATCACTAGTAAAAAAACACATTTTGCGTCGATTAAAATGGAATCGATGTAAATAAAAACTCGGTGATATTTACGTCGGTTAAAATGGAATCGATGTAAATAAACTCGGTGATATTTTTGTAAATATTTGAAGAGATATTATGTTATTTAATTCAAACTTGACGTAATATACCATATTTTATGTCTACTGTCACTTATAACCGATATAGAAAAGACTGAAAAAAAATTGAAAAATTGAAAACACTAAACATACTACGTCGGTTGAGAGGTGTCAACCAATGTAGTATGTAGCCCATATTATATCGGTTGGGGCTTTCCAACTAACATAATATCCCTCTATTGGCGCGCGATTTAATTTTGAAGAAAATTTGGCGAAATTTGGTCAGATACTATGTTGGTTGGGAGCTTCTAACCGACATAATATGTCTCTCGAGTTAAAATTAGGGATTTCAAGAGAAATTTTAACTCTTGGGTATCATTTTTCTCTTCGCTTACTTTTTCCTCTTAGGTTTTCTTCTCCTTCACCTTCTCCTTGCCTCGCCGCTGCCTCCTCCTCCTCAGTGCCTCCTTCTCAGCCTCACTGTCTCCTTCTTAACCTCGCTGCCTTCTTCTCTCAGCCTTCGCGTGGTACCAGTTTTATTCTCACTAGTCAATTGTATTTCACGTGGTGTCACTTTATTTTCTCACTGGTTTTCATTTGTATCTTTGTTGTTCACTTTATCTAGGGTTCGTTTGACTCTATTTTTGACTTCTTCCACATTCATTTGGTGTGCGCAAGCTTCTATTTGCAAGAGGTTAGCAATTTTGTAAAATTCATTAAAAATAGTTATAAATTTATTTTTGACCTAAATTTTTTATGTGCATCTTCATCTTCATTTAGTATATATTTAATGGTAGAGTGCTTACATTATATAGGTTTATCATAGATTTAGGGTTTCAAAAATTTAGGACGAAAAAACGGCTTTAACTTTTGATAGAGATCTCGGATTGAGACGCTCCAAAAATGAAAGTTGCTCGAAATTGCGTAATGAAGCCCCTGGCCAACTGTCAAAGGCAATTGGGCCTCCGAAAATTCTAAAATTCCATCATTTAGGATTTCCTTTTTATTTTTTGTTATTTTTTACCCATTTTTTAGATTGTAGCCTTTGATTTCACATATCTTATATTTCCTAGAAAATTCTTCAAATGACTCAAATACACTCAAGAGGAAATTGAAGTGTTTGAACTATATGAGTGCGTAGCAAAAGTCTGTTCATGTCAATTTATGTTACTTTTTTTATGAACCCTTCTCTAAAGAATATAGTTTGACACCAGATAATTCTACCTATTCTGGACTATTGCAACCTCTTCCAATTCTAGATCATGTTTGGCTACATATCACAATGAACTTCGTTGAAGGATTGTCCAACTCTTCTGATGTGGCGCAATCATTTTTGAATAATCTTTTTAAACTGCATGGCTTCCCCCCACACGATCTGATTTTTGAGTTTTGGCAAGATCTTATGGCTTACCATCCTCGTATTGATGATCAAACTGTGATAGTTAATAGATGTGTAGGTCCAGTTGCATATAAGTTAGAATTGCAAATTCATAATGTTTTTCATATTTCTTAGTTAAGGAAACAGGTTGGTAATGTCTTTGTTTCTGCAGCAGTGTTGGGAGATATTGCAAGAGAACCTATTTTGGATAGAATGACAGTGAAAAGAAAGAATCACGTTGTGACCAAAGTACTTCTAAAATGGAAACATCAGTTACCTGAGGAAGCTATTTGGGAATTCTATTTTCATTTGAAGTAGAAGTTTCCTCAAGTCAATTCTTAAGAACAAGAATTTAACTAGGGTCATAGAGTTTTACAAAACATATTTTTGCTCAGTCATTCTTCTTGTAATTCAAAAGTGTTCGGATTTCATTCCATTTCATGGAATCTCTATTATCCGTGTTCTTCATTTCTTTATACTCCTATAACTGCTATATTAGATCTTAACTTTTCCTAGTTAAAATATTCTATTAATAATAGAAGGCTTTGTGGAAGTTGTTGAAAGGAGAATAACGTAAAAAATATTTAGGAATGGCAGGAGGCTTTTTTCTTATTAATTTGAAATAAATAAATGCCTATATTAATAGGCTTACAAAAGGAATTAATTTAAAAATAAAAATAAAAATATCACACTCCACTAACTTAGTTGTTTGTAACCAACGAAAATATCTTAACAACTTATTTGACTAATTATCTACTCTTGTAAATTTGAATTAATTTCCAACACTCCTCCTTAATTCAAAATTGCTCACACCAAGCAACTCTCTAAAGTATTGGAATTTTTCCTTCGTTAAAGCCTTTGTCAAAACATCAGCTAATTATTCTTGGGTGCTGCAATATTCCATTGATATTTCTTCCTTTGCTACTAAATCACAAATAAAGTGGTAACGGATGTCAATATGCTTTGTTCTACTGTGAAACGTTAGATTCTTTGTCATAGAAATAGTTGCCTTGTTATCACAAAATATCTCTGTTGCCACCTTTTACTCTTGTTGAAGATCTGTTAAAACTCTCCTTAACCAAATGGCTTGACAAGTTGCTGAAGTTGCTGCAACATATTCTGCTTCTGAAGTTGACAATGCTGGTGTAGCTTGCTTTTTTGAACTCCAAGTGATCGCTCCTAATCCTAGAGTGAAAACATTTACTGAAACACTTCTTCTGTCATCTATAGAACTTGTCCAATCGCTGTCTGTGAACCCAAACAATTTGAAATTAGAAGTTTTTGAGTACCAAATGCTATACTCCAAGGTTCCTGCAATATACCGCATGACCCTTTTTGTTGCTCCATAATGCACCTTTGAAGGTTGCTGCATAAACCTGGAAATAACACCAACAAAAAATGCAATATCGGGTCTAGTGTGGGTCAAATAAATTAAACCTCCAACCAAACTTTTGAATCTCTTAGCATATGCCTTTTCTTCTCCATCTTCCTGCTGTAATTTTTCATTAAGATTCATAGGTGTAGTTGCAGGCTTACAATTAGACATGCCAAATTTATTGAAAAGATCACTTGCATATTTTCTTTGTGAAATAAATATTCCATCTTCAGTTTGATAAACTTCAAGACCAAGAAAATAATGCAATAAACCCATATCTGACAGCTCAAACTCATTCATCATTTGAGACTTAAGCTCATCCACAAGAAAGATAGAAGAACTAGTATAAATGATATCATCAACATAAAGACAAATAATGATGAAATCATTTTTACCTTCCTTTTTCACGTACAAGGTGGGCTCATTTTCACTTCTCATGTACCCCTTTTGTTGAAGGTACCCATCAATCTTGCTATACCAAGCTCTTGATGCTTGCTTCAACCCATACAATGCTTTCTTTAATTTGTACACCTTTGTTTCATTGCCTTCCTTTACAAAACCTTCTGGTTGGGTTACATACACCTCCTCTTGTAACTCACCATTAAGAAATGCTGATTTGACATCAAACTGATAAACAGGCCATTGTAATTGTGTTGCCAAGGCTAAGACAAGTCTCACTGTTTCAAAACGTGCTACCGGAGAAAATGGTTCTTCAAAATCAATGCCATGTTGTTGTGCATAACCTTTTGCTACAAGACGAGCTTTGTGTTTTTGTAAGCTTCCATTTGCATCAAACTTTGTCTTGAACACCCACTTCAAGCCAATTGCTTTTTTACCTTTCGGTAAATCCACCATCTTCCACGTTTCATTCTTTTCAATGGATTCCATCTCTTCTACCATTGCTTTCTGTCATTCTTCCTTTTCAGCTGCTTCTTCATAATATAGTGGATCTGACACAGTAAGAGCAAATTGACTCAAGATATATGTGTCAGCAAGATATTTTACATTTGGCTTCTTGACTCTGGTTGATCTTCTTTTTGAAATTGGCTCATCTGAAAAATCTTCATGAGTAATAGATGTTGTTGGTGTCATTGATGGGCTAGCGGTTGAACTTGGAGGTAAGTCATGTCTTTCATCTTGAAAATCTTCAATAGGCACAGAAAACTCTTGTTGAACCTGTTCATCATTTAATCTCCAGCTTGTATTTTCATCAAATACTACATCCCTTCTAATTAAGATCTTGCCATTGAGAGGGTTATACAATCTATATGCTTTGGATTTAGTACAATAACCAATAAAAATGCATTTTTCAGATTTTTCATCAAGCTTTTGACGAGCTTGAGAAGTTACCAAAGCATAAGCAATACAACCAAAGACTCGTAAATAACTTACATTGGGTTTTCTTTCATACCATGCTTCATATGGAGTTTTATTCATGACAGCCCTTGTTGGTGAAAGATTCAACAAATAAACAGAAGTTGCTACAGCTTCTGCTCAAAACTGCTTTGTCAGTCCCCTTGCTTGTAACATGCTTCTTGCCATCTCCATAACAATTCTATTTTTCCGTTCAGCAACACCGTTCTGCTCAGGGGTATAAGGAGTTGTTAGCTCCCTACGGATGCCATTTTCTTCACAAAACAGATTGAATTCTCTGGACACGAACTCTCCTCCTCTATCTGTACGAAGTGTCTTGATATGGCAACCACTTTGATTCTCCACCATAGCCTTGAACTTCTGAAACTGCCCACAAGCTTCTGACTTGTTTTCCAGAAAATACACCCAACTCATGCGACTATAATCATCTGTAAATAACAAGAAATAACAACTTCCACCCAAGGACTTAGTTTGCATAGGCCCACATAAATCAGCATGAATTAATTCAAGACATTCAGAAGCTCTCAATGCCTTCCCAACAGGAAATGACTTTCTAATTTGTTTTCCATAAACACATCCTTCACATAAATCAAGAGAACCAATTTTTGGTAATCCAAAAACCATACCTTTATCACTTAGCAATTGCAAGCCTTTGATATTAAGATGTCCATACCTCAAATGCCATAACTTTAAGTAATCCTTTGCACTTGTAGTGAGAGCAAAATTGTCCATGTTGGAAACATCTAAAGGGAACATCTTATTTGGAGTCATGATAACATGAACTTGTTTACCCGATTTCTTGTTTATGATAACACATGCATCTTCATCAAACAGAATAAAATATCCACTGGCCATTAGTTGTCCAACACTCAATAAGTTGTATCCTAAATCAAGAACAAAGTGAACGTTGTCCAACATTTTTTCTTTGCCATGGCTAGTGTGAACTCCCACAGTGCCTTTGCCTTCAACTTGAATCTCCTTTCTGTTGCCAAGTTGTACCTTTATCTTTTGTGTCTCATCAAGTTCCTTGAACAAAGATTTTGTGCCGGACATGTGATTCGAACAACCACTATCTAGAAACCATAAATCGCTTGGTTTCTGATCAGCTTCAATACAAGCCATAAATCGCTTGCTTCTTCTATGGCTGCCACTACATGATCAAACTTTGGAGTTAAGCTTCTCAGAACTTTAGCCACAACTGTTTCATCTGAAATCTGCTCACCTTAGGAGCACATTTGACTGACTACTGCCATTGTTCTTGACAAAAAATCAGCAATTGATTCATCATTCTTCATCATCAAGGTTTCAAAGTCACGTCCCAGTGATTGCAATTTCACTGTCATGACCTTTGAATCTCCCAAAAACTCCTTTTTTAAGATTGACCATGCTTCCTTTGATGTATTTGCTGCTACCATACGTGAGAAAAGAGTCTCATGCACTGTTTGTTGGATGATAAACAATGTTTTAGCATCTTTCTTCCTAGTTTCTTTTAGTCTCTCCTCCTCTGCTTCATTGGGTTCTTTTATTTCTTCAAACCCATTCTCCACCAAATCCCACAACCCTTGTGATTTGAGCAGTGTCTTCACCTTGATGCTCCACCAATCATACTTGTCACCAGTAAAAATAGGTAGAAGAGGTTGAGGAGAAGAAATTGTAGGTAATGATGTCATATTGTCCAAAGGATTAATGGCTATGATACCAATTTGTTGAAAGGAGAATAACGTAGAAAATATTTAGGAATGGCAGGAGACTTTTTTCTTATTAATTTGAAATAAATAAATGCGTATATTAATAGGCTTACAAAAGGAATTAATTTAAAAATAAAAATAAAAATATCACACTCCACTAACTTAGTTAACGAAAATTAACAATTTATTTGACTAATTCTCTACTCTTGTAAATTTGAATTAATTTCCAATAGAAGTAATTAATCTGCTCTGCAGTCAATTCATTATTTGGGGTATGATTTACCTATTTGTTTTTGTTTAAATTCACTAAAACAATTCTCTTGTTGTTTGGAAATTTTTGTTCGTTCCAACGATGCAGAATGTATCTATAACTTGTTAATTCATATCTGCCTCATGGAACTGCACTTTGATGGGGACACTTGGCAACATGTTCAATAAAAAATTATACCATTTTTTTCACTAATTATTTGTCTCATATTTATGAAACCAAAATATCAACAACCAACAAAATATTTTCTTCTTACTAGGTGATTTCATTACATAAATCAAACAATATCTATAACTATCGAATGGTTCAATAGTTATTTTATAGCCCCTATTTCATCATTTTGGTTTAATTTTTCTGGTGGAGCAAAATATTAATATGTTTTAGAACAAGTTTTTTGAAGGGCTTTAGAAAACTTTATTTATGTGACATAACTATTGGAGTTTCATATTATATATATATTATTAACGATGGAATAAAGAAATATCGTTACAAGAAGAATAACATCATCTATACACCCTAAGATTGATTAATAATATGTATGATAATAATATCATCGATAATTTATTTGAAGAATAATGTGAGATTCACTCGTGACAATGTAATTCACTTACGTGGAAGATGTGCATTCTATCACAACTTGATTGAATGTTTTTGTATAGCTAGAGCAAAAGGCAAAATCCAACTTTATAATGAGTTTCCAACAATTTGTCATTCATGAACCAACTTTAAACCCAAGAAGTGATTTTTTTTGTAAGAAAGGAGACAATGACATATGGAAACCAACAATCCATAACACATCACCCATAACACATCAAGAAAGAAAAGATTTTTTCACATACATGTATGAGATATAAAAACCAACAAACCAAAAGACATCAAAAATTGATTTTTGAACACATATATGTGCATGTACCATATACAGAAACCAGCAGCAAAAACAGATCAAGAAACAATTTTTTCGCATACATGTATGAAATACAAAAACTAACAAACCAAAAGACATCAAAAAACAATTTTTAAACATATACATGTATCAAATACGAAAACTAGCAGCAAAAACACATCAAGAAACGATTTTTTTGCAAACATGTATGAGATACAAAAACCAGCAAACCAAAAGACACAAGAAACGATTTTTAAACATATACATATATCATATACGAAAACCGACAGCAAAAACACATTAAGAAACAATTTTTACATTGACTCAAGTGCTTCAGATAGCAAACACAAAGCATGTTTCATACCTTTCAGTTGCAATCTGGAGAAAAAAAACACACTACTCCTTATCTTGGATGATAAAAGACGACCTTCAATGAAGCCACCAAATGAAAGAAAAAAAACGTTTTCTCTCTTTTTGTTGGCGTTTCACATTTTGGTTTGCCAATAACATATTTGCCCCTTGTAATAATACAAACACAATCCACCTCAGATAAAATAAATTTATCTTTGTCAAAGTATCATTTTCCTATTTTATTTGTGTGTAGGTTATGCACTTTCAAAATGATGTCAACGATCAAGGTGTACATTTCGCATATATTTATTGTTTTCCTCCCAATCATTTCTCATGCTGTACCCTTGGCTTGCTGCAGGTGAAGTAAATGTTTCCTTGTCAAGTGTTGTGAGGTTTTCTGCAAAGGTGCGAAAGCTGTCCAAAAAAAGTAATAATTGCCCAGCTTGTGGATTCGTATTGAAACCCTGTCCTCTCGCAAAAATCAAGGTTGAAATGGGAGATTGCTTCACCTAATAGTTCTGGCTTTTCAACTTTGGACATCACAGAAAATAAGAATGAATCATACAGCTGCACCTACATGGCCAAAGATGTTGGCACTTAAGAGATTTGTGATGGCAACAGTTTCTTACCATGTACCTTCACTACCAATGTGTACAGCAGTAATTCAAACATCATGCTCCTTATAATTTTATCATTATTGTTATTTTCGTAAGTACTCTTTTATATATATGTAGGTGTGCATAATTACTATATTTCCATATATCGAGATATTGTCGCTGTTAATGGGACCTTGTGCTATCTATAACATCGACATGTCTCTCTTCTTTGTCTTCTTTTTTTAGGGAGGACAAAAATTTCACTTTAAGTGAACATTTTCCTTGATCAGAATTTTCAATGATAATATTTAAATCATCATTTATCCACTTTTTAAATACTTAACAATTCCTGAAATTTAAAAAATAAACAACCTTTATTTTTTCAGGGCTTCCAAACACAAACAGGGTGTAATCCATATTTTCAAATAGTTATTTTTTATACACCTTCCATCATCTGACCAGTTTTCAGACCAATGAAAATGTCTGTTTTAGAAGTTTGAATTTTCAAGTTCAGAAATTTGGGGTTGTCTGATTTACTCCAGGAATATGTTTTTTTAAGGATTCCTCTGCTTGACTTGCAGGTGAATATTTTCCAAAAGCTGACAATGATACATACAAGTTAGAATTATCAGTTCAGTCTCAAATTCATAATGTTTTTCATGTTTCTCAGTTATGGAAACAGGTTGGTAATGTCGCTAAGTTACCATCTGGAGCAGTGTTGGAGGATGGTAGTGTAACTGGTTGCATTATAATAATTCTTTTTTTCCCAAACTGAATCAAAATGGTTCTCCATGTCCAACCGCAGATATTGTTAGATCTAATATTTGTGACAAACTTGTTAGCCCGACAGTTTCAATATTAGATTGGTTGATGAAGATCTGGCCAAAGTTGAAGACAATTGGGCCAACTATACCATCTATGTTTCTGGACAAGCGAGCTAAAGATGATGATTAGTATGGCTTCAGTCTCTTCAAGAGTGAAGAATGTGTGAAATGGATGGATGAGAAGCCAAAGGATCTATTGTTTACGTTTCATTTGGGAGCTTTTCAACCCTAAATGAGGAGCAAATGGAGGAAGTAGCTTTTGGATTGCAAGAGAGTGGTTGTCACTTCTTGTGGGTGGTTAGGGCTACTGAAATGGGAAAGATTCCAAAAGCCTTTGAGAGAAATTCAGAGAATGGTTTAGTGGTAACATGGTGCTCTCAATTGAAAGGCTTTGAGCTTAGGAGTTCCAATGATTGCAATGCCACAATGGACAGACCAAACCACAAATGCAAAGCTTATTGAAGATATTTGGAAAATAGGCCTAAGAGTTTCACCTGATGACAAAGGGGTTTTCAGAGAGGAAGCTTTGAAGAAAGCTATAAAGGAAATTATGGATACTGAGATAGGAAAAGAGATAAAGGGAAAAGCCATCCAATGGAAGAATTTGGCGGCAAAGACAGTTGATGAGGGTGGAAGTTCAAATATGAATATAAGAGTTCATGGATGGCTTGGTTCATTCATAATGAATCAAGTAAGAATGTGGTGCAACTACTCTTTCGATAATTTTTGTATCATTAGTTGAATCAAAGTTTTCTATACTTTAAACTTTCATACTTTGTTATAACATTAATATAGTTTCAGTTATATATACAAAACTTGCAAATTGTATTTTTGTATAAACTTATAATTTATTAATATTACTAGATTTGTTTAAATGGGAACTTTGTAAATCTCTTTTAGAATATATTAGTATCTTCCTCCTTTTATCAAAATGAAAAGTATAAATCTTTATCTTTATCTTCTCCGTGCTTTAATAGTAGATTTTAGGTTATTTTTCAGTACTGTTATTAGTTTTTTAACAAAAAGCAGTCAATTCTCAATTATAACAACTTTTAGCATGAAGCATGTCCTCGTTCTCATTGATCCCTTAACTCATGAGCCTTTCAAAAGTTAAATGCAATATAGAATCACATCAACAAAACAACTACATAACATTAGTAACATTTACTAAAATTAATGAACAAGTTGTAGGGCTAATGTGCAGTAGTTACCGGAGTGGATAATTTCAAATCTCTAGCTTATACGGAAGATAAATAAAAGTTCAAGATAGGAAAAATTTTCCTATTCGACCCTCTAGAAATGTAAGCTGCACGGTTCAGTCCAGCATAAAAACACTTTACAAGAACCTAATGTCATTTTCCTTATATTCAAGAAGGATAGAGGCAAGAGCAAGTCTATATGCTGTAGATCTCAAATTCCTGACAAGTACGTATATTTCCCTCCTTCTCTGTTTGATAGTAAAACAGCCTCGCAAAAGCCCTCAGCTACAAGACTCTTGCTGCAATGACATTGCACTCGGTAAGATTCTCTACAATGAGACATTTAAATGTTCTTGCACATATTTTGCACATACTAGTAAACGATTAAAGTAAAAAATGGATAAGATTTTACAACCTTCCTTGAACAGAATCTGTTGTGACAAAGCCAATAGGCCAACGGTGTGATTTGCTTGAAATTGAATCATCTGGTATCTGCATTTCCCATCTACCAGAGGAATGTTCTTTGAAGTATAATTGCATAGTAGACTGAGACATTTGAAGTCCCTCTTCACTTCTATATGAAAACAATATAGACAACATATAAACTTAAATCCAAAAGATTTATATTAGTCTGCACTAAAGTTTAAATTTTAATATCTTTTCCAAGCAACAGGAGAAGAATGAATCATTTCATCTTTATCTTTGTACTTGAAGCAGTCGGTAAAACCACAAAAATTATACAATGTATTGCAACATTTGTAAGATTCCATCTGAATTGCATTAAGCATAAAAATAATGTTGCTTTGTTAGTTACTATTCTTCACCAAATTCCAGCATATAATTAACTGAGAAAGGCACAAAAGAAAAATAACTCTGAAATAACACTGGCACATAATCTAATCAAAATCGATTTAGAGAGTTACATGTTTTGATTCCCAACGACTAGAACTAAGAAACAAAATGAGTTACAAAGCACGATACATTCATTTACATAAAATCATATGATTCCTTAAGCAGTTCCAACGAATAGCAACATGAGATCCATTTCATGAATATCCAGAAATATTATTTCCTGACAGTCATTTGTGAATAAAATCTTAAATTGGTAGCAAAATGGATTTAAAATCTTGAGCACAATATCAGTTACGAATGATACAATATGCAGTAAAAAGCATGAGACTTCAACATAAAATCATATAATTCCTTAAGTCAGTCCAACCCACAGCAACAAGACATCCATTCAAGAACCATCCAGGATTTGCTAGTGTTTTCATGCATAAACATTAGTTTTACTGACAAGATTTTTTTTTTTTTTATCAGCGATATTTTAGGAGTGTTCAGACTCTTATACAAAATAAGATCTCTTGCTTTTAATGCATCCTCACTATTAATCAACCCCTTTTACTGTGCATAACACACATTACAGACATGTCGCAAATTACAGTTCAAACCTCCAGTGTTACATATATCAATAGGCAATGCGACTAACTTAGCTGTTACAAAAGCTCGAATAATTGCATTCATTAGCATTGAACCATTCACTTTGCAATAACGGTGACCATCTCACATTATGTGATTCAGATTTTCCCAAACACTCATCGAATAAATCTTAATCAGTTTGACTACGGTTGTATTCTTCCTTCCTGTGTTCAACCATTGATTTTGAATACATTTTCCTTCCCTTGACCACACATCATTCATCCTCCCTGTTGCCTTTGCTGCATACTTCTAGTTCAGTCTCCAATCCTCCATACCAGTGGCCTTCTGCATCCATTAGCACTCCTAGTGCAGAAGCAGCCAAAAGTCCATGTGTGACTGCTGGTACCCTAAAAAAATGAACCAGCTTTTCCTTCCTCGGGTTACCATTTCAATGGTACAAAACTAGAGTTCAATCGACAGCACCCTAATTTGTGATAGTTTTCAGGCAGAGCTGAGAACTATAATACTAATCCGAATATGAAAATATATACTTTAGGGATTCTGTATTTCATCCACACCCAGCTTTTAATTTGTGCCAAACATAAGATCTCATCCTCATCTACTCTCCCGTCTTTGAAGATTATTTTATCCCTATGGTTCCATATGAGAGATATCATTGTCACCCAAAACCCACATTCCTTTTTAGATCAGATTTTGATTTTTATAAATCCTACCAGGTTCTTCAAGGTGGCCACTCTATCTAACATAACTCTCCAAGAGAGAAATTTTGCTGATGGTTGGGCTTTCAAGTTCCAGAGTTGGCTAAAACAGTTTTGATTTTATTCAGTATCAGAGTTTTGTAGTGCTAGATAACCAAACCTTCAGTATACTTCCCTGATTCATCCCCTACCCAAACCCGGGATCAACATTAGTTCTTTTTCATAGCACCTGATTAATTAAAGTTAGTAACTCCACTTCCTTTTCTGTGTCCTATGCTAGTCGGTCCCTTCTCCAGCTTAACCTCCACTGCCACAATCTTTTATTCCACTCCCCTACCTCCCCCACTAGACACTCCTTACAATTAGAAATTAGGAACATCCTAGGAAACAATTGTTTTAATGATTCACTCCTTGCCCACCTATCTTCCCAGAACCTGACCCCATTACCATCACCTAATTCCCATCTAACTCTACTGTCAAACCAATTTTGTTGGTCGTTGTGACCACACACACTGTACAAAAAGGTCCCTCCACCACCATGACAGGTTACAGTCCCCTAAGCTTTCTGACATCTCATCTAAACAAGAAAAACCTGATTATCACATATTAGTGTCATTTGAGTGACTTCTCAAAATTACAATTTTTAAGTAAATGTTTAAGCCAAATAAGTTTCCACGTGGCTGAGGCCACAGCTTTAGATCTTGCCACAACATATTGTTTATGGCTCTTCTAAGAGATTAAATTATCACCAATAAAAACACAATATTTGAAAGTAGATCTTTTATTAGACAGATATCCTGCCAAATCAAGATCTGAGTAACATATAACTACTTGTAAGACAATGTCATCAACATATATTACACACTTGAGTGACGGCTGAATGATTTGGCTCACTGGGAGTCATATCAAATTGTTGAACAACACTACTGAATTTTCCAAACCAAGTCTTAAGAGACTCCTTGAGGTCATATAAAGATTTATAAAGTTTTATATAGTGAAATTATTAGATATATTGTGTTTTTATTATATAAAGGTAATTTTGTAAAATATAAATTTTCTTTCCCGTTTTCTATGGTCAGCCATTGGGTAGATTTTAAAAGTTACTAAAAAATGTTTTTAAACTGTTTGTATATTTGTTCTGTTAGAGAGTAACTAATAATAAATAACACTAATTCTATTTTTCTTTTTCATTTTTTACCTTCTCTTCTCACTTCTACATTTTTATTCTTCATGAATCTAATTAAGATTATTTCTTAAGCGATTTAAAAATAAAAAAAATAATTAAAAATATAATCATCACAATAAATTAAATCCAACATTGAATCGTGTTGAACAAAATAATTAAACTTATAAAACGTTTGATTAAATTAAATAATATCAGCAGTTTGTAGTGAAAAACCTAAGAGTTTTACCCTAAACCCTGTTTCTTGTTCCACACCCCAAAACAATCAGAATGCTTCGTATAATGCTGGTTCTTAATTTTTCTCCAGCTGCCGAATTGTGTATTAGTTTACAGGTATATATAAGTCTCTGGCTCGCAATTCCTTGTTTTGTTTTCTTTTTATTCAGATTCTATAACAAAAGGGTATTAAGGAAGAGTACGGCGGGTGCAGAAATCGTTATGACCAATTGTTTTAATAATTGCAATGGAGTTCAAAATTTCAAGAATGCTCATTTTCTGTTTTGTAATCATAAATGCGGGGATGCGGCCAGTGTGAGAGGTTAGTGGTAAGTATTAATAAATCTCATCTTAACGGTAATATTTAGCTGACCTTTATCTTCCTTGGGAAATTATTCAGCAATTCAGATTCGGCACCAGTGGCACCGACCCCTGTTAAGGTGAGTTATCTGACTCCTGTTAATAACATCTCAGTGATTTGGTTGTGACGAGTTGATTTTTGAACTACTGGATATACCTCGGCCAAGTCCTTAGGAAACTTAGAAACATTAAATCATTAAGTAAATTGGGTAATGAAGATGAAATCATCACCGAGGCTTTCGAGAAAGATGAGCCTACATGGGCGATTCTTCCCTGCACCTCAATATTTTTGTAAATTCCAAAAATAGCCTTGAGAAAATTAATGTAGGGGGTGGGTGATGTTGGAGATGGTAGTTCGTGGTGTTACTGGGAGTGTGTGGTGAAGGTTGTGGTGTTTCCTTCTTCTGTGGTTGCTTGTGGTTCATGAGTGGTAGAAAAGAGTTTGCTTACGAGCAAGTAATCAAACTTATTTATGCTGGGGGTTATAAATATAGGTTCACACCATGGGTCTACTCTGAGCCCTTATCCTTTTATCTTGTTTTACGTTTTATCTTGTTTTAGGATATGCTTACTGAACACATCCCAAAGTTAGTGTCACCATGTATTTGTTAGGATATAAGGAGAAAGAGAAGTTTACTAAGATAGTTAGAATATGATAGAACACCTTCAATAGAGCCCATTGAGAGTCCAATGCAGGAAAGGCCCAAGATATGGAGAGTGTACACTCGTAGGGGTAAAGGTGGACAACCAGGGGAGAGTTAGTCAGAGGGACTGAGCTGGCAAGTGAGTGGAGGGACGGGTATTAGGAGTGGAGGAGTGAGAATAAGAGGTAGTTAGGGAATATGGTAATTTTGGAGGACAGAGAAAGATCTTCTCTGATGAGCATTTGCTCTGGTTTTGCCTGAGTGGCTTTTGTCATTGGTTTTTTACTGGAATGCAATATTATTGAGATAGCATTATCTATCAGAATATCAGCAGGTTAGTTGTTTGGTTCGAGGAGTTAATTAGATATAATATATAAATAGGGAAGAAGGATCGGAGAGATACCTAGAGATTCAGATTTGTTGTTATTGTAAATCAATGAGTCCCTCCTATCATTCTTCTCTTATTTATAAATTATATCCAGTAAACCCCTCTAACCAACTAACTATCCATTGGTATCATTATCTTAATAAACTTCTCCTTCTATCCTAACGGTATGCTTTTTAAAACAATTTAATTTAATATTATTATGCAAGTGGAGATCAATTAATGGTAACTAGAGTAGTGGAGAAAATCTTTGGAAACGCATTTGTAATTAAGTATGAACTAAATGAAGGATGTAGAATATAACAGTAGTTCTACTTTAGAGGTCAGAATTGGTGATCGTTTGATTCCACAAGATCTGGGATACAAGAGAAAACCGTGTTAGTGTTGTTGCCCACATGAGGATGTTGTGGTTGCAGTGTGTTGAATATAAAGGACTTAGCCCATGTTCTTTGTTATTTTATTACTATTTGTTACTTTTATTCTCTATAAATAAACAACCCTTTGTGTGTATTTTTACACAAGGAAATTAACCTTATACCTATCTCTCTTTATTTTAATACAGTGAATGAGTGGACATAAAAGACAAGGTAGAATCAATAATGAATATATTATGTAGACAGCTAGGATAGCATCTATTGAGGAAAAAAATGGTAGAATATTTCTTAAAAGTGCGTTAACTGCAGAAGAAGACAATAGAAGTCTCAATAATTAGAGTGTCTCAGATGCAAGATAGCTCCTATTGTTAGAGGTGGAGAGAAACCAAACAAAACTTAAGCAAAATCATTCAAAAAGGACTTAAATCTAATTGGAATTTTGAGGTTTTGGTTTGTGATAAAACACAATGGTGCCATTTCGGGAGGGGCAGTCTGTTGGATTTGAATTGCATTTGTAGTATCTGACTGAAATGAGTTATGTGTGCCTGTGACTAGCTGTAATTTTTTCACCAAAGCATCTTTTTTAATTCCTTAAATGTTTAAGCTTTTATTTTCTTAAGGCATGAATGATCCCACATTTTTTTGTCTTTATTTTTGTTTTAGATGTAATTATTTATTTATCATTGCAGGAAAGAAAAGAAAACAAAGTCCTTGCGGCCGACGGTTGTTGTACACCATAAAGGTAGAAAGAAAACTACTGATTCTGAAACTGCAATTGCAGGTTCGGTTGCTCAAGCAACTATGGAGAATAAAATGACCAAAAATAACCGTAAAGAAGTTGATCTAGATTTCTACCGATTTCAAAACAGAGAAGCACAGAGAAATGGTATTATTTATGTTTTTGAAATTGACCTAAAAGTTGCTCTGTTTATGTCAAACAATGTCAATTATTAAGGAGTTTTCTATCGAAGTTTGGATGAAAAGATTATTTTATAAGCTGGTGCCATTTGCTTTTCTTTTGTTTCTAATGAATTCCTTAATGCGTAAAAGAAAAAAACCATAGCATTTTCCATTTCTATTCCCAGGCTTGATTTTATTTCCCTAACTTCTGTTATGCTGAAGATTCACAACTCATCTTGTCAGAAACCTGGCCAGTGAATCATGTAGTTACTTGCACAAAAGAAACAATACCACAACGGCTACAAGATTTGAGCAATCTCGACCCAACCGCAACCGAAAGCTTGGCCCAAACTCAGTATGCCCACACCACAGGTGATGACATGGTATTAGATAACACCTACTCGAGAGACAATGTGCATGACACAAATAAGGAAAAGATGTGCGAGAGAAGGGAGCTAGATTCGTGCGATTTGACTAGCAAATCGTCAACAGGAATGACGGGGGTGAGTGAACAACAGTACTTGCTAGTGTCCAAAGAAAAAGGGAAGAAGACAGAGAGTGACAATGAAAGGGAGATGAAAGGGTTTCAATTGTTGTGTACAGAAACCCTCGACCCTACAGAACTTGAAGGCAGAACACTACTGAAGGGGAACACTATTGATGGGGCTACGGTGATGAGGGGCCATTCCAACAACAAATTGACGAGTGAACAACAGAGACGCAGCATGGCCGTGCGAAGGAGACCTGCCAAAAGTACGACAAAGAAAACTACATGCTCGAAGCAAGCATCATGATCCAGGTTAGTACAATAGAATTTATCAAATACGCTATCTAATAGTAATATCCTGAACTGTAATAGATTATATTGGCTTAGTGGAAAAGGTAGTGAGCTGACAAAACTATGGGAGATAGCAAAGGATATTGGGGTAGTGAGTCAGGAAAGTGATGAGAGAGTTATTGCTAAGTTTGGGGTGTTAGAGGAAAGGGACAAGAAAACGAACCCAGAGACTTGGAGGAAGGGGAATCCTATCAAATGATAATAGTTAGTAGGAACATTAGGTGGGGGACGGGGGGAGAGCTAAATGGAAGTACTTGAATGACTTAGTTAAGAGTGAGAAACCAACCATCATATGCGTTCGGCAAAATTAAGTGTAAACGGGGAAAAAGTGTACAATTTGTGGTGTGATAATGATGTAAAATGGGTTCACGTAGGTGTGGATAAAGAAGGTGGAGGAATCTTGACTACATGGCATAATAAAAACTTCAATTGACAAAAGATTAAGAAAGGGAAGGGTTATATATTGATATTAGGTGAATTATTGAATGTTGGAGGAAAACAGCCAGTGTATACAGCAATTATAAACGTATTTTCCCCATGTCTGATTAGTGAGAAGTATCAATTATGGGAAGAGATAGGACAAGTAAAAGAGCAGCAAAATTGTCAAGTGTGGTGCATTATAAGTGACTTTAATGCGGTTAGGTTTGCCAATGAAAGGAAGGGTAGCCGATTAACCAACCAAAACAGTGGAGAGATGATTAAGTTCAATGATCTCACAGAGCAAAATGAATTGTTTGATTTACCAGCTGTTGGTAGAAAGATTTACGTGGTACCGACCAAATGGAACGTCTAGTAGTAGATTAGATTGGGTGATACAATGACCAAGTTCTAAACAATGTGTTGAATAGACAGGTTTCAGATTACTGTCCAATGGTAGTTAAGAATAGGATCATTTATTGGGGCCAAAGCCATTTAAAACTCTTGATATCTGGTTACAAGAACCTGGGATTACATATATGATCAAAATGTGTTGGAACTCATCCTAGTGGAACTAACAGGATGGAAACAATGAAAGAAAAGTTGAAATGGTTAAAAAGAGACATTAAATAGTGGAATATAAATAACATTGCATCTATGGCGATTAAGAAGCAGCAAATTGTGAAGGAAGTAGTAGACCTAGATCTAAGGGAAGAGAGTTGTAACCTGGAGGAAGAGATAAGAGTGAGAAGAATGCAACTTCTGAGTGCACTGAAAGAAATCTCAGTGTTACAACAGAAATCAACAGCTACTTGGCTCCAATTGGGAGATACGAATACTAGTTATTACCATAATTTTAACCTTCTGTATAATTATCGTTTGTCTCTACCCTATTTCTCCATTGTTTCTTCTTTGGATTCTATGTCTATTCCTAAGACTACAAGACAAGCCACGGTTGATCCCGGATAGCAGCAGGTAAAGGTAGAGGAGATGGTCACTTTACATTCTAGTGGCACCTAGAAACTTGTTCCTTTACCTCAAACTTGTTCCTTCACCTCCCAGCAAGAAAACTATTGGTTGTGTTACATTTATACAATGAAAATTGGACCTAGTAGTCATGTTGATTAGTTAAAAGCTCACTTGGGTAACAAAGGATATACATAGATTTTTTGTCTAGATTATGGGGATACTTTCTCCCCTGTCACCGAAATAACATATGTTTGTCTCTTTCTGGCTACGGCTATTATTCATAATTGGCCTCTTCATCAGTACGATATTAAAAATGTCTAAATTGCAGGAAGTTTATATGGATCCACCCCCTAGTTTTACTACTTCTGATGATTCTCGTCTTGTTTGTAAGCTTCACTAGTCCCTCTATGTTTTAAACCAATCACCTTGGGTATGGTTTGGTTCTTTTAGTTTAGCCTTCATACATTTTGGCATGAATAGGAGCGAGGCTGGTCATTCTGTCTTCTTCTCTCATTCTCCTTCTGGTAAGTGCATTTAACTCGTGTATGTTGATGACATTGTCATCACTGGTAATGATGAGACTAGAATGAGGCATTGAAGCTGCCCAATCTTCTTCTAGCATTGTCGTTAATCAACGTAAATATGCAATGGACATTCTTACTAAAATTGGTATGCTTGACTATCTTCCTTGTGATACTTTTATGGATCCCAACATCAACCTTCTTCCGTGTCGGGAAGCCATTGAAAGACTTAGAAAGATATTGACGCCTAGTAGGCAAACTCAATTATCTCATTATCACAAACCTGATACCACTTTTACAGTTAGTGTGCTAAGTCAATTTCTAAATGTCCCTTGTGGTAGCCATTGGGATGATGTGACACATCCTTCCATACATGAAAAAAGCTTTGGGACAAGGATTATTGTATGAAGAAAAAGACAATACTAAAATCACCTACTACTCTTATGTGGATTGGTTAGGATCACCTTTAGATAGAAGATCCACTCATGGTATTGTGTTCTTATCTAAGGAAACCTGATCTCACGGAGAAACAAAAAGCCAAACATAGTCACTAGATCCAGTGCAAAATTATAATATCGTGCTATGGCAATAATCACATGTAAGCTTACCTGACTTAGGCAACTACTACAACAACTAAAAACTGGAAACATATATGAAACAAAGCTAATTTGTGACTATCAAGCTACACTTCACATTGCATCAAACCTGGTCTTCCATGAAAGAACCAAACACAGAGATTAATTGTCACTTTGTTAGAGAAAAGGTGCTCTTGGGACATCACAACTGATTTTTTCAATTTTAGTGACCAGTTGGCTGATAGTCCCTTAGAGGGCCCAGGTTGAGTGCATTGGCAACAAGCTTGGTGCATATGACATATATGCTCCTTCTTGAGGGTGAGTGTTAGAATGTAATTACTCATTAACTGTTACAGATTTGCTAATCATTAGCTGTTATATATTCTAGAAAATAGGATCATTAATCCCTAATTATTAGGCAAGAATTTAATTTATACGATTCTGTAAATTAGTATACATACAATTGTGGTCTGCAATAAACACAAGGAAACTTTGATTTACAAACAGAAAATTTATTTGTAGTACACATGTTAAGCATATCTTCCTTTTATTGCCTTTTGGAAACGCTACACTAAAGACATCCTTAATCTTTTTCGTGTAGAAAAGGTTGTAGACAGAAAAGGAATCAAAGAATTACATAGGAAAACCAGGCAACTGGAGCAGAAATTGGAAAGAAAACGATAGAAAGAACCACTTGAACACAATTAAAGAAGCACAAGTTTTACACAAATGACAAAGTGGAGATACATACTGACCTAGGAAAGCATAGCATAAACTGTCACCAGTTTCGCGATCACGGATGATTTCAGCCCTACAATTAAAATATTAAGAACATTATATATTAAAAGATATCACTATTAGTAAATGTCATGACAGGTAAAATGTCTGATGTTACAATGATAGAGTTCCAAAGCAAGAAAATATAGTATTCAAGTCCTCATCCTAAAATTTAAAAGAAAATATTAATAGTCAAGTACTGATATTGACCTGAGTATAAATTGGGGGAAAAGAGAACATGATAACTACATATACATAACACCACACTGAAAGGTATTACGCACCTTGGTGACTGGGTTCAATTTACAGACAGACAATACATTGTTAGGAGGCTTAATCTCAGCATCAGGAATATCCCCAATCTAAAATAAGAAATAAAAGTGAGTTTGCAAGGGATCATATTCACAAATGAAGTACTAAAACGATTATTATACTTACACTCTCAAGTACAACTGCCCTAGAATGTGCTTCCTTTGATCTGATAACCTCCACAAGTTCTAGTGGACTTATTGTTCATCCATGGGCACCCAATCATCTTCAAGTCGTACTTCATCATTAACGTAGTAAAATTGCATCAAGTCATGCCATAGATGTTTGAACATGTATGCTTACCGAAAGACTGTAAGATTGAAAATTTCATTATCACAATGCTTGAATCGATTTGTAATCACAAGAATCCAATCATCCATTTATAGTCATACAGTTATAGTCAGAAACTTTTTTACAGTGAATGCTGAACAAATATACAATTGCATAACAAGTAAAACCCAATATACAATTGCATATCAAGTAAAACCCAATATAATCCTCAATCTAGAGCCATAGAGTGACAGCCACACATAAATTAATTTCTAATATCACAAGAATCCAAGCATCATGTAATCAATTCTTGATTAATTGTTATAGCTTGCAAAAAGTGGGAAACAAATCTCAGTCTTCATCTACTAGAAGTCTAACAATGAATTTAGCAAAAAACACACCCGAAAACTATTGAAAAGACTGAGCTGGATTTTATTAATATTCTCCAGATTATACAAAGGACAAAATAGCCTTTTACACAGGAGGAAAAGTCCTGTCACACAATTATTAACTCTCAAAAAGGTTCCCTCATCTAACACGTTAGTTTGGTCCTTATATAGATCAGTCCACCTCTTCCACCAACTCCACCTCTTCCACCGATTGGCTTCACTTTCTCTTCCTATAATATACTTTCAAAACCAGCTCATTATTATTCCCTATAGGTCTAACAATTCTTCCTTCACCCGAAACAACCTTGTCCTCAAGGTTGACATCTGGAAACTGATTTTTCATAGTTTCCACCTCCTCCCATGTTGCACCTTGTCTTCCTCCTTTTTTCCCACTTTAACCAGAATTTGCGAAATCTTTTCGCCTTGCTTCTCAATCACCCTTCTATCCAAAATTTATTGTGGCAAACAACTTGGTCCTTGTACTTGTAACTCTAGTGGTACTTCAGTCTCAACTGGTTGTGCTCCCTCTGCCCTTTTCAATTGGGATGCATGAGTGTTGATTCAGGTAGTTGTAGTTTGAATGCCACTACTCCAACCTTAGCCTCCACCAAAAAGGGTCCATAATATCTCGAAGATAGTTTGGGATGCAATTTTGTCGGCATTGAATGCTGCCGATGAGGACAAATCTTCAAATAAACCATGTCCCCAACTTGAATATTTGAAGGCTTTCTAGTTTTATCTGCAAACTTCTTCATCTGCTCTTGCTCTAGCTAAATGATACTTAAGTTGTTTCAATGCCTCATCCCGGTTCAATAAATCTTGTGCCACAACCTCCATCGTTATTTTTCCAGGAATAAATCGTGTCAATGAAGCAGGAGTTTTCCCATAAACCACCTCAAATGGGGTGCATTTGGCAGTTGACTGGAAACTGGTATTGTACCAGTATTCTAATGTAAATTCTTATTGGATAGATAGTAATGTATGTATGTACATATGTATACCTGTTTAAATCACTTGTTAGAATAAAATAGTGTAGTGTTAAATTGGGATGTTACAATTATGGTATAAAAGCAGTTCGTCTTTAAGATGACCTGAGGGAAGTGGGTTTATTATGTTTTTTTTTTGCGTGCAGTTTTTGTTGAAATTTAGTTTAGAAAAATAGATAAAATGTTTCTAGTTAGATGTTAGCAATAATCTTCGAAATTCTGGACGTTACAATGGTTGATATGATTAAAAATGAAATATCAAGAAAGAGAAGGATCTTGATGGAGTGGTGAGACTGCACTCATGATTAAATCAAGATGGATCTTTATCTTAATTCTAAAAATTTTGAATACATTATAAAGATATGTTTTGGATGTTCCTTTCTTTTATCTGTGGGTGAAACAGGGAGAGAGTGAGGGTTGGGAAGATTATGGTTTGTAGATCTGTGGTAGGTTTGGTTTAAATATTGTGAATTTGTTGATTGATGTTAGGATTTTTGATTGTGTAATGGATGTAACAGTTTGTTCTGTTTAAGGTTTGTGGTTGATGTTCTCTTCGGATTACTCCTCAAGTGGGTGTATTGGAATATGTGAAATTGTGAATCTTTCAAAATAAGTTTATCAGATTTTTTTTGTTCTTATATGTGTTATTGTTTGTCTTGGTTTTGCCATTAATTAGTTTTTAGTATGTTAAGTTTGATGTGCTTGTTTTGGTTTCATGGAAAAACAGCCAGGATATTCTTGGAAGCGTTGTGTGTTATTTTGGTGGACCTATTCTAGTTTGTTTTTTTTTTACTGGTTTGGTTCTGAATTCTGATGATGGTCGAGTACTATTCCATGGCTGCAACAACTAACTGTTGATCCTGAGAGTGAAAAAAAGAGTTACAAATTGGTGATCCTGATAGAAGTTAGCTTTTAGAGGTTCTATTACATTCTTAAACTGCATATTGATGGAAGACCTGATACATGTACAAATCTCTGGTCTGTGGAAGTTATTGGTTTTTGAGTAGTAGAACTTTTTTTTTTTTTGAGAGATTGGACTCACAAGGAGGGTAACCATATTTTTGTTAGAATACATATAGTCTGTAGTTTCGATTTTAATTATTGAATTTTAGGTTATATAGACTGTAGATCACATTTCGATGCCAGGGAGGTAGGAACTTTTACAGGGTGAACGCTTTTAGTATCTGAGATTGAGTATATTAGGATATCTCCATATGATTTCATTCATCAATAGACATGAAGATAGTTAAAAGAAAAAAATTGGGATTGGTTTAGTAAACAAAATAAAAGTTCATCTTAGAAAGCTAATGTTTAAGAAAGGGACAATTTGTTTATAGGTTATTTGCTTGTCATTTTATAGTTGCCATCTTTTGACTATGAAACTAGTTCAACAGCCCTGGCCTACAAAGTTTCATCTATGACCACGACCTTGTTAATTAACTTTCTTTATGTTTTTTTTTTTTTTTTTTTTTCTTTTTTTTTTTTTTTTTTTTTTTTTTTTTTCTCTTTCTCTTCTTTATGTATTTTCATGGGCTTATTTATTTGTGCCTAGTCATAGATGATCTAACACGGCTATGCTTCAAATTTTCATTTTAAATAAGTGCATAAATTCACACAGTCATCTGTTTTGATCAATTGATATTGAGTCCTGCTACATGTGTTGAAGGCTTCTTTTATATTGTCAATCATGCCATTGAGATGTTCATCTTCCTGTAATTTCTCTTTGACAAATTTATGTGGTTCATTTTATTGCTAGTCTTACGGGTAGAGGACAACCTAATTATAGCTGTCTTACATGTTTAGGTCCTGTAATGAAAAATATTTATACATGGCTTTATACAAGATTTTTTACTCATTTTGGGTGCCACAATCTTAGAAAGGAGTTTGCGGACCACCCAGGCCTGGAATGACATCATGTGTTTCTTACCTTAATTTTTTTTTTTTTTCCATACTTGTTGTCTCCAATATTCATATAAATTGAACTTAGAATGTGGTTTGAAAACCTTTTAATATATCTGTCATGTTAATTAAGATTTGTTATGGTTTCCATTTTCAATTTTTTTCATTGATTCTTTCTGTCTCAATGTTATAACCTTGTATATAATAACAATTGCTTATTTGGTGGCTTATCATTCTATTTGGAGGCTCCAAAAGACTATTTGCAAAAGATTTAAAGTAAGCATTCAGTTAAAGAAATAAAGACTCGTTTCAGTAACCTGAATCCAAATTTCAAAGAAACATGCATATACTTTAATTTATGGAATGTCCTGTAGGGGCAAGAGTTTTTCTTTCAGCAATTAAGAACACTTCAAATTTCTTTGAACTTCTAATTTAATATTTTAATGTTTTGTCCTATTACATTTTGTATAAGAATATGTTTATGTTAAGTTACTAGTCCTTGACGTTATGATACAGTTTGATTGAAGTATGCAACATAACATTGTTTATTTTTACATGAATATTTTGTGTTGATTTATTTCTTCATTATTATTCTATCAATAATGAACCTGGTAATATACCTGAAGTTATGGTTGACAGTTTGCTTGAAATTTTTAACATTGTTTATACTTGGCTATTTAATGCTGATTTTGTATCATTAATGAATCTCTATTGAATATTTGACCCTGATGATTGAAATACTCCATTGTAGTGAAGTTGAATAATTATTGGAGATTAGTGCGGAAATTTATTCCCAAGTTGGAACTACACATTCTGCATAATATACATGAATCTACTTATAATGAGTCTTGAAACTTATAATTTCACGTTGCTTATCAAACAATGTTATCTGATCCTAAAATACATACTTCTAATATAGTTGTGTTTCTAGCTACAACACCTAAATATCAATTTATGTAATTCTGTTTGTTTTTGGTGTTTACTCAATTTATGTCCCTCCAATATGCAATCTTTTGTTTATAAAAAATTTTCCTAAGAGTTATTGATTATTTAAAGATTTGTCTCTTTGAATTTGAAGTTTGTCTTGGAACCGATGGTATGGTTTATGATTTTGATAAGAAATTAAGATGTGTGCAAGGTAAAAGTTCAATTATAGTAATTTTCTCTGTTGATGTATTCTGTGTTACTCATTCAGTTGGTATTTGCATTCCTTGACTATGTCAGGAGTGTATGCAATTGTAATTCATGCAAATTTAATCTAAGAATGGTTTGAATGTTACACCAATTTTTTTTTTTCTTAGTCATGAGAACATATGTAGTTCTAAAGGATCTCTATAAGAGTTAACTAACTCTACTCATTTGCATGTTATATATATATATATATATAAGTGAGAAAAGGAAAGGAAGATAATTAGGCTGCTGCAAAATGCGTGTAGTAATCCACTCCATTCCTGATAGGATTTTGTAAGTTGTTTGTTGTCACTATTTACCTAGCAATTTCTCATTGTATCTTACGAGTTTTTTCTTTTGCCCATGCATTGTATTCATTCTTCATATGCATCTTACTTCATTGTCTCTGGCTAAGATGAAAATTCAATTTCTATGACTAATCATTTCATATTTTCAAGTTTTGTAAATTATGTTAATCACTTTTATACAATTTATCTTGCAACTTAAATCTTAGAGATGTTCATTGTTTTTCTGAAATACTTGAAATTGGTGTATATGTGTTGTTGATTGTTTTACACTTCAAATTTCGAGTGCTAGTGTTTGGAAACAGAATGATTTCATTCCAGGACAAAAGAGAATTTTAAATTAGATTGTCTTAACATGAATACTATCAGAGTGAACAAATGTTTGTTATTTTATGAAAGCATTGTTTTCCTACAATTCTACACGTTTTCTTAATTTGAGTTTGTCCATATGTGCTGCTTGTTGAATACGAAGTTAGACTAATCTATAGTTTTCTTTGCAAGTGAAATTACTCGAAGTTTTGTCAGTTGGATTATTTGAGTAGTCAAGATAAAATTTTAATTCGGGTAGAATGTTTTTATGCTAAGTGTGAAGATTTAACTTCGGAGATGGAAGAAAATCATTAGAGAACCTATACTTACCTTTCCTAGTAAGTTAATTTTCGAGAACGAAAATTTTTATTATTGGAGAGAATATAAGATCCCAAAAATTTTGCTAAGTAGAAATATATTGTTGAACATTTTCAAATGTTAAATCCAAGTGCCATGTCATCAGGTTAGTTTATTTTGATGGTTTTTCAAAGTGGTTAATTGGTTTTTTGGAAATTTTAAAAAAACTTTCAAAAGTTTTGAACGTTTAATTTTTAAACATTTGAATATATATTATACGAGAACAATTCAAAGAGAGAATGATAAAAGAACTTGTCTGGACTATTTTTTACTACTACAAATATAAACAGGAACTTCAGCGTATCCTGAAAAAAATTTGTTTGACTCTGGCAGTATAGAGGGCAAATATTTCTTTAGGAAAGTGACACTGTTACACGCTTTGAAGTTATCTAAATCCTCTTAGTCTAACAATCTAAAGAAATATTTTGTATGATGGCTTCAAGGACAAACGTATCTAGTGTTTTTCATTGCATCCATGGATTATCCGGATAAGAAGCAATACGTCTTGTTACCTGTAACTCTATATGTGCTCCACTTGCCTAGAGAAGATTATTGATAGCATTCAGGATCCGGGAATTAATCAGTTTTACATACTTGGAGGAGATGGAACTCGGAGGGGGGCTTATGTGATTTTTGAGGAAATTAGAAGACGTGGCTTGAAAGTTTCGGTGGTGGGAATTCCAGAATCTGTTGATAATGATATTCCAGTTATTGACAAGTCATTTGGTTTTGACACTGCCGTTGAAGAGGCACAACGATGCCCTGTTGCAAGCTTGATTTTGGATATGGCAGCCATTGAAAGCACCGCTGCTATAGGATCTTATTGGAGACTATTCTCATGGATTAATTAACTCAAAAAGATGATCAGGGATATATTTTGAAGGTAATGAATGATTTCTTTGACCTCTACTAACGTTAAAATATGTCAGGTAATTATATGAAAAATTCGAGACAAGGTACGTAAAAGAATATGCATTCAGTAATAGATATTTGTCTGAAATTTCAATAAACATATATATATATATATATATATATATATTAATGGTTGATGAAAAGCCTATGATTGAAAATTTCGGAAATCCTTAATTATTTTATTCAAGATAATTTACAAATGGATGAAACTATATTGTATTTTTTATTATTAATAATTTGCGGAAAGAGTTTAGAGTTTAAATGTATTCTAAAACATAAGAAAATATATATATTTTTCTTAATGATCTTGCTAACCATCTTCATGTAAAAGAGAAATGTTACATGCAGAAAAATAAAAAAAAATAGTATATTCAAGAATTTTCAAAGGTGTTAAACCATATTTACAATGGAAAATCCAAAACACATTGAATTGAGACACACTTTGTCTTAGAGAATAAGAGAATTAATACTAATTGAGTTATTACAATTAGGTTACAATTAGGTTAAAACTTGGCAGATCCTTTCACTAAAGGATTACCAAGGGACTTGACATGATTAAAATCATCAATGATGGAAACTCAACTCAATGCTTAACATTACGTTAAGTCTTGAGTTCAATGTAGTCAAAGTATATTATCAGAATGATTGTAAGCACTATAATTATTATCATCCCAAGGTTCTTAGTGCTTAGCATTCGCTTGTCAAATGAGGAGGTTGAGTTAATCTCTTAATGGTTTTCTAAAGGTACTAAAATTGCGAAAGTGCTAGAATGAAGACCACCTATGTGAATGTGAAGTGTGGCCGCTTCATAGAGTTAAAGGACTTGACTCCAACAACATTCATGAAAGATACGGGCACAAGGGCCATGTTGAATGTGTAAGATATTTTAAAGCAAGTTTTGATGCAAGTTGTACGCGTGAATTGTTTATGCTACATATCAAATAGAAAACTGATTTAAAGACTCTCTACCATGTAATTCTGATATGATGTAATGAACTTTTCACAATGTAATGGTTTAAATCATGAGATACCATTATTTAAGCATATAATGTTTAAGTTGTTCTTGAATCATCGATCTATACTTAACATGTTGAAAATGACAGAGGATTGTTGAACATTTTCAAATGTTAAATCGAAGTGTCATGTCATCAGGTTAGTTTATTTTGATGGTTTTTCAAAGTGGTTAATTAGTTTTTGGAAGTTTTAAAAAAAATTTCTAAAGTTTTGAACGTTTAGTTTTTAAACGTTTGAATATATATTATACAAGAACTCAAAGAGGGAGAATAATAAAAGAACTTGTCCGGACTATTTTTTACTACTGTAAGTGTAAACAGGAACTTCATCGTATCCTGAAAAAAATTTGCTAACTCTTACAGTACAGAGGACAAATATTTCTTTAGGAAAATAACACTGTTACACACTTTGAAGTCATCTAAATTCTCTTGGTCTAACAAAATATGTACATACTTAGGGTATAGTCTAAGAAAATGAGTGATATTAGTAAAATGACATCTAAATATTTTATTGAATAAAAAATTTATATAAATAGGAAAACTAGTTATTCATATCTCATTTGTATAAAATCACTAACCCTTTAGAATAGAATTTCCTTTTTTTCTCTTTCTTCTCTCTAAAATTTTGGCCTCACTTGTCATCAGATTAACGATCGAAGGTCATTCCTAGACTTTTAGTATTGAGTAGAGTAAAATTGTTCGATCAGATTCTTGAACAGAGTAAACTCATTGTCTGCTCATTTTTTTTAGTCATTTTTCTAGTGTTCTTAGCTACTCTAGTAGACTAGCATGCATGTGACCTCTAATACATCAAAATAGGTCTCTATTACTTCATGATCGTAGTTGTATAATCTGATTGTTTATCAGAGTTTTATGGTGTAGGTTAGGAGATCTTGTGGGAGCTCTTTTGAAGAGTGATCTGTTTAAGCCAAGTAAGGAAAGCTAGTACATGATTTATACGAATTAGCTATATTCAAATAGAACCTAGAATAGAAGACTTGAATGTATAAAATTTTTATCATCAGTGCTCAAGTCTTTCTTATAGGTCTGAACTAGTCTTTGAGCATTGAATGAGTTTGATTGTTTATTTTGTATGATTAATCAATGTAATTGAGTAGTAGAATAATACTCGAATGTAATAGTTTAATATTTATAGATTGATTGTGATTGAGATAAGATTTAATATGACTTGTGATGACGATATAAATGTAGATAAATTTTTGAACTAAATTTATTGGCTTAAACTGATTTTGAGTGTAACTTCATGGAGTTCACATCCTATATTTAGATATGTTATAATATGTTAATTTATCTTTTATAATAAGTTAGTAGAATGAGATTGATTCTTTTAAATGAGTTGAAACTGATTAAATGATTAGTTTTGGTTGGTGATTGATTTAGGAAAGAAAGAAATTCTTGAGATATTTGAAATTGAGATTGAAAAGTGAAGAATGAATGAGCAGATATATGTGATATTGTTAAGTATTTATTGAGGTGGTCAAAATACCTGTGTCTAAGTCAATTAGGATATATAATGTCTAAGGATCTGATCAATAACGATTGATATCCTAACTCTACTAGTAATAAGAATAAAATAGATGAACATTACTAGATGGTAAGGGTCGAAGGAGATCTGAACTGGATGACTGCAACTTAAAATATAGCTACTCAGGAAAGTCTCATGGGACTAACCTTGTCATACAAGATTATTGATTCATTGATTGAGGACTGTGTAGATTCACAGTTTGGAATTGTATGACAGGTACATATCTCGAAACTATTCAATGCACGAATTTTCCAGAAGTAGAATTGAGTCTGTCTATATTATTTGAGGTTATGAGTTCATATTTTTAGACGAATTGGATATTGATGATATAATTGGATTGCTATGTGTTAAATATTATTTATGTGATCAATCTAGATTATATGAGAAATCTTTTAATTGTTAGCTTATCCTTTTTTGCTTGTGTTAGTGTGTTTATTTCCTATCTGTGATGATCGTGTTACACACGAGAGCCGAAAATGTTGCAGATGAGCTAGTAGAGGATTTTTTACTTGAGCCTGTTGCAGATTTTCTTTATATTTTAAAAAACTCTTCATTATGTTTGTATGTAAATAAAATTTGTTTTAAAAATCCTATGAGAGGGATGAATTTTAATGTAAACTCTTATTTGATAGATTGTAATGTATGTATAAATATATCCATGCATGTTTAAATCACTTATTAGAATAAAATAGTATAATGTTAAATTGGGATGTTACATAATTAAATCACTTTGGTTTTAAAATGAACTTTTACATTATTCAAAATGTTAAAGTACTTTGATTTTGATATTGATTTGATTATGTTAACTTTTATAATTCTACACAAGACTAATTTAGCATTACATTTCACAATCTTTCAGGAACATCTCAACCCCACCACCTTTTGGTTATAGGGCAAAGACATAGCACATACCAAGAAGAGACTATATGTGCTTAGATTGACTCCTCATCATGTTCTTGTGCCATGGTAGTTGGTAATATACCAATACTTTGTCCATGGTAACCATTTTGGACAATGTCTCGGTTTATAACTTGAGAAACACCTAAGATAAGCTTCAACACATTTATTGATTACTTCACTTTGCCCGTTCATTTAAGGGTGGTATGCTGAGTTTAGTGTCAACTTACTTAAATAGTTCAGTCTAAAAAGTGCTTGTGAACAATTTGTCTCTATCTGAAATGACTGAAGTTGGAAACCCATATAATTTAACTATTTTCTACACAAACAATGTTGCTATCTCCTTCATCGTTTATGGGTGAGAGATAGCAAAAACGTGAATATATTTTGTCATCCTATCTACAACCACTAATATTGTATCTTTTCCTCTTAGTTTGGGTAAACCTTCAATGAAGTCCATAGCGGTGTTAACCCACATATTTTTGAATTACAATAAGTAAAAAATAATGGTAAAATGAGAAGAGAATAAGAAAAAATGAGGAGAAATGTGAAAGAAGGTCCGAATCATATGAGAAGTAAAGAAAATAATCACACAATCACATAATCATTATTTTAAATATGTTTAGCATGCACAAAATGTAGAAACTCTATTTTTAAAAACAAAAAAACTTAGTAAACTACAAATTGAGATTGACAATTTAAATTTTTTTCCAAAACCTATTGGAATTTTAATTTTCAAATTTTCTCTGCAACTGCAATTTAATTAAATAATATTATTTTGATGATTCGGCATTAGGTGAGTGTTACGCAAGTTGTCAATTAATTGACATGTTATCTAACGTATCAAAATATCATTATTCTAAAAAATAGTCTATAAACAAGATTAACTAAATATAACAAAAAATAATTTAATTCATTTATTTAAAATTTAAAATGTGAAAAGAAACATATATAAATTAAATATTTTAATTATATATAAAATTTGGTTTTTACATTTATAATAAGTTTACAAGTTTTTAAAAAAATTATTATATTAATTTCTTTTAAAATGGTGATGAGTCGTGTTAGAATTGTCATTAAAAAACTATCTTTGGACACTTAACGTTAAGGGTCGAACGCCAATGTCTTAAGTGTATATGTAACGACGTCCGAAATGTCATTTAGAAAGAAGTGTTCGAGCTTCGTAGATTTTAAGACCATACTTTTAAAAATAAGTCAATAATTATTTAAAGCATAAAACTGCAAATTTATTTAAACTCATAAACTAAAATATCTATATCCTGACTTGCTAACAAATGAAAGAATGTGAAACTATTGAGCGCAGAATATTAGAGGGGAAATTTAGTTTATTCTGGAAAAAGGAGACGCGAAGAGAATGATGCATGATACTGATATGAGAATTGTAGAAGATGATATGATAGGAACAGTGATAAGAATAGGTTAGGGCAGCTGTTTTTCACATACCTTTACTTGAACCGATGAAGGAGAATCCATGTTTGCATCCTTTAGGCGGAATTCCAGGCGTGGAAAAGGGGGGGACTTTGTTATTCCCATCCTCACATACCTTCAAGAAAAGAAGGAGTTCTCATCTAAAGTGTACAGTTACAGATCTGAGACTTTCTTTTAGTTACATTCATATTATGATAAGATGCACCACAAGCAATTTATTTTCTATTTTCATATCACACTCGTATATATTATTATTTTATTATTATATAATATTTTATTAAAAAATCAAATCTCAAATAATGGTAAGTTTTAAAGTGGTGTTAAACTATCTTTATTCTAAAGCAATATGTTCTTATCTTTCTATATTCGAACGGACAACTGCCCCCCACATGGTAAATAAAATATGATGTTGCTTTCCATATTTTTCATTTGAGATATTAAAGTATTGCGTTCACATTTATTTATCTTTTTCGGGGGTTGAAAGCATGTCCATATTGCATTGGGAAAAGTGTTCTTATTATTTTATGAAATCACATGTCCCGTCCCCATTTGTCCTATGCTAACATTGATAATTAAGAGTGATGATACCTTTTAAGTTAGACATAATAAAGAACGAACATACTTTCACACTACTTCGTAATTTTATTGCAAAATTTGAATTTACTTATTTTAAGTAGGGATTTAAATATTTTAATGTATGAAATTAATATTTGAACGGAAAACGTTTAATTAAAAGTACCTATATTGTCTAACCCACCCAAATCATCGGACACTTTCCAACCCAAAACACAAGCAACAAAAAGCTTACTCTTTACATGAGTGGACGGCATGCCAATTTATGTTATTTTTTGATGAACCCTTCACTAAAGAATATAGTTTGACACTAGATAATTCTGCCTACCTCTTCCAATTCCATATCATATTTGACTATGAAGGATTGTCCAAAATTTATGACAAACATATCATTTTAATTGTAAAATTTATGACAAACATATCATTTTAATTGTAGTTGTAGTTGACAGATTAAGCAAAGCAGCAGCACATTTCATGGATCTTTCTCATCTCTTTCCTGCTGCTGATGTTTTTCAATTACATGGCTTGCCAAACAGGATCATTTCTAACAGGATCCTATTATTTTTGTTAGTGAGTTTTGACAACATCTTACAGCTTACCGAAGTGTAAAGGTGCAGTTATCTTCGGCTGATCATGTTCAAATTTATGATCTAACCGAGGAGGTTAATATATGTCTGAAAACTTATTAAGATGTATGCGTTCTGACACACCGATTTATCGTTGTATCTGAGATGTTAGCAACAGGAGTCGGATAACTCACCCGAAGAGGGGTCGGTGCCACTGGTTTCCCCGGAAGAAAAACGTCAACTACATATTAAAGTTAAGAGACAAATGAGATATAATACATAAAATTAACATTCTTAAAATATTGAGTTCCATTCGTAACGAATTTCGCACCAGGCTCTTAGAGAATAAACTGACCTAACTTGATCTTATATGCTGGCTAGTAGAACGGTGATAGCAGTTCTAATAAGAAATAAGCGGTGCCAAATTCACAGCAGGTACCTACATAAGCCATAAAACATAAAACCTGCTCCTTCTTTAATGCCCATTTATTAGAAAATATCAATAAAAAGAAAACAAAACAAGGAATTGCGAGCCACAGAAATATTTTCCATTGGATTCTATTAGGTTATCTCAAACCCGGTGAACCACTGCAAGTGGGGAACAACAAGAGGATTTTAAAATCAACAAATTACAGTTTAGAAATTTTCACTCGAAAGAAACCCTACAAACAGTTCAACATCCAAACAAACCAAAAGATGTGAGAAATCCAAAAATGTGAACATCATATTTTATTTACAAAACCAATGTGAACACAATACTTTAATCTCTCTAATATTGAGTTTTCAAATGAAAAAAAGCAACATCATATTTTATTTACAAAACCAATGTGAACGCGAAAAAGATAAATCAACGTGAAGACAAAAAAATCATAACCATTGTGAACGCGAAAAAGATAAATCAATGTGAACACAAAAAACATAACCAATGTGAACACGCAACATCATAATTTTTTTACAAAATCGGGAGCAGTTTTCCTTTTGAATAGTAAAAGAATCCGATGATATTTAGTCAAAAAAGAAAACATGTTATGGGAACCTTCGTTCAATTTTATTTTTTATTTTATTTTAAATTAATTAAAAAAATTAAATAGGTTCAGTAAAATATGTTTTTAAATATTATTTTTCTAATTAATAATAATTTCTAAAACTTGTTAAAAGCAAAAAGAAAATTAAAATTTATTTACAACAGTAAATTCAAATTCATATACAGATTTTTCAATTAATAATTTAAGTTACGAAATTTAAATTTTATATTAATAACTAATATTAAATTCAATTTATATCTATATTTATAAGAAAATTATACTTTTCCACCGAATTACGTTTTCAATAAAGTATTATATAATAATTTATTTAAGTCCATTTAACATTTATTTTTAAATAAAATATTATATAATAATAAAATAATAATTTATCTTGGTGTGAAACAGCTGTATTCCACTATACCTACTCTAAAAGTGTCAGGTCCAATTTCAAACCTGCTTTCAACCAGAAAAAGATAAATAAATGTGAAAGAAATGCCCCACCCAGCTATACTCATTATTATTTCAGAAGGCTGTTTTTGGAATTTCAAAAATATTAGAAAAACCCAGAAAACACAAACCTAAAATTTTCATCTTCATGTGTAGTGGAGTCGATGAATTTGGTCTGTGATGTCAATCTTCTGCCTTCATTATTAGCAACACTTAGTTCCATTAAAATACGGTATAGAATTTCAGATGTTAACAACAGGAGTCGGAAAACTCACCTTAGCAGGGGTCGGTGACACTGGTGCGGAATCGGAATGCAGAATAGTTTGGCCAGGAAGAAAAATGAGATTTATCAATACTTACTACGAACCTCTCACGGTGGCCGCATCCTCTGACTTCCAACAGTGGTCGCATTAACATTTGGTGAAAACTTTTAGATATCCATTCGTATCATTAAAACGAATTCCGCATCCACGTCCTCTTCCTCCTTAATAATCTGACTAAAGATAACACAGAACGTAGAAACTAATACAAAATTTAGCGGATGGAGAAAAAATAATTACCAGCATTATAGGAAGTTGTTTGGTAGTGTGGAGCAAGAAGCACGGGTTTGACACCGCCGCATACATCTCATCTACTTAATAACTTTGACGTGACGGTAACGATATAATAATAATAATAATATAATAAATACTTTATTAAAAGATTTTATTTAGATAAAAATATTATTATTTTATTTAAAAATAGAGAAGAATAAAATATAAAAATGAAATTAAATTTAAGGATTGAATTGTTTTTAATTGATTGTATCATCGTTTTTGACTATAGTTTTCATTTATTTTTTTTTATAATAATCATATGGAGGTTGTGTCAAGTTCTTTTTTATATTTATGTAAGTTAAGTAGTAAAGTCTTGAAGCAAATTGAAAGAAATTATTCTACTTTCTTAACAAAATCCATATTTGATAAATGTTTTATAATTTCACATTTATTTTTTTCAAAAAACAAATTCTTTCACGACTTCACGAGTTAATGTTTCTTTTTACCTAACATATTTATGTTTTCACGATAGGACCATTATATGACTAAGCTAAGTATGTCATTGTTAAGTTGTATTCAGGGATATACATAATGCATTCAGAAATGCGTGCATGGTGACAAGGGTACTTCAGACTGGATACTACTAGCCCACCATTCGGCAAAAAGCCTGTTCATTCATTCATAAATGCTTAAAATGTCAAAAGTTTGGACCTTTCCATATTCTTTCCGCTGAAGAACTACATCAAATTGTTACAACATGGTCCTTCGTCATACAGGAAATGGATATCCTCCTATCTTTTTCCTGACAAAAGGTCAAGTCAAATTCTTAATCGTCGTTATTGATTATTTTACCACATGGACAAAAACGGAGCCCTTGGCACACACAAGTCCAAAAGTTTTGTTGGAAGAATATTATATGTCGACATGGACTACCCCATTGCTTGGTAATTGACAACAGAGGCTTTAAAAGATTTTTGCAACAACTTGACATCAAACACAAGATGACTTAGTTGAGCATCCACAAACAAACATCCACAAACAAATGATGTAGCAAAAACTGCCAACAAAATCATCTTAAATAACTAAAAAAAACATCAAACAAACCAAGAGCCTTTGGATCGAAGAGATTCTCGAAATTTTATAGAAATATCAGTGCACTCCACAGTTTCAGATAAGACCTTTTAATCAAAATGGGAGACAATGAGAAGTAAAGATAAGGATCACAATGTCTGCCTCCTTGGTTTTCCATGCATGTGAACATAAAAAAAGCTCACAAATTATATTGTGCATTCTCAACAAATATTGGAACTTCAAGAACTCCTACGGTGTTGGCACACCAAAATTAAATAAAAAATAAGATTGAATTGAAGAGGAGCCAATAAGAAAATTGGAAAATTGGAAAATTGTTAGAAACTGGGGTTAGAGAATGAGAAATCTGAAGAGCTTACTTGCAAAGCTTCAAGAAATTTTTGCAAGTCAAGGGCCATTTGTTGGTATGCAAATCGATGACAAGGTGCCCTAATCTCGTGACGATCAGCACCGACATTTTGCTTTGTTATCTAAGACACCAACTTCTTCTTTGTTATGCTTTGGCTCAACCTCGTTGAACAAATGCAATGAGAACTTCTTTTCACTCAAAAACTTCTTTTCGTTCACCTTCAATTTCTCTTAGTGAGATTACACAACATTCAAATTTACATATTTCAAATGTTTAATGTACTATAACAACTCGGATATCGTTACACTATGGCCATTCACCATACGGGAATGGATATCCTCCTACATTTTTCCTGACAAAAGGTCAAGTCAAATTCTTAATTGTCGCTATTGATTACTTCACCAGATGGATAAAAACGAAGCCCTTGGCACACACAAGTCCAAAAGTTTTGTTGGAAGAGTGTCATATGCTGACATGGACTACCCCATTACTTAGTAACTGACAACGGTCGTCAGTTCATCAATTGAGGCTTTGAAAGATTTTTGCAACAATTTGACATCAAACACAAGATGACTTAGTCGAGCATCCACAAACAAATGATGAAGCAGAAACTACCAACAAAATTATCTTGAATAACTAAAAAAAAGAACTCAAACAAACCAAGAGCCTTTGGATAGAAGAGATTCTCGAAATTCTGTAAAAATATCAGTGCACTCCACAGTTTCAAATAAGACCTTTTAATCAAAATGGGAGACAATGAGAAGTGAAGATAAGGCCCACAATGTCCTTAGTTTTCCATGCATGTGAACACACTATAGCATTTATCACTTTAGGCAAGACAAATAAATATGGTCCAAAAATAGAAAAGATCACACTTTTACAAGTGTTATTTATTTTCATGATAGGCTACACTTTTTGAGTTGTGGACATTTTAAGCCACAATTTTCTCCTGTATCCTATTACAAAACATAGGCCACATTAAAAAAGTGTGCCCTAAAATTCAAAATAAATATGGTCTATATAAACTATAGTATAAATCACATGTTCAGAATGTACCCTATTACTCACCCTCTTAAAACCAGAACATTAAAAGGTAAAATTGTAGGCTTCTCCTTCTTACTTACAAAAATTAGACTTCCCACTCATACAAACAACAAAAGATTAAAGGTATTAAAATTAAAAATAATTACCCTTTCTCCTGCCAAACCCTTTATCTACCCTACCTCACTCCCACAAATCCTCTATCTACACTACCTCATCTCCTACCTCACAATCTCAACATTTTCATCTCATCTCCCCCACTCTCCGGTTGACCATCCTCTCTTCGTCACCGCCATTGTTTGTCATATGGCGTCTTCTCCCTACAGTCATCGTTATACTCTCCATCGTCTCTGTTGAGTCTCTCAATCTCGATCTTTTTCACTATTTTGGTCACGTTCTCAATTTCTCTTATTTCATTCAACTAATTTAGGATCTCTGTTTCGAATTTGGTTAGAATTTTTTTTATATAATTTAGGGTTTGTGTTTTTTTATCAAAATTTGTGTTTCGGGGTTAGTTATTATGCTTTTTCGAAATTTGTTCATTATTAATGTTGAATGTTGACATAATATAATGACATTTACGATCTTTGATTTGGCCATATAAGCCTTTTTCGGAGCATAAATTAGTCTCTAAACCAACATGGTTTAAAACTTGAAAATTATTGAAAGAAAAGTTTGTCCTAGAACCATACTCTATTAATTTAATATCTTCATAAGTGAAGAAATTTATAGAGATATATTCGTTCCAACTTAAAAGATGAATACGACTTTTATTTGTTAAAGTTATAACCACATATAAACAAGTGCAAAATGTTTATATATACGAGTGCATAATGTTTAATATTTTGGAATCAAGCAATAATTGCATAGTAAGGATGATTGCAATATTCGTTTTCAAATAAATGACAAGAAGACTTTGATGTTTAACAAAATCATGGCTCTATAGGGTTTGTTAAAAAATATTTTAAATTTTATATATTGATCGAGGTTGATCATTTTTATTTTTAAAATCCAATATATACAGTAATTGTATGACCTAAATTCTTTTGTTTTAGAAAGATACTTAGCTCAAATTATTGATACTATTTTTTTGTTTTTTTAGTTGTAGTGAGGATCTCAGGAGCAGTTTGGTATAATTGAATCTGTTGAGTACAAATTAATCATTCCAAAGATAGGCACAATCCCTGAATTTTATATAGTCTCTCTATTCTTACATGCAAAACATTTGATTTTGGTTGAATTTCATTCCATGTTAGTCCTTTATGTACTCTGTATATGCTATGAATAAAGGGTTACATTGCAGTTCAGCTCTCAAACCTATATCCAATCATAACAATATACTTATTTAATTGCTCTCTGTATAATGAGTTTTCCAATTGCATATTAAGAAATGTTTGTGATGACTCACTTCTGTCTTTAAGAGTCACTACTAGCAATTCAAATACTTATTGTACACCTTATCAATGTAGATGTGCATATAAGTGCATATATGTGCATATATTAGACATCCCATAAATTAAATTAATATTTTTTAAATTATAAATTTTTAAGTTAATGTGATAAAGCTATAACTTTAAGTATCAAAATAATTATCAATTTTTTAAAATGTTGTATGAATCTATAAATTTATTCAATTTCTATTTATTAATATATCTATTGTATGAAGGTAATATTACAATGTTAGCAAGTTTACTTTTTTATTTCATTTATTTTTTTAATTTAACTAAATTTAATGTCAAAATAGGCTCAAGCAATAAAAGAACACGAGGACCAACAAGGTGTTTACAAATACATGCAAGAAATACTGAAGATCGTCCAAAAGTTATCTTGAACAAAGATGGAGAGCCTATTGGTCCCAATGATGGAGTTGTGTCTGACTTGAGTTATTTCCTTGGGACCTTAGCAAGAAATTCGGATTTTTCTCCTCTAATATACCCAAATTTTAAGGCTTTGCACAAAGATTACAAGGAGCGAATATGGAAATATGTTATGGTAATTAAATAAAATTCTTATCTTTGATTGAATTATAAAATATTTATGACATATGTTTATTTGTGGCTTTGTTTAGGATAAATTCATTATTTATGAGAAAGGAGAGAAAGCAGATATCATGTTAATGATGTTTAGAGACGACATAAGTACTATGTAAAGAGAACGTATTTTGAGAAATATTCCACGTTTAAGGAACAATTAAAACATTGTCCAAAGTCTATTCTGTAGGAAGATCATTTGAAGCGATTGATAGAGTATGGGACAAATAATACTATCAAGGTATGATCCTTCTTGTTCATAATAATTTTCTGGTTTATAATAACATGATTTTCTAAACAATATTAGAAATTATGATTCCAAGTTCAAGCACACAAAGGTCCTACAATTTATAGTTGAGCATGAAACAAACAATTTTTAGAAAATTATTTGTTCAACATTAGTATGTATCCCGCTTTTTTTTATACCTATTTTTATGCACAGTTTCTAAATAAATACTTGACATTTTTATTTCATTTTTTATTTTTGTTAATATTTAGAAGTGAAGAAAGATCAACAATGCCTCATTCTACACTTTTGTTAACTACATTTATGTTGATGTATGTTCTCATCTACAAAATATAGAGCATTAGTGAAAGAAACGCAATGAATAGAACTAAGCAAAAGTATATGCATCGTATAGAAACGATCAACTTTGCTAGAGTTCGAGCCGTATTGGTATGATATTATTAGTTTATGTCTCAATTTATAATATATCATTAATATATATTTTACTACTATTAATTTTCAATTTTTTATTAACAGACTGCTAACAAATACAAATCTGATGGAGAAGAAGTTACTAAAGCTTAAATGTTTATTTGTACTTATGAAATATGTTTGAAAGCTCGATATATCTTACTTGTTCATAACTTTGATATTTTTTTTATAGTCTGAGCTTCAAAGTTTCACTGAAAATTCAAGTGTATCTGGGAAAAAAACATTTGAGTCATTGTTTGGGAAAGAAAAGTCTGGCCGAGTTCGTTGTTATAGAAGGACTATGACACCCACAACATTGAAGAAAAAATCATGAAATTGATCATTGAAAAAGAGAACATGTCATTGAAAGAAATTATATGATCGAAGAAGTTTGAAGTTTTGGAAACAGTGATGAAATTTGTGCTTAAGCAAAATCCTGATTTAGATCATAATGATATAGAAGAAATGATGGCACGAGCATTAGGCAATGAAAGTAGTGTAGTTGCTTCATGTTCCTTAGCTACAACTCACCTTCCTAATGTTGATGATGATTTTATACAAACTTTTATCAATTTGAAGAAGATCATTTACTAAGTTTGTTTATTTATTTTTTATTTTTATTTTTTTGTTTTTACCTTTTTGCAGGGTGAAGTTCAATTTCATTTGGAGAAGAAAACATAAAATGAAGAAATAAATAAGATACTTATGTTATATACCTTATAATTTTTTGTAATTTTCAAAGTGTGCTAGGTACATTTAATTGTATTTCTAAATTTTACGAGTATTATTAATGTTATCTTCAATTACAATTTACTAAAAATAATATAATTATTTTCTATAGTTTTATTGAAGTATTTTTATATTATAATTGTCAACACCCAATTTCGTCCGGATGATTAAATTTTGTTTCAAAAAAAAGAGGAAGGAAAGTTCTTAACCATTTTTTTAAAAAAAATAGTTTTGAGTTTTATTTCAATTTCGTGTTTATTTGAAAATAATAATAATAATAAATAATTTTCTTTTGATTTGAATCTAGGATTTTGTTTTCTCTTATTTTTTTTTTTAAAAAAAGGTAGGAAAAAATATTTATTTTTATTCTTTTATATAAATAGTTTGGTTTAATTTCTCACTTTAGGAAAACTGAATTAAAAAAAATCTCATTTTGTATAGTTTTTTTTTATTTTTATATAAAAAGAGAGGTAATAATAACAAAAGAAAAAAAAAATTAAAATGGTTATCTCTCCTCGTTTCCATGTTTGCCTCAGGATCAACGTAATCTTCTGTATATATTACTTCACCACTCTCACACCACAACCCTCCAAAATTTCCAATTTCCTCATAAGTGAAGAAAGGCTGACGCCCCCTCTGTGGCCAGAATAACAGTCTAATGTCACTTGCATTTTAATAGGAGGAGTCAACGTTGCAGTAGGGATGGTTAAGGTTTTCTTTCTTTTGTTAAGGATACAATTGCACGAGGAAGACCCTCTGATTCACTGGACTTCCTTATGTGTATGGAGCTCTCGTTCCCAGACACTGGAGAAGGAAAAAGGACACACAGAAAGCATCCCTCTGGTCTGTACCTCGCCTTGGCTTTATTCGATTCCACATACTGGGCTCTAGGATAAAGGGGAAGACACCATTGATCTAGGGAGGATCCTTGGCTCTTTCGACTCTCGTGATCACAAATTCTTTACTCTCATTTTCTCTTCCTACAGAAAAAAAAAAATGAAATACAAGGCTCTCAGTCAAAAAGAGTTCACAAAAAAATACAGTAAGGAGAAGCACGAAAAGAGCAACAAAGCAAAAAAAAAGAGTAGATAAGAGTTTTGAAGCAACCAGGAAAGGAGAAAGGTATGAGTTTGAGGTGTGGATACCGTATTTTGCTTGTTTAGGTTTTTTTTAGTTTATGAAAATATCACAACCTTCTTCACTCGCATGAAACAATGTACCCAGAAACCTAGTCATTTCCTCATTCTAAAAGCAATAACATCCCCACCCCATTATCTTGGCAGAACTCCCCATTATCTTTGCAGAGTTGCAACCCCCTCTTTGGGCATACAACCTCTTTTTCTTTTTCTTTTTTTTATTCCCAGTTCCTCACCTTTCTTATCTCACGTTTATTTATACTATACTATGCACCCCACAAGTTACTATTTATATCCCTCTAATGCCGAGAGCCCACCTTACCACTACCTTATTTTTCATCCACTGCCCTCTCATCCTCACTGCACCACTGCACGTAACAACTCTGCCATGCCTCCTCAAAACCAAAGAAACCACTCTACAATACCGCTGAAGCTCCATGCATGTACCCCTCCACAATAGTCACCAAAAATGAAAAACAGCATTTCATAAGGTAAAAAAAAAGAAGGAAAGAAAAAACAAAAAATAAATAACCTTCTTGATGGATGCTTCATCCGTTAAGGAAGCATCACACTTGACACCTTCATCCTTCCGCCACACCCCACTGTCCATGGTTACCCAAACGACCCTCCTTCATTCACCATACACTCCTCTTGCTACCCAACTCTTAGCCTCTCATGCGTTCCCTCTCTCCCTTGTCAAAGCCACTACCATTTTCATTCATCACGCAAGTACCACAAAACTACCACACTCATTTTCTCTCTCCTGGTTTAAATTCATGTGGTTAGCATTAAATGCCTTTTTACCTTTTTTTATTTCTCTCTACTATTTTTGTGTTATTTACAGCATGTTTGGTGTGCCACTTAATGTTAACTTTAAATTCCTCTCTCCTAATTTGTAGATTAGTTACGTGTATGTGGTTCGCATTAAATGACACTTTTTTTCTTTTAATCTTCTCTCTCCTTGTGTGTTATTTAAGAGCATGGTGTCATTTAATGCCACTTTTTTTTCTTTATTTCTCTCTCGGTAGGATTGTCACTTAATGCTATTTTGCTTTCTCTCTCCTCTTTTTTCTTTTTTTGTCATTTAAGTGCATGTGGGGTTACAATTTTACTCTTAGTCAAATGCCAAATTTGATTAAGCTTGAAGTTTTCTCTTTTTAAGTGTTAATTGTATATCCGTAGGTCATAATTTCTTTTTTTTTACTTTCATTCATGTGGAACCATCATATATTACATTTTTTTTTGAATAATGATTTCATTTGTTTACAAAAAATACAATGTCATGAAACTTTCTTTCTTATAATAAAAAAGATATAGTTTTAACAATAATTTTATATTTTTTATTATTTTCATACGATGAATATACTTTGATTAAATCTCCAAATGACCACACGCGTCACGCAGAATTAAATTAAAAATAATGTAATGATTATTTCGGTTAAACATTTAATTGATCGTTCGCATTACATGATGTTTAATCTGAAACTGATTTGTCTCATTTAGACGTTTGAGTGGTTGTATGCGTCGAACAACGTCTAACTCGAGACTTTCGAAGTTAATTTAAAAAAATATAAAAATATCAAATTTTCAGAAATATAAAATATATAAAATTTTCAAATTAAAAATATCAAACATCCTAACAAACAATTTCTTAACAAAGAACTACGTAACCCTGATTTTTCATCTTTGATGAAAATACGTAGGAGTAAGGACGAACCCTTGTCGGGCCCTAAAAATTAAAAATACTTTTTTATGTTTCATATGCATTGTCTCTTTTGGAAAAATAAACATTTCAAAAATCACATTCGTTTTACTTATTTAATTAAAAGGTACCGTCATAAGACAGGCGTTGTGCGGGTGCTAATACCTTCTTCACACGTAACCGACTCTCGAACCTAGATCCGGTTTTCACAATTTAGCTTTATCCTTGTTTTGTTTTTTCCATAGTTTTTTATAAAAACTATGGTCGCGACTCCTCTGTTTTAAAAACTTATTAAAAAAATTTTCGAATCGTCGTTCCGTCGTGATCTTAGTTACGACAATAATAATAATGTTAAAAATGAATTAGTGGCTTATATATTATAATCTAATTAGAAATATTACAAATATGGTATGAAGAATTAAATAAAAACGTAATAGCTAAAAATGTGTGGCTTGAATGTTGACAGAAAAGGCAACAATATGAGAAAAATGTGACAAAAACATTGATGAAAAGGCAATAGGTGAAAAAATGTGAAATAAACACTTGACAAAATACGTGGTCTGTTGTATTAGACTAAAACCACACTTTTTTGAAAAAATTGTAAATTTTGAGTTACCCCATGACTGAATACACTACAATTTAAATTTGTGGTGGCCTAAAATTAAGGTCACGGTTTTTTTTACTTTAGACCATATTTTTTACTTGTTGCATAAATTAAAAATGTTGCACTGACATAAAAAAAGGTCACAAATTATATATTGTACATTCTCAACAATTGGAACTTCAAGAACTCTTACGGTGTTGCACATCAAAATTAATAAAAAATAAGATTAAATTTAGAATCTTAGATCAATATTAGCTTTATAATAAAGTTAATATAAATAATTGTCAAAAGAGGTGAAGCAGAAACTAACCTTTTGAAGTCCCAAGAATCATACAATTTTTTTATCTTTTCTAAAAATATTTGACCAATTATGGATTTGACATTAAATTATACCTTTTAAAAGTCTTTTAAATTAAACCATTCGAAAACAAATTACATATTTATTAAAGTTATGAATCATACGATCTGCAAATCAATTCTAATATTATAAATTATACAACCTTTAATTATAATTATAATTATAATTATAATTATATTAATTTTTAAAATTCACAAATTGAAAAGACTTTCACAACTGTGATTTTAAATTATATAAAATCTAGTTTCTTTCTAGAACACCAACTATCATAAATATAATTATAAATTCCAAATTATGTAATTTAAAATCTATAATACATTTATAAATTTAAATTTATAAATATACATATTATTCCAATTAAAAATATATTTTAGATTGAATAGAAAAATATAATTATAAATTTAGACTTATACAATGACTTTTTCGATATCTCACTGGAAGTGGGTGCCGAAAGGAACCTCCTCACATGCTTTCCTCGATTTCTGTCCAACCCATGCGTCAACCATTAAATCTGCAAGTCAAGCAAAGGAATCCTTAAAGAAACATGTCACACTAGAAACTTTGATTTAATAAAATAATAATATATAAAACCAAATTTAATAAGTTGAAGATTCAAACTTTAATAACAGAATTTAATATTGTTGAGATATTGAATTCCATTTGTATTATTAAAACAATTGATCATACTGAAACAGCCGGCATACTCTTCCCTAACACCCAAATTTTTATAGACTATATATATATACACCTGTATTTTTTATTCCACTCCCAACCGGTGTGGTGGATCATTAAGTATTATCAAGTAGCGTTTGGATAAGACGATATGAATAAAATAAAGAAAAAGTTAAGAAAATAAAAAATTAATAAAATACGACAAACGAAAAAAAAAATATCGTGCATTTTCCCGTAATTAAGTGACTATTTACAAATATCTACTGAACCTATTTGGGTAGAGTCCCGGCTCACCTGAATACCCGTCGAGACGACTTACCTGCATTATAGTCGGTATCCTGCGTATGAAATCGATTTAATTCGCGATTCTAAACGCTTCCAGCGATGATGAACCATTATATCGTGAACCATTATATCGTCTTACCTTTGAAGACGGAGCCTATAAGTACGGAAAAAAAATATTCACGAAGTATATTCTTACTTTTATCTAAACCAAGCACTTTTTTATACTTAAATGTCGGAGAGTCTTTATCAATGTAAGAACATTTACAAATAATAAATTTTTATTAATAATAATAACTTTAATAAAATTATAAAAATAATAAAAAGAAATTAAAACTTACAATAATTAAACTAAATTTATAAAAATAATAATTTAACTATATAATATATTATAGTAATATTATAAATTAATTTATAATTGATTATACATTTATAATTATATATATATAATTGATTATATATTGTAATATTAACGTATGATTAATTATATCTGAAGAACAAAGACACAATAAGGGTTTTCGAGAAATTATAGAAAATCGAAGAGGGCCAATAAGAAAATTAGAAAATTGTTAGAAGCTAGGGTTAAGGGATGAGAAATTTGAAGAGCTCACTTGCAAAACTTCAAGAATTTTTTGCAGGTCAAGTGGTATTTGTTGGTGTGTAAATCGACGACAAGGTGTGGTGACGATCAGCACTGACATTTTGGCGTTGTTATCTGAGACACTAACCTCTTCTTTGTTATGCTTTCGCTCAACTCAGCTGAACGAATGCAGTGAGAACTTCTTTTCATTCAAAAACTTATTTTCGTTCACCTTCGATTTTTATCAGTGAGACATTCAAATTTACATATTTCAAATGTTTAATGTAATATAACATCTCGAATATTATTGGTTCAACGTCAACCCGCCCTGGACCGACCGAGTTGTTTTCATCGCTTATAGACCGACCGAGTTGTGTTCATCCCACGTGAACCAACCGATCGGTAGCAGGCAAAGCACGAACATCGATACTACTATGACAGTAAGATATTGATCGTTGAATGCAGAGATATAAAACAAATTCTCTTACTAACAACGGCACGAGTCGGATCGTCAGCGGAGTAACACCCTATAAGTCTTCGGGTGGATATTTGGCAGGGCAGCTGATCCAAAATTTCGATGGCCAGGAAGTCCTCGGCTATATAGTCCGACCGCGGCCATAATGTAAACTTTACAAGTTTTCTCATCCAATATAAAGGGAACTTAGGCACCCCGTCATCATATACATACCGGAAACCCTCTCTCTTTATTATCACTTTGAAAAAAGTCTCTTTAAATTGTTTGTAGGAGGATGTATAGGGGGCTAACAGTTGGTTATTATTCTGACTAACCAGAGAAAGCCATCCCACCTTCTTACCCGGACGAGTACAGTAATGATGGAGGAAGAGCACCGGTGTGGCGGTCAAACCCAACCCCAAACACAGCATCCGGAAACCCCGGATATAAGCCCAACTGCTCGGATGAAGCTGGGTAGGAGCCACATTCAGCGCCCTCAAAACTCCAATGCTGAACTCATTGAACGACAATTGAAGGTGGGAATCCCTAAAAACTTTGGCATACATAAAGAAAAACAGATCGGGAGAAGATCCCTGACCGTGAAAGACCCGGTCCGATAGAAAACTACGACGAAAGCCGAATATGTCGCTGGGAAGGGAAGGATCGAATATATCTACACTATCAACAAAATATTGAACAGAAGAGGTGGAAGTAAATACAGATGTGGCTTTCGCCACTTCGGAATCTAACCAGTCGGTTTCGAAAGGGGAAGGCTCGGAATTTCCATCAGAACCATCTCGATCAGAGGAGCCTATAACCACATCGTCGACCTGTTCGATCCTCGGCCTCTGCGCACTTCCCGGTTCAACCGATGCACTCACAGTCCGTGAAGAACTCATCAAGGAACCCAAGCTGCCGTTAATATCACGTTCTTCACTACCCCGCACAGATCCACTCGAAGACCGAGAGCTCTCCAAAGACGTGTAACTAGAAAAAGAATCCATTGTTACCTCAATAAAGACAGACCGACCAGTTTGTATGAGAGGAAGACCGAGTACAGGAAGGAGGCAAAGAGTGCAGAAGTAAGAATTTCGTTCCACCGTGAACCCTATTTATAAAGGAGGAAGTTCAACCGTCGCACAACCAGCACCATCCGATTCCAACCAGATCAAGGGCTCACAACAACTAGCACGTCATGTCATCATGACTCTCGAGAGCGCGCGAAAAACCCTTTGCGACCTCTAATTCCCTCATCCGAATATATGACGGACCAGTCTTACTCCCTAACTATAAAATCCTTTTCAGTCATTACATTCCCTCAAGGACTTGAGGGGCCTATGTACTACATGGTAGACCGAACACCAAAAAATCAACACATAGTTGCATGACCGACCAACTAATATCCGGTCGGGAGACAGACAATTTGCCGGTCCATACAGCTCTCTCTGCAATTGACACGTGGCACCAATCAGATAAGAAGCCATATTGGGCCTTAGGCCCATCCACTTAAGGCCCACCTAAATAAGTATAAAAGACAAGGTACTGTTACTTGACCTAATTTTATTTGACTTTTCACTAGAACATATACTGACTTGAGCGTCGGAGTGTCTGCAGGACCCCCTCCCGGGATAGTGCGCCATCAGAACCAAGAAGGATAGGTAGTTAGATTTCATCACAGAAAAATATCTCGAAGGAACTATTGCCTGTGGGAGCCGACCGGTCTCATACAAGAACAACACCTTTTATGATTTTCTAGTTATGGTCTTTTGTCTCTAAGTTTTTTTTTTATATATGGATTATAATATTCTTCCTTTTTATTCATTTTATTTTTGGTTGTTAAAAAAAAAGAAATAAATACAATTTCATTAATTTTTGTAAAATTTTTGAGACGTTATTCAAAGTATGTAGTCATGTATTTTTGTAGTTTCATGGTCTGACGAGAAATGATTTGATAATCGGTGTTATAATTTGAAAATAATGAGATTTGAAATTTGAGTTGTAGGACAGAAAGAATGAAGCATATATCCAAGTTGGAGGGTAGTGGTGACGGTGAGAGGTAAATATTATTTATGAATTAAATCGAAGTTTATTTATGAATTACTATAATATTAAATCATAAAAAATGCATTTGAGTTGTATCAAGTTTCACAAAAAATTTTATTCCATAGTGTGCATACAATTATATAAAAGATTCTTATATTATTTGTGTACCTTTATATCGTAAAATAAACAATTCAAATAACTTTTGAATTGCGAAAGACTTGAATAGACAAAAAAACCCAGAGCTGTGGGTTCCTTATAATGATTATCATGTTGGGATTCTTTCTCCATCCTAATATCCTCGTTATGCACTTCTATATATTTTGAAAATGTCAAAATTGTTTTTGTAAAAATGACTAAAAAGACTTTTTGTTCTTGTAGAAAATACTGAACCGGATGATGACAATAAAAGAAAAATGTAAACCGGATGGAGGCCATCCGGTTCACATTTCCAAATGAAAATGTGAATCAGATGACAACCCATCCGATTTATATTTTGGAAAAAAATTGTAAACCCCATCCGATTCACATTTTCATTTAGAAATGTGAACTGGATGATCCCCATCCGGTTTACAATTTTTTCCAAAATGTAAACCGGACACGGGACATCCGATTCATATAAAGTTCGTCTTTTCCGACGCAGATGCAACGTCGACACCCAATCATCAAATTAACTACTCTAATTTTTAGTATCACTCACAAATTGCTAATAAACATCTAAAATTTCTTATTTTTCACTTGTTTGAAGGTTTAATTCAGATTGAAACAAATACGCAGCTTCTCCTCCCAAATTGTGATGCGGATGTTGCAGACTCTCACCTACACACACATATCACTTTTATTGACGGTGAAGATGAAAAATAGATACAATGACTGAACCGGATGTTACAGTGAATCGAATACAAGTAAAGGAAGAATGAAGTGGATGAAGCGAATAAGAGTGGTTAAGGAAGTGAATGAGGGTAGAAGATATTTTAATCTTTTACTATTTATCATTTAAAGGTATATTTGTATTTTCTGGTGAATTATGAAGGTGCAGGGTATTGGGGTGGATGAAAAATTCGTCTCGGAAGCATCATGTGTATTAATTTATTCTATAACTTTGTTCTAACAGCTCAACTTTTTATAGCTTTTAACTAATTCCAACATTTTTTTCCATGTCTTAATATTTTATTCTGTGAGCTATTTATATAACTTTTAGGTCATAAATAAATTATTTAATTGGATCTTTCCTAATAAATGAATATTTATATAATTTTTAGATCATAAATTAATTATCCTGTATAATTTTATTTTGAGTTTAAAATTCACTTTCACCTGATACAAATACCAATCAATCTATTTAGAAATAAAAAATACAAAAATAAACATCGTATCAATGAAGATAAAAAGTAAGTTTCAACAAAATTTTAAAATTTCATACAATCAGGATTTAAAGTGAAAAATGAAGTATTTATAGAGTATAAAACTTTAAACTAAGATAAATTATCTCAAAAATTTGATGAAAGTTGTCTTCAATTTGATGGAATAATAAAATAAATATTATGTACGATCATATAAATATCTAAAATTATTTATTTATAAAGAATCACATGTTAAACAATAAGCACGTGATGAGAGCAAGGATGCTTAAATAACTTTCTAAATATATAAAGATAATGTAAAATACATCCCAATAATTATTTTCAAATACAACGTAATAAAATTATGATGTGATTGATAGTGAGAATAGAAAAGGTATAATGGATCTAAAAGCTTAAATCCAAAATTTGGAACAAACTCGTGTTATACAAAAAATACAAAAATGGATCCTACTAATTCATGAAAGTCTCATATTGGTTGGACTCATTTGAGGAGAAGTCTCACATTGGTTGGACTCATTTGAAGAGATTTACTGTTTAAGAGGATGAATTTAAGTAGATCATGAAGAGATTTGTAGGATTGAATCTTCACTATTTAAAGGGATTGAAATTGAAAATTATGAAATAGCTCTTGTAAATGAAGTGAAAATTATGAAATACCCTTGACTTTGAAAATTATAAAACACTCCTTATTAATTTTATCACACTAAAATAATTAGAAAAATGTAAAGAAGGTATAAGTTATAAACAAGAAACAATTATTAGCATTAATGTATATTATTGTAACAATATATATTATATATGAAAAATAAAATGATTTATATCTAATTCATCAAATAATTGATTTCAATAATTATATATATATATATATATATATATATATATATATTTTTTTTTTTATTAATAATACTTTTCTTTCTTTTTTTCCAAGACAACAATAATATAATTAATCTTCCTTCAATCTAGTCATACTCAATACAATCTATCCATTCATAATTATATTATTGACGTAAAATAATTAAATCAATAAAAATTGTTTACTTTATTAAAGAAATAATAAAAAATATATTATACATGTTATATTGTTTTCTATTTATTCTTCTTTTTTATATTTTTTATCGATGAAAATATGTTTACTTAATGTTTAATTGAAGTAAATCAGAAAAAAATTATTTTTATCTCCTTATTTGATTCAATATTTATGATGAAATTGAGGGGAGGAGATGTTTTTTAAAATATTTTTAATCATCTTAAAAATAATTTTTATTTTCTTTTAAATATAAAATTATTAAAACACCAAAGTAAAGATGTTCATAGGTTGAATAAGATAAAATCATTAACTTACTAAAAAAATATTTAGTTAGGTGGTTTAGTTTCTATATTTTTTATATTAAAATCAATTTAATCAAATTTATTTTAAATTTTTACCATCTTATTTCAGAAGGATTAATTAGTAATTTCAGAAATATATCAATTAAAAAAATAAAAGCAAATCTATAAGATGTATTAAATCAATCCCAAACTTTCATAATGAATCTCCTTAAATCTCTTCAAATCTTACCATTCATCCAAACAACCCTCTCATCCACACAAAATCCATTCAAATCCTTTTAAATTTATCCTCTCAAATCCACTCCTCCAACCAAACAAAATCTAATGAGAAAAGTAACCATGGACCCAAATGTTTATAAATAATAGGACTGAGGAAAATTCTTCAATCCAATTACAAATGTCATTAATTAAAATTAAGAGTGGTTCACTTATTTGTAATTTAATTCATGCAAGTCAAAATAACCATGGCAAAAATCTAATAAAACAATGATACGTTGACACACTTAACACACTTAATTGAAATTACATACGGGCAAAATCCGTATGTAATAGCCAAAAATCCGTATGTAATTTACTGACAAAATATTATTTTTACTTTTAGTATATTTATTTTTTAGAATTATTTTTATTATTGTTTTAGTTAGTTTTATTAACATTATCAACATTATTAACAATGTGCACTACTTACCACTAAACCAGAACAACATTATTATCATAATATGATTATTAGCATTCTTATTATAATTATTGTTATTATTATTATTATTATTGTAATTATAATTTCTATAATTAATAATAATACTAATATTAACATTATTAATAATATTTATAATAATAATAATAATAATGATAATATTACTAATAATAAAATTAATAATAACAACAATAATATTTTGTTAATAATATTATTAATAATAACAACAAT
>Ga0209489_101110_pt1 | contig 54733 bp, 21 predicted proteins | sample SiratrowhiteBW_FD_187527 | JGI IMG/M metagenome (GOLD analysis project Ga0209489, IMG submission 187527) | Root nodule microbial communities of legume samples collected from California, USA - Siratro white BW (SPAdes) (version 2) | ecosystem: Host-associated > Plants > Roots > Nodule | place... | reverse complement strand
ACACACACACATATATATATATATATATATATATATATATATATATATATATACTATTTTCGTTGAATTTTATTAAATTTAAATAAATTTATAGATAACCTATCAAGCTATCTTCTACAATTTTGATTTACGAGTAAATTTTTAAAATCTTATATATTAAATTCTTAATTATAACGAGTAATTATATATCCATTTTCATTTGAGTTTCGTTAAAAAAGAAAAAAAAAATAGCTGTGTATAGTGAAAACAAATACATCAATGTCTGCAAGTTCGAAACTAGTTGCCATCTTAATCATATGTGAGATGCCAGCAATACAAACTCTTGTTATATGGAATATTTGAGGGAAAAAAAAATTTAAAGTATTGTTTATAAAGCATAGTTATTGGGAGCATTTTTCTTTACAAAAAGAAAAAGGAATATGATGCCTGTACTTTTCAAAGAATTAAATATGCGCCAATCTTACCTCCCACCCCTATATTTTATACTTTTACTTTCACATTTCTAATGTTTTTGTACCCTTTATTAATATTACTAATCAAGCAGTTCCTTGGACAAAAATATGTTCTTAACCCTTTAATCTACATTAGAGTATAAGATGAAGAAAATAATAAGTAGTCAATATATTGTATAATAAAATAAAAAAATGAAATGAGATAAACAAACATATATATAATGAAATTTTCAATAATTTATATCAAATGTATTTTTTTAGAATTGGTAGTTGAATTAGTTATATATTATTTTTATTATATATTATCTTGATTATCTAAGTCAACTTTTACAAAAAATAAATAATAATAAAATAATGTATAATATATAATAAATTATTATGTCATAGTAAGTAATTCGTGTATCACATAATCGTTTCACCAATTATACGTATTTATTAAATTATTATAAGTAATATAATTTTTTGGTCCTACAAATATGACTAACAACTTCATATTAATCTTATATTAATTTTAGATATAAAAACAATAAATAATATTTCAACATGTTAACATTTGTAGCAAATTAAATAAGATCATAAAGTAAAAATTTTAAAGAAATAAAATAAAATAGGCAAAGACTATTATGTTATAAAACAAGTTATCGTTAAAAGTCATGTGAATGAACTTTGAAAATCTTAGACAGGTTATAACTATTTATATTATTATTATTATTGATATATAAAATTTAGCAGATATATACATATTATAGGTTTTGAAAAAAAATAGAGGTAAATATTAGTTGTCGTCTTTAACGGTTTTCTCACTATATCATGCATTAAAATCTTTAAATTATATGTTTTTTTTTTTTAAATTTTCACGTACAGTTGATTATGACTATATCGTTCTAGCCCAAGAAAGTATAATATAACATATTCTAATCATGAACCTTGTGATTTATTAATTATTACAACATGTGAGAAAATATTACGAAATATGTCCTTATAAGTTTAAATAACCATGGAGACACTAAGAAGGAAATATAAACATCTTGATAATATGGATCATGTTGCCAATTTTATTTTCGTACACAACTCTTCTTCAATCATATAATTTGGTAGTCTAGTGATAATCAATCAAGTACTATGGTATACCCTTTGATATTGATATAATTTCTTAACAACATTATTGTACTCTCATATTTAACTTGATCTTATGATTGAGAAAATAAAATGTTCTCAGGGAGTTCAGAATCACTTGTAATTGATTAATGTGTGATTTCATCAATTAAATACGACCTTAAATGTTTCCTGTTATATAATCATTTAAAGTTAATGGAATTAAAATTTTTAACAACTAAAATATGTTTAGTCCCACGGTGAACTTTCTATTCAATTATTGATGTCAAAATATTTTCTAAACTACAAGAATTCCTTATTTTACTATTAAAAAATGTTTCCTGAGATATTAATAGAAGCATGACTATCATTAGTTTAATTATGATATTTTTTCAATATCTAATATTCATTTTGACAAACGTAAATGGGGTATCAAATCAAGTTGATATAATTTATTTTTGCATTATCTAACTTATAGATACAATCAATCCAACAAATAATTTGTAAAAAAATACATTTTAAAAATTTATATTTGTTACTACTATTAATTAAGCAATTTCTTCAAGACTAATAATTCTTTTAAGAGCTTACATTAGGAGGGACGAAAGTAAGAAAAAAAAAAAAACAGTGAAGACTTTAAGATATAATATAGAAGATAGAGAAAAATGTTCACGATGAAATAGAGTAATTTTACGCTGATGTTAGTAGAAATGATCTCACATAATAAATTTGTTAAGTTTTAAAAGAATTACTATAAATAATACAATTGATAATATAAAAATTTACGTCATATGATATAAATTTAATTACATATACAATAATTATATAATTTTTTTATGAATAACATTTTTTAATCAATCATCAATGTTTATTACTATTAAACTTTGAAGAAAGAGGAATACATACATCATACATGCATTAAATATTTATATTCGTTAGGTATCCGTCATGGAATATATAGACTATACATTAATTAAATGTTTACACTCGACGGCTATCCATCGTCACCCTTTATATTCGATACTCAAAACTTACCACAAGAAAATGAAATTTTATAAGAAAAAAATATATAAATATTGTTGCGCAAATATTTTTATATAAAAGTGTTGTAATCTTATCTTTTAATGGAATAATTATATTGAAATGTTATCGTTGCAATGAATAATATGTTAGAAATATAATAAAAGATAATTAGATTATTTATATATAATTTTATTATATTGGATAGAAGAATATTTAAAATTTTACTCTTACACTCTTGAAAAATAAAATTGTAGATGGAAGTGGACGTAAATGCATAAAACACAAAAAAATGTTTGACAACTTATAAACAACGATATCTTACAATTGTATATGTAGTTTCTAACTATACAGAACCACATGGTGTGGCAGTAAATTCTGAGTAACGCCGTTTCTTTGCGTTCTACACCGTTATTCATTCTCCCTATAGAGAAAAATTTAAAGAGTTAAAAAGAATAGCTAGCTAGGTCTACCACCTCCCACACGTGCGTCAGAATTCCGGTAAAGAAACATTCTTCTGAAACTCAAGCGACGGTGACCGTAACGGCGAAGAGGGCAAAGACGGCGGAGATTTCAAGCTCTGAAAGTATCCCCTTATGTCGAGTGCATCGGCGAAAGGCTTCGTGACGTCGTCTCTCGAAGGAATAAACGGCGGCCGCATAACCTCCGTTAGTAGGTCCCACTTAACCCCTCTGAAGAACTCGTGCTCCTTGATCTCGGCGGCGCCGCGAACATAACCCAAACGCTTGGAGGGGTCCTTTTCGAGCAACCGAGAGATTAGGTCCGTCAACGCCGTTTTCTTCCCAACAAACTCGGGCGTCTTCAACAACACGTTGCGAAACGTTTCCTTGCGATTCTTCCCCTTGAACGGCGTTGTTCCGTAGACCATCTCGTGGGCGAGGACGCCGAGGGCCCACCAGTCCACGGCGAAGCCGTGCCCCTCGCCTCGAAGGACCTCCGGCGCGATGTACTCCTCGGTGCCCACGAAGGAGTTCGAGCGCTCGAAGCTGAGCGCGGCGCGGCGAGCGGCGGGGGTGACTCGGGCGGACTTGGGGGCCTTGGTGAGTGGGGCCCAGCGGAAGTTGCGGCGCGGTTTGCGTGGAGGGGTGTCGGGAATGTGGGATTTGGAGGGAGAGGTGGTGTTGGTTTTGGTGGGAGAGAGGGTTCGGGAGAGGTCGAAGTCGGTGAGGGTGACGTGGCCGGATTGTTGGATGAGGACGTTTTCGGGTTTGAGGTCGCGGTAGGCGATGTGCATGGAGTGGAGGTGGTGGAGGGCGCAGAGGATCTCGGCGAGGTAGAAGCGGACGACGGCGGGGGAGAACACGTGGTCCGTTTGGCGGTAGCGGAGGTGGTTGAGGTCGCCGCCGGGGCAGTAGGGGACGGCCCAGCCCATTAAGTCGTTGGACTCGAAGGAGCCCAATAGCGTGGGGAGGAAAGGGTGGCTTAAGCGAGAGAGAACGCTGATTTCCCAGTGGGCGCGGCGAGCGCCGTCGTGGAGCGACGCTGATTTGTCGACGACTTTGAGTGCCACGTGGCAGGAGTTGTGTTGCACGAGAAACACGGTGCCCATGGCTCCTTTGCCTAAAACTTTCAGTGCCTTAAGGTTGTCTAGGTCAAGTTCCTCTGCCATTTCGTTGAGAGAAAGAGAGAAAGAGCAACCTTGTTTGTTTTTGTTTGATCCACCGTTGTTGCTGCTATTAGCCTTTTATAATAATGTTGTTCCACTGTTGTATGCGGATTTACTTTTGTTTTTTCTGTGCACTACACTGTTCTCTAATATTACTCGCATGACAAGCTCTTTTAATGATTAATTGTTCATTTAGTGATTATAGTCATTGTTATGTAAATGTACATGAATCTAAATGTCTTCATTTGGTGTAGGAAAACTACTTAAACCTGATTGGTAAGAAATGATAATAGACAATTTAGCGAGATAATGTGCTTGATTTGCATAGCATGAATGGGTGGTCACACGTGTGACGAGACACATGCAAACAAAAGTAATATAGAAATAGAAGTAAACAGTGTTAACCAGATGACAAAATGAATTGGCCGTACAGTAATCACATGGGAGCTCCAATATACAAAGGAGAACGTGAAGGTGCACCCTATGCTCTTGCTTCATGTTGGAACCTTGTCACCTTCTCATTTACCAATCCATTCTTTTATTGGATTTCTTCCTTTAATTAATGGAACAGGACATTTCACTTACCCTTCCTCGTGCTCCTCTCAATTATTAATCACCAGTATCTCGATAAATCATATACTATATCTTTTAAATATACGATTTGCCCTCTGTATTGCACTTATCAAATTGACTTTCCATTCATGAAATTTAGGTTCATTTACGTAATTTATTATTTGCCACAACAAGTTTTCCACTCAGACCCCTTGTTTTGGATTGCTAATCAATTATACATGATAATTCAATGTTCTTTGTCCTTTTGAAATTCATAGATCTTTCTCAGAAAGCTTTTAAAGGACTAATATTTTAATCATCAATCCCGTTGTTTGTGTAGGTATATGTTGAACTACACCCACATAAATCAAAGAGACTAAGAAACGGAGGACAAAAGCAATTAATGGCGTTTCACATGTTGGATATTAAGGTTCCTTAGTTGTATATGAAATTTAATGTACGGCAAGACACTGCACGAATGCGAATTTTTAAATGGGTCGTGGGTTTGTACCTTAAAAGTTACTAAATAATGTGGAGAACCTTGGCCCTGTTGATGATGAATTAGGTGGATGATGCTAAATTAGTGATGGCTTCATTGTCAAAAGTGTAGGCTTTGTGGCAACATAAAAGATGTTGAGATGTAAAAGATGGTATATAAATTAGAACCAAGTCTATGGTTGAAGCAGATGAAGGGTAGACAAGTGGAGGACAACATGATTATGCTTCCTTTAACATTGAATTGACAATATCCCTTTGATTTTTCAAATCTTCTATTCGAAACTGTGAACTTGAGATGAAAGATACTTTACCCAAAGGAAACCACACGTATGAAACAAGTCACTAAAGCATCAAATTTCCTTTTTGTAGTTCAGTGACGAGGACTTACACAATAACGTGGAATCGTGATTTGGGTAGAAGTTGGGTGATCTTCCGTTGGATCATGTCCTTGATAACATCACCCACCAACTACTAAAAAGGAGTAGAAAGGAAATAGGAATGTTTTAATCTAGCTAGTTGGTGGTTTCAGTTATTATTCCTACTCTATCCCAAACTTCTTCTACTAATTAACTCTTGAATTCTAGTCATAATTTTTTTTTTTTTTTTATCTTTTGATATAATTTTCGTGTACGAGTCATAACAACTATGTTAATGGATTCAAATGTATAGTAATACTATAATCAACATCAACATCGTAGATAATACCGATTAAATATATTGATATGCTATGTTTTTATGCTCTTCGTCACAAATACATCAACATACAACCACGGAATCTATACCTTCTAATATAATGTGTTATAAATATATAATATATATATATATATATATATATATATATATTCTTTGATTATTCTGTTATAAGGATGTGAGATTACGATTCCAAAGCGCTTAATAACCACTCCTCATATATTTTGGTAGATGCTTTCTGGATTTTTCAGAACATTATTAACGAATTGTTCTTAATATGCATTTTCAGAGATTCTCTACCTAAAATTGCCTCATTTTCAATTTTTCTGTGTAAAATTGCTTTCAATAGACCTGACTAATAGAGTATAGTTTGTAGGTTGAAAAAAAAAGAGAGAGAGAGAGAGAGAATAGACTTGTTTTTTAAATTAAAAAATATTTAAAAACCTGAAAATTTATGATTGGATGTGTCATTTTTGGCGGATGAGAGTGTTTTTTGACATGTTGAAGGAATCGACATGTCTAATCCATTTTACAAATTTGTAACAAACGTGGTATAACATATGGGATAAACAGATTTGGACTAAATAAGTCCATAGAGCTTCTTCTTGCACCTCCATACCTTTTTTGATTTTTCCAAATTGCCCAATACTTTAAGTGATCTTAACTTTGGTGGACTATTGCTTCCTGCACCCCAAATTTTAACCTGCATCCCATCAAGTGTTGAAATGTCAGAGTTGTTCTTATGGGTATTTAACCCTACTTTTTTCACCCTTCTCCATATGTTGCTTCTCTTCTACTTGGCATTTTTGCAGCTGTGTTGACACTATTGGAAACAAGCTTTGGAGTTGACATTGATCCTAAATGCCATTGAGGTAACAATTTTTTCTTTAACTTTCTAGAATTTAACCGGATTGGAAATTCCAAATTTGGGAGAGGTGAGCCAGTTGAATAATATTTCGAAATAAGCTTTCTGTAATATATTCTCAGAATGAGCATCCACATCATATTTCAGGAATAAGCTTTTCTGAAGAATGAATTCAGAATATAGTTGGCACCTCTCACTCCTATTTTGGATTAAGTTTTCTAGAATGTTCCTCCAACACTTCTAAAACACAAATCCATAAGCCCATGCTTCTTTCTTAACACATTATGAATTGTGTGTTCTAGAAGCATGTTTCTGAATTTCAATGTCTGGTAACCTGAACTTCACTATTTCAACCAACAAAAAAAAAAAAAAAAAAAAAAAACTACCTACCTAGACCTCAATGACTTTGAGAAACCACTACAACCTCCTTCAATCCTTACTGGAATAATCTCTTCCAAGGTTCAACAACCACCACAAAGGAGACTGTTTGAAATAAAAGTCCAAAAATTGTGGAAGTGCAGGTAGAAATTTATAGGGCAAAGGAAGCAATAGCCTTATTTGTATGAGAGGGTGAGGTGTGGGAACTATGATGACCCTCTTATTTAACTATCATGAAGCCTCTCACCCTCTCTTCCTTAGAGTCTAAGCTAGTTTCAAATAAAAATACACAGGCCTTATACAGAAGTTAGAGTCTAAGCTAGTTTCAAATAAAAAATATATGATAGAAGTTAGAATTGATGTGATGCAGAAAGCAATTACAAAGTATTATATTATGAGTACTTGTAGGCAATTGCCACCTACACTATACAAATTCATGCACCATATAATTTTTTAAAAATACCAAAGACATCTTTAGGATTTTTCTTTTTTTCTTTTTTAAGAAAAACAACATGTGTACAATACTGGTTTTTAGTTTTTGACTGTCACTTTCAGTAATATTGTATGGGTTGGAGAGGGTTTTCTGGACTCTCTCACTCTCTCTTAATTTTTCTTTTATTATGTATTTTTAATATAAAAGGGTTCTATACCATTACCTGTTCAAAGTACTTTTTAGTGCAACTTTTGAAATTGTTACAATTATAAAAATTAAATAATCTATTAGAAATGCATTATATACAATAATTTATCATTAGATAATAGAAGATTACTATACATGAAACAGACAAATATTTTGTATCAATTATATAATTAAAATATAAAATATTATATTGATAATGCATAATATTATTTTAATATCTTCTAATTCTTGCTCTATCATTTTAGATTTTTTTTTAATTTTTATATTCTAGATTAATATAAATAAAAACATAAATAAAGAATTTGATAATATTTTTAAAAATAGAAAAAAATATCATATAATAAATTGAGTCGATGAATTAAAGAAGTGAAGAGACCTTTCAAAGAGATATGTCAACATCTCTCATATCTACACTTAATATTTGTTATACTGCATTTTAATTTTAAAATAAAAATATTAAACATATTTTTTGTATTTTAAAAAATTGTATAATGTGGATTATAACTTTGTATAGTACAAAAAGCAACGGCCATAACTGTAGGAGTAGAATTTTCTCGGACAGAAAACATTACTTGGACTTAGGCCCAGCCCAATCAACTAAACCTTTGGGTCTTGCCGCTTGTTGAAAGATCTAATAGGACTTTGACCGAAACACGAAATCTGTGGGCGGAGATACCATTGCCACTGCAATTTCCACAAAACCTAGGACAAATTCACAATCCTTTTAATCTTTCTAGTGTTGTGCGCTCAGTTCCTGCACATTCATATTTTCCTAATTTGGTAAGCTCCCAAATTTTCTCATCACTCAGCGTCTATTATCACTTTTCATTCTCTGAATTTTTCATTTCTTTGATTGCTATAATATGTTTTTTTTTACAATCTACCTTTCGATTACTGCATTGTTTGTGACTGAGTTCGGTGTTTGCTATTATTCAGCTAGATTTTTTGATTCTGAAACTGTTAATTTGATTTCTTTGATGTTATTGACATCTGAATTGAACAAGCTTGGCAGATTGATTAATTAACCATTTTCCGTATCAGATCGCACTGACAGAGTGAAACCCTAAATTTTGGTTTTGCGTGAAGAGATTGCATAATGGTGAAAGCATACAGACAGGAACACGTCTACAAGCACCCTTGGGAACGTGTAACAAGTGCATCTTGGCGCAAGTTCGCTGACCCAGAGAACAAACGCATATTATCCCATATTCTTGATGTTGACACATTGAACCATAGTCTTGACCCTTCATCAGGGAAGCTTTGCACAACTCGTGCCATCACGATCCATTGTCCTGGACCCTGGTTTGTCCGCAGAATCGTTGGTCAGGATATTTGTCACTGTGTGGAATCCACTGTTGTGGATGCACAGTCACGGTCCATGCAATTAACCTCTCGGAATATTAGCCTCCAGAAGTTCATAGAAGTGGAAGAGAAGATTCGATATGATCCACACCCAGATAACCCCAGTACTTGGACCCTTTGCCAGCAGGAGACTAGCATCCGGATTAAGCCACTGTCGGCCCTGGCATCCATGGCTGAAAAGGTGGAGCAGCGATGTGCTGAGAGGTTTCTTCAGAATAGTGTTAAGGGTAGAGAGGTAATGGAGAGGATATGTAAATATCTTGAGGCAGAATCTAGCAGCCTTGCTTTGTGATTCTGTCTTCTCATTTCAGTTTTGGGTTTCTGTAGTTTAAGTTATTATATTTGTAAAATAACTGAGGAAACATTGCAACTTGAAAGGCAGGGAAGATGGTGAAGCTTTAATCTCATCCCTGGAGTTAAAGAACTAAGAAGACTGTTTAGATCTTCTCCAATTTTTGATCTGTCAAATAATTTTTTGAATTGTTGTAACACAACTTAAAGGATCATGTCGAATATCCCTTTATCTGCATCTTGATCAGTCCCTCAGAATGAGTTTGGGACCTAACTCTGTTATTTGTTTATGACGTTCCCTTATTTTCTAAGGCACCTGGTCACTAGCCTTTGTTTTGTATCTATATCTTGAGATAGAAGTGATTATCCATAGATTTTCTTTCGGGCTTGCCTAAGTGATGACCGTGTTAGTATTCTTTTTCTTATTCTTTTTATTACATGGTAGTTTATTGTGTGTGTGCTTTGTTTTTCACGTCACTAGACATTGACAAAGTGAAAATGAAGTTATAGTTAATTACCAAATAAATTATATTGAAGAGTTAAATTTGCACGGTAGGACAATTATTACTCCCATTAGTAGTCTACATACATATTTATATTGAAAAATATGTTTTAACTAAAGCTTGATTTTGAAAATTTAAATATTCTTAAATAAAAAATGTATGATTAAAAATGAATTTTTCTATCTAAATTAAAAATTTAATATACTAGAAATTTTAATTATTTTACCCAAAGATAAATGTAATTAAAGTAATCAAATTTCATATCATTCGCAAAACACAACCTAAGATTTCTTACATCTGGTTTTCTACAAACATTTAAAAAAAAAAAAAAAAAAAAAAAAGTAATGGCAAGTGTAGTGGGTAGTAGAGTTGAATCTGTTCGAAACTCTCCTTCCCTCCCTTACTAAGCTTTTTGCTCAACCTCATCAACCTGTTCTTCTAACCTTAAGAAATTGAAGTGTTTGAGGTGTTCCAGGTTTTATAGGTATAGCACCTTTTCATATTGAATTTGAATGACATTTTGGAGTATTCTCCCATTTTATGACTAAGTTATGGAATAATTGGTTGACTGAAGTGCAAAACCTTATTATTTGTACTCAAGTTGCTTGCTGTCACGTGTGATAAGAGAAGTTATAAGAAATTCTTTATTAAAAATATAGATTATTGGGGTTATCCTCTCAAAAACATGATTAGGATAGCCAAAATTTAAGAAGGAAAAGGAATTCAACATCAGGATTCTTCTTCCTAAGAGGGAGACAATGCACACAAAACAATTGGAAGTTATAAATGCACCATAGGTTAAGAAAACAAAAAATTGTTTGTGAATGCTCTTACCAGGAGGATCACGAGATCCAATATAGCGTTCGGCTTCCACATTTCCAAGATCCACTAGAACCAAGTTTCTTAAATCACTAAAATCAATCTCTACAATGTGGTTCTCTTTTATCTTTTAATCTTTAAGTTTCTTCTCTTCCTTCTTCCTTCTTGGGCATAATGGAAAATTGATTGATCTACTTCAGATTTTCAGTCAATATTCGAAATCCACAAAAATCAATTAGTTCTCGAATTCATCCATTCAACAGCTAAAACAAGATTTATAAATATGTTTTTGTGAATTTTGGAACAAGTGTTGCTAGTATTTCAATGTTTGATATTTCAAAAGGAACAAATCTAACAATGCGTACGGGAAGAACCCTAGTAGAATAGCATGCAAAAGTAATGAGTTTGTGTTCAATGATTCAAGCAAAGGATGCAACATGTCCACTCTATCACATTTGCACACGTTTCAATAGTCAACTTATCTTGTAAAGATAGATTCTATATTTTATTAGGAAGTGAATCTAAGTCTAATTTATCTCCACAAAACCAATTTATAAAATAAGAATTATCCACAATTATATATAATGTAAACTAGTTTTACCTTTAGTTGATATGAGACCTTTAATATTCTTGGTGAGTGAATATTATTTAAATGTGAAGTGTAATAATAATAAAAAATATATATTGTATGAAGCCTTGTGTGAATATTAAAGTACTTTAGTATTTGTTTTATGGCTTGATTTGATGTTTGTCATTACCGAATGTAGTAAAAGCATCAGAAAGATAATTAACATTGTCCATGTTTTAGAGTTGAATTTGGTTTTCATGCAGAAGATCTAAATATTGCATAAAATATTACTTCCTTATATTCATTCGTGATGTTTAAAATCAATGTTCGACCATAAACATGCTCTTAAAGAGTAATTTGAATGTAATTGACTCTTATTTGTTTTTTGTCCATAACCTACTTCTTTTATATTAGTAAAGAAACATATGTATATATAATAAGGATTTAAGAATTAATATCGAAAACATCGATAGACTTGAGCTCATTATTGTGTAGGTGAACACATTAGATAAACAAAACTAATTGTTATTTACAAATAAATACAATATTGTAGAGGGAAAATAAAAATTGGGTTAAGTTGTGTAACTATATTATATTACATGAAGAGTGTATTGAAAGGTAATCATGTATGTTCTTACCTAAAATTGGATAGTTTCAATTGTTTTTATATTGTAAAGCTTAAGATTTTGTTTTAGATTGGATAGTTAAGGGAAAGATTATGAGAAAAAAAAATTATAAAAAATTATAAATGATATGATAGGTGTAGTGAATAAACTAATCTTTTAATGGATGAAATTACAGTTAAAATTAATTTAAGATTAAATATAATTAATTTATTGAGTATGATTGATAAATTATTATTATTTTAATTGATAAAATTATAAAAGTATCAATTATTTTAAAATAAAAAATTAAATTATTATTTAATAAATTTATTTTGATTATTATTATAATTTTAATTTTATTATTATTATTTTTATTATCTATTTTACAAATATATTATTTTTATTAGTATAATTATTAATTGATGATTTATTATTATTTGTAGTTTCTAATAATAATTTTATTGATATTTTTTTATAATTATCTTATCTTTATTATCAATTTATAATTTATTATTTCTTACTTTATTAATGTTTTATTATTATTATTAATATTTTATAATTTTATTATTATTTTAATTATTATTATCATCATTAATTATAATTATTTATAATTAATTATATTATTTTATTATAATCTAAGTATATACATTAATAAATTATTAAATTAATTGTATTAAAAAATATAATAAAAATTTACTTTCTTCGCAAATCTTGCAGGAAAATATTGTGTCAATTTTTTTTTATTGGTATTCCTTTTTAGTTAATTTTTTATTCATCAAAATTCCAACTTTCATTGCATTTAGTTGTTGTGCATGTTTTCATCTACGGAAACAAAGATACTTTAAGTGATACTTGAGCTTAACAAATATTCATGGTGTCTCTCTTTAAAGAACTTATGAGTGGTATTGGAGGTAGATTCATTTTGGTGACAGGCTCAGATGAGTACAATATGGAGTAGTTGATGGAGTCCTAGATTTATGGATTATGTTATCAAAGTCTTCCAAATATTTCAAGTAAGTGTGTCCCATTGTGAAAAAAGTAGAGGTAGAAGTAAGGATTACCATCGAGGTACTTTTGATTGAAAAATGTTACCACTTTGAGAGTGAGATGTACCAATGTGAAAGAGATATACACTTAATATGGAGATTGTAAGGAATTAAAGTGAGTTGAAAGTCTCACATTTAGTATAAATTCGAAATTATATAAGGAGTAAGATGAGTAATATATGAGGAGAACGATCCATAAATTCACTACCTTAATATTTTGAGTTAGAGGTGATGTTTTGATTTATTATACAAGTTTGTTCACGACTCATTGATGTTAATTCTCTTTAATGTCTTTCCTAATTCTCTCTAATGTCTTTCCTTAAAAAATTGACAATATTAAAACATTATGTCACTCTTGGTGAGTAAGTTTGACTAATAAACAATTTGAATCAAATAATGTATAATAAGTAACTTGATATTTTTAAAGAATTTAGTTTAATATCCAATTTTAATGATAAAACTGAGTTATAACTTGCTAAAAAGCTAGTTTAACTATAATGAAAATGGTTGAATTTAATATTGCAAACTTAAAATGAGTAGCTTGATTAGTCAATTGAGTTCATTATAGTTCATAAGAATATAAGACAATTCTTAAACTATATTAAGTTATGCCATAACAAACATAATGTATGCTTATATTTAAGTATAATTTGATGTGTAGTGTAACTAAATGCTTTGTATTACTCATGTTATGGTTCCGCATAATATATCTATGCTTAAACTTAGTATATTTTGGGTATTATGACTTGATTCTTGAATTATGGTGAAATTTGATAGTTATATTTGGTAAAGCACAATGCTTACCTTTTGAAGATGACTCAAAATTGACAACAAATGCAAAATCATTAGCAATTTCACTCTCATTTAGGCTTTGTTTGGTTAGAGGAGTGGATTTGAAGGAATTTGAGTGGATTGTATGTAGATGATAAGGTTGTTTGGATTAATGGATAGATGGTAAGATTTAAAAGGATTTGAAATGAATGTTTGTAAAAGTTTGGGAATGATTTGAAAGATGTTATAGATTTTTTTTATTTTTTTAATTGATATATTTGTGAAATTACTAATTGACCCTTGTGGAAAAGGGTGTTTCATAATTTCTAACTCTTACAAGGACTGTTTCGTAATTTCCAATTTCATCATTTCAAATCTCTTTACATGAGCAACCATCTTATCCACACAAATTGGTTCAATCAAACATAAACTTAATGGTCTGCATCTGCAAAAAACTCTGATATTCCTCTTGAGTTTAATACTTCATTATAAAGTCTCCTCCGCTCAAAATTATGATTAAGAGTTCATATGTAGTACCTAATACCAGTAAAAAATTCTAAAACCTATTAAAATTATGATTAAATTAACTCTCTCTCTATATATATAAATATAATGAGTATTTTTATTCATGAAATCTAAAAAGAGAATAGAAATTAACCCTAAACGAAATTTCACAAGTTAGTTCAGATTGTGATAATTGATTTCCTTTTTGTTTCATATGGAAATGAGAAATTGAAAAGAGAATAGAAAGAAAACCTAATTCATTCAGATGCCATTGAATGTTGCTTGAGTTCACAATAAAAACTTTTAAATGGTTTGAATTAGTGGTAAATTCAGATTATATACTAAATTTGATGTTATTTTTTTAGACAGTTAAAAAGAATAAAATTATATTTTTTCTAACATTTTTTTTATGGATACAGTATATTTTAAAAATACATATTACTATAAAACACATGTAATATTCAAACTTATATAGATATATTATTTAAACACCAATATTATACTTAAATAGAAATCTCTTGCCCTACATGCGTGCCCCAATTAGCCCATATAACTAGTTTGGTTTGGATACGAATTTAACCACTACGTAGAATCGAGTTCTATAGTTTGATAAAATGTACATTACAAAATCAACTTTATTCGATTGATATATAAGATTGTTTTCGCAATGATCCCCAAAATCGTAATATATTACAATCTGGCCCGGTAAAGAAAGGCAAATCCAAAATGTATACTTAACATGTATTATTGAATGATATATGAATATTCTATCATATACATACATATACATTCGTATAAATACATATATATTCGTATATATACGTGTACATATACATATTAAGAAGTGAAGAGCTAAAAGGGGCAAAGCAACACAAATTCTACTGACAAAGCATGGACTATAGCTGAATCATAATCTGCTAGCAGCTTAACAGATAAGAAGTGTGGATAGAATGAAATAAAAATCAAATCCTATCTATCTATATATATATATATATATATATTTATATATTTATTTGTTGCGACAGGATTTGGTTAGTTTGTAATAGTATGTTGATTTGATGAAGAATAGAAGAAGCTGTTAAGGTCTACAAGGTTCCATCACATCGTTCTTTGTTAATCTGACAGGTTTGTGCTGATTGGGGATATTGTGACAGATTGACGTTACACTGGACACCATGGATAGATAGCAAGAAAAGAATCACATAATTAGTTATCATTTTCATCGACCCTTTTCACTGTTCTTCTGTTAAATCTACACATAATTTCGTATAGTGAAAAATGCCCAAATAGAAGTCACAGTAGCATAGCCTGCTGTGAATACTCTTCATCTTCAAGTTGAACTGAAAAAGATAGAAAGAGAAAGAGAGAATTTACGTAACAAAAAAAAGGAGCAAAAGGGTTTGTTGGAGAGAGAGATGGAGACAAGGAACATGGAGTCCCGTTTTTGTTGGATGGGTTAATGAGGGAAATAGAGTGAAGTGTAGGTAGCTACAATTCATACACTGGATTTGTTGTACTTTGACATGACATATCAAAGAAACTCTGACCCTATTTCTATCACAACATAACTCTCTTAACCCACAAAGCTGCCATCAAGATCCAATGCAATGCATGCATCCCTTCCATCTTCCACCTTTCAATTCCCAATGTTAATAAATATATAAATGCTTCTCACTCTATATTATCATTCATTTCTATCTCACTACTACTGTACTTGATCTTCATCTGTTTTAATTGGTATCACCAATTAAATCCAACTTTTAGTTTAATAACATTCAGTTTTTTAAGTTAAACCAAACAAATATAATACTGATTGGTTTTGATGTTGAATTTGTAATTTACAAATTAAGAAGCTTGAACCAAATAAATAGTTTATTTTTTGATATTAATTATAACATATAAATTTTCATTATATAATTATATAAAATTTTTAAGTAAATTATAATACAATAATATTTTTCCCTTTTAATGAGAGAATTATACGCTAATTTCTTATAAAATTGTGCAGTATTTCTTTTCTTATTTTTTTTTCGCATAGGACTAATTAATTTAAACCAAACCAGCCCGTTTCCAAGGTAGGTCAGGATTAAATTTTTATTTTTTTTAATATTTAAAACACTAAAAATTGATTAATTTAAATCTTATTTTCTTCTTAATTCAATTTAAACCGATTCATAGACAGCTTTTATTTTATTTTGACACGCAAAAGACATAAGTTATTATTTACAATGTTTCAAGAGCTGTTCACACTTTTTATAATTAAAATTTTATGTGATTAATTTATGTAAGGTTTCTCGTACTTTCTTGAGTACTATATTCATTTACATTCAAAATATATTCAATTTTAAAAATTTAAACGCGTCAATAAGTAAAAAAAGATAGTATATTATAAAATATTTTAATCTTAATCTCTTTAATTAATTATGATACTTTAAATATATTAAAATAATATTAACAAAATCATTCACTTTGCCAATGACTATATAACCGATTGGAGTTGTGTGTTTTCTTTCAATTTTGTATTTTTTTCCATCTTTAAGTCTGAATTTTATAGTTATGAAAATAGTAGAGAAAAGAAAAAGAGAGAAAAGCAGGAATTTTTGTTAAGAAAGTAATGATTTTGATGGAAATGATTAGCGTGAGTGTAAACATAGTATTTGATCGGTCCATCATGGTGGACATAGCAAAAGGGAAATAGCAGCATCATATGAGTCATAAAGCTGATCGATGACAGACTCAAAAAGCTTACTTCAACTGCATTTGAACTTGTTTATATATAAATATATAGTTACCATTCAAAAGCTAAACGTAGTACCTGTAACATAGTTATGTTAGTTTTGAGAAACTTTTATTTACACGCGCTATAATTTTGTTTTAAGTTTAAATAATAATACTTAGGTGCCATATTTCAAATATTGGTTTATTCAAAACTGAAATTTCATATCGATAATCTATTTAATAAGAGAAATGTCATTGTAAAACTACAATGAAAAAGTAACACTAAAATGACATAACGTATCACGTTAAAAGTTCATTCAAATTTAAACATGCAGGTGATCTTCTTTGCATATCATAGTGTGCCATAATTAGTAAAGTGTATTTTGTAAGTATTAAGCAATAAATTTAGGTGGAATTTATTTATGTTCATTAGGTGAGAAATTGACATGAAATTTTAACATGAGCATGTTCCCGAGAGGTAGAGAAAAGAAGGGAAAAACCAGAACGAAAATGAGAAAAAGAGAAGTCACCGCAATTTGATTATGCAAGATCAAGAAACAAGGAATTAAAAGAAAAAAGGAGAAAAGAGATAGGGAAATGGAGAAGGAGAAGTGGTTAGTGGTGGCAGTCATAGTCAACAATTCAATGAGTTGAAAAAACATGAGAATCCTCAATAGTCACACATCAACTATGACTTGAAACTAAAGATTCATTAACACTTTCTTGCTCAATTTCAGAGGCAGCTTCATCATCTTGATCAAGACAGTCGATTCCACAAGCTTTATGTCCATTCCCAAATGCCTTGATATGATCTTTAAGGGATCTTTTGTGCTTGAAATCAGAGCCACAAGAGCAATACCATAGCTTCCCACAGTTCTTCTCATGAGTCCTCCAATCACCCCTCACAGCAAATGCTTTGCAACATTTTCTACACATGAAGGGCTTGATTCCATGCTTTCTCTTGTAATGAGTTTGGAGGGTCCTAAAGTCTTTGAGTGGCTTTGCTCTTGGATGGTCAATGTTGTTCTTGCATCCAGGTGCACAACAATAGCAAGGGAGTCTAAGCATTGCTGTTGGTTGAGTTCCCCTTAGGGACTCTGGCCCCTTTCTATATTGAGATCCATGCCCCCACATATGCATCTGTAGGTTAATTTTTGAGGCAACATCATCATTCAAGAGCAAATAGGTAAATAGTTTAAAAGGGATGTGGGGAAGAATGAAAATCATTCACTCATACACATTCACATGTAAAACATTTGGAACTATCGATAGAGTCCAAAAGCTTCACTGTGAAATGGCATTCCCTACAAACACTATCTTTGTTGCATTGCATGTAATTTTGTTAAGATTAAGAATTATTTCCCCAAACCGGCCAAGATTTTGAGTCAGAAAGGCTAAGGATAATCAAGGACCCGCGTCTTTTTCAACATGTTTCAATACTTCTTAGTCACCTATGGTCTAGGAGTAAAGAAAAAAGTGACAATGTAGGGCATCCTAATAAAGTAGTAGCTCGGAAGCCCAACAAGGGAATATTGGACAGCTATTTTTGTTTATGTTTGTAGAGATGAAAATAAAAACTCACTCCATGCGTGTTGTACTAAAGTTTTGAAATGAAAACTTAATTTATTGATGTTGTTTCACTTTATGTCACCTCATCTTGGTGTTAACATTGTTCTATCTAACATATTTTAGCTTAAGATTTAATAAACCCTAGATATCAATAGTTAGTCCCTGCAGTTTTCTATTTAACACCAGTTAACACTTCGCAGGTCCACAAATATAGCCTTAAATAATACTGATCTTTCATTGGAGAGGGATTTTTCCATTTTCGTCTCTTCGACTTCAAAAGGGGCATGGTAAAACCTTTAGGATTGGCTTGAGATAAAAATAAAGGACATGCAATAGTTGTTACAAAAACCCTAAATTACACAGTACACATACAAGTGCCCCGTACTTCAAATGAATTGAAGACATTAAAAAATAAAGTGATGTTATAAAAGAAGAGTATAATACACAGGATATATATACACAAATGGACATTTTCTTTTCAACAATTTTCCACAAAAGTAAGATCTGGGAAAGTATTTGGTAGGATTGTAGGAGTGAAAAAAAGTAATTAAAAAAAAGAAAGTCATTCTTTTTCTTTCTATCTATCAACCATCTTGAATTAATGCTTTCATGGTTTTAAATACCTGCATGTTGTTGTATCTGTTGAACGTCTTGAAACAAAGGGGGCACGAGAACTGTGTTGGACCGATGAGAATTTGAGCAGGGGTAGGGATCCAATACTGACCCTTGTTAATTCTAGTAGGAGAATACTCACAAGCAATGGCTTTTTCTTTGTCTGAGTATGTGTTTGAAGTTAAATCAGACGAAGCAGTAGAGCTTGGAAGCCCTAAGTGCAAAGCCACCGTCACAGTATCATCATCCAAAGAGTTACTATTAGACGATATGCTTAGGTCTCTCTCCTTCTCTTTGTTGACTTCCATGGCACTAAAGGAAGATTCAAGATCTTGACCTCTTGCAGGGCTTAGGTTAAGGAGAGGAAGTGCTTCTTTGGGGGGAGAAGATTGATGGGGGGTGAAAGAGATGGCACTTGTGAAGCTATGATGATAAGTAGAAGGAAAAAACAATGGAGGGTTGGAGCAAGGTAATGAAGAAGAGGAGAAAAGGAATGGAGAATTGAGGTCAAACCAGGCATTGAAGTCATTGGAGCAGTAGGGGTGAGTCATGATGAGAGGTGAGAAAGGAAGGGCTATGTGATCAAGTAAAAAGGATTAGGTTATTATTATAGACGCAAGAGATATAGAGAAAAGGGTAGTAGTAGTAGTGGTGGTGGAGGAGTGGAGGAGTGGAGGAGTGGAGGGAGAGGTAGATAAATAAAGGTACGCAAAAGATAAGTTTGAGAGTTAAGAAATAATAAGCATATATAATGGAAGAGTGAGGATGAAGAGGAGTTCAAAGACGTGTAGAAATCCAATGTTGGTAAAGCAGACCCAATAAAGTAAAGAAGGGGAGACAAGAAATCACTTGCGAAGTGTGACATAACAACGGGCAAAATAAATATACAAAAGAGGTAGAGAGAGTGAGAAAAAGTCAGGTCCTAGATGATGAGATTACCTTGGGACTTGAAAGAACGTTTGCAAGAACAGTGGACAAAAAAAGGTTGCACAGATTTTCTATAAAATAATACTCTTTTATATATATAACATGTTCATTAAAAATAAGCATGGTCACAACTCTACCTACCGTTGTGTTTCTGGTAGGGAATAAGACCAAAGTCAGTCAAAGAAGTTGAACCTTATTTCCTCATTTCACACCATAGTAGATGATATATATGAACTTTAAGATGATAAAGGCTTCAATCATTGTGAAGTGTGGAGTGAGCAAAAGAGAAAAGAGAAGGAAGAAAGATGATTAATTGTAATTGTGGGATTAATAATTAATTAACAAGTGGTTAAGTTGAATGGTTGGAAGGGAATTAAGAGTTGAGTGACAGTGGTGTTCGTTGTGATGATCTTGGGAAACAAATAGTTTGGAGAAAAAGCAGCAAGTGCTTTGGGGTGCACGCTCTGGTCGGGTTTGGCTGATCTTAGGAGCAGAGAGATTCAGTCCGTGTCTCCGCTTCTGCATTCACCTGTTACATGCAAACGTTCACTGTTGGATCTACCTCTCTTTCTCTTCTGCTCACATGTGTTTTCTTCGGTGCCATTTTTTTGACTTAAGGGAAGAACACCAAACATTAACATTTGGTTTGGTTTTGGGGTCACACAAACACTTGGACATAAATACTGTTAATGGTTAACTGCTATCACTGACCACCACCTTGTCACCCACATGATCAACACCCTTTTTCAGTACTTTTTTTAATCTACAATGTGTATGGGGCTATTATAAAATATAAAACATAATGTAATAACACGTTGTATTCAAGGAAATATACCTCTATATTCTTATATTGTACATTTTTCTTGTTTGGTACCACATTAATAAAAGTATTAACCTAGCTAAGAAAGAGGAATGAAACTGATAATGGACTAAGTAAAAAACTTAATTTTTTTAACAAATAAGTATATATATATATATATATATATATATATATATATATATATATATATATATATATATATATATATTTATATGACAAATATTATCAAACCCGTGTTACATCCCTGTTTTCTAAACAAACAAAAACAGTATGCATAGTATGATATAGGAGGAATGACAATTTTGGGCACCCCTAATTTTTAATTACTTCTGAAGTTTTTTATTTGTAACTTTATTCTGATGAATATGCATAGTTTATATTTATTTGCATAAAGCAATAGATTTTTTAATTATAAAGTAAAGTTGACGTACGACTAAAATATCGTTACATTCTGAATTGATCAGGAATCACAGAGTGAACCTAAGCACGTAACTTTACCAGTAAAAAGTTTACCAAAAAGAAAGGTGAGAGATTATGACAATAAGTCAATAAGAACTATGTTCAAAATTTAGAAGGCCAAATACTGATTTCGGCTGTTAAGAGGATTGACATTTGTTAAATATGTACCCATTTAAGGAAGAAGAAAAAGATGTAACTAGGAATGAATGGTTCAAATTTTTCCCTTAAAAGAATGTTTGTGTTTCTACCTTTTTACAAGTTAATATGTGCAACTCTCTTTTATTCGATGGTTAGCTTTTAGCAATGATGTTTCCCTTCTAGTTACTTTGCTTTAACAAGGTTGCTCCTTTTTCTCTCTCTAAATTCATGATTGGTGTTGGTTTTGATATTTTGATGTGTGTGTTTTTTCCTCCATGGATGTTATTTGTAGAGTGAGTAAATGATATAGTACTAATGTGGTAATTGATCTGATGGCTGCAGCACATACTTTGATGAGCTCCAATAATGCAGCATAGATAGCCAGTCCAAGTTGATGAGGAACTAGCTAGCTGTACTAGAGCCTCAAAATTGGTCTGACATATAACCAAATAATTACCCTTAAAAGAACATTACTTACTTCTTGGATTACAGAACAAAACGAGGGAAAATATTTTAGTATTTTTTTTTAATTTATGACTTCATTCCATTAATTGTAACTATAATTTTAAGTGCTTTTGTTTGTTTGTGCATTTGGAAGGTCTCAAATTCATGTTCATTTCAAAGATACAAATCTGTTGCTTCTTAGTAAATGGAGCTCTGTGATGTAGGTTAACTAAATACAGTGTGAAATCCAAATCTAAAAATCAACTTTATAGAGATGAGTTTTTATAAAGAGAGAGTGAAGGAGCATGTATTATTTAATAATCATTTCATTGTTTAAGGATTGTATGTTAGCATTAGAAAATATTAAACTTTTCTCTCATTTAACACATCTTTTATTTTTTCTTCACAAATTATATATTTTTTAAAAAATACATGCTAATATTTCCTACTTTTAATTTGGTGAGATTTGGACATCATATTTTATAAATTAAAATTTAAGAATAATATTTGTCTAAAACTTTTCTATTATTTATCTTTAAGATAGGAATAATAATGTGGACTTTCCCACCAATATGTAAGAAAAGAAAAAAAAACAAGAAAAAACAGAGTGGGTTGAGTATTTTAGGTCCATTCACATAATTTGCAATCCATACGGGTTAATGATAGGTTAGCTTACATAACCTCTAATAAAAAAAATTATTATATTTCAATGTGCGGGTTAATGATAGGTTAGCTTACATGACCTGTAATAAAAAAAATATTATATTTCAATGTTATTGAAATAGATAATATAATTTTTAAAGTCATAATAAGATGATAATTAATTATTATATATTTTTAGTAATTTTAATATCAATTTCTTTTTAGGTTTCTTTGTTATAAAAGATTTAATTTTAAAATCTTTATTTGATTTAGATGTTAATCTTATATTTATTTAAGTTATATTGTCAATGATAAACTTGAAAAGTGTAACAAAAATATGAAACATTAAATGAAATTATCGTTGTAATATATACATTAATAAAGATTTTACTTACAAGACAGACAAAATTATTATGCAGACACATACCAACAAAACTAAGTTGTAATTTTTATGCGAGTCTACATACATCTGTCAATCTTTTTGACAAGTCAAATGCAGAGAGCCGATGAGTCTCCATTAATATCCTTATTTTCAGAGATTTCATAATAATTATGTCATTTACATTTTTGTGTATACCCAACAGAATTTATAGGTTTGTTGTTTCATGTGATCCCTATTACCATAAGGAGTGTTCGAATGGAATTGCATATTTTTCACGAATTGAGCTAATAGAAATGGACATTATGAGGTATATGTATGAGAATGGCTAGGCCATATGAAGGAGAATAAGTGAGTATGTTTGGCATATACTAGTTAATGGCGCAGAAAGTTGTAGTACAAGCTTGAATTTTTCTGAATAATGCATGATGGAGAACGACAATGTGGGGCATGTCACTATAATAGTTGTTGTCTACAAAAAACAAAAAAAAATAAAATTAGTTTGGGCTTATTGTTATGCACCTCATAAGAGGTACTTGCTTTGCTTCCTACAAATTACAGGACTTTTGAGTTTGACTCTCATGGTCACTACCACAGCTTTCTACATTTTAAGGTGTGTTCTTTAATTTTGTTTTTGTTAAGCAAAAAGATGAAATTTCTTTTGGATGTTATCTTTTTTCTTTTATCATATTGAAATCGCTAAAAGTAAACACGAGCTTGTTAATCAATATTATTATTTTTGGATGTTAACTATGAAGTAGTCTTAAATTACTAAATAAGTGATATGAATTAATTGGTCATTATAATCTTACCTTATTTTTAATCCTTCGGTTTTTTATTCATAATTAGTTTTGAGAGAGTCCAAAATGTTTTAACCCATAAAAACTAATTTTGAACTATAAAAATAAACGAAAAAAATAAAAAATGTACAAAAAATATAGAAAACTAAAATTTGAAAAGTTTCATAGAAAATAATTTAACTAACCCAGTTTTATTGAAGTATGATATTTGGCGAGTCTTATTTTTATTTAATGAGTCTTATTTCCGTGATTTTGTAAATTTCAATAAATCTAAATCATTAGTACAACTAGTAATTGAAAATTGCGTGATTGTATGAAGTTTTACACATATATCATAGAAGATAAAAAAAGAACTAGAATGCTTTGTTTAAGGGAGAGATAATAACTCTCAAGCAATCAAAATTAACTAGTAATAGCGGGTTAATGTTTGGAAGGAAAATCAGAAGGATAGTAATTCTAGTTATTGTTAATTTATTATTTTCACCTAATTAAAATTTGTGATGTTAACTCTATGGGCTCTATGTTTTACTATTTTTTTATATGAATATATACACAGTCTTATCCGATCTCTTTGTCGAAATAGTAATAATTTTGAGTTTATATTTAAATTCAATAATCATAAAGTGATACTCACTATTTGACCTAACTTAATATTATTTGGGGTGCATCAAATATATTTAGCTAGTAAAATGAATTAAAAGTAAAATAATGATGAGTTAACGTTGATTGTGTAAGAATAATGGTGTTTTGGTTCAAAGTAAAATGTTTTAAGTCCACGATTTCAAGTAAAATGTTTTAAGTCCATGATTTCAAGTGTTCCTTTCAACTTAGGACATGTGGTATTTATAAGGTTTTCTTCATTTTTTGTTTTTTAATAGTTTTATGTACTAGAAAATTGATTTGAGAGACAAAAGGTATATGTAGAAAAAAAAAATCCGAAATCTAAAGATTTAATTGTTTTTTAAATTTCTGAAATTTAAGTAACGAAATCATCATTCTCACTAGACCAGTCAAAAAGAATATCTAATGATCGATATATTCATTATCTAAACATAATTAATGGTCAATATACTCATGATCTGAACGATGACTTATGATAAGCATACCAACTATTTGTCTATACACATAACCTTTAGTGTCAATTTCCACCATATACTTTTTCCTACGTTTGGTATGATACAGATGAATAGATAGTTGTATTTTCTTCTCATTAAAATCAAATTAAAATATTCTTCAAAACTCTCTAACTAAATAATAATGAAACTAATTTGAACTGTACATTCATTATAAACTATTAAAAAAAGACAAAATGATCTAACATATAAAAGCTCATAACTTATAATATAAAATAAAAGTTAAAAAGTCTCCACAGGATACCAAGTTCGGCGAGAGTAAAACTTTTTAACTGTTGTCATTTACTGGCGTGTCACTTTCTTAGGCTTACCTCATTGTTGACTTGGGTCTTTAAAGCCTGATGCCGGTAAGACATTTTCCAAGTCATTCAAATAGTCTTTGTTTGTCTGTGTTTGTCATCAAACTCACATCCTTCTATTTCCCAACATGTTGATTCTTCATCCCATCTCATATCTCCAAACTCCAAACTCAATCAATCCATATTTTATTAACGGTTTTGTTAATCACTGTTTAATTAAAAGTTAAATATTTTATAAAAAAAATCCACAGATACCACAATTCTTAGTAAAAAAAAAAAAAACTAATTTAGTAATTTATCATTAAAGTAGTAATTAACAACTTCATTTAATTAGTAATTGATGTAAGTCGCATCACAATTTGCGATTGAGAGGAAAATTAATCCAACGTTTACATCATGGAATAAACTCGCTAAAGTTGGTTTAGTGATGGAAAAGTTAAAATAATTAGCATGCTTAAATTCAAATCTCAGTACAGCATTTTACACAAGAAAATATTCATGAAGGAGTAGCTCATGAGATTCTTTTCAGTTCCATCGACAGGATTCATAAAACCTGGTTAGCATTTCGTTTGTTATGATTCTATTACATTGGTTACTTGATAGAGTGCGATCGTATCTAGTTCATGAACACTGGATTAAAATATAGTAGGGACTTGTTAACTAGTGCTCTTAAAAGGATTAGGAAAACAAAAATAGCAGGATTCACTAGTTGTCTTTATTACTACCCTTTCAGTTTAATCGAATAGCTTTAAGATGTCTTCAAAAGAAAGTATACTTTATATTTGAAAAGTATCCTACCTAAGCTTTGCGTTCCAATTCTTGCATTTTATGTCTACGTCATGCAAATGTTCATATATCGTTTACGAATCATTCCAGAGTAAGAAATCCCTCCAAAGTTTACGAATCATGACTCTTAGTTACTCCACAATGCCCACTCACGTGTGCCAATTGGCAAGACAAGCTAACTAAAGTCACTCTGTCTGGACGTTTTTAGCTTATTTTACCACAAAACAAGTAATAATTTTGAGTAAGATTTTCGAACGACAAGAGTGAAGATATAAATAGACAGCGCAAAAAACATGGACCTTCTTCGTAGGGGCTCTATTAAAATCAGTGGGTCGTAGTTTTCTTAGTGTCTGTCTCTCCCTATCATGTGAAAAATCCGCAGGAGAGATCCATTTCCCTCTAACTGGTAACTACACATCCTGTTCAAAAATGAGTCATTTAATCATAATAGCTACAATAAAAACTTAAGGGGGTCGAGGAAGTTGAGTAATTTTTTAATCCAAAAATGATACAGAAGTTTTTTCCGAATAAGGAAAAGGCCATGCAAGCTACAACAGGAAGGGGGGAGGGATTATATACAAAGACCAAGAAGCAGCTAGTAATAATTATCTCCCGACGTTTAATTTCTGTGCCCAACTCCAAAGTGAAACCTCCTTTCTTTCTTGTCGTTAAAGGCATATTCAAGGCGCAAAGGACCCAAAGGAGATTCCACACGGATGCCAAATCCATAACCGTATCCGCTGCCAGGTTTCTTCCTTGCTCCAGCAGGGTCACCTAATATAAACCAAAACACCAAATAAGTGTCTTATTAATGAACAGCATGAACAATATCAGTATGCATCTAGAGAAACTACCAACTAAGACGAAACAGTTGAAAGCTCATGAACTGTTTAATTTTTGAAAAATGACGTTGTGGATATTGTCATTCAAAGGAGCCAAAGCACAAGGATAAGCCAAGAAAAACTGTTCTTCTAGGTAAATGACTTCAGTCTTATGTTTGTGTTTGTGTGCTTGGTTGTCTCCTTGACTGAGTTATATAACAGCCAACAAGCTTCATAACATCATAGAACAAATCTCCCAATTTATTAAGAAAGGTTTGATAGCTATGATCTTCATTATTCTCGTGAAACACAAATAAGAACCAAATTAAAAAAAAAAGAAAAAAAAGCAAAGAACGAAACAGAATGAAAACCTACCAGGTACAGTTGGGCCTGATCCAAGATCAGTTCCATAGTCAGAAAATATAACCCCTTCCACTGGCCCATACTGCAAACAGAAATAGTAAGATAAGTGAGTCAAATTACAGGGACAAAAGCAATAAATTTTTCTATCATCCATTTAGATACATATGCATAACTATTTACAAATTATGTGCGGCTGCATATTTAGTTCTGGGCTTAACCTAACCCGACAACCTATGGAAAGACCTAACATGGGGAGAAATTAAAACTCAGCAACAAATTTCAGATATGAAGTCATGAAAATTAGGATAAGCACAATTCAGTTAATGGTGAACAAAAGATGCTAAACAACGTGATAAATTTGAGTACCATGGGGAAAGAAATTTCTCCAGAGCCAACAACGTATGATCGACCAGATCCCACACTACCTTCGTCATAGCCTCTCACACTGTTTGTGCCACCAATGGCAAAAGCTTCATAGGGAGGGAAATTTCCAACCACGTGACCACCAGAGATACTACCAGTGAACCAATTAAAGAGGTAAAACATAAGATCGTCTGTTTTGCTTTAATTTAAAGTGTAAACAAGACATTCCTTTTACTTTCAATGATGAGGTTGACTTGATCATACCTTAAATGAAGGCGGGCAGGACCTATCTCAACACCTTTCCTAGCACGTGCATTCACCCTAGTGAAGGACAGCCATTCAGGCAAAAAAGGAAGTCCCTTTTCCACGTTAAGGACAAACTGCAAAATCATCCTTGATAAGAAACATGGCATTAAATTTAAACAGAAGGACCTTAATCAATTCAGAGCATACCATAGAAGAGCCATGGTCGCCAGAACCAGTGTAAACAGTCTCAAGTTTAGCAAGCAACGTCTCATCATGAGTATTGCCACTACAAAGAAAATTTGATAAAAGTTAGAAACAACCACACAAAGTCATGATAATCATACTGTCAGCATTACTTATTAGATTACAACCTTGCAGTTAGAGGACTGCTGAAGCAATCCTTAATGATAGGAATACCTTTCTCATCACGGACTCCAGCACGCTGAAATGATATAGAAATTTTGAATGAAAAGAAATCAGCAGTATAAATAGATAGCGAATCTATATTACAGTAGCATTTCATTTATGACAGAGATAATCTGATTAGTGATTTCATAGTTTAACTAAACAAATCATCAATTTACAAGTGGTATTTATAAAGCCAGAATTGAAGGACTAAAATTAGAAATAATAAGATATCACACACAGAAAAGTCAAAATTGTCAATGAAGCACCTGAAAAACAAGTCCTGCTGTTCCACTCCACTTTGGTCTGATTGGGCGACTAAACTCTATACCACCTGTGATGCGGCCAATGGTCAGGCTACCGTTACCATCTGCATTACCATGAACGATGGTTCCGGGAGTTCTTGAATTCTAAAGTAAAATTATTTGAATATCAGAAAGTACAGTTTTTAACATTCAAAAATCAAACGTACAATCATTGTGTTCAGACAAATCAACCTACAGAAATTACCTGAATCATTATTGTTCTAGATGTTCGTTTATCATCTCCTTGAATCCAAGGGTCTGTGTAGTTTATGCGATAGACCGAGTCAATCTGGCCCCTCTCTAAGGAAATATTGAGCTTCTGGTTTCTACCAAAAACATTCCGATGAGAATAGGCAAAGCTGCAATGCAATAAAATAGAATTGAATGATCAGTAAAAGAGAATAAATAAAACAACTAGTTGCAGTTGGACCATAAGTTAAATGAAATGTGAAAACATAAATTACAGCAAAAGAAAAAAAAAATTATTCGGCTGACAATGGGGAAACATACATAAGCACAGATAAGCCAAGATAAATTATCCAAAGTTAATACCAACTAAATTTCAACCAAGCTTTATCCCAGCAACATTATGTATAGGACTGTGGTGTGCTTAGAGTTACAACTACAAGTGGCATATTCATCACTTGCCCATATCATAAAGACTGCATACCACTCAGCAGATAGAGACAGCAGCAGAGGACGAGAGGTAAATAAACCTTAACTTGGTTCCCATTGCACTAAAGTAAAAACTTGGCTATTAAATGAAGGAGGTAATAGAATAGCAAGAGTCAAAGAATTAACTCATAACACAGCTTGCACGTAAGTATAAAATATACCTTCCAATAAGCCCTCTTAGTGGACCATTTGTAATCCTGCAAAAATAAATACCAAGTCAGATACTCAGATAAAGCAGCAACCAACAGAGTCAACCAGGCCCTTCTAATATTGGAAATAAAACCATCCATCTAACCGTTATGTTTAGATATCACAAACATGGAGCTGTACAAAAGACTGTATCGAAGGGGTCTAAAATATAAAAATCCAAAGGAATATTTATCTTCTCAAAATTAAAATTATGGGAGTTAACAGTACTACCAAGAATTTCATCAAACCTAAAGGAGGTTAGCGTAATGCATGAAGACTAGAATCACTTACCCACTTGATATCCCACCACCAGCAGAAAATCCTCCACTTGGACGTTCCACCACATTCATCACCAAATCAACCTTCCCTGTATCTATATACGCCAAAGAAACAAGATGCAGAAGTTTAGACTTGAGAGTATATTTTGGATCTAGTGGGTGAAGACAAATAAAGGTCACTTCTTCAAGATTTTCAATTTGACAGCATTGGTTGAAGATAATGACAGAACATCAGTTCTATGTTTTCGTTTTAGACATATTGACTTAATGTGTCACCTCTTCATTAACTGTAATTGTAAATCAGTCAACTGTTTTTGTGATTGTTGAAACTGACACATTAGACTTCAGATAGGTTCTTGATCTCTGTACAATAAATATCAATTGTAGACTCAAACTCTAAACCTTAAATTCATTTACCTCATTTTCCAATGTACAGAAAATTTCCAAAAATTCTAATTTTCTAGATATTCAACAAGGATCAGTAGGTATCATGTATAACACCTTAATGTCAAATGGCATTACATGAATAAAAATTATCAAGAAAAAAATTGGGACACTTGCAGAACACTGCAACTTATATTATTCTTTGCTAGGTCTAGTCAACTGTAAAATGTGTATAAAACCTTATATTTGAAACTATTGAATTTGTTAGATAACCCCCATAAGAAGTTTAGTTATTATAGGTTAGGTTAGTAACTCATTAGCTGTTAGATTGGTAAGTTAGTTAAGTAGGTTAAATTGTCTAAATAAGGCATCTTGCCTACAAAATTCAAGAGGTGAGCGAGATACAGATCATCTTGTCATTTGTTTTGGCTTGGGAGGCGCAGTCCCTCAGGAACTGCTGACTGTTGAGGGTGCTTGTGTTCTATTTTTTAGATTGGGAAGTTCATCCCTATAATTCTGTAAAAGAATATACGTGGTTTCTGTCATAATATAAAATCCTAGTTTCTTTCTTCATTTCTTTCTTTTTTGCCTTCTTCAGTTTTGATTAACTTAATTTGCTAGTTTCTCCTTAGGTTGGCATGAAACATTCTTCAATTTATTTTATAATAATTTATACGAACTCAATTTTGGTAGGATAGAAAATGCTGAATAAAAAAATTATAGCTTACCCAACAGTCTGGCTAGATCCTAAAACTGACATGGTTGTCTTGACTTAAAGCGCATTTTTAGTATGCATACATTACCTGCTGGTTGGGGAATAATGCTAACATCTTCCATGATTCCCATAGTTAATACAGTTTCTACGTCTCTTTTTCCCTCAAGCATGCTGTAGACCTGAAAATAGAATGGATGATGCCAAAATCCTTGTTAGTGAGAATTGAAGGAGGCAGGTTTCCGAAGAGAAAAGGATACATCTGAAAGTATCCCTCTGATGAGCTATGAACAATACCAATGTCCAATTACCATCAAACAGACCAGGGAATATTGACAACGAAATTTGATAAAATAATGCCACACTCAACTTTCAAACTTACACAACAGAAATATTAAATCCTCATGCTTTATCTTGATTCACAGCTTTGCACAAAAATAAATTTATATTACTTCTTGATATAACTTTCAAAACACTAACTTAAAACTAAGAACCGTCATCAATAGGAGTCGCCACTGCTAGATAAAGGAATTACCTGTCCCTTCTTTGTTGTTATTTGCCTAAGTATAGTTTCGGGCTTAGTCTTTCCCACAGTAATCTCACCTCTACAGATAGAAAAACAAGTTGGTAAAAGAAAACCTCAGCACAAAATATAACAAAAGATTATGTTTGTATTTTCACGAGTACTTGTGTTTGTCAATCAAATTGAAAGAAGGTGCTCACGTCTTCCTGTCAAGAAACCGTATGGAAATATTATTGACCTCAGCCTCTGAAACTTGTAATCTAAGAATACCCCCAGATAGAATCTCAACAGCCGAAACCTAATGCAATGATCAAGACATGGAAAAAAGAAAGAAGAAAATCCCCATTGAAACACTGGTTAGAGAAGGCAAGTGAAGTTGAATGATATAATATTGTGATAGGTACTGCAACATAGGCTACTACAAATCTGAAACACGGATCCAAATTTGGATTCCCACCAAACAGGAGTAATATATTATTAGATGTGAAGTTTGACCAGGAGTTAAGAAGAATTTACCATGGCAAAAAGACCACGCTCCATGTACCAGTTATTAATGGAAGATATTGCTTCATCCAATCGTCTCAAATTAATAATCTTCCCTGCAAAACACTACATGTTAATTTGAATACGGTGAATGTCAAACATGAGCTGCATGCACATGAGAAGCAACTGCATGGATATGGAGAACGAAGAAAAAGGTACCATATCCATCTCGCATTGAGTCCTCTAGAAATTTAGCCGGGAGAACATTAGCTCCTTCACATACCAACCCTTGGAATTCTTGATTTGGTTCTACCTTATGCCACAAGAAATCACAACTAAGATTACAGAACTCAATACTGCAGACATGAATAAGCAATACTAGGATGCAAAATTCAATTCAAAATCAAGATCGTTATAAAATTTCATTCCAATGCCTAACTGAAATTGTTCAATAGAAGACAACATGCGTAAATACTAACTGGACACGGTCACTCACATTAACATTGCATCACTCAATGTTGCAAACTTAAATTGTTGTAACGTACATCAATTGTCCCGTAGCATAAACTTATTGGAACAAGTAACAATTAAATCGTAATATTTGGTCTGCTACGCTTTTAAGCATGAAGTGTTGTTATATAGCTTTTGGCTTAATGGTAAGCTTTTGATCCAATCATTAGTATCAAAGTCAAGGTGACAAGTTTGATTCTCGGTGAAACAATTCTGATATGGTTATAAGATGCATCAATTGTCCTCTAGCACAAGCAAGGTGAGTAAAGTCCTAATTGAATGGCTCGTACCATCATTACTAACATTACAGCACTCAATTTTGCATATTTAAACACACAACACTAGAATGCGGAATTTTATTAGATACAAATTCCATTCCAATGCATAGCCGCCATTCTACGACAGAAGAAAGTGCCTAGAAGCTGAAATACTAATTAGATACCGTCACGCGTACTAACATTACAGCGGTCAATAGTGCTGCAGACTTAAATACATAAAACTAAAATGCGAAATTCTATGCAAAATCACTATAAAACGTAAACTCAATTCCAATGCCTAGTCGTCATTATTTGACAAGAGAACCCAGAAGGTACCTGAAACACTAAACGGATACCATCTCGCGTATCAACCGCAACCGGCATGCACGACGAAAAATATCCACTGTTGATGATGCGATGCACATCCTCTTGTACCTCGCGCACTGTGAGAGCCGAGTTAGGTCGACAAGCCTTCAGAGCTTGCACCGCCTCCGCCTCGAGGTCCTTCCTCTCCATTTCCTCGCCGTCTTTGTTTCGAACCAGCACTTCGCTGATCAGCACTCTCTCCTCGTTTTGTCGAGCCTTCTGCTGCGCCTCCTCCGCCAGAGACAGCGACGCCAGACGCCGAATCGGACATGCTCCCTTCCCGTCACCGGTCAAGGACAGAGTCGCGGAGCAGAAGAGCGACGATTTTTGGAGGACGGAGCGAGTTAACTCGGTGGAGTGAGACGCGAACGAATTAACAAGTTGCGCAATCGAGTTTGTGGCGTTGGCGATGTGAGAATGCGCGGTTCGCAGAGGACAGGTTGGGCGCTTGGAAGGAAGAGGGATTTTGATGCCAGAGAAGACGACGCGGACGTCGTCGTTTCGAAGCATCGTCCTGAAAGGTGCAGTTTGGCTACGTGTTTCGTGGAAAAGGTGCAGCTTGAATCAGGAGTGAGTGAGTGCGGTGGAGTTCTTGCCTTGCCACGGCTAAAGCTTCCTCTAGCAGTCAGCTGAACATCCAAAGAGGAGATCATTTTTCTTTGGGCCCTTTCGATTCAGAATGGGCAGGCCTGTCTGGGTAAATTGTAAGGGCTGGGCTTTTAAGTTCTAAGTGCAGCCCACATTGGCCCTAACTCTCATTTTTCCTAAGACGCTTCTTCCTGCACCTCCATGAAAAAGTTGAAAAGACCAAATTGCGGCGCTGCATCCTTCTCCCTGCATCCATCTCCCTTCACCCTTCTTCCCTACACGTGTTTAATTTCTTCTCGTTTGCCTTGTATCGCAGTGACCGCAATCGACTACTCCTCCATCAACGGTGGGTGGGGTTTGCGTTTTCGTTTTTGACATTGAAGTGTTTACATTTCCATTCAAAATTGAAGCATTCATATGTGCAAAGGTAAGGTTTTTCCGTGTTTTTGTGTTGCTTTTTCATGCTTTATTTAAGTGACGAGGACGACGGTAGGGCGACGGGGGTTTTGATTTTTCACAAAGTTAAAGTATGAGTTGGATGACTTTTTTTAATGAATTTTGGATTGTTCAATTTGAAAGTTAAAATATTTGTTGAGAAAACTTTTGAATTGTAAAATCTAAAAGATAAAGAAAATAAATCTTAATTTTTGAATTGTATCATTTGAAAGTGATTTGCTAATATAAAATCTTTTAGATTGTACATTGAACTTAGATTTTAACTTTCACGTTGTATAATTCAAAAGGTAAGTGGTTTCTAAACATACTTTCAGATTGTATAATCTGAAACTCAACATATTTTCTTATTTGCTTTCAGATTGTATATCCCATAAGCACCTTAGAAGAACAAAATGACTTTCAGAGCATACAATCTGGAAGTGTATTTGTAATTACTTTTGTCTTTTAGATTGTAAGTGTCATGATTTATTATAAGTAAATGAGTTGAATGTTTCTATTTAATTAACATGCATGATTTTTGACAGATTAATGGTTATAACCAGAGGAGGTGATACTCAGCTAGAGGGTCGAAAGAGGCCTACGAATTTAGTGAAAAGAGGAGATCGTGGTGGTCAAGCTCCAATTGTTACTAGTGCTCCTGCTGTTGGTGATGAATGATTCCCTGGAAGGCTTTCTGAATGTTCAATCTTGGTGAGTTATGGTGACCATGTTGCATTTAGGTTGTGGATTGAGTGTGGTAAAATTTTACAATTTATTGTGTTCTTAGTTTAAGTTTAAGTAGGTAGGTAGCAATGTTTCATAAAGAATGTTGTTTTGTTTTTTTATAGGATCATGGAGAACTTAAATTGGTTTCTCATGTTAGGAAACATAATATATTTGAGATTCCTTGTCCACAAGTTTATGATTTTGTCCAAAATTATGGGTTATTACCATTATGTACCATTGGATATGATGTTGTAGACAAGGGCTTATTAAAGCCTTTGTTGAAAAATGGCACAGAGACAATAAAACCTTCCATCTCCCAGGTAGGTGAGATGACAAACACAGGTAGGTGAGATGACAAACGCATTGGATGATGTGTTGTTTATTCTCTACATTCCTATTGTGGGACAATTTCTCACATACATGACATGAGATTATGATGGAGCATCGAGCTTGTTGGTTGAGTTACTAAGTGTAGATTAAGGTGATGCAAATATTGAGTGAGACAGTGTTGGAGTCCACATGTGAGACTAAGTTGGTTAAGAGAGATTTATGAAGAGTTTTGCATTTGACAGTGTGGGAATATGTGTTAAAGTCTTCTTGTTGCATCTAGTGAGTTTCATTATTTTTGCACATAAGAATACGACTTTCATATTCGTAGCCTACATTCAACTGTTTAGGGACTTAACATGTGTGAAGGATATTCTTGGGGAATTGCTCTAGCACACATGTATGAGCAGTTACGGACGCATGCCTTGCTCACACCCATCAATTGGGCAATTACACTTGCAAAAAATATGACCCTTACACATGGCCTAGATATATTATCTGATATAAATTGACATCACTTAGAGGTTTATTTCTCAATGAAAAATATGGTTATATTTTGCTTCAATAATAAGCAAACTAATATGATGTTATATCTACTAGCAATGATGTAATTCAATCATTTGTACACACTAGCCTACAAGAATAAAATGTAAAATGTAATAATCTCCTCCAAATCATGTTTGTATTTCTTATATTTCTCAGTCCTTTTACACCATAATAATACAAATGTTTTTCTTTCTTGTTGTCCTGTTCACAAACCCAAGTCCAAAAACAACCCTACAAATACATTCAAATAAATGATCTCTTATAAGAAACACCTAAATAAATAAGTCAATACAATTTTAAGTCCACTCTCAAAAATTATCCAAAAAAAAGGTCAAAATTAATTTCCTTGATTTGTTGTAAAATCTAATATACATTCATGTTTACTATCTAGAAGGATTGTCTTTCCATATCTATATTTAAAAAATAATTCACACACAAAACACACTCTGCAACTTTTCGAATTCATAAATTTTTTTCATTTTCGAATTATACCATCTGAAATGCATGTAAGTTAATTTTTATCTTTCAGATTTAAAGTATACACAACTCAATCCAAAAGATAATTTCATGTTCCAGATTATAGGATTTAAAAGATATGTGAAATACACTTCACTCGTGAATTATGAAATCAAAAAATAATTTTAATACACGAGCATCACACGATGTCTAACAATTGCTTGTGATCACCATAAGCACACTGAAATGTTCATCCCTTCAACCTTTCAAAATGTTGAATAGTGATTTCCACACCGTTCCAAACTTCTACATTTAACAATTTATCTTTTCGTCAAGGTTAGTTTGGAAATTAAGAAAAATATAGAGGTGCAGACAGATATCATGAAAGTGCAAGAAGAAGACCTCTTTATTTTATCAATGTCAGGTCTCTTCTTCTAATAATAATAATAATAATAATAATAATAATAATAATAATAAAATCTAAACATCTAAAAAACTTTTTAAAATTGAAAATTATTAAAATATATGCACTTAAATGAAATTATAAAATTTTAAATATTAGAAAAATATTAAATATATATTTTAAATTAAACACGTGTTGTTTTTAAAATTTCAAACCATTTACATATATTATAATTTTTTTCTCTCCCTGAATATTTTTTAAAGAAGTTATTACTAATATTATTTTGTATATACAATTTATTTTAATAATAAATTTTAAATATACTGTTTTTATTACATGAGTTTAATTTTTTTTAACCAAAAATTGATATATGTTAATGATAACAAAATTTTTAGTATTTTGTATTATTTTATATGAGTTTTGATAATATTATCTTATTTCATGTTTGAGAATTTTATTGATATTTAAAAAAAATTGTGTTTTTATTCTTTTGTTTCCACTCAATCTTAATGAAAATATTGTTAGTTCTAACATTTTTCTTTTTGGGTATTATTTTTCAGTGGTTATTGGTTAATATTTTTTTTGTCAAAGTTAATAATGTTTTTTAGTTGATTTTAAACATAACCTTTTTGTTTTACATTTTGCAATTAATATAAGTTACAATTTTTTTATCATAATTTATACAAATTATTTTATAATTGCCATTGTGTTTAATATGATTTATTAAACATGGTGGAAAACTAATGTTTTTAAGGGAAGAACTAGAAAATAAGGTAGTTTTTATAAATTAGGCATAATCTGCTGCTTAGTGCGAAAGATTTATGGTATCCTAGTATTGAATTATCGAGAGAAAGGTGAAAGAGATAAAAGAAACAGTGAAGTTGGTTCCCCACTATCAAAACAGGGGAAAGCTCCCCCTTTCGTGTCTTTTTCTTCTGCTGCTACTACAGTGCTACTTCGCTCACCAACAGGTAAGCCAAAACAAGATCTGTAATCAATTTCAGATGTTGTCATCAACTTTGGTTATAATCCCAGTGAATATCAGCATATATTTTATGTTGGGGGTATAGATTTTAACTCAAGGGTATATGTTCTTATCACAACATATCAGGCTTAATTATTTATAGTTAATGCCTTGGTTAATTGCCAATATGTGGATTCTGAGCTTTATTTTATTTTTTAGATGTCCTGTGATCAAAAGTTTTGGCTTCCCAGTTTTGTGGTCAACTGGTTGTAAATAGGCACTGTTCTGTGCACGACTCAATTGAGATTTAAGATTTTGTTCTAGTCTGTTTTTGTGTCACCATATTTGAGAATTAGGGTTTGTGTTTGTGTTCCAAGAATGAATAGTTCGGGTTTGGGTGGTGGCTTTTTGTCTGGCCCCAGTGGGGGGATTTTGGACTTGGAATCTTCATTTCATAGACACCAACAGACTCAACTAGGTCATCCATCAATTACTGGTCAACAGCAGTTGAATATCATGAGTGGTCTTGAAAGTGATCACCCCATTGGCCTAATTGAAGTGAAAAATTTGAATGCGGCGTTGAATTTTGGTAAAGGAAAGGCGATTGCACCTTCCAATAGTAATGAGTTGAGTGATGAGGACGAGCCTAGCTATGCAGAAGAAGGGAATTGTGAGAACCTGGATGGTGGGAAGGGCAAAAAGGGGTCTCCTTGGCAGCGAATGAAGTGGACAGATAATGTGGTTGGGCTTCTTATAACAGTGGTGAGTTGTGTGGGTGATGATGGCAGTATTGGGGGCATGGATGGTCATAAAAGGAAATCTGGAGTTTTGCAGAAGAAGGGCAAGTGGAAAACAGTCTCCAAGATAATGATAAGCAAGGGTTGCCATGTGTCGCCACAGCAGTGTGAGGACAAGTTCAACGACTTAAACAAGAGATACAAGAGGTTAAATGACATACTTGGAAGGGGAACTTGTTGTCAAGTGGTTGAGAATCCTGCTTTGATGGATTCAATGCCTAACCTTTCAGCTAAGATGAAGGATGACGTTAGGAAGATCCTGAGCTCAAAACACTTGTTTTATAAGGAGATGTGTGCCTACCATAATGGGCAAAGGATACCAAATTGTCATGAACTTGATTTACAGGGTTATTCTATGGAGCATGGGAGGGACTCAACAAGAGATAATAATGGATCTGAGGATGAAGATGAGGATAACAATGATAGCGAGGAGGATGAGTTGGATGATGAAATTAATATTAATGCACACGAGGATGGAAGGAGGATGCAGGAACACTGTGATAGAAATATATTAAGTGATGAGGATGGCCATTTTGGCCCACAAACTTCTCGGATGGACAAATTTGAGGTTGAAATGGCAAGGGTTTTTCAAGACCCCGCAAAGTCATTACGTGAACAAAGAGAGTGGATTAAAATCCAATTGTTGCAGCTTCAAGAACAAAATATCAGCTACCAAGCTCAAGCTCTTGAACTTGAGAAACAGCGGCTTAAGTGGTTAAGATACTGCAGCAAGAAAGACAGAGAACTTGAGAGGCTGAGATTGGAGAACAAAAGAATGAAATTAGAAAACGAGCGCAGGATCTTGAAACTGAAACAAAAAGAGCTAGAGGCAGATTTCAGTACATCTGAGATGCCTTTAGACCCTGCCTCTATGGGAATCAACCGACCGCAGGGAAGGGAGCATATCAGTTTAGGCAGACAACAGTAGCTGCTTCTAAGAAAGGATCAGCCCCTATTGCTTAAATGAGGTATAAAATGATACCCTTTCATTTAAAATGTTTAATAATTTGCTGTTACAGTTATAGTGGTACATGCATGTTAGTAGGTTGGATATAAAATTGCATTACAATAGTAAATGAATGATGTAGCAATTTGTTTAAAGCTTCCAACCATATTGTTGAGAAGAGAGTTCACTTGACAATATATATGTTTTTTATACCTTTTGCAGTCCTGTGGCGCTAGCAACTGAGCTGAGATGTGTACATTCATTTGGAATGTGAATGGTTTTGCTCAACTAGTTATGTGCTTTACCTCATTTGATCACACTATATATTGGCATGTGGGATTTTGCCAGTATGTCAGAAAAGAGTATGTGAGAAGAGAAGGATGTTGCTCAAAGACCTTAGCTCTTATTATTGGTCATCAATTCACCATTGATGTGGCTTTGATTTGTTTTTGTCAACTCAATTGTAACTGTTACATTTGTATCCACATGCCACATGCGTGATTTTTGGCCTTGCAGCTGTATATTGTACACAAAATAATTGTGCAACTCGGGGAAAAAGGTTACAAGCATCCCTAGGAGTATGTCACCGACTTTGAATTTATAACTTTTTTGGTACAGACTTTGTTATAACTTTTTTACGTTAAATTGCCTCATGAAGAATGCTTGATTCATTGTTAGCTATGTTTTTCCAAAGCACCTTCGTGAAAACTTTTAAATAGTCTTTGAAAACTTAGTTGTTTCAGTCCACCTTCTTTTCTTAATTGCCGCCAGCGATGTATTGTTATTTGTTTCTCCCCTTATTGTTATTTTATTGTCTGCTTCCTGTTTAGTATATAGGTTTTGAACCAATCAACGGTATGGCGCGTTTACCTTTGATTACTTTAGTAGAAATAATTTTTTGAAAGGTTTCTTCAAAAAGATTTTAACCTTATACAACAATCTGATAGGCTTATTGGGTGTTTGGTTTTACCTCCACCAGACGGGATAAACAGAACCTATCATTTTAGGGTTGTGTCAATAGTGGAAACTGACTAAATTTTAGATCCAAGGCAACGAGATTCAAACATTATAGAGCACTTTTCTTGTTTGAGACATTGAGTAAATTTTTTTTTCATGCTAAACCTTGATCACTTAAACGCAGAAATTTGCTAGCTTTAGAGCATGTGAACATATTGCCTTGTTAACATATAATTTAATGTCGAAAGCATTTCTATTAGTTTTTAATCTTGATTGTGAAATCAGGGCCAGTGCTTTATTCTGCATTTTTTTTGTTAACATATCATTTTCCTTAATTTTGGGCCATTTTAAGTGTTTATATGATAAACAAACAGGCTTCTAATTTATTAAAAGAAATGGTCCAACTTGAAAAGTCTTGTAAGTCAACGTCAGAAATTTCTATGAAACCTTCAATTTCAGGCTTCAAAAGGTGGAATCTCATTTTTCAGCAATAACTATTCCAATATAAAAAGCAAAATCAACCTGTTGCTCCAAAACAGTAGGATTTGTGCCTACCATGCTATATATCTGTAAGATTTGCAGGTTTATACTAACTATGGAGAAAGAATATTTTTAACTTATCATAACGGTTCAAGTGTTCCTTAGTTCACGAGCCTCAGGTTTTCATTCAAACGCCTCTTTCTTAACGTCTTATCTCTGCTCTCATTCAAGAACTCAAGACCAACGATACAGTCTCTCTGTCAGTGTTTGGTTTGACTTTTATTTGTGTCTCTCTATAACCCTGTTCGTGTTGATTTACAAGTTAGTTTCTGTTACTTATTTTGTTCTTTTAATTCTTGGATTATTGCTTAAGCTGATTTGTTTATCTATTTTGATCGATTTATGTTTATTTAAGACACTCTGTTTACTTGATTCCATAGCTGATTGTTATATAACTGTGTTTCGGATTCAAATATGGTTTTAATTGCATAAATTTTGACATTTAAGTTTCATCAGAGTTGGTTGGATGAATTTCTTTGACCAAGTAGTTCTTTTTAAGTTTCATCAGAGTTGTTATCTTACCTATCATACCTCATTTATAGATTAAGTAGTGGAAAGTCAGCATGGTGATTTTGGAAGTTATCTTTATTTTGGTCCGATGTTTAGTCGGCTTAAGAATTCAACGCTTTATTTTTTCATCCTTAGTTATTACATTTTTATTAGTTTTATATAGTTGAAACTTGATTTTCACATGATGAGAGTTTCAGACCCACACGTTTCTAAGTATGACTTTGAAACAAGTCTTATTTATGTTTACGAGTAAACTCTCTATATAATACAATGCATTTTTTGTAATAATTGTCTCTCATGTTAACATATTGGAATAAAGTTATATTTTCCTAATTTTATGCACAATGAGATCAAATTTAAAAGAAAAAATTGAGTGATGCAATAAATCACAGCAGTAAATTTTAAGAATTAAATCTTTATTCTTTTCATCTAACACACACCATGACATTATGATACTTAAATAATTAAGAGAATAAAGAATAAATAAGAAAATTCCTTATGACGAATAGAGAACAATTAATGAAAAATCAAAATCAGGCCGTTACATAAAACCGAAATCATCCAAGAATTACTTCACCTCAATGCAAATTAAACACATACTATCTCTCCATCGGATAACTGTCACTCAGGGAACCAACTAGTGCTCTAAAACACCACCTTTGAATCTCGTCTCCATAGTACCATTGTTCCAAACTACTTACCAACCACTCCGACACCACAAAATAACCTATATTCATCTTTATTTCACATTAAACATCCCTAAATCTTAATAAAATATTAATTCTTTAATACAGTCGATCTCTCCAATTAAAAATTATTTTCATTGCAAACTCAAACTGACATATAAGATTTTCATTGACATGACACGTGGCGGTGTGAAACTATCAAAACTCAAAAAATCAAACATATAGTGAGAAGGCTCTTGATTCATGTAAATATGTAACATAATTTTGTTACAATTTTTCTTCCCCAGTGATAAGCAGAGAAGCTGTCAATAAGCTGCTTAAATATAATTGGGAATTCAGTGTTCCTCTTGAACTCAAATAGCTCAGCTCTTGATTTCATTTGAGTCCATAAATAGCTTGACATAATTTATTCTGTTGCAGTTTATAGTATCTCTAAGCACTCAACTACTCAAGCAATGATGATTGATAAACAACAGTACCCAACGATCGAACAAAAGTTTGCTGGCCAGCTTCACTTGAGACCCAACTCCAACCTTTCCCCACATGTTGGAACTTGTTACGGAGGTTTGAAAAGGGTAGCGCTGTTTCAGCAGCGATTATCACTAGAAAATTATCCAAATGCAGGGTTACATTTCCCTGTCATGCCTGCATGCAAACCCACAAACAACATGCATTGTGTAGGTTCACCAGTGTTCGTCCCATCGCCTTCGGAGAAAAAATGGGGAAGCTTTGCCACTGATTTTCTCATGGGTGGAGTTTCTGCGGCAGTGTCCAAGAGTGCTGCTGCTCCTATTGAGCGTGTAAAGCTTCTCATTCAAAATCAAGATGAGATGATCAAAGCAGGCCGTCTCTCTGAACCCTACAAGGGCATTGGAGATTGCTTCGGAAGAACAATCAAAGACGAAGGGTTTGTTTCATTGTGGAGAGGGAACACTGCCAACGTTATCCGTTACTTCCCAACACAGGTATAGTTAGTTTAAGTCTTAGGTTGAGAAAAAAATGAAAAAATTGAATAATATATAAGAAAAAACATTCATGAATATAATATTTTAAAATTTTGAATTGAGGATGGTGAGTTTTCATTCTTGTTTTATCTCTATAGTGTTTCAGCTTGACAAACTGAAACGAGTATAGTTTGATCAAGCTTGTGACTACTGTGTAATGCTTTTATAGGCCTTGAATTTTGCATTTAAAGACTACTTTAAGAAGCTGTTCAACTTCAAGAAAGACAAGGATGGATACTGGAAATGGTTTGCAGGGAACGTAGCATCTGGTGGTGCAGCAGGAGCAATATCTTCGGTGTTTGTATATTCATTGGATTACGCTAGAACCCGCCTTGCCAATGATGCCAAGGCTGGAAAAAAGGGTGGAGAGAGGCAATTCAATGGCTTGATCGATGTCTACAGGAAGACGCTTCAATCGGACGGTGTTGCTGGCCTCTACCGTGGCTTCAACGTTTCTTGCGTTGGAATCATTGTCTACCGTGGTTTGTACTTCGGCATGTATGATTCTCTGAAACCAGTGCTCTTGGTGGGAACTTTGGAGGTGAGGCATTACACTTTCTATGTTCCGTTTTTTGTCACCTTGCTTAGTTTGTTCAATGTTTTTACTTCTATTTTTCAGGATAGTTTTTTGGCTAGCTTTGCTTTGGGGTGGGTGGTTACTATTGGTGCAAGCATTGCCTCGTACCCCTTAGATACGGTTCGCAGAAGAATGATGATGACTTCGGGTGAAGCTGTGAAGTACAAAAGCTCTTTGGATGCATTCTCGCAGATTGTGAAGAACGAAGGTTCAAAATCTCTCTTCAAGGGTGCCGGCGCAAACATCCTTCGTGCAGTTGCGGGTGCTGGTGTGCTTGCTGGTTATGACAAACTTCAAATACTTGTTCTAGGAAAGAAGTTTGGTTCTGGTGGGGCTTGATTACCACAAGTCTCATATATATAGTAAGAATTTGTGTGGTGAAAATTGCATTCAAACTGGACTATTTTTTTTTTATTTGTGCAAATTTGGTTTCCAGGCTTATAGAAAATATATCTGTTCACTTCTCAAAATTTAAGCTTGGATTTTGTTAATTGCTTATGTATTTAATAAATACTTGTTAATTATCTATATATTTCATAAATATGTGGTCGTGTCAACCACTAATATTGTGTCATTATAATAATATTTTTTGGATATATTAAAGTACCAATTGACTTTTACTTTACCATGATTAATTTATGTCTGGAAAATTTGATTCATAATTTTTAGTGAACTTTTTTTTTTCTTATCACATTCTTTTTATTTCCATAACTTTATTTAAGAGAATCAAATTCAATATCATTTATATGTCTGTATTATTATGGCAACAACTTAAGAGTCGGCATTATAATAACATATCCCATGCCAAAACCAATAATTTTAAAGGGCGAAAATCCAACTATTTTACAAGATATACCATTTATATAACATGGAAGTACTAAAAATAATTACGGTTCCTTTATTTTTAATTTAAAATTTTAGTTTTTATTCTAAAATATAAATATTTAATTTTTTGGTTTTTAAAATTAAATATTTTAATCCAAAAATTTAATTAAGATATTCATAGTTAAAATATCAACGATGAAAAAACTAATTAGAATGCATCATACATGCTGTAAAAAAAGAATGTATCGTATGTGGGTTAATGTTAGTACTTTAGACATTAAAGTCTTTATTTTAACTATTTGATTAAAATCATTCATCTAAAAAAAAACTAATTTTTTATTTTAAAAATAGTGACAACAGAATGATATTTTAACCTAATAAAATACGGTTCTGGCATGAGTCATGCCATTCCTATGCACACAACGCAATCAGTGAGCAGCGAATCTTTTTGAATTTAGTTTATTATTAATTACTTGGCGAATGTCTCGTGTCTATTCTTTATTTCTTCATCTTCAGGCTTCACCACTGCAGACAAAAGGACTGTGCTGTGATTGGAATATGTCACGATAAGTTATACTTTTTCGTGCTTCGCTTCACTTCCACGCCAGCACTTTGCTTATTCTCATCAATTCACCTTCATTTTCTCACATGCCTAGCACTATCTTTTCCATTTGTTCCTCTTAGGTCTGCACTGTGCAACAAAAATGAACTTCCATTCATAATATAGGATATTATCAATATAATATGATATAATAACACGAATTTTACTAAACCCCATAGTACATATAATAAATAAATAAATATAATAGTTAAATAAATATATAAAGTAAAATAAAAGAAAAGAAAAGGAAAGAGAGAAACTGAAACGGTTGGAGAAGAGGTGCGATGCAGGTGATCATGGTCTATCTAACGGAGTTGGCGTGTTCCTTCAAGAAATGCTTAAAGGTGGAGAAAGCAGAGTTAAGATAGGCAGTTACAAAGCCTTTCATTCGTTCGTTCGTTCATTTTCATTCGGCACCAAAAGCGATCAAGGTCAGTTTCTTCATATTCCTTCCATTCGATTCACTTTTTTCATCTTATACTCATGCATTCGTTTTTTGTCTTCACTCTTCACCTATCACGATTTCTCTTGTTATACTTCTAGAATCATCGCAACTGCGAGGCTGTGTTGTAATTCCCTGCTTCCGTCCAACTGAACAGGTACTCGTCGTTGAGTTTTTCGTTTCTTCTCCGGTGATTGAAGATTTCACGTTTCGTTCTACGCGATCTTGTTCTTCTGAAAATGCTTCATGCAACTTTGTTCCTCTTTTTAGAATGTGACGAATGAAAAAATTATGCAATAATGTTGTTTATATGCGATGGTTGGTTTATATGTAGTGTATATCTGTTAGGATTTTAATTTTCTTCAGTATTCAAGAAATTAGAATTGTTAGTGTATCTTAATTGTTTAATTATTTTCGTGATCATTAACCATATGAGTAGTGATTTACTACTTATTATTGACTTCTTTTTGTAATTAGGACAATAATAATTTGGCTTTCCTAACTACAGTTCTAGAAAAACCTGATAATTTATTTTTCTCAAAATTCAGGTTAACATTTTAGAGTAGCTGAGTGATCTGGTGTTAATTGCTTCAGTTTTACTGACGAACATGCGGAATTGAATACGTGAATTCACTCTACGTGAACTCATTCTGCATATTACTTTTTGTGATTCACTCTGCAGATTACTTGTCTGTGAATTCACTCTGCTGATTCACTATTTTCAGTAAATTCACATTACAGATTCACTATTTTCTTTGAACTCACTCCACAGACAAGATAGAATTCAAGATTAGTTGGAACCGACACATGGAGGTCCGTCACAATAACATCTGCTATCCCTACAGTTCAGCAGGAAGCTTTATCGAATATGTTGAAGGTCTTACATACGAACATGTTAACTTCATTTTTTCTGGCGCTTCACATGCTCAGGTACCTTCAGAGATATTCTCTAGATTACGTTTGGATATTAATAGATTTTTTTGCACCCGTTTTATTGTTTCCTTTATGTGGATTTGTTGGGATGACCTAGCTCAGTTTGATATACAGTGTAGAAATTTTCAAATATAGAATAAACGTCTCTTTATTAAAGGGTTTATATGCAATATTATTCATGTTATTTTAGAACTCTGGTTGAAAGTTGCACGTAAAAAAGTTTCCATATATATATACAGGAGAGTTCATACCCTTCAAGTTCAACTACAAACTTTTACAAATCTGGGCTATCTGAACCAGGGAGTACCTCGTACTATCAGGATAGTAATGGTTACGAGACGAATTATCATGAACAATTGATGAATGAGTATAGAAGGCACTCGGAAAACTCTGCAACAATCAATGAACAGATGGCAACAGTATGTATAGAAAGGGAAGAAGGAGTAAACAATGTCACACTAGACAGTTCTATTGAATGTATGCTATTGAGTTTCATGTCTCGATAATTTTCATCAAATATATTATCCACCTAATCCCCTTTTGTAGATCTGTAATTCCATACCTATGTATAAAATGTGTGCTCAAAATTAAAACAAATCCATCTCTTTTCTTTCAGGTCCACGAAGGCATCATAATGATTTCAATGATTATGAGGTATTTTTGTTAAATTTCTGGTGCATTAAATATTTAAATAATTAAATGGAAATTCTTTCAACATTGAAGAAGTTGTATCTATGCCTACAACACAATCATCAATTAATTAGAGTGAACTAAGCCATTTTTTATGAATTTTTGCAGGCCAGTTGGGAAGACAATATTGATCCTGACAACATGACCTATGAGGTTGAACTGAAAGTATTAGCCTTCCTTTATTTCTCCCTTAAAAAGTAAACAAATCTTATATTTGGTTTCTTAGATGTGTACAACCAATATTCTAGATGTATATAATGGAAAGTTTTACAATTGTTTGATTTTTGGAACCTTTTCCTTTTGGTCGTCTTCGACTTTACTCATGCACAAGCCTTCCTCCTTCGTTTCTTCGAGCATAATGCATTATGTTATATCCACCCTACTACTGCATCATTTTCCCAAAATAATGTTAAAAAGTTGTCTAATGGTAATTATAATCCAGAAACTTGATTTTTATTATGGTTTTAACAATTGCTTAGAATGGTTACACAGTAGACAGTTGTGGTGGGATTGATTTAGCAGTGAGGACCTTTTGTCACCCATTACAGTCACAAGTAAGGAAGGCGCTGCAAAACCTCTATACCATTTTACAAATTATTTGGTTAAACAAGCATGAAAACATGATATCGATAAACCTTGCCTTTCCCCTATAAAAATAGACTAATAGGGTGGTAGAAGTTATTAAGGGTTCAAAACCAATGGATGGGTGTGTGAGACACCAATGTAACAGACAACTATAGGGTCGACCATCCAACTTAAATTATCACGGTTTACTGGTTGATGGGGGTTATAAGTTGTATGACATGCTTGTCCTTCTGACAATCATGAACACTTAGTTGTAAAAGTCTTCAAATTTTATAATGGTATAATACTTTTTCTTAATAGCATCCTTTTTCATGTTACTTATTGAAGAAATTCTGGGACAGTGTTCTTTTATCTTTTCTCTAAATCCCTTTCTACTTGCTAATGATGTGCCACCTGGTGGTGGAAAAGACTTGTTTGTTGTACCAGTGAAAATCTAAATTCCTTGTTATGTGAACGTCTCGATGAATAACAATAGATAAAAGTTGGAAGTACAGACTTCTTTCAGTTTTTATTCTTTTACCTTTTCCTCACATGATACCATTTTATTTATCGTAGGAACTACTTGAATTAGGTGAGACAGTCGGGACTGAGAGTCGTGGTCTCTCCCAAGAACAAATCTCATCGATTCCAGTATCAAAGTACAAGTCTGGCCGCTTCTTCTTCTTTAGGAAGAAGTCACGGGAGGAGAGGTTATTTTCCGTTTCTAGATTTTGTTTTAGTTTTCTGAAAAAGAAATTTACTTCATGTAATTTTTTCTGTTAAGTAAATTTTTCTCAGAATTATATGCCTTCTTAGCTCTGTTAAACTACATTGTCTAGCAATGAGGTAGATAAATATGGGTGCGGTAGCAGACAAATGAGTTATAAATATATGGATCAGTAATGGATTTATTAGGAGCTCCAATACTATCACTATGGGGAGGATTCCCTTAAATAGAACAACATGTGCATATGTAGATTCCACAACAATTCTACAAATACTTGAATTGCAACTAGAGTCCTAGTCTTATCTATTGTTTCTTGACAGAAGAGCAATTATTTGAATATGGACTCCTCCTTAATGTGCTATTCTGACTCATTTTCCTGTTTAGATGCGTGATTTGTCAGATGGAATATAGAAGAGGGGACAAGAGGATGACTTTACCATGTAAACATGCCTATCATGCTAGCTGTGGGAACAAATGGCTTAGCATCAATAAGGCAAGTTGTTAGGAATGAGATCTCCTTGTGCGTAATAGACTTCGAACTTCAAGCATTACTGAAATAAAAAATACAAATTGAAAATTTTATAAATATAAGCATTTTAATGAGAGATAATGAGGCATATAAGAACTAATTTAGGTTTTTGACTGGCAATTACTACTCCCAAATTTTCTTTTTGAATTCCATATTTTTAGGATTCTAGTCAATTGTTGATTCCCATTAATTTATAATAATGAGTTCCTTAATTACTTGTAGTGCTAAATTTGGCATATCCTGAAATACCTCTTATTTTTCTGTGTTTTCTTCAGGCTTGCCCTATGTGTTACAGGGAGGTGATTGTGGACGTGTCAAAACACAAATAATCACCCTCGAGCCTACCTGTATATGATTCGGTTTTTCCTTGTGCCTAGATATCTCCTTTTTTTTATCAGCTAATAAATAATGTATTATATAGGTACAAGGGTACCCATTCTGATTTACAAAATTGAAAAATGATCAATCTTTCCTAGTACAACCTACCAAAAAATTGTGTTAATTAATATTTAAATGTATTTATACTAATTATTTCATAACCACCCTACTAACATATTCCCACTCAAATATACTATAACTTCACCCCCAAACACATACAAACCATGAAACCGTGCTTTAGCTTTGGGCAACATTACAAATAAGACTGACATAATCATAAACATAGATTCCCAAGGAGAAAAATTTTATAACACATTCAAGAGGTCAGACGCAAATAAGGACAGAATGCCCATTACCCACTTCATAAATGGTTGGCAGCTAAGAGGATCAAAGAAATGGAAGCCGCAGCCAGGATTCAAAACGCACAATGATTATTGCAATGGCTGGATTGTGTGCTCTAATTTCACCAAATTTAGTATTATTTTTTTTATTTTAACTAGAATTAACGTCATCTGCTGTGCTGTAAGTGCCGAAACCTAAAATAATCAAGATATAAAATGTAGTATAAAAGCGCATGTAAAATAGCTTTACATACACATTTTCACTAATATTACGATTAAATAATATAATATTATTATATTCATGTGCATACCAAAATTAGAATTAACCAGATTAACTAGTAATCGGTAGATAATTTTCATATATATTTAGAAAACATACTACAGTACACAATATGGAGAAAAATATTTTTTTTTTATTTTTTTTTTATTTTTGATCAAAGTTCCTCATATTTTGATATAATTTTTTTCAAATTTTAAAAATATGCGAGTTAATCCATTTTTCTAAGATATTGTTAAGTTTTTAAAGTTAAAATACAAAAGTAGGGTGTTTTTAAAATTTAAGGACAAAAAAAAAATAAAAATAAAAATACATAAACTTTGATGAAGTTATGATATATTTTTTATTAATGGGAACAAAAACAGAAAATCACACTTAACTGAGATTATATTTGAGAAGGATTGTAAGTTGAGGACAACTAATAATATATTTAAAAACCTATCATTTATTATCTATTTATATGTGTTTTTAGTTTGTACCACATATAACTAAATGTTATCTTTTTGTTAATAAAATCAAATGTACCTAAATAAGTCATATATGGACAAATACAGTTTCTTTTCCAATTTTGCTTGCGCATTTAAACATAATCACATATAGAATCGCGTTTACATTGTATTCTATTGACGAAAAAAGGAAAAGAAAAAAGTGAGAACAAATAAAATAAAATGTTCAATAGTGGATATCTTTCTGTTTTTCTATAACACCTCGATCTCCTATCAATTTACGTGAGAACGTGGTTTCGTGATACACAAAACAACAATATTTTTATCCCTCGAATCTCACATGATCTATAATAGGTAATATTTTTTTCTTTATTATTTTTAGCTAAAATTATAGTTTTGTTTTGGCTATGCCATATTTTGTTTGATAGTATATTTTTCTATCAACTTAGTCTTTAAATGTTAATAAACAAATTTTAAAACTACCTTCCATCTTGTTACCTTCGTTTTAAATGATTAAAAGTTAATAAATAAATAACTTTTATCTTTCACGTTTATTATTAGTTTCAATAAAATTCTTTCATATTAGTATTAAGATGCCATTTATCATATTATACATATAATTGTATTTTAATATATTTCCTTTTTATTATAATGTGTAGGAAGAATCTATCTGAAATCAAACATGAAAGTGAAAAATGAAATTATTTTTAAGAATTTATTTTAATTTATTAAAGTCCTAGAACTAAATTGACACTCTCACGGATCAAATTGTTCGTTCTACTTTTGTTGTAAAAGTCTAATAATCTAAGGCCAGGTCTTTCTTGTTAAATTTTGGTTCGCATTGAGACAAACTTTTGTTGTTTGTTTTTATTGAAGAATATTAATAAAGCTTAAAGTATTACACATATTTTCCTCTTATTTGTAAGAACTATGCTAACAATTGAAATAACAAAATTCCTTTATAAAAAATAATTACTATACTATCATAATATAATAAATACTTTATGCAAATAGTTATTTTCTAATTACTTAAAGAGTAAAGTTAATAAAGTCAATTCACATTATGCATAAAAGTGAAGAACAAACGATATATATTTTAATTTTACATCATTATTCAATAACTAATTTTTGTATATGACCAACATTTATTCAATTTTTAAATAATAATTATCTAAAAATCATATTAAAGTGATTTTTTTTATTAAACTCAAAAATCAAATAGTTATAATTCTGATCCATGGTTTGATATCATTGTTTTTAACTATTATTGTTCTGGTTCAAACCTTAGTATTATGAATTACTATTTATTCAAACTCTTATTTTAAGTTTTTTTTATTAAATAAAAATAATGAATTAACATGGTTGAAGGACAATCATGCTCCTTGAATATGTCCGTGGACAAAGATTGGATCTCATGTCCGTGTGAACACAAAAACATATATAAAAATAAGTCAACCTCTTAACTACGACTCAGATTTTTTTATTAAAGGATATCTCAAATTTAAACAAAAAAGAAAAAAAGAAAAGCAACAACCATCATATACCAAATTTAAAATAAAATAATACACTAATGTATGAAATTAAGAGCATCGATAAATTTAATTGCATAAACAGTGCCATTTTCAATTCCTGAAATTATGAAAATTAAAATAACTAACGTCTGTGAATCAAGGAATTAATTGACCAATCTTCGTAATTTCCACATAAAATATATCCAACATATTGAATAGTAGAAAATACAAAAATTGAGATAAATTTTTTAAAGTGTAGTAATTATTTTCAAAAATTGATTTTCAGAAATTATTCTTAACTATTTATTAAAAGTAGAATAGCCGAAATTATTTCTTCTCCCCAAAAAACTAAAAAGTCTGTAAACTCCACATAACAGAATTTGTTTAATAAAATATAATATTAAATATAGAAAATTAATCTCCACTCTTTGTTTTCCGTGAAGGAATAAGCATACCAATGAATTGAAAAAATTAATAAAATAATAATCATACCCCTCGATCCAAACTGGGTTAAAATTGCTTCTTACTATATCAGAGAAGTTGCATTGTAGAAGATGTTATCTATTACAGGGAAAGAAATTAAGTTTAAGGAGAACCTGATTAGTGATGGCTTCCCACGAAATTGTGAATAGAATTCCTTTCCCGCAGCTGGCCACACCAACTCGTTGACACTACCAACCTCAATTATTTCTGAACCCAGGTTACATTAGAACTCAACTGCAATCATATTTTAGCCAATCAGAAAACAGAGGTTACTTGTACCAATACCATGTCAAACCTATACACGTTCAGTTGAATTGAGGGAAAATGTCATATAGGAGAGACAGGGTCAACATGAACAAGTAAACATGGATTAAAATTTTAATTACCATGTACAACTGTAAAAGGAATTATCTTCCTGACTGTTCATCAAATTTTCATCTAATTTCAAAACTAAGATCACCTTAATATGTGCTATATTTGGGTGCAGATAAATAGAGTAGCAGCAGGTAATTTACTACCATCTATTATTTCTGACATCCAAACCTAAACTAGGTATTCCGATCGTATTCTTCCTAGTGTAACTCATGACTAATTTGTACCTTAACTTGACAAGAAAATGAATCTCCAAATGTCTTTGGCAATGAGTCCATGACAGACACAACATGCACGTTAATAGTATTCCCTGCACGATGTCAAGGACATAATCAATCAGCAAGAGCAGTAAGTGGAGGAAGTTGTGTTTATCTCTGCAATTAAATGACTATCCAAAAATGCAACGAATGGATCATATTATACAGAATAAATGCCTCTGAAGTCTTTTAAGTCTAAACAACACGAAGATGGCAGAGTAACAACAGTAGCAGCCTTCTTTAATATCTCTAAAAGAGTACATATAGCAAGTATAATGAAATCACTACAAAAAATGGGTTCTAACTGCAGAGTTCGCACTAGACCAGCCATGTAATGGAAAAATTAGAATCGGATAGGGAACCCATTAAAAATGCAGCTAAGAACACGGACCTTCAGTCTTAGTTAGATGCTCAATGTTAATGTGGAAAAACAAAGATTAGTCAAGTAACAAATATATTACATCAACAGTTAAACCCTGAAAACCTAGTCAAATGGGTAACTGATCAAAGGTTCATTAGACCAAATTTTGTACGGATGATGAGAAAAACCGTAAAATGGTCTAAAGTAATTATACCAAGATAAATTATAACGACACATTATCATGGGGATAATTTTAATTAGTCATTGTCATGATTGAGAATATAAGTTTGCCTATTGATACGGATGTCTGGTAGGTTTTTGTTTTCACCGACACCCTGACATTTGACTTCAATATGATGTTTGCTACTTATAGCATACTCGAATATAATTACCGATTCTCTAAAGTTTAATGGAAATAATCATAGCTGGCTGCTTTAACACGCATTTTCAAAATCTGATCCAATTTAACTAGTACTTACGTCCAACCATGTCATCGCCAACTTCCTTTCTTGACTTTGTTGCTAATCCATATCGTAAGAAATATGAATTCACATAATGGAGGCCCGCAACTTCAACTCTAATAATGATTTCAACAAAAGGGTAATGTGCAGCATGTATATTTAAATCCTTAACCAGTCTGTCGATGCATTTAACAAATAAATAGTATCAGCCATAACTGAAGGCTAACACTATATAAAGGGTTACGAGGCATACTTTGCAAATGCACGCATAGAGCATAGCTCATCTAAACAACGACTGCTACTGCACACTGACAGAAGATGAGAACATCAGCAGGGCCGAGGCACTGGCCTCGACTCATCATCTATGGATTGGCATTTTGCCTAATTGCTATCAATGTCGCTGGTGATGATCATAAGCCTTACTATGCATCCCAGCCAATCTATTACTCTACACCACAGCATGCAGAACACCCACCCCACCATCACAAATCACCTCCACATGCATACAAATCTCCACCTTACGTCTATCAGTCACCACCACCTCCCTCTCCTTCAACACCACCTCCATACATCTACAAGTCTCCTCCACCACCATCCCCATCACCACCCCCACCATATGTTTATAAATCTCCTCCACCTTCATCCCCATCACCACCCCCTCCTTATGTTTATAAGTCTCCTCCACCTCCATCACCCTCACCTCCTCCACCATACATTTACAAGTCTCCCCCACCTCCATCTCCTTCACCACCTCCTCCATATGTTTACAAGTCTCCTCCACCTCCATCACCCTCACCTCCTCCACCATACATTTACAAGTCTCTCCCACCTCCATCTCCTTCACCACCTCCTCCATATATCTACAAATCTCTCCCTCCACCATCTCCATCACCACCCCCTCCTTATGTTTACAAGTCTCCACCACCTCCATCCCCCTCACCTCCTCCTCCATATGTCTACAATTCTCCCCCTCCACCATCTCCATCACCTCCCCCTCCCTATGTCTACAAGTCTCCACCACCTCCATCCCCCTCACCTCCTCCACCATATATATACAAGTCTCCTCCATATGTCTACAAATCTCCTCCTCCACCATCTCCATCACCACCCCCTCCTTATGTTTACAAGTCTCCACCACCTCCATCCCCCTCACCTCCTCCTCCATATGTCTACAAATCTCC
>Ga0209489_101109_pt1 | contig 54750 bp, 33 predicted proteins | sample SiratrowhiteBW_FD_187527 | JGI IMG/M metagenome (GOLD analysis project Ga0209489, IMG submission 187527) | Root nodule microbial communities of legume samples collected from California, USA - Siratro white BW (SPAdes) (version 2) | ecosystem: Host-associated > Plants > Roots > Nodule | place... | reverse complement strand
AAATATTTATATTTTTTTTTTTTTGTATTAATATATATATATATATATATATATATATATATAAACCTTTTTATAATTTTCCTATTATAGGTAAACTATTTATGCACCAATCTAAATGATATTATTTCATTCAAATATTTTAATACCTATTTCAAAACATCTAAATATATTCGTTTAAGATTTGTGTTAAACTGCACAAACTTCTATGAACATATTTAAATGGTCTCATGACACATGTTTATCAATCTTCTCAAACTTTAATATATAAGACTTTCTAAGTATGCGGTGATCATCAAACTCTAACTCCTCAAACCTATATCATTTTCTAGAAGGTTTTGCTCGCCCAAATGTACTAAACCTCTCTTACTAATGTGTCTCAACCTTAGATACTACAATTTTGTCTTATTTTGCATCTTCTAACTAGTCATAAATACATGTGCTATCACTATTGAACCATCTAGTATGTAAAGACTATTTTTTTTCACCCACTTAGCAAATGTAGGCACTCTTTTTAAATCCTCACTGTACCTTGTTTAATCTTGGTTGACAAACCTATAAGAGTAAACATACTAATTGTCAAAATATGTCTCTTGAGCTTTGGACTATACTGTACTTCTTGCAACAACATCTCTCATATGTTAAACATCTTCAATTAGATTAACCTCATGTCTTACACCTTACAGGCTTTATTGTTTTAAAGAATAGCCACAACTCCTTCCAAGAATATTCTTTTGGATTATATAAAAGGAAAATAAACAAAACACACAAAGAAATGTGTTATAAAAGGTACTTGACTTCTTGAAGAGGTGCACATTAACATTTGTGGGTCTTTTAATGTTAGTTCTTTTGAAAAGGAAAGACACTTATCACCTTTATTGATGATTATTCACATTATGGTTATGTTTACTTATTGGATAAGAAATCTCAATGAGCTGATTCCTTGGTAATCTGTTTGAATGAAGTAGAAATGCAATTAGACAAAGTAAAGTGAAAGTTATTAGGTATAATAGAAGTGGTGAGTATTATGGAAATTATGTTGAAATTGAGTAATACTTTAGTTCATTTGCTAAAGTTTTTAGAAATTTGACGCTTATACATAATATGAAACATCTCATATTTTTTATATAATAGAAACTTTATTGCATAAAAATTATATAATAAACTTGAATATAAAAATCCATATATTCATTATGTATTCCAAAATATACTTCTCCACGTAAGATTTAATAAAAATATCTTCATAAAATTACAAATAAGATAAAATAAAGTTTCTTCATCAATTCACTGGAGACTAACACCACCTATCAAATCCTCTGGTCGAGTATAATATAATATACACGATCATCACAGATTTAAAAACAAAACAAACAACACACAAAAATAAGGGTAAGCTAGAGAGTTTTAAGAAAATGTATTTTCATCAATTAAATTTCTATCTCAATCAAACACAAAAAAATCAAGCTTTCATACTTCATCTTATATCATACATATACTGACTCACAAACAAAGACACTAGACTCTCTACTTCTAGAAGACACTTGTGCATTGAGTTAGACTCAGAGGTGTGCACCTGTCATATACCATCAATCTGTTCCGATCAACTCATATTTCAAACCCCGGGTACAGTTCCCATATGTACAGGGTTAATCCATATGTCCTATTCCGATAAGCTCATATTTCAAACCTCAGACATAGCCATATGAACCTCTTTCGACTCTTCACCAACTGGTAAACTTCATCTATATGAATCCAATGTACCAGTAGAGTCAGGATACCTCCTTAGATAGATCGAATCCCCAAACAATGCACATCCTAATAATCTCAACATGGGTATCTCTTTTCTTGAAGATACTATGTCTCGATGACACACCACATCATTCACAAACATTGATACTACATCATACCATTCATAAACATTCATTCCATTCAATTCAAATCCATCCAATTCATATATAATAAAATAAATAATTACAATATCCATTAAAAACATTTAAACTAGCTTCCCTTACCCAAATTCACAAAACAAGTAATTACAATATTTATTAAAAACATTCAAACTAGCTTCTCTTACCCAAATTCACAAAACAAATAATTAAAATATCTATAAAAAAATATACAACTAATTTTCCTTACCCAAATTCACAAAACAAGTAATAATAATATCTATAAACACACACAAACTAGCTTCCCTTACCTCTATAGAGTAGAGATACTCAAAAACCCTAAAATCACATGCAACCTAACTATGTTCAAGAATCTGATCGGACACTCTTGATTTACTCAATGTTAGGAATCTAGGGATGTCCTCTGATTGTCAATCTGATAACCTATGAGATCACAAATCTAGAGAGAAGGTAGAAAACTTTAAAGAGAAATTGTTTGAGAGATGGTGATTTTCGTAAGAATGAAACTGTATATCTTCTTAAAGAAAGAGAGAGAGAGAAAGAGAGCGATTTGGTAGTTTTTATAAACAGAATATCTTCTTAGAGATAATTGGCGGTTTTTATTAAAATAAAACATAACATCTTCTTATGGAGAGTGTTGATAGTTTTTATAAAAATAAAACAGCATATCTTCTTAGAGAGATAAAATATCTTATAGGAGAGAAAATATCTTCTAAGAGAGAGAGAGTTGGTGGTTGTTATAAAAATAAAAAGTAAATAACTATCTTTTATTTACTTAAACAACTCTTCTGTTAAAAAATATATGTATTATCTTATTTATCTCTAAAACTAAATTCTAGGTTAGTTTTTGTTCTATAGCTATTTTCTAGGTTATTACATAATACACAATGTTAGGTACACCATAACAAAATAATGTATTAGAAAGAACTAATGGAACATCAATGGATATAGTTACAAATATGTTAAGTATTCTTTTGTGTGTGTGTGTTTATAGTGGATGCAAGAACAATAAGTGGATATTTAATTGGTTATCCAGAAAAATCAAAGGCTATATGTTTTATTATCCTAATCATAGTATGATAATTTTGAAATTGAAAATGCAAGGTTTATTGAGAATGACGAAATGAAGAGGAGTTTGATTCCACAACAAGCAAAAATTAAATTTAGAGTACATATTCCTTTAACTTGTGCCTCCATAAATAAAGTGAGTGTTCTTCTAATTGTTGTGACAAATGAAAACGAAAAACAGTAACACAATGATGAGCCGTTGAAGAATCACAAGAAGTAGCATAAAGAGGTCTAAACTAGAAAAGAGTCTGACTATTTTGAATGATTATGTGGTATATCTACATGAATTATAAATTGACTTTAACATTAATGATAATGACCTAGTTACATTTCAACAACCTATAAACTATGATAATTTTGAGAAATGGTTAGATGCCATGAAAAAAAGAGTTGAACATCATGGAAAATAATGATGTTTGAAACCTTGTATAACACTGGAAGTTGCAAGAGTTTGCTGTAAATCGGTCTTTAATACTAAATGTGACTCTCATGAAAAAACTTGAATGTCGTAAGGCTAGACGTGTTGGTAAGGGCATTACTTAGAAATATAGTGTTGACTATAAAGACACATTTTCTCTTGTCTGACGAAAGGATTCCTTCCAGATTATCATAACACTAGTAGCCCATTATGACTTAGAGTTACATTAAAAAGATGTGCAAACTACCTTTCTTAATGGATATTTGGAAGAGAATGTTTATATGGATCAACCAATTAATGGGGTTTTCAGTTGAAGGAAAGGAACACATTGTGTGAAAATTAAAGAAATCAATATACGAACTTAAATAAGCTTCTCTTCTCTCGCCAATGGTATTTGAAGTTTAATGTACTCTTGTTTCTTTTGAATTTAGAGAAAACACTATTGATCAATATATATATATATATATAAGATTAGTGGGAGTAAGGTTATATATTTTATTTTGTATGTAGATGTTACTTACAATGATTTTAGTCTTCTTCATGAGATTAAGAAGTTTTTCTCTGGTATCTTTGAAATGAAAGATATATGTAAGTCAAAGTTATGTGATAAAAATAAAAATATTTTGAAACAAATATGACGAAATGGTATGCTTATTCTAACAAACTTATATAAAAAAGTAATAAAGATGTTTAAGATGGGCAAATGCTCATCATTGCTTGTTCTAATTCAAAAAAAAAAGATATATTTAGTCTCACTCAATATCCTAAGAATAAATTAGAATATAAATAGATAAAATTATTCTATATGCATTTGTTGTTCGGAATATTATGTATGTTCAAACTTGGACTTAATCAGACATAAGTTTTGTGATTGGAATGTTAAGACAATATCAAAGTAATATGTGAATAGATCATGGAAAGATGTAAAGAAAATCCTAAAATATCTATTGGGAACAAAATTTCACATTCTTACATATAGGAAGTCTATTCATCTTGAAGTGGAAAACATTATGTTGTTGTTGCATCTACCGTGGAAACTAAATCTGTAACATGTTTTGAGGATACAATTCAAGCTAATTAATTGCAAAACTTTATTTTAGGACTTGAAATTATTAACAATATTATTAAGCTATTGAAAATATATTATAATAAATTTGCGACAATGCTTTTATCTAAGAATGATAAGTGCTCTAAAGATACTAAACATACTTTGTCATAAAAAAGAAGAAAGTTTAGAAATAAAAAGTGTAAATAAAACATATTAACACAAATTTTATAATAAATGATCCTTTAACAAAACATTTATAGTCAAATAAACATGTTATCAATATGAGTGTTAAATGAATGTTTAGTTTATTTGTTTATTGATTCTTTAACATATACAATGTTGTATAAGCTAAATGGGAGAATGTAATGTTTTATATGATACATCAAAGGCATTAATAAGTAAATAAATTAAAAATAAAAGACAAAATAATAATTGGACTAGTGCAGTTTTCTGCTATTTGATTAACCTTGAAAAATTATAAAATTTATATCTATATAAACTACTAATATAAAAGCAAGGTCTCCTACGTGACCAATACATACATTTTTTATATTACGTAGCTATTAGAAAATCGTTATTAGTTTACGAGTGTACGATCTTCCACAACTGTCATACATACACATCTTTATTCCAAAAAACCCCTTTTACATATAGAAGTCAATACATGTCATAGAAATATTAAACACCTTACTCCTTGAAAATCACACACAACATCTGTTGAAATGCATGAAGTTGCTAACTTACTTCATGCAGCGTCCTTATGTGGTCAAATACATATACGATTTAAAAAAACATACAAACCTTTGCTTCTGTATAAATAAAAGACCACCTATGCACAAAACACAAACACCCTTGTGTAACTTCAGAACAATACAGATAGCTGACCTTTTATTCCTGAACACCACCACACTTCAACAGAAAAGAAAAGAAAGGAACTACATTTGTTGATAGTTGTAGTCACAATTCTATGCCCTTACCATATTATTGCATTCTTTGATTCTCGTGATTCATTGAACCTTGATTTGAAACAAAAAAACAAAAACAAACAACAACGTTAGATAGTAGCTAAAAGTAGAGCAGTCTCAAACCTATATGTCGAATCTATTCAGGAGCAGTGTGGACACGAACTTTGATACGTAAAATATTCATAACAGCTAAACCATATTGTGGAAGGCATGAGAAAACATGACGCCAACAACACCTATTTTTTGTAACATGGATGCAATGAATGTATTAGAGAAGAGAAGGAAACATTCTTTTCATGATACATTTTGATTAATACAGTCATTGATTTATGGACAGAATTAGTTCCAAAGAGCAAACCAAGTCTGCTAGTCAGGAAAAAATAAAGGCACAAAACTGAACCAGGAAAGATCAAGAAGCAATAATAACCTGTCTTCTATGATCTGATCATAATTTTGATTGTATTTAAATTTAATTAGATTTAATACAGAATCAAATCAACACATAAATTAGGAAATAATTGATGCAAAAATAAGGACAAACTTACAACATAGTTCAGGATGCCTCTGCCCCGTCTTGTTGCATGAACACAGAATTCATATCACGTTTAAAGTAATCTATTTCCACACTTAATGTCTTTGGAACTTTGTCACCAAGACGGAAAAGCTTAGCACTGCAGCATTTTCTAAACGACACTTCTTCCAAGGATAGAAAATTCAAAGTGGAACTCCCAGTATAAAAGCTTCGAAGTTTTGGTAATGATCTAAGAGTCAAACTCTCAAGCTTCTTGAATGTAATCTCATCTTCACCTTCATTTCCTCCGTTATCACAATCACCTTCATTTTCATTTCTATCTCCATCACCTTCACTTTCACCTTCACCTTCAGCATTAGCTTTAACTTCATTTTCGTCTTTATCTTTATCTTCATCTTGGTCGTCTTCACCTTCACCTTGTTCCTCCTCCTCCACACCATCATCTTCATCACTGTCACCTTTATTTTCATTTTCGTCTCCATCACCTTCAGCAATAGCTTTAGCTTCATCTTTATCTTTATCTTTATCACCCTTACCTTCATTTTCATCTTCGTTTCCATCACCTTCAGGATTATCTTTATCTTTGTCATATTCACCTTCACATTGTTCCTCCTCCACATCATTATCTTCGTCACCGCCACCTCCCTTTTCATCTTCATCTCCATCAGCATTAACATGAGCTTTATCCTTATCTTTGTCGACTTCACCTCCAGCTTGTCCCTCCTCCTTCACACCATCATCTTCATTACTGTCATCTTCTTCATCATCATCTTCATCTTCTTCACTTTCACCTAGTCCCTCCTCCTCTACATCATCATCTTCATTTCCTTCACCTTGTCCTTCCTCCTCCACCTCATTGTCTTCGTTCAGGTCACCTTCATCTCTATCCATAGCCACTATCGTTTCTAGCGATTTACAATTGGCTACGTAAACCTCCTTCAATACAACCAATGTTTTGGCCGTTGAAAATGTGAACAAGTATTTCAACTTACGACAATTCTTTATACTAAGCTTTATCAGATTTGAGAAAGACACAGTGGATGGTGTCAAGTTTGTCAAAAGATGGCAGTCCCTAACAAGCAAGGTATTCAAATTTTGTAGTAAGGGGATTACCCAGGAGTGCCCTAATCCTATGGATTTAAGTTGGAAGAGACTCAGAAGCTCCAATATTTTAAGCTGTGAAAGGATTTTAGTATGATCTTTGCACGGTTCTTGAGCGGGGAATATCTCTTTGAAAGCACAATGAAGCAACCCTAGCTTTTTGATACTGGAGAGTGACTCTGACACCTTCGAACCAAAAACAAATGGAAATACATCCTCTTGTTCATTGTCAAAGCACTGCAATATGAGCGACCTTAATTTGGAGAGCTCGATATGAAGTTTTCCTTGCGAAATCATCTCTTTTTCTTCCTTGCCGAGAGACATTACCTCCAAGTTGGGAGTAACCTTGGATTCAAAATAAGTACAAAAGATCAGAAGGCCAAAAGGAATAATTTATTTCTAACATTTAGTAGTGTTTTTATGAAGGAAATAAAAATGCACTTCCTGAAAAACAGATTAATTTAAATACAGTTACCTTTACTTATTTAATTTGAAAATTTCTAGAAAAACCTTTTCAAGATTGACCTATTGTCATTTTAAGATTACCAGTAATTTTGTATAAGAAAGGCCACACCTAAACACAGTGCATATCATCTTAAGCGAAAGCTGACATTTGCACTTATCTAATACTTTTTTCAGAGCTTAACCTTTCACTAACTACGAATTTCTCATCAGTAGATAAATAATTCTATCCAGAATAAAAGGGTAATCACAAAATTGTTGACACACAAAGTATATGTTGGATGTCCCAATAATAACCTTAAAAACAAGTCCCAATGATAAATGTATGTGTAAGCACAAAATGCAGTGTGTTTAGTCATGTTCTGTCCAAAATGCCATACCTTTTCGAGAGAGACAACTTCTTGCTGATCTGTTGAAAATCTATCTTGATCATATTGATTCAAACCTGTAGAGTTTTGATATTCTGTTGCAAAAAACTTCAGCTTTTGACAATGTTTGACATGCAACTCTTTTAACTTACCCCATTTTAATATGTGCGTTCCAGGATATATGCACCTTAGGTTTGGCAAATTCGATAGTCTCAACAAGGTTATGCTGGAGAATATAGCAATCTCTTTATTAGCTTCATCGGTTTCTGCTTCACCCTTTTCAACAATTGCCACTAACTCTTCACAGTTTTCCACATGAAGTTCTTCCAGATGGGTGAGACTTCCTTGAGGTCCCATATCAGTGATCTTTGTATGACTAAATACTGCCTTTAGAGAATTACATCTCCGCACTTGCAACTTTTTCAAGTTACTGAGCAAATGAAGTAAATGGGAAGGCAGTATTGCATCTGATAAAAATTCACAATCTTCCACTACCATAGAAGTTAAATTGTGGAAATACCCTTCTGGAAGTGTCTCTGAGTTCCTTATCTCTTGCAACATACGAGAATCCCCAAAAACTATATGATTCTGGGCATACACAAGAGTAAAGACGAGTATATAAGGATTCACATTGTTTAAGGTACAGTTTCAAATGTTGTGTGTTACAGAAAACAAAGATTGTCACTTTGGTTAATACATAAAAGAAATATAAAAATCTCCACAATAGAAAGACGTTGCTTCGTACTTAATCACTGTCATGCACCAACTCTCCAATAAAATAAAATAAAGGATTAACACTAGTTTCAACCTAACAATGACAAATTATCAAAATAATAGAATCACAATAATAAGGAAAGTATTGGATACAAATGTTGGTATCCTGTCCGACAATGGATCAAAAGAGATGTTGTATATGGCTCACTAGTTTAAGACATTAAACTCAACAAAAGTTGAAGTTGTTGTTAATTGATTTGGAAGAAGGGGTTACCTGTTGTCGAAACACCTTTTTGACAGTCGAGTTAAGATCATCATCCACGATTACCAATCCACCATTTAACTCAAAGGAAGTTGTAATTTTTCTACAAGAATTCGAACCTATTGATCCTTGAGAGAAAATTTCCATCTTGGGGCACCTAATTATATCAACTTCTATCAAAGAGGGTAACCGCAAAGTGTGATTTCCAGAATAAAAACATTCCAAGCTTGATAAATCATATAAAACTACGCGGTATAGCTTCTGCAATTTGATCTCTCCTGAAGTTGTTTCACCTTGCTCTTTTGCCACTATTTCTTTTAGTGATCTACATTGGTAGAGACAGATATACTCAAGCTGACTTAGATTCTTTGCTGCGGAGGATGTGAATAAGTACTTCAATCTTTGACAATCAAACACGTACAATCTTTTCAAACAGGAAAAAGATACTGCAGAAGAGGGATGCATTAATGCGGTGAAATGAGGACAATTGTCAACATATAACATACGGAGCTTCTCACAAATCTTGTCTAACCATGGAACATCCCCTGATCCAATAGATTTGAGCTCCCATATATCTGTCAGGTCCAAGACTTTCAAGTCTGTAAGTATGGTGTTTTGATCAATTTCAGGAATTTGAGTGCGGAATGCCTCTAGGCAATGACAAGAATTTATACTCATTTCTTGTAAATTTGGCACCTTCCGGAGTATTTGAATGGGCAAATTAGGCTTCTCATTGTCATCAACATCAAATTGCAGAACAATAGAACTTAAATCCTCAAAGTCAAGGCAGTCCTTGAGACATCCTAAACTTGAATTTAACACCAAACTGTGTTTCCAATCGAGTGTCAATTTCTCCAGGTTGGAAATGACCTAGTCACAACACCACAATAAAAAAGAAAAGACTGTGAATTGGAATCAGGATTAGTAGACGAAAAGCTAATAAATAAATCAAATGCAAACCGATTATCACATACCTTCGGATCCAAGAAAAGAGGAAATAGATTCAACTTTGGACAATCTGACACAAGTAAAGTATTTAACACAGGGCGTTCCAGGGTGAACGATTCAGGGTAAAGGTAAATTAGCTCGGGCAGGTCAAAAAGAATTAGTGTAGTTAAACAAGGGAACACAAAATTCTGTGTTTGGTCTGATGCTACATTGTCTTCCTTTCCAACAATTTCTAACAATCCCCTACTAGATTCAATTTCAAGTGTGTAAAGCTTCTTAAGATGTTTCACCAGGGCTGCAGGAAACACTGTTTGTAGCATGTGACACTCTTGAACAGACACTTCTTGCAGATTTTGAAAGCTGTGAGTTCCTTCACCATTTATTTCCCACACATTTTTAAGCTTTGATAGATTTTGTAGAGTTAATTTCTGCAATTGGAATGTTGGTCCTGTTCTCTCTGTGTCATTCATCTCAAAAACTACCTTTACCTTGTTGCAACCTTGCACCACCAGTTCTTTTAAGCATTTCAAATAAGGAAGAATATTAGATGGAATTGCACATTGTTGAATTTCACAGTTCTCCAGCTTCAAAATTTCCAAACTATAGAACCAACTATGAATACTTTGCAAATAAACTCCAACACCTTGCCAGGCTTTTTGTAGCTCAGGGTGATCAGAGAAACTCATCATGTCCATGCCTTCAAAAAATTTCTGTGAATATATATTACCATTAAGTTAATATTAGGATAAAACATATTCCCCTCCATAAAGTCAATCAATTGTCATTCACTTTTGTTATTTCTTTGTTAGTGAGAATGGAGCGTTATATCTATAAAATTTCAAAACTAATTATTTTTATGAATTTTAACAACAATATTATTCATAAATGTTTGTTAAGTGCAGTTCAGTGCAAAAGTACTAGTTATGCATAAAACAGAAATTCCTTATTAATTTATTCCAATTTTATTGTTATGCTTTTCTTTATTCATCAATAATTAAAACAATCATTTCTAAAGTAAATTTTAAAAGAGACAAATAACAAAATGTAAAATGAAAATTCAGTCCCAAAGATCATACACATAACATACCTTATCCTGAAATATTTTTTGTATTGTAGCATTTAAATCACCATCCCAGCAATATCTTTTCTTCTCTTTTTCAGGTACCACGTATATATTTTGTAAAATGGGTGTGCTCCTGCTTGTGACTTTGTTAGAAAATTTTTTCATATTATAACATGCACTCACCACTACTTTTTCCAGTGAAGGGAACTCAAATTCACAACTATCAGAGCTACAAAAACTCTCCAGGTTCTTCAGAGAAACAAGCTCCAGAGTCTTCAATTGTTTAAAAACAACTTTGTCAGTATTCTCTGCATCTTTTCCAACAACTTCCACCAGAGATCTACATTTGGTTACCTTCATGGTGTTGAGTTGACCCAAGCTTTCTGCAGTAGATGGTGACATTAGATTTACTAATCCATCACAATTATCCACTTCAAGATTCACCAAGTTACTGAGAGATGCTGAAGAAGACACTACTGTTGTCAGGCAAGGGCATCTTTTCAAAAGCAAGAGTTCTACCCTTTTAAGAATTATGTCTTGATCAAAGCCTAGATCTTTAAGATTAATTAAGTTTGTCAACTTCAAACTTTTCAGCTTTGGAACTACTCCCAGTGTTTCAATTTTTGTATGTTTTTCAAGAGGCACTGTCTCTTCAAAGAAACAATCACTCAAGGATAGGCTTTCCAGATTTGGGTTGCTATGGAGAAAAGAATATAAGATCTCAGTATCCATTAATCTAGATAAACAAAGCTCTTCTAAACTATTTCTTCGATGATTCCCTTCACCCATAGAACTGTTTGGTGACTTTGCATGCCAAGACTCAATTTGCATGGACTTCAACTTGTTGAGTACCTATAGAAAATAGATAATGAAAAAGAAGTATAAATTTAAGTAAATGTGCGAGATTATTTTTAAATCTATTTTTATAACTTATGTTTACAAGAATTAGAAATTATTGTTAAAGATATGAAAGACTTAGTAGTACCTCTTGAGGAAAGAGGACAGACTTTTCTTGTGCATCTACAGTTTCTTTGTGGAATGGTTCCAGCCAGTCACAACGTTCAATAGATAGGTCATTCAACATTGGACAATTCAGTTGAAAAGCTCCTGGATAGAAACTTGTAAGTTGTGGTAGGACTGAAAATTTGATGCTTCTTAGTTTAGGAAACTTGAATGATAAATTAGCCTTGTTGGCAGCTGCTCTTTTGGCCACAATTTCCTTCAATTCGTAACAATAACTCACCACAAGGTATTCAAGATTGCCAAGACTCGTAGCTACAGAAAATGGAAATATATTTTCCAAGCAGTAACAATTTTCGACCATTATCTTTTGCAGATTGTTCAAGTTAAGAATCCCCCCTCGACCCTCTTTCAATTTCCATACATGCTTCAACTTTGGGAGTATTTCTAAATGAACATCTTGCAAGCCAGTTACATCCCCAACATCATGTTTTTTATCATCTATGTCAAATATTGTTTGCATTAACCTGCACTTTGTAACAGTCAGGCTGCATAGACTGTGAAATATTCCCTCATTGTAACAAGGAAAAACACTGACTAATTTATCACACTTCTCAATGATTAGTGTGTCTAGCTTGCTAAAGGATTCTGAAGGGAGGTTTGAATTCCATATCTTACTCAAACTCTTCATGCTACTAAATTTGATATTCTTCAATTTTGGAAAGAAGCCACGCTGTTTTGGTTCAAAATAGTCATAAGTTAAGCGAATTAGAGTCCAAACAAGTCACAAAATCAATCAACAAAGAGAGAGCAAAAGGTGTACATTGATTATAATAAAGATTGTAATTCCTTTTAGGGTTAAGATATTATTGTATATTGGCATCATATGAAGTGTGATAAAGTTGAAACTATGATTGTCTATTGTAATTTGATATCATAACCACAGTACCTATATTTCAACTAGTTTCTGATATTTATGACTTAGAGAACCTACATTTTACATCTAACATAATATTAGAACATGAAAATTAGAAAGTGAAATATAATCCTACCAACCTACTCACCTCCATTTGCATGTTATCAGGAAAGATGCTTTCCATGTTCTCACATTCACTTACAAAAAGGCTTTGAAGGCTTGACAGAGACTTGGCCATTGAAAATGATATTAGATATTTTAATTTCCAACAACCATTAACATCCAAATGTGTCAAATTTTTAAAAGAGGACCTGTGTGAATAATGATCACTCCATATGTTGGCAATGGGGATTGATGACAACTCCATTCTCTCTAATTTTGAAACTTCAACCTGCAAAGAGACACACATGAATAAATTAAAGAACTTATTTTGACTTTCTCAACTTAATTTTTTCAATAGCTAAGATGATTTAACTTTTAACACCTTACAAACTCCTTCCTATTCGCTTTAAGAAAATAAAATGTGAAAAACAAGTTTGAGCTGTAAGAGATAAAAACATTTAGAGCATAATTTTAAACATACCTTTTTGTTGAAGAGTTTTTTTTCTGCTGATGGTGTTTGACAAAATTCACCAAACTGAGACAAAGATTGTAACTTCAAATAGAGTAATTTAGGAAACACAAGTTTGGATTCCTGGGTGTTGCTTTGTGAGTCTTCCACAGAGACAACCTCCTTCAAAGAGTCACACTCAGAAACTTCAATCGCTTCAAGAACAGTTAAAAGATTTACCACAGAAATTGAGAATACACTCTTTAATTGACCACAGAGATTGATCTTGATGACTTTCAGTTTACCAAAGGAGGGTTCAGAAAGTTTACAGGAGCATATATTATTGATCTTCTTGAGATTATAGAGATGCAATGACTCCAGTTTAGGAAAGGCTTGCTCAGGGTGTTGTGACTGCTGTCTGTCTTTTGGATAGATGACAGATTGAATGGTGAAATTATTTACAATCGACAGATGTTTTAGATATGGAAAACCCTTTAAATTCAGTCTATAAAATATATCATGGACAGTATTAAGTTCTTCCAAAACCAAACTTTGAACTCCTTCAAACAGCATTTTGATCCCCTTTAGAGAATGAATGTCAAACCCATCTTTCAATCGTATTGCTAAAAATCTAGATGTTTCATACCTCTCTGGAAACTTGAAATCAGTTTCTAAGCTTGCACTCAAATCTCCAATAACAATCTTGTAACTATTTAACTTGTCGAAGAACAAGGTTTTCGGCAAATGGGAAACCTCTGGGATTTGTATGTCTAGAGTTGTCAATTGACTCAAATGCTTCAACTCAGAAAGAAGGGCTATTTTACTTTGACGAGTAAGTTCTTCCTCCTCCCATTGAATCAAGGTGTTTCTCATATACAACTCCTCTAAGCATACCAAGCTTGAAATGACACCAGCTGGAATTTCTTTAAGTTTAGAGCAATTACTTAAGTCCAAAATTTGTAGTTTTTTCAACTGTTGCAATTCAACTGGCAATTTTTCAATATCAGATTTTGAAAAACTAAGAATTCTTAACTTTTTCAGCCCTCCAATGATGGATAATTCCTTATCTAGTGTGCATTGCTCCAAACAAAGCATTCTGAGTTCTATCAAGGATGAAATTGACGAATCTAAGAGGGATAGATGAAAGCCAGTCAATATCAACACTGTGAGTTCCTTCATTCCCTTAAAAAAGTTTTTGGGTATTTTGAGATGTGGATCATTGTTGTTGACATGGAGGACCCTAAGTCTTGGGTAGTTTACTCTCCTAGGAAACCCCTCAATGAAGTCACAATGATGCAAGGAAATAGCAGCATACTTTTCAAGTTTATGAGGCCATTCATCTATCTTTCCCTTTGTCATTGTAAATAAATGTTTTTCCTTATTTGCTATTGACAAAGCTGCAGTGCGAATAATATCTTGCATGGTAAATTGATCCCTTGAATAACTGTCAGACAACAAACCTGACTCTTTTAGCTTTTCAACCAGGTTACAAACTCTGTCCCTGGTTTCCCTTACTGTGTAGATCCCTTGAAGGAACCCCAAACCAATGCAATATTTGACCAAGTCCATAATCAATGCATCATGACCCATCCGAGCACAAAGTAAGAAAGTATACTTGAGTTCCTCGTCTTCTAAAAGATCATAACTCAACTTTGTTGAAAACTCTGGTGCTCCAGTTAACTTCTGCCATTCAAGTTTTCGGAGAATATCCTCCCACACAGAGCGGCTCTGACCTTTTAATGCCCTTGCAGTTGTAACAATTGTCATTGGCAACCCGTTACACTTGTTGGCAATTTGAGCTCCTAACTTCTGAAATTCAGAATTATAGTCTCCCATTCCAGCCATTTTCTTGAACAGCATCTCTGCTTCCTTCTCCTTTAAGACTTCCAAAGAGAAAACACAGTTTTCTGTCCTTCCCATTTGACTTAATAATACCTTTTTGCTTTCAGAAATCATCAAAATTTTGCACCCTTTGTACTGACTACGAGTTTCTTCAGTTTTCACCTCATGCGAAGCGCCACGCGATTCTTTAGCTTTTGCTTCTTTCACATTCATCACGCTACTATCATGGTGGGATTTTTCTTCTTTAACATTTTTCAGGCCGGTATCACTATATATTTCATATGGAATTCCAAGCATATTGAAGTCCACTTTTTCCCAGAGATCATCCAGAATTATAAGCGTCTTCGTCTTTTCATTCTTTAATATCTCTTGTATTCTAGCAGCTCTTGCAATGTCACTTTCCTCATCCAATATAATCCCCAAAGAGTCAGCAATTTGTCCTTGGATTTTTCTTATGTCAGGATTTCTTGTCACGCTTGCCATGGTCACTACATCAATCTTCTTGGCTTCTAAGGCTACCTTAACAACTTCTTTGACTAAAGTGGTCTTGCCCATGCCACTCAACCCATGAAGACCAATCATTCTAACACTTGGCTCTTCCAATTCTGCAATGATCTTTCTCATTGTTTCTTCTCTGGATGGAAAGCTTTCATAACCAACGTTAGAGAAAAAGGCTGCCATGGAGGGTGGACCGGACCAATAAGAAAATGTGTCAAACTTTGCAGTTTGCACTAACCCATTGGCCTTCCTTCTAATATCATTTGCTTTTCTGCTTTGAAGATACCTTATCCCTGGCTTGGGAAGGTAACCACTCTCGAACACGTTAAACACCGCAAGTTCATGGTAAGTGTCCTCGTTGAAATCCTCATATTCAGAAATTAGTCGATCCACCCTCTCTATCCATTCTTTCACTTCAACAGGAATTTCTCTTCCACGTCGTAGTTCTTCCTCATCAACTTTGTGCTGAATATCATCTCTCACATTCTTGAGGTTCTCGACAGCACCTCTTAGTTCACCAACTTGTGCCTCGTACGACTTGAGGAGAATCCATTGCTCTTGCAGCCATGCCTTTAAAGGAGGCCATGACAGGAACTTACGAAAACCAGCTATTATTAGAGAGTCCATGCTACATCTCAACTACATCTTCTTCTGCATGTACATAAATAACAACATATATAGTATTAGTTAAGAACACGGTTTAACAGGTCTGTGATATGATAGAGATTCAATAAGCCAGCTCAATTCATATCAGGGTACACTAGTGTAAGAATTTACACTGTCAACCAAAGATGATCTTTGTTGTTCTTTTGTTCTTCCTTGAGCAAGAAATATCAAGTTTTGTAAAACAAATGGGTTGTGTGATGTGAGGGCACAACATGAGCTGTTTAACTTGGTGCTAGAATAAATTTTTTGCAATACAAGATGGAGCTATCATCAAGTTTAGCAATACAAATTGGTGCTGCATATTTTTTTTTTTGTAAAATTATAATTTGATCACCAGAGGAGTATGCTAGATATATGCAGATTTGAAGGCCTAGCAGCAATACTAGGTGTAGCATTATGCTAAACCCAGTTGAAAGGGACGAACCACAACAAGGTAAACAATGTGAGCAAAAGTGTGTTTAGAACACTGTTTAAGGAATAAAAACTGAGTTTTCACTAAAAAGATGCTTATGTACAGTGGTTTTGGGATGTCCATGAAGTTAGGAAGATATATTTCCATGTACTTGAAAGATCTACTTTACAATAAATATTACTTTGAAACACTTCATATTTTGATACCGTATTATAAAACTGCATATTTATAATTTTTTTCCTTTTATATAAAAATATTATCTGATCCATTCACAATACCTCCACGAACTGCAGAAAATATATCCCACAAAATTAGGACATTTTCTTCCTCACCACATAATTTTCTTCAACGCTTATTAAAATTTCAATTTTATCCTTTACTTGTTAGAATATATCGAAAGTAGTAAATAAATAATTTCAGATCACCCAGAACTAAAATATATATATATATATATATATATATATATATATATATTTAAATTCCTTCTCCGATATTCTATTTATAAGAATAACTTGCATAATTTCAGCATGTCCTCTATTATTTTTATTATTTTTAGAATGATATAACTCTTTTAGGAAATATATAATCCAAATTGTGTGATCACTCTTCACACCCTTTGGTCATCAAATATACTTAGGAGTTTAGGAACAAAAAAAAAAAAAAAATGAAATGTTGAGAGGAAAAGTCAAAACCTGGTCCACCAGGAAACCAGATCCACTCAAAACTTATCGGAAACCCCAGATACTTTTACAGAACATTTAACATACAAGTGTCACAAAACCACACACAAGAAAATTTTTTGTAAGTATTTTGAAGAGGAGAAATTATAGAAAAGTTTGTTTTTCTTCCTTATTTTTAAATAAATAAAAAAAAGTATCCGAATATACCTGCAAAACTCATGTCCAAGCATATGCATATGTTCAAACAATGGAAATGAAAAAACCCAAACAGAAAAAAAATCGGAAATTCAAGGTAGAGAAAAAGAGAGCTTACCTTGTTAAGTAGAAACCACTGAACACTCTCAACGTTGAGAAGTAACAGTCAAAGTTGTGAATTTCGTAGCCACTTCTCTTCTGTTAAGGCAAGTGAAGGTAAAATGATGAACTTTTGGTAAAAGAAATGGTTCAATAATAATTTCTTCAACTAGAAAATTTTATTTCTGATGAATTCAAAAATTGGATCCCAGATTCTAGTAAAAACAACTGTTGTAGTTAATTCTAAGTAGCAATTTATCTTTTCAGCTTATAGAGATAAGTTAAACATGCATGGATATTTTTGTTTCAGAAGAGTATCATAGCGAAAACCATAGCTCCAAATAGGAAAGATGAGGTTCCCATTAGTGCTCACCTGATCACCAGGAAAGCAACCAAAAGGACCAGAAACTATGAAGACTGAAAAAGAAAGAAGAAAGTTTTGAAGAAAACGGTGTGAGAGGGAAGGGTATACTTTACAGCATCGATATCACTTTGATCGTTTGTTGTTGTTTTTAATTAATTATCAATCACATTTAATTGATAATTTGTGGGTCTTTGTGTTACCCTTTTTTTTTAATATATTTTAGAAAAAATTACCAAATATTCTCGTAAGAAAAAAGAAATACTTCTTTCACGATTTTTTACCAAATTAACATTTTTCTATATTTTATTTCCTTTAATAACACTTTTTATTTTTTATTTATTATTTATATTTTAATTTTTAAAATAATATTTTTTTATTTTCTGTAATAACATTCTTTTTTTCTGGGATACTTATTAAAAATTATGATTATTAATTTATTAAAATTAATATAAAAAATAATATAAAAATAATTAAATTATTTAAAAAAAAGAATACAAAGAAAATAAAATGAAATATTTTATAGCTTTTTTTAATTAATTAATTATAATAGAAAAAAATGATAAATTATTATAACTTTTTCTTCCAATATCAATTTTAATATAAAAATATAATCACAAAATTATTATAATTTATTATGAAAAAATAATTAAATTTAATATAAAAATATAAAATAAAATAATTTATCATTTTTCTATTATAATTAATTCATTAAAAAATCTATAAAATTTTTTCTTTTATTTTTTTATTCCTTTTTAAATAATTTAATTATTTTTATATTATTTTTTATCTTAATTTTAATAAATTAATAATTATAATTTTTAATAACTATTAAAAAAAGTATTATTACAGAAAAATAAAAAAATATTACTTCAGGAATTAAAAAATAAAGAGTGTTATTGAGAAAAATAAAAAATAAAAAGATCTATTGAAGAAAATAAAAGATAAAAAGATATTAGTAAAGTAAAAAAATTAAAAAAAAATGTTATTTTAAAAATTATAAAATAAATAGTGCTACTGAGAAAAAATAAAAAATAAAGAGTATTATAAAGAAAAATAAAAAATTAAGATGACATTAAGGTAATATTACTTTTAATTGTTAGTTTATTCTGTTCATAATAATTAATCTACAGTATTTTTATATTAATCATTTTTGCAAAAAATATTTAAGTACAAGTCAGTTTTGTAGTTTTAGTAAATAAGCAATGAAAATTTTTAATTCATTAAACTATTTAGGTGTGTAATTTTATTGTGTAAAAAAGTTAGGTGAATCTGACTTCTTTTCCTAAGTACAATCAATAAAAACTAAAACATTAAATATAATAATGATGACAGAGAGTAAAAGTTAACATTAAAAAAAAGACTATGATTATTAATAAATTTATTTTAATTTTACTTAAAAATAAACTATATTTCTTAAATATTTTCACATTGATGAAAAATTAGAAACTTATTTGAAAAAAAGTATCTTTTCTTTGTTTCAAAGGATAACTGATATTTGAGAATCAAATGGTTATTGAAATTAAAATTTTAAAAATTGAATTAAATAAAAATATTTCAAAATTATAAATCATTAAATAAATAAATTAATTAGAATTTAAGATTAATACAAGACAAAGTACAGACGTTTTATGTTTTTTATTATTAAATTGACTAGCCACCAAATGGCTGTCCCATTGTAATTATTGTGATTGTTGCAAACATTAATTTCATTTCACCCATATAGGAATATGAAGAAAAAGTGAAATATGGGTATTTTGTCAAAAGTTCATGCTTCATCAAACATCAATGTACTCCTCAATTATCCCTCGAGTTCATTTACCGGGATTCATAATTTCTTTTATAAAATATTAGTATGATTTTTTATATTTAATTTATATAATTTGAGGATTAAACAGATTTTATTCTGGAATTTACTATATTACTTACATTATCTAAAATTTATTTTTTATTAGTTAAACTTTATTTAATAAACTAAATATATTATTGATTTTACAATGTAAAATTCACCTTTTTAATCTACAAATTTTTTAAAACAAATAGAATTAGTAAATCTACTATATGACCATCATGAAGCATGGCCCATAACATCCGCTCACAGAGCTCTTGTAGTCTTACGATTACTCGAGCTTGGGAGGCTAGTATACTATACTGTCATCATGGAGCAAGGTCAATAACATCCGCTCACAAAGCTCTTGCAGTCTCTCAACTACTCGAGCTTGGGATGTTAGTGTACTATATGGCCATCATGCAACATGATCGACAATGTTCTCTCACAAAGCTCTTGCAGTCTCACGACTACTCGAGCTTTGAGAGCTAGTGTACTCTATGATCATCATGGAATATGACCGACAACATTCACTAACAAAGCTCTTGTAGTCTCATGAGTACTTCTTGGGAGGCTAGTGTACTATACAACTATCATAGAGCATGGCTGACAACATTCACTCCCAAAGCTCACATGACGGCCACTAACAGTCGCTCCAGTCTCAAGTTGTCAACAGCACCCATGAGTCGCCTACTATGAAAAACACATAAGCCTATAAGTATTCAGCCAACTCCAACGAACCAATCTCTCCATCCCCCTTGCATTGGAAACAAGCACCTAACCTTTGACAAAGAAGCAAATCCTAATGAATGGGCACCCACCAAAAGTAAGATTGAGTGAACCTTACACCTTACATCATCATATCTATAGTAGAAGAGATTATACATCTTTCCTTTGACATGGGATGCAGAACACTAATCATACCTATAATAGAAGAGGCTACACATCTTCCTCCTAACAAAAAGTATGAAAACAATCATGATACATGGTAATATAAATAGTAAACAGTGAGTAAAAGCGCTATGTTCTAATCAACTTCAATTCATATTGCAAATCTCTGATAAGAGAATACTGACTTGAGCATAGGAGTGCCTTCTACAGGTACCTACTCCATTGTTCCAGTCACCAGAGACCAAGGATCGACAAAGGTGTTGAACAATTGACACTTTGAAGTGTTGTTCTCAGCCTCAAGGCTCCGTAAGAACAAATATTATTTCCGGTCTCAAGGCTATGTAAAAACAATAAAATTAAACTTTATTTAAAATACAAATTATAAAAATATAATACAAATTTATATTAATTCATACTTAAACGAATTAATCCATCCATTTATTAAAATATGAATAGATGCACATGCACTCATGATGAGTGGGCTTGTTCCAAAAATGTAAGGGCCAAATTCAGTAAACTCACATTTTAAATGAAATTTAATTCAGTTAAAATCTAATAGTTTTCATTTGTTAAAACATCAATATTATAAATAATGGTAAAAATATAAATTAAAAAGTACAAAACCATTATTAATCATGAATGCAGACTTTTGACATATTCTACATACATCATTTAAATATAGTATAATCATTTAAAGAAACATAATGTTAAGAGTGTTTTTAATACATAGTTTTGTAATTTAAGTACAAAAATGGGATTTATACAAATCATTTAATATTTCGAAAGAAAATTAAATATAAAAAATATATGTACATATAATTATGTTTTATTTTTTTAAAGAATAATTTAGATTATACCCTAATCTCTTCTAAATATGACAAATCAGTATTTATATCTATTTGAGTATACATTATAATTATAATAAATCACTACACAAACAAAACATACAATAATTGATTATCGAAACAAAATGTATATAATGAAGCAAAATGTATATAAAAAATATTTTAATTAGCAATTCATGACCAATTCAACTCCATCAAACTTAAATATTACCATAACCATGCATGTATTTATATATTAAAGGATTCATAAAAAGTTATCTACATATGCAAACTCGTATTAAGCATTCTCTACCAAAGATTAACATCTAACTCATTTTACAATCACATGTATACATAAATATCGACTACATGGATCAAAGTAAGTCTAAAATATATCTTTATTCAAAACTCGCAATTGATTAAACTTCTCTTTAGTTTCTCACCACCGAAATTTAGTCACTTAGATTAAGATTATTAGTGAAGCCAGGGATTTACCCTAAACATCCAAGATCATGTGTCTATATGGTAATCAACAAACCTTATTTTTGTCAACATTCACTATAAAAAATAAAATAAAAATTACTAGCGAGACAATCTATCGAAAATATTCAAAATCAGTCAGTAAATTAATTGTCTATAAATTTACTAATAAATTTTTGAATCCGTCGATAATTACCGACTACCGACAAAATTTTGAATTTGTTGGTAAATTTGTCAGTAAATTTAGTGACGAATAATATCCATTAAAAAAATTATCAATAATAATATTTTACTGACAGATAATGTTTCGTCGATAAAATTCTTTCATAGCTATTTTACGTACTACCTTTTAGGTAAAACATATCTCAAGCATTTGTAATTATGTTTCACACACACGTACTTGATTTTATTAACTTTATATCCATTCTAGATTACTCCCTTTTATATTTTTTCTAAATTGAATTTATTCAGTTTCTTTCAAAGAAATTTTTAATTGTTAAAAATAATCTTATATCACAAATTAAAATGCTTATTTAAATGCTTATTTATTATAATTTATAATTATATATAAAAAACACAGTTACCATGATATGTACACCTTTAAATAATGGTAGAAAAATAATGTAAAATTTTAATAAACATTTTTTTTATCCTTTTCCCATTTCTATTAAAGAATTAATTTATTTCATTTTTCAATATATTTAGTAACATTATTATTCCTATATACCGATATTATTTATCAACATGTGATGATTTATGATCTAATTTTTATATATGATTTAAATCTCGATGTAAGAATTCTTAATATACAAGAACACCAAACTTTATTATACTAAAAAAATATTAAAATGAAAATTTTAATTTAATATATATGTGCAATTATTTATACACGTGTACGTTTTTAAATATATAAATATTCAATTATATATATATATATATATATATATATATATATATATAAATTGTAGCTTTTTTTTTTAATGAAACACCTCTTCGACTACTAACTACTTATATATTTGTTAACTTGCAAAGTTTTTCAATTATTGCAAGTCACATTAAACCCATTTAGATAATTAAGTGTTACATATACTTGTAAAATAGACTAAACATCCATTTATTCCTTCTTGTATCCTGTATCCCGTATTGTTAAAAGAACTGCATATCACAAATTAAATTAAACTTTTTAGTTACTTAATATTATAATAGTTTTAAAATGAAACAGCTATATATTTAAAACTAATTAACTACTGCTTACTAATAATCACATAATAGTGAATTATAAATTCTTTTTGTAATAACTATATTTACCACTTCTTTCATAACCAAAATAATAACACATATTTTTCTCTCTTATTTGTATTCAGTTATTTATTATATTTGACCACAATATCACAATGAAAAATCTAAACTTATATATAGTCAATCCATTTGTAAGTTTTTTCGTCTAGTAAATACTTAAACAAATATATTTACTCATTTCATAAATATATTTATTCAATAACTTTATTTAAATTCCTCTATTTTGAACTGAGAAACAAAACATGATTTACTTCATCTGTTGTGAAAACGTCATTAAATCTTTAAGACACCCTACTGTCTAAAATTTTTCTCTTTAATAAATAATAAATTGAGATAGTAAAAGGTAAATGATTCATAAATATTACTTCTCTAAATAAAGAAGAATAAGGAAATATGATTTTGGAATAAGATACTCTCAGGGCCTTTACAAGTCCTTAATAATATAAACCATTATAAAAAATAAAAATAAAAATGAATAAATAATATCTTTTATGAGATGTTGCATCTACTCACTCAATCCCATAAAATAAAAAGATTAAAAAAAAAAAAGTCTTAACTTTGTCACTCACAACTTCTTTTATGGTCAAAATCATGTTCACAAGACATTTACCTCAAATAAAAACAATACTAATCAACACAAAACATGAGCGAGAAAATATCTCTCACATGCAGACACAAATGTGAACATCAAAGTAAACCGTCACCACACAAACGTCACACCCATAAATAAATTCTCAAATGATCAATAACAACTTGGATTTATGTTGTTAAGCCATAGACTTTTCAAATGGCTAAACATTATTTGAATTTGCACACTACACTAAAAGACAAGAATTGACATAACACATTTCATAACTCACAACACATACGTTTATTAATACAAATATTTCAAAATCCAAATTATTAGAGCAAAACATTAAACAAACGTCACAGCCATAAATAAATTCTCAAATGATCGATAACAACTTGGATTTATGTTGTTAAGCCATAGAATTTTCAAATGGCTAAACATTATTTGAATTTGCACAATACACTAAAAGACAAGAATTGACATAACACATTTGATAACTCACAACAAATACGTTTATTAATACAAATATTTCAAAATCCAAATTATTAGAGCAAAACATTTTATTTAATGTCACACTTCTAATATATACATTTCTACAATAGTCAGTGGGAGTGTGTACAAAATCATATACATTTCTACAATTGTTAGTGGGAGTGTGTACAAAATCTTGTTCAAGGTGTTGGCAAATACGCTCAAGAAAATTTTATTTAGTGTTATTGATATTATTCAATCCGCTTCTTTTGGTGGTAGGGGTCTTTTAAATAGTGTTTTGATGGCTAACGAAAGAGTGGATTAGGTGAAGAAGGATAAGAAAAGTGGAGTTTTCGTAAAAGTGGATTTTGAAAAAACATATGACTCAGTGGACTAGAAGTTTTTGTATTATATGATGGGTAGATTAGGTTTTAGTTGCAAATGAATTAGGTGGATAAGAGCTTGTATGGAGTCAGCGATAGTATCGGTGCTAGTGAATGTAGTCCTACGGAGGAATTTAGACCAAAAAGGGGACTTAGGCAAGGTGATTCGTTGGCGCCTTTTATGTTTCTTATAGTAGCGGAGGGTCTTACTGGTTTAATGAAGGAAGCTAAAAGAGCAAGTGCGTTTAGTGGTGTGACAGTAGGCACTGGGAGAGTGAAGGTAGATCTGTTGCAATTTGCAGATGATGCTCTCTTTTTCTGCAAGCCTTCTTTTCATAATGTGTTGGTTGTTAAAGCAATCCTGAAGAGCTTCGATTGGTTTCGGGGCTTAGGGTTAACTTCCACAAGAGTGCAGTTGGGGCTGTGGGTATTTCCCAATTAGATAAGCTGGTCTATTTTAAATGCTTAAACTGTCGACAGATGGATCTTCCATTTAAGTACTTGGGCATCACTATTGGGGGTAACGCTAGGAGAATTGAGTTTTGGAATCCGATTGTCGATAAAATAAAGTCAAGACTTTCTAGATTGAAGGGTAGATTGCTTTCTATGGCGGGGAGGATTTGTTTAATTAAGTCTGTCATCACTGGTTTGGCCCTGTTATACTTCTCATTCTTTAAGGCACCGATTGTTGTTTATAACCAAATTAGGAGAATCCAGGCTAAGTTCCTCTAGGGTTGGGGTTTTGAAGAAAGGAAGATAGCCTGGGTTAATTGGAAAAAGGTGTAGACTCCATTTGAAGTCAGTGGCTTGGGAATTAAGGACATTGAATGTTTTAACAAAGCTTTGTCAGCTAAGTAGAAATGGCTACAAGTTGCTAGGTGAGGGTTGTGGAGAGAGGTCTTAGAAGCTAGGTATGGTAATTGGAGGAAAATGGATGTTACTTTGGTCCACAAGTCTCACTTTACGTGGTGGTAGGATGTTTGTAGGATCTTTGATAAGGGTGAACTAGGTTATTGGTTCGATCATAGATCTTAGTGGATTCTAGGGCATGGTAGGTGGGTTAATTTCTGGAATGATAGGTGGGTGGACGGTCAGGTATTGAAAGAAAAGTTTCCAAGGTTGTTTACGATCTCTTAGTGTTTATATAGTGTAGTGGGTAACCTTGTCCAAAGGGGAAACATTACTAGCAAAGGGTGCTCCAGGTAGTGTTTATGTTGGCGTAAGGAGAGGTTTGTATGGGAAAAGCTTAAAGAAGAACGACTGCTTGCTATGATCTTAATGTCCGTTGGTGCTCAAATGATCAGGATAGGCTGGTGTGGATAGGAGATGGTGATAGCAAACAAGAGTATACAGTTAAATTTGGATATAGTGTGCTAAACAAGGAGGACCAAATGCAGATGTCTGAGATTTTTAAGTTGTTATGGACTCTTAAGATCGTTTCATTGGCAGTGGTTTGTGCTTGGAGGTTACTGTTAGATAGACTACCACCAGATTTGACTTAGCTAAAAGAGTTGACGAACTTGTCTTGCCCACTGTGTCAAGAACGCAAAGAGTTAGGACAACATTTGTTCACCACGTGCAAGGTGACCCAAAATGTTTGAGATCAGTATAAGAGGTGGGTTGGGAATGTCAGTGTCAGACATGAGTCTATCACTATTCACTTTCAGAGTTTTGGTCTTATGAGCTGACGATAGTGTGTTAATTTAGTATGGAAAGGGATGTGAGTGACTATAGTGACGAAGCTTTGGAACCATAGGAATAAGGTGATTTTTAACAGAGGGTTAGTAGACGCTACACATATTTTTACTCTAACTCAGATCAAGGGTTGGTGTTGGCTTAAGCATAAGTTTAAGAGAGTTGCATTCTCATATTCGGACTGACACTTTGCTCCTCTTAAGTGTCTTGATACACTAGACTAGCTCAAGTGTATGTGTTAGAGGAGTATTATGGGGTTGTACTAAAGGGTTAGTACTTTAACTTTTTTGTGCAGTAGGTTTGATATTTATGTGTTCTGCAGGTGCTCGTATTGAGATGTGAGGCCATAGTCTGAGGCATACCACTGTATTGGGACTGGTTTAAAAGGAGGCTACAGCTGCAGGAGATGGTACGAGAGCATAAGCGTCTATTGTATTAGGCTCATCGTTTTTATAATTTATATTCACTTAGATAGGCTATGTAGAATTAATGCTAGGTGTTTTACCTTTCTTTGTCATCCTCACTTTCTGTAGAGTGGTACTACATTGTAATCCTACCATTAACCTTTCCCTTCATGATTTACCATTTTGTAAACAGGTTGGTGTATCCCTTAAATGTTCTTTCAATTCATTTTATTTTTTACTGTTAAAAAAAAACAAATATACACCCCGGAAGATGTACAAAGAATAAATTATCATTACATTTCTTAAAGTTTGAATGTTATCTCACTTATTTTTTATTATGTTTTTTAATTTTTTATAAAATCTAAAAATCATTTTTAGTCTTATAAAATTAATTCTTATCTTGTTTCATAAAACTAACACAAAAAAAAGTAACTTTTATCTTACCCTGATCTTTCATACTTTAGTTATGACAACTTAATTTTTACTCATTGAAATTATCCTAACTTGAATACTACATATTACTTTTAGGTTAAACAAATTTAATTAATTAGATAATATATGGTTTACAATTTTTTTAATACACTTTTCCTAATGGGGTATAAAATTATGTTTAAATCAGATCGTAACTTCCTAAAAAGCAAAAATATACTCTTTGCTGCGGTTCTCAAGTTAATATATCCAAAACAGACCGAATATAATGTCAAATTTCAAATGGATTACTTTTTTTTTCCCGTTTGCCTATTATGGAATTTATTTGTTTTGTAGTTATTAAACACATGAACTGATATTGTTTTATCAATATGTAATTATTTATATGATTCAAATTCAGATAACTCATAAAGACATTGGTTTTTTTATACCCAAGGAAATAATTTAAAATATTGAATATTTAATTTAGTTTATATATATAGTTTCTAATCTTAAAATAATGAATAATATATAATTATTTGAAATGAAACACATCTTTATTGCATTAACTAAATACTTATATTTTAATCGAGTTTCAAACTCTTTTAATTATTGCATAACACGACAAACCCATTTAAATGATTAGACATCATTGAAATGGACATTGATATATAATATATAGTACGACACCTCTTTACAAGAACAGCTCAAACGACTTTTCAGTACACTGTAAAGGCCAGCTCAAATGACCTATTAAATAATTTTAAGAATTTTTTTTATTAGACGGTAGATATTTTTCTTTTTTATTATTTTTGTTAATCATTAGATTATTTGAAAACAATCGAGGAAGAAAAATATCATACTCCAAAGCTTCAATCAATATTAGGAAATTTGATAAGTCTTAAAAGTTCATCCATAATTCTCATATGAAGAACTAGAGCCTATACGTAAATAAATTGTTCAGTTGTCTGCACAAGCCTATCCGGGTATAGTGTATAGAACGAGGAGGATCAATTACTGGTGTACGAGATCTTTTGGTTGTTATAGATTCTTAAGATTGTTTTATCGATAGCGGTTTGTGTTTGGAGGTTACTATTAGATAGACTACCAACTAAACTTAACTTAGCTAAAAGAGGTATACAATTGACAAACTTGTCTTGTCCACTGTGTCAAGAATACGAAGAGTCAGGACAACACTTGTTCACCACGTGCAAGGTGGCCCAGAATGTTTGCGATTAGTGTGAGAGGTGGGTTGGAAATGTCAATGTCAGACATGAGTCTATCACTGTTCACTTTCAGAGTTTTAGTCTTGTAAGTTGACGTCAGTGTGTTAATTTAGCTTGGAAAGGAATGTGGGTGTCTATAGTGACGGAACTATGGAACTATAGGAATAAGGTGATTTTTAACAGAGGATTAGTAGATGCTACAAAGATTTTTACTCTAGCTCAGCTCAAGGGTTGGTGTTGAGTTAAGAATAAGTTTAAGAGAGTTGCATTCTCTTATTCAGACTGACACTTTGCTCCTCTTAAGTGTCTTGATATACTGGACTAGCTTAAGTATGTTTTTGAGAAATTTTGCGGGGTTGTACTAATGTGTTAGTACTTTTACTTTCTTGTGTAGTAGTTTTGGTTTTCCTGTGTTGTACAGGTGTTTGTTTTGAAATTTGAGGCTATAGTTAGAGGCATACCATTGTATTGAGATTGGTTTACAAGGAGATTACAAGGGTTGGTACTAGAATGGAAGCGTCTTTTATGTTTGGTTAATAGTTTAGTTTCTTTTCAAGTAGGTGAACTTTTTAGTATTACTGTTAGGTGTTCTACTTTTTTTGTCTTCGTTTTTGTCTGTAGAGTGGTATTTGCTTTGTAGTCTTTTCTTGTTTTTTCATTTTGTAAAAGGGTTGGTACACCCCTTAAGTGCTCCTTTTTATTCATTTTATTTTTGACTGTTAAAAAAAAACGTAAATAAATTGAGTGAGCAATAGATATATCTTTTGTATGACAAATTATTAAATTTTATTTAATAAACTTTTCAATTCTTTTATCTATAGCAAATATTTTATTTTTATGAAAACGTTTCTTATCTATTTACATATTTCTTTCCATAATGAAAATAAAGTATTATATTTCATTTCATTATTAAAAACTATCTAAACTACAACAATTTTACTATCATTAGTAAATTAAAATATACATAGATTATAAATATAATATTTGATATACCTAGTAATTATACTCACTTTGACATAAATTGTATTTACGAACATCATAGATAAATATTGTACTGAGTATTCATAACACTTTACTCTTAATATAATGTTTTACCATTTGGTAAAACATTTCTATCAACTTATCATTTAATACATATATACATACATACATATATATACATACATACATACATACATACATATATATATATATATATATATATATATATATATATATATATATATATATATATATATATATATATATATATATATATATATATATATATATATATATATACATATATATACATACATATATATATATATAAAGTTATTATTATAGCATAAATATCTTATAAAATATCGTAACCTAATACTCACTATACATTATTAATTTAATAATACTTGTATGATAACTATTAACTTTTTATATCATATCATAAACAACAAATATTAATAAATCACTTCACATAATAAGATCCTATAGAATATAATATTTATAAACATATTCACATTAACATTAAATAATCTAAATTTTTTTACAATATAACTTTTTTTAGTCATAGGATTTAAGAATTAAACTAATATTTTTTAGGAATTCTCCAAGCATATTCCAATTCACTGAAAAACAAAAGATAAAAAACTCAACAATTCAATCCTAAAATCAACCCTATCATTTTCAATTCAAATAAAAATCACAATTTCATCTCTATGAATTCAATATCTTTACACTTTAGTATTATATAAGCTAACATTTAGATAACCAAATAATTAAGTTTTAAATTTTCTATGATTAAAAAATCTTCAAAAATAACAGCAAAAGAAACATTAAGTTTCAAAAATATCAAATTCCTTTTATAGGTCCCATAGTAACGTAAGCGATAATGTTAATTTTCACAATTTTATTTAATTATTTTACATTAACATAAACTCTTGTTTAACTTTTACCATACCTAGTCTACTTGTGATCATTTTTGTATGTAATTGAATATAGACTATTCTCATATAATTATACTACTAATCTTCATTAGTTTTGTCTAACAATTGAACATAATACTTGAGTCAAACTGTGAGAGAAAAATCCATGACAGTTTATAAAAGAGCGTTAAATACGAGAATTCTAAAAGTTAGTTTGCACTAGGCGTCACTTGGATCACGCTCAACATCATAAAACCAGATATGATTTTGTGTTGCTCTAGGATGAACACCACTTGACAAAGAACTAATTTTCTTCTTTATAAGCCCCATGTGGAATGTTTGGTGTTGGGTGCTTCATAACACATTTGTTTTTTTTTTTTTTTTTTCAATTAGTTTAATGCTTGTTGTGATTTGATCATCCATAACTTGATATTTAATTTATTGAGCGTTGAAAAATATCTTTTGTTATCTAGAACAGAAAGAAAATACCAAATGAAGCTTATATCTTAGAATATAACTTGACTCATTACTTTTTTTAAACTCTTTATGTGAATGCAAGTTTGCATGTTAAGTGTTCAAATAATTGAGTCTTAATAATAAAATTTAGGCTCATTCTACTTAGGAATTAAGGTTTGAATAAACTTGTAGATTGACTTTAGCATTAAATTAGAAAAAAGTTTGACTGATTATATACCTGAGGTTTAGTGAAGTTTAATCTCAATAATAACTCAAACTCACCATATCATTTCTTATTTATATTGCTTTCCAAGTACTCTATAAAATCCCAAAAAAAGTGTTAATTGAATTCCCATAGTTTAAATTTCTTTAAACATCAGCACAATTTATTAAAAAACCATTTTTTTAATCTAAATTAGTTATCAATTGCAACTACTATAGTGTATTACAAAGTCTTTTGTAAGAACAATAATTATCCGAGGGGACATAATCGGAAAGATCTCATTAGAATGAAAAATGAGCCAAATCACACATAAGGGAATGACACCACCTTCAACCCAAAGCCTTGAGCGATACCACTTGTTGGGGAGAATTCGAGGGGACATAACTTGAAAGATCTCATTAGAATGAAAAATGAGCCAAACCACACATAAGGGAATGACACACCTTCAACCCAAAGCCTTAAGGCAGTAGGTTTATGGGTCTTCTTTCTTTTCTTATATATTGCTCAACTTTCTCATTTTTATCCAATGGGAGACTTAGACTCACACTTAGATTCCTAACCGTGATTGATACACTTACTATTGAACGAATCATGCTAACAATAAATGTTTTTTCTTCCATGGAACTCTAGTTCTTAAAGAGACAATGAGTTAAGGGTTCTCAAAGGTTCTCTAGGTTACTTTCACAAAGTCAAACCCCAACAACCTACAACACAATAATAAACTTAGACTAATAAAGGTTCATCTTTCCTCTAAAGGAACAAGCAGACTCTAAAAGAGTGTTGAATAAAGCACTCAAGACCTTTTTGTAGTGGAGACCAGATCATCAAATAGATAACATTTAGTGAGGAATAACAACACAAAATGTTTATAAAGTTCCCCATAATTCTTGGGCTACATCTAATTTTACTTCCAAACTCTTAAAGCATTTCACTAGTAAAAAACTTTGACTACAACAAGTACACCGATCATTCCTAGTTTCAATAAATACACAAACTGGTTCTATAATTATCCCTTATTAATCTCTCCCTAAAATTATGAACTCAAGTATTATTTGTTTTCACTTTTAGCTACAAACACTAAGTGTTTATGAATGTTATGCTTGTAGAAAGGATAAACAATTTAGGCTTCCTCACAGGTGAGTTACTTTTGAAAGTAGAGAATATAGATCCTGAATGGTCTGAGACCCTATACACGGTCTATATCCCAGATGAATGATAAACCATGTGTGTAGTTAACAAAAACAATATAAATCTTTTATTTGTTTTATATGTGATTTATAACACTTACGTTCTAACATTGTCTATTGTCTTTTGTAGATGCAGTATATAGTAGACCATCTAAGCGTATATAGCTTTGGGTTAAGACAAATGATCTAACAAATCAATTATTCTTCTATCAGGATTTTGTTTAAAGCAGTTAATGCCATATCTAAACAAATTATTAGGATATATGTGTGCTAAAAATGTTTTAATCTTGAGTGTCTCGTTATATGAAAAAACAGAATTGTATATGATTATGTTATAATTGTTTTAGATGTGATTATATGGAAATAATTTTTTTTTATTTGATGTGTTTTAATTGTTTTAGATATCATTATATGAAAACAAAAAGAATGTTATTTGGTTCTATCATAATTGTTTTAGATGTAATTATGAGGAAAAAAATTATTTTATTTTATTATAATTGTTTTAGATGTTATTATATGAAAACAAATTTGATTATATTATAATTAGTTTCTTAGTTGTTCCAAAGTAGTTCAAAATCAAATTACCACTTTTACTAAAAATATCAGCCAAAAGAGAGTATGGATGACATAAGTCACACAAAAGTGTGATTCATAAAGTGAAACATAGAATTTAAGAACATTAGCATCTATTAGAAGCTGAGAGAGAATAGATATGGAGTTTAGCTTCATTATCTAACCCTAAACATGGGATGCATTGAAATTCCTAGAACTAACGAAAAAAATTGAAGAAACTTGGAGTAGAATTAGTTTCTACTTATCCAAAATATCTTCTTTCTAAATCTTCAAATCCTTTCTATGACAACATATAGACATAAAAAAAATCAACAAGATTCCTAGCGATAAAAAGGAAAGTGATCAATGTTCAAAGCTATGAAAATATAAGAAATTCTAAGATATGCACAAAAAGGTAAAGACACAAGGCATTTATCATAGGAGAGGGTTAATACAGAGGATTGAGGTACTGTTCATTAGACACCTTACAACAGAGAAACCATACACTACATGTGTAGAGATGCAATGCGCTCAGTTTCCAACTTCCACGGAGCATCTTTCTCTACAAATAAACTGGTGCCAAATTTATTCAGAGAAAATCCTTCAAGAACTCAATTTAAAACAATTCAAATCTCCTAAACCAACACTGGTCAAATATATGAAACATCCTTCCCATAATTTAAAAGCAACATGCATCTGCTCATGTATGAATACAGGAACAACACTTATTCACATACAACCTTATATATATTGAGAACCATTCACGGTTCCTGTAGGTATATATAGGGAAACTTTATTCATCAACACTGCACTTCAACAGAAAGAAAAAGCCCTCTATTTGTTCATACTTGTAGTCATGTCACTATCATTTCGTTCTTTGAGTCCCTTCATTCCCTGCAACTTGAATTTTTTTAAGAGAACTAGGGTAAGAGAGTGGAACAATTTAAAACTCGTAGGAAAATAAGAAGAATGTGTTCGTGAGTGCACCAAGTCAAATCCCTACTTTGAGAAGCGAAAGATTCACAGCCTCTAAAGTGGATTTTTAAGGCATGAGAAAACCTAAATCAATATTTTGATAGTCTGAACTGGTGTTAAAATTCTTGTTCTGACTAGTGTCCATGCTTTATCAACTTTTTGTATAAGAATTTTCCTTTCCTCCAATCTTTAAGAATAAACTTGTCGTGTTATCATTTAATATTTTAAGATCCTTAAAGATGCAAAATTATAAATGCAAGAAGGAAAATAAACTTACTAACATTCCATTTCTTCTCTGTGGTTGTGCTTAATAAAAAGAAGAAAACAAGTTTCAGGTGTACCATAAACGAACGCAATGACAAGAAGTTTCTTTCAGCAGATACAATTTCCTGAAGCACATTATTTACAAGGTCATTAGTGATGACAAACACATACTAGGGAAAAATATATTTTGATTTTAACTATTCATATTTCTTCATTTATGAAAAATACAGAAACAAAAACACAAAGTCCATATAAGTTCATCAACATATGCCAATTCTGTTTCCAAGAGGAATAGATAATAATATATTTTGATTTAATCATATAATGTACTAACTTACAAGTCAAGAGAATTTGTCACCAAACTAACTCAGGATGCCTCCTGCGTGATCAGAGATTTTTTATCACCTAGGAGTCCATTTATTGCCACCGTAAATTTCGGAGGCACTTTATCACGAAGACGGAAAACTTTGGTGCTGAAGCATTTCTCAACCCAAACTTTTCTCAAGGATGGGAAATTCAAAGTGGAAGTCCCCGTGTAAAAGCTTTCAAATTTGTCTAATGAGATGGACTCAAAAGCTCAAGCTTCTTGAATATCATCTCATTTTCGTATTCATCTCCCCCTTTGGCCACTATTTCTTTCAGTGATTCACATTCTTCGACTCTGATCTCTTCGAGGTTCACTAAGTTTTTGGCGACTGAAAGTGTAAATAGATACTGCAATTGCGAACATTGTTGTGCATGCACTTTTTTCAGATAAGAGAAAGACATTGTTGAAGTAGAATGCACTCCTATTGTTTCAACATCATGGCAACGGATGACAAATAATTCGTGAACCTTCTCGCCGATTGTGTTTAACCATGATGAGTTCTCTGACTGGATGGAACGGATAGCAGGTACTCCGATAAGTGACAAACGTCTTAACTGTAAGAGCATCCCATCCTCACCAATCTTGGGGTTTTGAGCAAGGAAAATCTCCAGATTATTGCAATTTGGCATAGACATTGTTAATTCTCTTAAGTTGGATGCTGTATGGAATATTTCATTGAGCACCATAGGTATCTCACTCTGATTACCGTCGAACTCAAGGAACATATTATTTATACATTTGAAGACTCCTGTAAATTTTTCAGACCTAAACCTTGATCTTAATGCCAGAATTTGTTTCCAATCAAGATCCAATTCTTTCAGGTTGGAATTGACCTAACATTTAAAGAAAAAACAAATTCGACAGAAATTAAGGATCCTAATATACATAAAAAGGAAAAAAAAATTTGAGATTGCAGATATGGGCACTTACCTCTAGACTTGAGATAAGAGGCTGTCTATTACCTAAAGTACCCTCACCCTTCCAATGTGCACTTTGAAATAACTCCAATTTCTCACAATCTAACACAGATAATATATTTAAGGCTGGGCATTCCAAAATGAATGGTTTAGGATAAAAGAAAGTGAGTTGTGGCAAGGAATAAAGATACAACTCCTCTAAACAAGGGAGTACGAACATTGCTTCTGTGTCTTCTTCTTTTTCTACAATTTCTTGGAACTCATCACAAGATTTTATTTTAAGTCCTTTGAGACTTTTAAGATTTTTTGCCACGGAAGCTGGAAATAAAGATTGCAGGTTTTCACAGTTGCTAACATCGACCTGTTGCAAATTTGGAAAGATGAGAACACCGTTTTTCTTCTTTTCCCAAACATGGGTCAGCCTCGATAGCCCTTTTAAGGTCAATATCTTCAACCGGAATGCTATTTCCGTAATCTCAGTGTCATTCATATCAAAAAATACCTCTACTGTTGCGCTATCCCGTACTTCCAACTCTTCTAAGCTCTTTAGAAGAGAGAGAATAGCAGATGGAAGTGCACACGGCAGAGTACAGTTCTTCAGCTTCAATATAACCAAATTGCACAACCATTCATTTTGCAGGCCAGACTTACAATGCAGATCTTTTTGTAGCTTAACATTATCAGAAAAACACACCTTGTCCACTGCTTCAAAAAACTCCTGTAAATATTTTAAAATGGTTTATTTTATAAATTTTTTAAATTATTTGTAAATATGAATTCAGTATGACAAGGTCAAATAAATTATAAATATCTCTGTAAACACATCCTTGAAAATTTTTACCTTTCTTTGTGAGATCCCTTTTATTCTGGTGTTGAGATCTTGTGGAGGTGTTAAATTGTCTGCTTCCTCGTCAATGGATAATGTAATTTCCATAAGGGATTCAATTCCTTGCGAGAAAATCTTCATGTTGGGGCAGCTCCGTATTTCCACAGTTTTCAAAGATGATAATTGCAGAGTGTCACTCCCAGAAAAGAAACATACTAAACTTGTTAAGGAAGTTAGACAAATGTAGTGGAGTCGCTCAAATTTTATGGGTTCAGAAGCTGCATCTCCCTCTTTAGCCACTATTTCTGTTACTGATTCACATTCTATTACACAAATCTGCTCAAGGTTCATTAACTTTTTGGCAGTTGAAGATGCAAATAAATACTTCAAGTTTGGACATTTGTATATATCCAATTTTTTCAGACAAGAGAAAGACACTGTAGAAGTAGAATGTACTCCTAATGTTGTCAAATGAGGACATTGGGAAACAGTTAATTGGTGGAGCCTCTCACAGATTATGTTTAAGCTTGAGGAGTACTCTAACTGGAAGGACTGCAGAGTGGAGACACTAAGTATCGTTAACTGTCCCAGCATCTACTCCTTGCCAATTTTGGGGTTTTGAGAAAGGAAATTCTCGAGACTTTGGCAATTGTTTATATCAATTTCTGTTAAATTTGGTGCCTTGAGTATTTCAATGGGCAAAATATGCATTTCATTCTTATCAGCGCCAATGAACGACAAGGAAACGCTGTTTAAATTTGTGAGGCCTTCCGTAGATTGCTGTGACCTAAACCATAATGCCCGAATTTGTTTCCAATCAAGAGTCAGTTTCTCCAGGTTGGAAATGACCTAACAATTAGAGACAAAAAAACAAATCGGATCGAAAGGTGTGTGAATTAGATAAAGGATGACATGAGAAAAAAGTTGATTCTGTGATGCTTTACTTACCTTTGGATCTGAGATAAGAGCAAGTCTGCTGCTTGAAGTACCCTCACCCATGGGAACATGTACACTTTGAAATACCCCTAACTTATCACAATTCCTCACACATAAAAATTTAATGGAGGGGAATTCCAGAGTGAATGTTTTAGGGCAAGTGACCCGAGGCAAGTTATTGAGTTCCAAATCCTCTAGACAAGGGAACACAAACTTTTCTGCTATAAAAGGTGTCTCTTTCTGTTGAACAAAGTCTTTCAAATTTTTACAGGAATCTATTTTAAGCTTCTTAAGGTCCTTGAGACATTTTGCCAGGAAAGCAGGAAATAAAGTTTGCAGCTTTGCACAATCACTGACAGCAACCTCTTGTATATTGCGAAAGATGAGAATTCTGTGAGTGTCTTTTTCCCACACACGCTTCAGCTGTGATAACCCTTTTAAAGTCAATATCTTCAACTGGGATTCTGCTTCTGTAATCTCGATGTCGTCATTCATATAAAAAATTGCCTCTACTCGGTTACTATCTCGTACTTCTAACTCTTTTAAGTTCTTTAAAAGAGCAAGAATAGAAGATGGAATTGCATATGATAGAGTGCAGTTCTGCAGCTTCAAAGTTTCCAAATTCGCCATCCATTTGTTTTGCAGGCCAATTTTACAACGCGGGCCTGGTTTTAGCTCAACATTATCAGAAAAACACTCCTTGTCCACGGCTCTAAAAAACTTCTGTAAATATTGCAATAGGTTTATCATCAGATATCAATTGCCTGCTCTGCTTTGTTTACCTATAAAAAAACGCTATAAATCTACAATGGTTCTTGTTTTAGATTCTTTAAATTCACTCAAACCAGAGTCATAATTAATTGATTCATAATTCGAAGTGGTTACCTGTCGAAGGAACACCCTTTCTACCGAAGAGTTAAGAGTATTGGATAAGATCAATTCATCACTTGAGATTTTTGAAGCTTGAATTCCTCTAAAAGAAGAATTCACGTCTATCTCTCCTCGAGAGAAAAACTTCATCTTGGGGCACATCCGTATGTGCACTTGCATCAAGGAGGGTAACTGCATAGTGCCATTGCCTGAATAAAAGCATTCCAACCTCCTAAAACGATATAAATCTATGCGCTTTAGCCGCTGTAATTTGATCTCTTCTGGAATGTCACCCTCATCTTTCAAGACTATTGCTTTCATTGATTTACAGTCTCTGACTCCTATATGCTCAAGGTTCTCTAACTTATTCAGCGCTGATAATTGGAATAAATACTTCAATTTTTGACACCTCTCTATGTACATTTCTTTCACATACGTGAAAGACACTGATGAAGGAGTAGAATGCACTAATGTTTCCAAATCAGGACAATTGAGAACAGATAATTCTTGGAGCTTTTCACTGTCACAAATCACGTTTAACCATGGTGAGTCCTCCGACCCAATGGACTGGAGCTTCGACACACTATCCAATTTCAATGTTTTCAACTCTGTAAGCACCCTTTTTTCAACAATTTCGGGGATTTGAGTTTTGAATACCTGGAGGCAACTGCAATAGTCTATACTCATTTTTGTTAAATTGGGCGTCTTTCGGAGTATTTGAATGGGCAAATCAGGTGTTTTATTCTCATCAGCATCAAAGAACAGCTGAATATGATTTAAATATTTGAGGTTGTCCATATGTTCTCCCAACATTGTCCTTAACACCAATGTGTGTTCCCAGTCAAGTGACACAAACTCAAGGTTGCAAATGTCCTAGTGAAAGAAAATCAAAAAATAGGGTGAGGACTGAGTATTAAATGGTGAAACGTAAAATATATACAGAGAGAGAGACTGACAGAAAGTGCGCATTGCATGTTACTTAGTTACCTTTATATTAAAGAAAACGGATCGTCTGTTATCACATCCAAATAGCTCCAACTCTGGGCAATTCCACACGGATAAAATATTTAACGCAGAGCATTCCAAAGTAAATGATTCTGGGTAGAAGTAAATGAGCTCTGGCAGAGCACCAAGTTGCAGTGTAGTTAAGCATGGGAACACAAACACCGCTGCTGTGTCCTCTTCCTTTCTAACAATTCCATGCAATTCATGACAAAATAGTATTTCAAGTTCTTCAAGCTTCTTAAGATTTTTTGCCAAGGTCAAAGGAAACACACTTTCCAGGTTTTCACATTCCCTGACATTGACTAGCTTCAGATTTTGAAAGCTGAGTTCCTTTACCGTTTCTTTCCCATACATCCTTTAGTTTTGGTAGCTGTTGCAAAGTCAATTTCTGCAAGTGAAATGTTGTTCCAGTATCTTCTTCAGCATTCATCTCAAAAATTACCTTTACATTGTTGCAACCTCGTACTTGCAGTTCTTTTAAGCTCCTCAAATACGGAAGAATATTAGATGGAATTGCACATGGTTGAGTTACACAGTTCTCAAGCTTCAAAATTTTCAAACTATAAAACCAGCTATTTTGCTTTTGCAGACCAGCTCCACGTTGCCAGGTTTCTTCTAGCTCTTGATGTTCGGAAAGGCTCATCTCTTCCATGCCTTCCAAAAATTTCTGTGAATATATATTGTGTAAGTTCATTATAATAACTATTCCACTCAGACAATCACTTGTCATTGACTTTTCTTATAGTTTTTGGTTAGAGGAAAATTAGATAGTGTTTTTAGTTTCTTGATTCTTTAAAAAGGTAACTGAAGCTAAAACATAATTATTTCTCTTGTTTTCTATTTACCACAAATTCACACAAAGCCCATTAGTTACATTGTTTTAAGTTAACCTGTAAAAATCGGGTCAACAAAATTGAAACGAAAAATTTAGTCAAGAAAATCATCCATAATTTCATACCTTTTCCTGGATTACTTTTTCTATTGTAGCATTTATACCTCCTTCCCAGCAGAATCGTTTGTTCTCTTTTCCATGTACAACATGTATATTTTGTAAAATTGGTGAGCTGGGGTCTTTTTCAGAAAATTTATCCATATTATAACATCCACTCACTACTAATTTCTCCAATGATGGGAATTCAAAGTCACAATCAGAGACACAGAAACTCTTGAGGTTCTTCAGTGAAACAAGCTCTAAGGCTTTCAATTGTTGAAAAACAACTTCGTCAGATTTTTCACCATCTTTTCTTACTATTTCCTTCAGGGATTCACATTTCACTACCTTCATGGTGTTGAGCTGAACCAAACTTTTTGCAGTAGATGCTGACATTAGACTTTGCAATCCATCACAATTGACCACTTCTAGAGTTGTCAAGCGACTAAAAGATACAGAGGAAGGTGCTATAGTAATCATACAGGGACAGTTCTGTAAAATCAATAACTCCAACCTTTCGAGAATTATGTCTGGTTCAAAGCCTATCTCCCGGAGATTTGGCAAGTTCATCAACTTTAAGCTTTTCAGATTTGGAACTACTCCCAAGTTTTCAATTTCACTATCTTCTTTTGGAGGCAATATCTTTTCAAAGAAACAATGATTCAATGATAGGCTTTTCAAATTAGGATTTCTGTGCAGGAAAGAATATAAAATCTCAGTATCCATTAATCCAGATAAGGAAAGCTCTTCTAAGTTATCCCTTCGATGGTTCCTTTTACCCATATAACTGCTTGGTGACATTGCATGCCAAGACTCAATTTGCATGGACTTCAAGTTATTGATTACCTATAATTGACAAACATGTAAAAGAAAGGATGAGTATATTAATATAAATGTACATATATTTAAATAAAAGTGGAAGAATATGCTTCCATTTTTTTCATTTTCTATTTAATTTTTCATGAATTAGAAAGTGTGGTTGAAGAGTTGAAGGGCATAGTGCTAGTACCTCTTCAGGAAAGAACACGTCTACATGATTTCTTTGTGCATGCTCGGTTCCTTTGTTGAATGGTTCCAGATTGTTGCAAAGTTCAATAGACAGCTCATTCAATGGACATGATAAATCATAAGCTGTTGGATAGAAGCTCGTAAGTTTTGGCAGTTTTGAAAATTTGATGGTGCTTAGTTTAGGAAAGTTAAATCTGGCTCTATCTGTGTTGGTAGCTTCCCTTTCGGCAACAATTTCACTCAATCCATAGCAATCACAAACCACAAGAGAGTCAAGATTATCAAGACTCCTGGCTACAGAAAATGGAAATATATATTCCAAGCTGTGACAATCTTGTGCCCACATCTTCTTCAGTTTGTTAAACTTAGGAATCCCTATTCGGTCTTCATTATTGATTTTCCATACAAGCTTCAATTTTGGAAGTGTTTCTAAATGAACATCTTGCAAGTTATTAGCTACGTCCCCAACTTGCTCACGTATATTAAATATTGCTTGCATGGACCTGCAATTTGTAACTCTCAAGTTGCATAGACTCCCAAATATTCCCTCCATTACATCTTCAAGTTTGTCACACTCCTCAATGATTAGAGTGTGTAGTTTGTTAAAGGAGTCTGAAGGGGGTTTCGGATTCCATATCTCGCTCAGACTCCTCATGCTGCCAAGTTTCATATTCTTCAATTTTGGAAAGATGCTACCCTATTTTGGTACAATGTAGCCATTAGTTAATGGAATTAGATGTAAAATACAGAAACCACATTAATAAGAAAAAGCAACAATTACTTTGGCTACAATAAACATTAAAAACTTATAATTTGAAATGGACTAATATAATATTTATAGATCTACAAACAAACAACATCAATTATTGTACTATTTGAAACTATGATTATGGGTTTGTAATTTCAAATCGTAACATTGAATCTAATCAGATCAATCTGCTTACCATACTATCCTTCTCTCTATCTTGTTCAGGGAGGAAGATGCTTCTCATCTTCTCACATTCACTTACATAAAGGCTTTGAAGATTCACCAGACTCTTGGCCATTGTAGATGACATCAAATATTTTAAATTCCAACAACCATTAACATCCAAATGTGTCAAATTTTCAAAAGGTAATCCTTTTGAAGGATGGTCGACACTCCATATAACGTCAATCTGGATTGAGGACAACTCTAGTCTCTCTAATCTTGAAACTCCAACCTGCAAAGAGACACACGTGATTACTGTCTCAAAAAACTAAGGAATTGATTTTGACTTTCTCAACTTCATTTTCGTGAAAGATAAATAACCTTCTTCTCTTTTTAAAGTTTGACTCACTAACTCTTTCGTTTTAGTTTAACAAAATAAAATGTGAAAAAAGAAGTTTTAGCAATGAAATTAAGAGGATAATTTCAAACACACCTTCTCGTGGAAGAGTTTTCGTTCCTCTCCTTCAATCGGAGGAATGGCATCAAACCCAATAAACTCAGACAAGGACTGTAGCTTCAAATAGCATAATTCAGGAAGCGCAAGCGGCTCTTCAGGGTTGCTTTGTGGTCCCACATCGATAATTTCCTTCAAAGAGTTACATTCAGAAACTTCAATTGTTTCAAGAACTATTAAAAGTCTGACCACAGAAATTGAGAAGACATTCTTCAATTCACCACAGAGATTGATCTTGATGACTTTCAGTTTACCAAAAGAGGGTTCAGAAAGTTTACATGAGCATATTTCATTCATCTTGAGATTATAGAGACACAATGACTCCAATTTTGGAAAAGCTTTCTCAGGGTGCTGCCTGTCCTTTGGATGGATGAGGGATTGAATGGTAGAATTATTTACAATCCACAAATGTTTGAGATATGGAAATCCTTTTAAATTCAATCTGTAAAAAAGGTCGTGGACAATATTATGGGCTTCATGGACACTATTGTGCTTTTCATGGACAGAATTAAGTTCTAGAAACAAAATTTCAACTTCTTCAAACAGCATTTTGATTCCCTTTAGAGAATGAATGTCAGATCCGTTTTCCAATTGTACTGCCAAAAATTTCAATGTTTCATATTTCTCTGGCATCTTGAAATCAGTCTCTACAAATGACCTCAAATCTCCAATAACAATCTTGTAACTATATAACTTGTCAAAAAACAAATTCTTCGGCAAATAGGAAACATTTGGGATTTGTATGTCGAGAGTTGTCAATTGATTCAAATGTTTCAAATCAGAAAGAAGCGCTATTTTACTTTGACGTGTTTGTTCTTTATCCTCCCATTGAATCAAGGTATTTCTCATATACAACTCCTCCAGACTTACCAACCTCGATATGACTCCATAAGGAATTATTTTAAGTTTAGAGCAATTACTTATGTCAAAAATTTGTAGCATTTTTAACTCTTTCAACTCATCTGGCAAGCTTTTAATATCAGATCCAGAAAAACTAAGAATTCTTAACCTTTTCAGCTCTCCCCTATGATGGATAATTCCTCATCTATCATGCAACATTGCTCCAAACACAGCATTCTAAGTTTATGCAGGCATGAAATTGAAGAATCAATGAGGGAGAGATGAATACCAGTCAACATCAACACTCTGAGTTCATTCACCACTTCGAAGAAGTTTTTAGGTATTTTCGGATGTGGATTATTATTGACTATTTGAAGGACTCTAAGTCTTGGATAGTTTATTCTCCCCGGAAACTCTTCAATGAAGTCACAATGATGTAAGGAAATAGCAGCATACCTTTCAAGTTTATCAGGCCATTCATCTACTTTTCCCTTTGTCATTGTAAATAAATGATTTTCCTCATATGCTATTGACAAAGCTGCAGTACGAACAATATCTTGCATGGTAAAATGGTCACTTGAATAACTGTCAGACAACAGACCTGACTCTTTTAGCTTTGCAACCAACGTAAATACTTTCTCTCTGGTTTGCCTTGCTGTGTTCATTGCTCCAAGAAAACCAACTCCAATACAATATTTCACCAAGTCCATAATCAATGCATCATGACCCATGCGAGCACAAAGCAAGAAAATGGACTTGAGTTCCTCATCCAAAAGCTCATAACTCAATATTGTAGAAAATTCAGGTGCTCTAGTTAAGTTTTGAGATTCAAGTTTTCGGTTAGTTTCCTCCCATACAGAAAGGCTCTTATTTTTCAATGCCCTTGCAGTGGTTACTATTGTCATTGGCAACCCTTTACACTTCTTGGCAATTTGAGCTGCTAATTTTTCTAATTCAGAATTCTTGCCACCTATTCCAGCCTTTTTCTTGAACAGCATCTCTGCTTCCTTCTCCTTTAAGACTTCCACAGGGAAAATATTTTCTTCTTTCCCTTCCATTTGACTTAATAACACTTGTTTGATTTCAGAAATCATCAAAATCTTGCATCCTTTATACCGAGGAATAGTTTTTTCTGTTTTCACCGGATCAGAAGCATCGACGTGGGATTTTCCTTCATTGGCATTCTTCAAACCACCACCAAGGATATCTCCTTTTTTGACATTCACCGAGTCATCAGCACCGAGGAATTTTCCTTTCTTGAAACTCTTAGAACCGTCAAGGCTGGGGATTTTTCCTTTGTTGAAACTCTTAGAACCATCAGCGCCGGGAGATTTTCCATCACTGGCATTCTTTGAGCTATCAACATCAGGGGATTTTCCTTTAACATTTGTTACAACATCATCTTTCTCTAATTCAGACGGAATCCCCAGCAGGTTAAAGTTCACTTCTTCCCAAAGATCGTCTAGGATTATAAGCGTGCTCCTATTCTCATTATTCAATATCTCGTGAATCCTAGCAGCTCTTGCAATGTCACTTTCCTCCTCCAATACAACCCCCAACATATCAGCAATTTGTCCTTGGATTTTTCGTATGTCAGGGGTTTTTGTGACACTTGCCATGGTCACCACTTCGAACATCTTATCTTTTAAGGCTTTCTTCACAACCTCTTTCACTAAAGAGGTCTTCCCCACGCCACTGAACCCATGAAGACCGATCATTCTAACACCTGGCTTTTGGAACTCATCAGTAATCTTTTTCACAGTGTCATTTCTTGATGGATAGCTTTCATAACCGAGGTTTGAAAAAAAGGCAGCCATGGAGGGTGGACCAGACCAATAAGACAAAATTTCAAACTCTGCATTTTGCAGCAACTCATTTGCCTGCTGTGTGATATCCTTTGCTTTTCTACTTCGACGATACCTTATCCCTGGCTTAGGAAGGTAACCACTGTCGAAAAAGTGAAACAATGCACAGTTATGGCATATTTCGTCCTCGTGGAAATCCTTATATTCGAGAATGAGTTTATCCACACACTCCATCCATTCTTTAACTTCAACGTGAATTCTTCTTCCATGTCGACGTTCTTCCTCATCAACAGTATGCTGAATAGTATCTCTTTTCTTCTTGAGTTTCTCCGCAACATCTTCTACTTCAATAACTCTTGCCTCGTACAACTTCAGTTGAATCAATTGCTTCTTTAGCCACTCCTTTGCACGAGGTGCCGATGTCAGGAAGTGATAACACCCGACTAGAGAAGCCATGGTGCATCTCAACTACATCAGAGAGTGTAAATCAGAGAGTGATATTAATTAAGAGAGGATATAGTTGAAGTAATGAACCAATAATAATAGATGAGAGATGATGAGATTTGCTCTTCTTTGAGCCTGAAATTTCATGTTTTCTAATACAAAAAGTAATCTCGTGTAAGAAAAAAGAATGAAATAACATAGAGTAGTTTTCTAAAATTCTTATCTCCACATAGATCGATTTCTTATGTATTTCTGAATAAGTTCTACAATTCTGCTATATATTTTTATGTTAGAATATAAGTTTAACCATACGAGTAGTCAATAAGAAAAACAACACTTTAACAATTGAAATAATATGACCATAATAATATGATTAAATAATTGATAGGTAAATGAAGTTATATCTATATATTATTCCTCATTCAGTCCTTCTTGTTCTAAATCAAGTATTTTAAAACACTTATGTTAACAAAACCATTAAGAAGCATGAAGATGAAAATCTGAGTTGAAGTTTCTCGACAGGTAGAAACGATTTGTAGTGACTAGTTTCAACAAGCTCTGTATAAAGAATCTCTCGTGATGAAGAACAATTGCACATATTCACAGTATTGAAATGCTGGAAATTTCAAGATTTTATACTTTTCTTGCCTTAAGCTTCACGGGAACATTTTTTTATGTTGACTTAGTTATCTAAAAGAGTGATAAACCTTTGTATACATTGTAAGTACAACAAAGGAAAATATTGGTAAAATATTGTTACGCTGATATACCATAATACACATTGGAAGTATAAGAATAAGATAAATTGTTTTCATTATCTTCTTAACATCACCATCACACCGCAATTGGAGTTAATTTTCATTTTTCTTATCAACCTAGGGGGCTGAACAACCTTATCCCCAAGTGTCACAGTCCCAACAACGAACTAGAGAAATTCTTAAAAATTACATTCTCTTGTTCCTAAAAACATCAATGGCATCCTCAAAATCCTTCTTCTTTTCCCATTTTCCTTCTAATTTTGGAGTGTATGAAATGTGGAAAATATTCGAAAGATGAGGAAGGTGGAGGACATTTTCATCTCGAGGAGACTAAATCAAAGAGGACATAGGTTTGGTTTTGCGAGATTTCAGGGGGTACAAATCCTGCGATGTTGGAAAAGCAGTTTGATGATATATGGGTTGGAACTAACAAGATTCATGCTAACAGGCCAATGTGTCGTCGGTATGAAAATGTAATGAATACTCCACGAGGCACGAACATGGATGTGAAAGCAAAATGGATGACAGAAGTGAAGATCAAAAAGCAAGGAAGCACATAATTAATAAGAAGATTTGGATGCCAAATATAGGGCTCAAAAAAATTACGTGCAGATAGCTAAGGGGGGAGAAAAACCAAGGACAAATGGAAAGGGATTGAACTTACGGTGACAGAGGAAAAAGAAGAATGTCGTCAACGAAGCTATGTTGGAAGATTACACATATAATACGGCTAACATAGAAAATATTCAAGAAAGCTTCATCATGAAAGGGTTAAGACATATTCGGTTGAAACACATGGAAGACAATGCTATGGTGATCACGGTGGATGATGAAGGGATTTCGCAAAAGGTGGTAAAAGAACATAAGGAATGACTATCCAATGTATTTGAATCGATCAATTTTGGGATAACCAAACCACACTGGGCAACAGTAGAACATGGGTTAAATGCTGGGGGATTTCTTTATCATTATGGGGAAGATAATGCTTCCAAAAGGTTGTTGCTATAATGGGAAAATTGTTAATGGTGGATAAAGTAACCCATGGGTGGCAACACTTGGAATATGAAAGACTATGAGCTAGACTCCCATTGCATGCAGAAGCAAGGATCGGGAAGTTGATGACGATCAATTGGGTCATATATCTGGTGTTTATTGAAGAAGGGATGCCATCTGAGAAGCCCCCAAAGTGTTGTTATGCTCATCTGATTCTGAATGCGAAAGCTTCAATAATTTGGAGGGGTGGAAGAAGCAGGAAGTTCATCTGAATAAAACTGTCATTTCATTGGAGGAAGGTGAAGGCAGGCCAGAATTCGGTGGACATCATGAACAATCATGGATATCCATGCACAAAAGAGAGACAAAAATTGGAAAGTGATCAGCTATAGTAAGGAACGGGTCAGGGTACAAAGTAGAAGATTGATTAGAAAGGAAACTATCAGGATAGTTTTCCATATCATATCTGGAGCAACAATATGAAGGGGACAGGATGACTCCCAATGGTTAGATAAGGTGTGGGGTTGATAAAATGGATCTAGCCCAAGCGGATACTTTAGAAAACAACATGCAAAAAAGTCTTCAACAACATTCCAAAAGCTCACTCCATGTTTGGTATAAAGCGAAGACGACCTAGGGTGCATTTGGTGAGATAGAAAAATGGGCAAGATTGTGAAGGGAAGGATGAGGAAGAAGGGGGAGAGGGTATGTCACACAATCTTTCAACAATCTCAAACAAAGACCATTCACAGAGAAGTGAGGGGAGAACGAAGTTGATCAAGGTTAGCACAATCACCCCCAAATTCATGATGAGAAGAAAGACTTTGCTGGTTGGAAAATCCAGTTCAAATTCGAGAAGAATTTAAGCTAGAGGGCAAAACTGACTTGGTAAAGGGAACACATCAAAGACGCAACATGAGATCAGTTTCTTACTCACCCTCTAATTCATTCAATGACATAGATATACATAATTGCAGTAAGTTGTTCTGGCTAAGAAATTCACCTGATGAGACACAGATTATGGAATATAGAAAGAGAAATAAGGCTTTACGCACATAGGAAATGAGGAGGATGTAATAAGACAAATATAGAGAAAAGGGATATGATAAGGAACACGGTAGAGATGAAGGGAAGACAATGATCAATGAAGTTATTGAGCTTTAATATAACAGGGTTTGAAGGGTCAATAAAGTGGAAGTATATTAAGGAAATAACTAATAACGAAGACATAGGTATCATATGTATTCAATAAACTAAAATGTATGTCATAAATCTGGTAAAATGTTACAAAATTTGGAGTAGTAACAATTATGTGGAATGGAGATAAAATATAGGGCAGAAGGTATATTAACAATATTGAATATGTCTATGTTTTCATTAATAATTTGTAACATATAATCATAAAAGGTATGTGAGGAGAAAAAAAAAAAACAAGTGGTGACTGATGCAAATGTGTATGCACCATGTATTTACAGTGAGAAGAAAGTCTTAGGATAAAATTTTACAGACTAGAAGGAAGGATAGGAATGATGTACAGTGTATGGTTAGGGACTTCAACTCCACAAGGAAACTATAAGAAAGGAGAGGATCAAGTCAATAAGGCACAAGTAGGAGAGAGATGTTGGCTTTTAGGCTTTGTTTGGTTTGAGGAATGGATTTGAAGGAATTTGAGTGGATTGTGTGTAGATGATAAAGTTGTTTGAATTAATGGATAGATGGTAAGATTTTAAGGGATTTGAGAGAAATGTCTGTGAAAGTTTGGGAATGATTTAATATATGTTATATATTTGTTTTATTATTTTAATTGATATATGTATGAAATTACTAATTGACCCAACTGTATGTCAATGACCCAGTATCTTGCAAGGGATGTTTCTTAATTTCCAATTACATCCTTACAAATCTCTTTAGATGAAGAAGGATCCTATCCCCAAATCTTCTTTAATCTATTCTTGCAAATCACTTCAACCAAAGACACTTGATCCGCACACATCCATTTTCAGTGAAACCACTTAAATTGGTTCAACCAAACACAATGTTAATCAGTTTATTGAGAGTGCAGACTTGATGGATATCTCTAAAAATGTCACTAAAAGATTTACATGGTATAGTGCACAGAAAAATGTCAAAAGTGTATTAGATAGTGTTAATATCTCAAGAATTGTTGGATTTGTGGTTAGAAAGCAAACAATATGTTCTTGACATATCAGTGTATATCCACTATGCATTTATTCTTAGGCATGAGTTAATTGACTTGGGGCAAGCCATTTAAGAGCCTGGACATTTGGGGAATCATAGAGGATTTAAGGATATAGTTAGGAACTACTGGAACAGCTATGACATAACAAGAAATGATATTTAGATATTAAAGGAAAAACTGAAAATATTGAAAGAAAATTTAAAAATATGGAATTTGGAGGTTTTTGAGGATATAAACCAAAGCAAACAGCAAATAATAAGAAAAGTAAGCAAGTTTGACAGAGTTGATGAAGAAAGAGATTTAGATCAAGGGGTGAGGATGACTAGAAATCTTTTTAGCTAGACTGAGACAAATTAGTATTTATCAGGAAGTATTATTAAAGAAAAAATCAAGATCTAAATGGTTGGAGGTAGGGGATATGAACACAAAGTATTTTCATAGAGAAATCAAGTAGAGAAGGATGAAAAGAGGAATAGCTATAAATATGGAGTGGTGTGTAAGCAAACAAACAAGGTTAAGAAGGAGATTTCATAAGAAGTTCAAAGATAGATTGAGTGAGCAATCCAGAGTTAAGGTTAGGCTGGATAACATAGATTTTTTCTTCAGACAAGTGAAGTGGACAACATAAAACTCACTAGGAATATAATAGAAGAAAAAGTCAAGTTTGCAGTGCGATGGGGTAAAAGTCTAGGTCTAGACGTGTTCAACTTTAATTTTCTGAAAGAGACATAGGGCTTAATTAAGGAGGATATTAAGATGGATGTGAGAAATTTTTACATATAGAAAGTGGCTAAAAGGAACAAATACATCATATTAGCGTTATACTTGAAGTACAAAACCCACAAAGACTAGATGAGTTTAAGCCGATTTTTTTAGTGAGATGTATATATAAAATAATATCAACAATTATAGAAGGAAGTCTGAGAGAGGTACTACAAAACATTAGAGATATAAAAGAGTCAATCTTATTAGAGGGAAGAGGTTTACTGAATGGAGTGATGGTAGCAAACACAGTGATTGAAGAAATAAAGAAAAAAATGAATGAAGGTACAATAATAAAGGTTGATTTTGATAAAGCTTATGACACGATTAAACGAGTCAAAATCAGTTTTAGAAAAATAGGAGTCCCACGGAAGAGTTCAAACCTAAGAAAGAGGTTAGATAAAGAGATCTAACACCCGTCAAGCAGAGATAAAATGGATAATGAAAGGAACAAAGATGGGGAGGTCAAAACAGAGTCAACCACAACCTATTATTAGCATACATAACTATGCACACATTAAGGGAGCTTTGAAGTTTATAAACAGTTGGAAAATGAAAGATTTGAACAATATGGGACTTGAGACATGTATATGTGTAGAAATTACAAGTCTATCTGTACTCTAAACATTTTAGTACCACATATCTTAGATTGATAAGTGTTAGGAGCTCCTAATCCTATAAATAAAAGCCTATACCTACTTTTATACTCACTTTGAAATTGAAGTCTAAGCCTATACTTATTTTGTTTTGTTTGTCTCCTTGTTCTTTTAAAATTACTTAATTTGGGAGAAATTTTCTCCTAGTTCACTACCAAGGAATCTTCTTTATAAGTGAACATTCTTCTTAAGTATCTTTCTAAAAATTAAAAAAAAAAAATTAAAGTTTAATTAGAGTTTTTCACTATCTTTGAAAGGGTTTCCATCAACAACATACTTAAAGTATTTCAATTAGAAGGAATCATAGAAGAAAGACAAATATATCCCTTGTAGGAAGGATAAACCTAATAAATTCTGTATTATTGGTTATGCTTTTACTCTTCCTATCAATCTTCAAAACACCTTAAGTTGTAAAGAGAGAAATAATTAAAATACAAAGAGATTTTTATAAGAATTAAGATACAAAGAGATTTTTTATACATAGTTATCTTAAAGAAAAAAAAGACATAACTCTAAAAAAAAGTGATATTATATTTTTTAACTCTAAAAAAAAAGTGATGTTGGAGACTGACAGAATAATCAATGGCAAGATAACTTCAAATTTGGTCAAGCTTTTAAATTTGATGCACGGCTTATGTAGGAATGCTTTGTTATGTTCAAATACTAGGTTATAATACTTGGAAACCTTGTGTAATTAGTTTTTCTTTTATAAGGATTGAACATTTCTTTTATACTTTAAATTAATATATTTTTTATTGTTCATAAAAAAACCGTTAAATATCATGTATGTTTAGGTAAGACTTAAACAAGTTTGAGTTTCTCCATATATAATTTGTTTTTATTTTGAGTATTTAATAAATTTTTCTTTAGATTATGTATCTAATAAATTAAATATATTTGTATAAATTTATTAATGAAATATTTTTTGTATTTATTTTAGTGTAAGTCCTTGAAATATCTTAAAGTTTTTCTTTTGGTCTTTCAATATTTTTTACCATGGAACAACTAATATGTTTTGCTCATGAAGTTATGGATCATATCAATATAAGTAATGCAGGAGACTTAATACAGGTCATTGGAAGAGTTTAATATACAACCTGATAGAAGAAACGGAAGAAACTACAACCAAAATAAATGTAGTGGTGTTCAAAATTAAATTAATAAAAAAATTAAAAACTAATCTAAAAAACAACAAATCGATCAAACTAATCTTCTTTTTTGAATTTTTCAGATTTATTTTTTTCCCTCAAAAGATCAATTTGGTTTAGATTTCAAATTGAAAATCAATAACCAAATACAACCAAAAATAAATTGCTTATCGTATAAAAATATAATGGTGTATATTTATAATTAATTAACAATTAATAAATACCCATAAGTGTGTCCATTGCAAATTACTAGGATTCGATTGTATTTTACTTACAATATATTTCTAATTATGAAAGTATGTAGCAAAATTGTATAATAGTTTTTCAACCATAAGATAATGTAATTTATTAATGAATATAAGAAGAAACTGAAATTAGAAATGTGGTAATAATTATAAAAAATTCATAATGTGTCTCTTTGTTATTTAACAATTTTAATTTTTCGTAAAAAAATGTTTAACAAATTTATAATAAAACAACACAAAAATTATTCTAAATATTAGTTTATTTTTTTATATAAAATTAAAATTAAATCAATTGAACCATATTTTACTCTTAGATTTAAGTAACTTTTTAATTAAAAAAAAGTATCTAATCAAAATGAAAGCCGATCCTTTTTAATATATGATCGTATAGTACAAGATAAAGAAACTGATTATTTAAAAAAAAAATCAAAGAACAAATGTATGCATATAAATCTTATGATAAAATAAGAAAATTATTTAAAAAAAAAAGTATATATGTGGTAATGAAATAGAGTATGGAGCATAAGGTAAGAATAAGGACTTGATGGTAAAAACAAATTGTGTTTATCAATATTCTATGATAATATAAAATATTTCCATCTTAATCTATATGTTTCATATTTTTATTTTTTTAATTATATTATAAAAGTAAAAATGAATTTTTTTTAAATATTGTAATAATTATACACATTTCAATAACACAATACACAATAAATTATCATCATAATATATTATAAATTATTGACTATTTTTATTTTATTATTATTATTAATTTTATTTTCTGATAAAAATACAGAGGCACGGATGTGAATTTCCTACTAATTATACATTTAGTTATATATATACCTATAATATATAATATAAAACATGATTCAATCAAAATTACTTGATTTAATCATCATATAAACTTTTATTCTTTTCATTCCAAAATTTTAGAAATTTAAGATTTTTTTTTTCATACGTATCAGGAATATATAATTTGTACAAATTTAGATTAAATTACTCCCATATACTAATTATAATTGTTTATACTTCTAGAAACAAATTTCAAAACTACTTTCACTATATAAATATTAATTCTCTGATATAAGTACTTTATAGAGATCAATGATATTTCATTGAAATAAGTTTTCTTACTCAACTTTGCATATAAAATAATCAACATATTTTGAAACAAAATTAAAAACTAAAATTCAGAGAGTTTTGAAAAGGTCGGAGTATGTTATACCATGCCGATGTTTCACTGAATCTGTGGCAAAGTTTTATAAATACTGACTTATTCATCTGCATTTAATCACATATTTTCTTATGATTAAAATTATCCATTGAAAATTTATAGTCCAGCTTATTCCTAATTTCATTCGTATATAATATGAAAATTCCTTTTCTAATAGCTTCACTAATGAAAGTAGAATAAACTGATTTGTTTTTGGTGAACTTTCAAGATTGATGAATCCAACAATTTTATCTGTGAAAATTCTAGTAGCAGCAAAGTTAGAGGAAGAGAGTTTAAGATACTAAGAGGATTTACTAAACCATCAATTATAATTTTATGGTTTAATTAAGATTTAATTATCTCTTAAATTTGAATACTGTTAACTGAGTTTCTATTTAAAAAAGTTATTTTATTTAGTGTTCAGAAGACTTTTATTATTTATCCAATTATTCTCCTGTTTTAATTTGTTGATGTAATTATTACTTTTGTTTTTCTTGGTTTACAACTCACTAATAAACTAATAAACTTAGATCTTTCTTTTTTTCAATTTTATCCAACTTGTTGATGGGCTTGTTCGGGAGGAAAGAAGTGAGTTTGCCAGTGAGTTAAGAGAGATTAGAGAGAGGAGTGAAATGATAAGTGAGTTGGATAAGAAGATGACAGTACGTAACAGTGACGTCGTAAAAAAAATTAAATGACATGGTACTTAGTCAAAAATAAAAAAATATTTTTAAACACTCAATGGAACAAAAGTTTTTAATATCTACTCAATTAGAAATACTCAAATTAACGAAGTACTTCGAACTTAATCAAATCTAATTTTATTAATTATTGTAATAGATAATATATTACAAAAAGATAAAATAGATCACAAAAAGTTTCTCTTTAGTTAGTACAGCAAAAGAGAGATGTAAATCTCCAAAGAATAAGGACCAACAATCCTTTCTACTTAATTAATTACTATACAACCAACTCTTCTATAAAGTAAAATAAGGATTATCACACGTTTCAATCTAACAAAACAACAACAAAAGATAAACAACAATGTGATCTTAAAGTGTTAGAAAAGTCTCAACTTCTAATACTCCTTCTTGAGATTTATTTATTACAAGTTCCACAATTCAAATTTGTTTGATTTGCACAATTCAAAATTGTTCTTGGGAGCGATTTGGTCTTGATGTCTACTATCTGTTTTTCTTAATTACAATGTTTTAAGTTGATTTCCTTTTGTTTCTCTGCTTCACTAGTGATATCATATTTCATCTTGGATGTATTCAGTTCTACCACACTCGATAAGTTTCTTTTCAATTGCAATGACTAGCATATTAT
>Ga0209489_101106_pt1 | contig 54838 bp, 31 predicted proteins | sample SiratrowhiteBW_FD_187527 | JGI IMG/M metagenome (GOLD analysis project Ga0209489, IMG submission 187527) | Root nodule microbial communities of legume samples collected from California, USA - Siratro white BW (SPAdes) (version 2) | ecosystem: Host-associated > Plants > Roots > Nodule | place... | reverse complement strand
TTTAAGTTTTTTTTTTTTTTTTGTTTCTCTTTTATATATCTTCTATTTTATGTATCCGTAGGAGGTTGAAGAAAAATTGAAGGAATATTCTCCAGTAATGTTTGAGGACTTTGTGAAGCCATTCCAAATAGACCCAAATGAGGTACTTTCTTCCCTATTCCCTATAGCTTAGTGTGGTTGAAGTGTGATTGGATATCCTTGAACAATGTTGTATATTGTTGCAATAGCATGCAGACGGTGATATTGCAGCATAATTGCAGGACTCTAGTCATTTATTATAATTATTGTTATTGTTATTGTTATTTTACAAAAGGAATTTATTGTTCTCAGAGGTCGAAAGGTGATTGCTTATATGGTTAATTATTCTCATTACTTCCTTTTTCTGTTAATTTTAGCTGCCACAATTTACTTTATATTTTTGCATTGGTTTTCTCGCAGCAGTCGTATAATTTTAATAAAGTATAATATTATGTTAAAAATTGAACTTAAGGCATAATTCAACTCCACTAAATTGATTTGTAATGTGAGAACTCTCCAAACTTTATATGATCTATTTAAGCTATATCCCTAGCTTATTTGAAACTATACACCACCGTTGAGGCTGAATAAAATGCAACTTAGGTAGTTCCTAAAGAGGCTGCGACTAAAGCTGGTTTGGGATGAGTGCAATTAAGACTACTTGCCGACAAGCAAATTGTGAAACACTGTACAATATCTTGGCTTATTCTTGCTCATTAGTATTATTTTGGGAGCATATATGATTTTTTGGTAGGAATTCTCACCAAAAGTTAAGTTAGAGAGTGTTAGATATCACACATCGATCAAAGATAAAGTGAAACTATAGAATATAAATGGATACAATTCTTATTTTATATGACGATTTTGTAAGGTTGAGTTAGGTTTAAAGTTCATTTTGTAAATGGTATCAGAGTCTATCTTAACAGAAGTTTGGTAAGTCTATTATGCCGCCTACTATTGGGCTGCTATCTATTCCTACGTTCGAGATGTCCAATTTTCGGTATAAGGAGTGTGTTGAAGATCCTAATTAATTAGAGATAAAGCCAAATTATATTATATAAGTGGGTACAAACCTTATCTTACAATCTGTTTTTGTGGGATTGAGTTAAACTTGAAGTTCACTTTGTGAGAGATGAATAACAAGATATAAACACCCAGGAAGAGGAGAAAACACTATTACGTTTCAGATTGGAAATGGGGATGGAGAGAGTTAAGGTCTCAACTTCAAGTAGATGGGAGGTTAGAGAATGATCTTTAGAACTGTATGATATTTGGTCTTTGTTTGGTCTAACGTTCTTACTATGTCAAAGGCAGTTTCCTGATAGGCTCACTGTTAATTACCTTGCCTACATTAACAGTGGGCCTGACTTGGGCTTTTAAAGACTTTGAAACCCTGTTTAGTTTGATAAGTTCTTTGGGCTACAAAGTGCTTTTAGGTCTAATAGGTTAGTCTATTTGAGTAAACTATAAACATTGTGATAAATATCATTATGTACGCCTATATTATGTGTACTATTGTTCAATTAAAATGCTTAAGCCTATTATTAACTTACACATAAGTTCAGACCCATTAACCTATTTGAGATAGGTGTTTTGGCCCATTTAAGAAGCTTTATTTCAAAGTTTTTAAATAGGTTTACGAATCAAACTTTAAAAAATGATCTATTTTAAGCGAAAGGGACTTATAATCAAGCCCTGTAACGCTTAGCCCATCCTAGCCTATTACCGCCTATAATTTAATGGTTTCCATTTCTGGATCATTTCCTATAATGTTTTCCCCTGCTGTTGCGCTGCTTTTCACTTTCCTCCAAACAATGCAATAATTATAATTTTATGGATGCAGGAGGGACCATTACCGCATAATGATCGACTACGGTATCACTTACCCGACTTATATCCTGCTCCTCTTCATAGATGTTGACACCTTCAGATATTCCTGTTACAGCCTCAGTTGCAACAGTTCTAATTGGGGACAGAGAAATGAGTTTGATGTGGCAACTTCTTTATAGAAAGTCAACCCCATGCGTACTCATTGATTGGACAAGAAGGGAATGAGGAAGAACACAGTGAAGCTGTTAATTAAAGTTCAATTACTCATTTTGCTCTTCCATCGGCCGGTGATACATCTCATTTGATGAATTCTTTATGACGGTAGTAAGCCTTGGGGACATGTCCACAAAAATTAGTTAGGGGAAGGGGTAGATTCGCTGTGTCACACTACTGAAATTCTTTTTTCAGTTTTCGGGGTTGTACAAAATTTTATGTATGGTGAGGATTAAGTTTTTAGCTCTCAAAATTTGATGCTGAATTTTGTACGCTTGTGAGTATGATGTAATATCTAAGCTTGGACAGGATATAACTCTTCACAAAAATAAATAAATAAATTGTTCTGATGATTAGTAGTAAGATTGTAGTTTTCAATTCTAACTGTTCGTAGCATTATTTGTTTTCTGATCAGAATTTATGTAAGAATCTCACCAAATATTAAAGTATAAGATATTGATCTTGTTTCCTTGTTATTGTATCTCTTTATTATATAAATAAGAATATTCATGTTCTAATGATCTTCTGAGATGTTTTCTTATTTTCTCGTTGTTCTTTAGGATTGTTATTGTATTTTCCTATTTTATCATGACTTGTTTCTTAATTAGTTTGATTATAATTGTTAATAGGATTAATTACAAAATAGGTCATGCTCTTCAGGTACTATGTCAATATGTCAATATAAACTGGGATGAAATATAATGAATTCTATTTGTTGTATTCAAATATAAGTATTCTTATTTATAAAGAAGAAAAGATAAATAATAGTATAATCAATATTATTTGATAAAATATTTCCTTATAACATAATTAAATTATATTTCTATTATTCTTCTTAAGACAAGCTTGTTACAAATATTGTTAACAAAATACCTTGAGAATATTGGTGAATATGTTATTTAGGTTGTCGACGATGACAAAGCAAATAATGATAAAGCTAATAAATATATTTGGAATTCACTTTCCCTTTGTTAATAATGATAATCAATCTTTAAGAGGCATTGTCATTTCAAATCATATATTTAACAATAACGCCAGTGAACAAAAACAACAATTGCTTCCTGCATGTACCCCATCAATTTCGAAAATGTTAGGAATGCCCATGGTATATTTATTTGAAATGCAGAACTTCATTAAAAAATGTAATCCAGAAGAGGATTTTTCTATGGTTGAAAATTTACTTTGTGAAAATGTTGTTTTGGAAAAGATAATTTATTTTCTAAAAATTCTATTTTAGAAGTCAAATTATTAATCTAGAAACCATATTAATAATTGGAATTTTCATCTTCAGAATGAATAATTTGACTTCCCTCCCGTATAGGATTTTTAGAATGTATATTTTTTTCTTCCAGAATTAGTATTTGATTTCTTGGTTAAGATTAAGCTATAAGCATCAAAACTTCCATGCACCAAGTTTATGGGTTTACTGTTGCTTAAATGATACACCGACTCTTCTGGAAATTTCAATCTTGGATTCTCAAAATTGGAAAATGTTATGTTGATAAAAATAACCAAATATTTAGTTATACTGAACTGTTTAATTTATTTATACACACTAGACCATCTAACCTATTTGTAATACTAGATCACTTAGTTTGTTTATATACGTGATATCATTTAGGTTATTTGTGTATACGAGATGGTCTAGTCTACAATATAAAAAATAATAGTCTTTTAAAATATATTTGGAAACATACTAGACCATTTAGTATAAGCAAACATACTAGAAGGCCTAGTCTAAACAAATACACTAAATGGAATAGTCTACATAAACATACTAGATGATTTAGTTTAAACAAGTACTAAGAAGATTTACTGTAAAGAAGCATACTAAACCATCAAATGTAAACAAACACAATAAACAGTCTAATGTGTTCACAGTATATTAGAAAGAAAAATATCTTTTATCCAATAGACAAAGTGTGTTGCAGCGAAACAAATTAAAATATATTCATAATATATTAAAAAGAAAAACATCTTTTATCCAATAGATAAAGTGTGTTGTAGTGAAACAAATTATAATATAATTTAGATAAAAAAAAATATTCATGTACTCGAATGTATAACATGGTTTATATAAGTTTTACTAAGTAAATTTTTCTAATTCCAAAGATAACCAAATAAAAATATAAAAAATGTAAACTCATTTTAATTAAGCCTATTAGACAATATTGAAATGACTAAAGTAGTATGGATAATGATAGACTATAATAAAATTTTTTGTATTAATAACTAAATTAAATTTTTTCTTTAAGTTGAATAGTTGGATAATAATAAAGATTTTTATAAAAAAGTTGGTATAACACATACACACTCATGCACACTTACATGTACATATCTTATACACGCACTTACATCCACATGCACACCTACACATAGAAAGGGAGAGAGAGAAAGAGATCTATGTATATAAAAATAGACTAGTTAGATAAAATATGGTCTTCATACTAGATAACATTTGTTTTAGTTATACTTTATACTTATGGTCTTACAATGTTTAAATTGTGATATCTTGTTGTTTGTTTACTTTCATCTATTACATATCAATGTACATTTGTTGTTAGCGGAGCTATTCAGTATCTTTGTTTCTTCTAATAAATGTAGACTAATAAAAAGTGCTCTAAAAGATATAAACAACCAAATTGATAGTTTTATTATATATAAATAGCACACGATATTTTATTTGACATGATAAAATAATTTTGTCTAATACAATATGATAAAAGTTGGAGTCATAAATTGTGTTTCTACTATATTTATTGAGACTTTGGGTTGCAACTCTTTGACCCCAGGGCGATGAAGGTTAGTCCTAGATAAGCTGAGCTATTCTCTAGAGTCCTTTCATTGTTTTGTTTACTAGATAAGTAGGGACACCATCCATTCAATGTGTCCTACTATGGTCTTCAAAAGAGTAGATTGAGACATCATCCATTAAAGGATAAAAAATCTCAATTTGATTGTTCAATTATAATTAATAGATCAGATACAAAGAAACATAAAAGTGAGATATATATATATATATATGAAATCAATATTACATTGATTTTTATTAAAAATCAGTTGACAAAATTTCAAGAAGAAATCTCCACAGGTTCTTAAATCATAATACAATCATTTCAAATCATTTATAGTATCCATTTCCCATGTCATTCAAATAACTTGGGTACTTAGGAAAATATATTCAATAAATAAAGTCCCTAATCATTATATAATTCTTATTATCTTTATTTACACTATATAGCGACATTGTGAATGATATTAATAACAATAAAGATGACAATAAAAAATGACTAGTCAGGATAGATGAGAATGTGTCAATATCCAACCCCAACACCAACATCTCAACTCATCTCAATCTTCAAGGAATCAAATGTATATCAAAATGATACAACATGATCATGAGACCTTTTCACATAAGGGAAATCTTACCAGAAATCAATGAGAATATTATCAATGAAATTTTGTAGTAAAGTCTTATAAAATCATCAGTATCGCATAAGTATGATTTCATAAATCCATCCAGCTTAATGAGATTGGTAAATCTGATGGAAAAATTAGTGTAAAATCAGTAATGTATTTCAATAAATCTATTAAGAAATAATTTATGAATTGTGAAGCTTTAAGGTTACTCATAACACAAAACACAATGCAATACGTATGTCCACCCATTCAGCTTTATTTATAGCATTGTTTGTAATAAGATATTTATCTATACTTATATTTATCTTTTAAAAAAGATATTCCTTATCCTTATTATTAAATATGTTTCATCATGATAAAGATTTCAATGACCTTTGTAATAGGAAAAACTTAATCATAATAATTTGCCTAACAGTCTCCGCACTCCATTCATCGAATACTCTGCTCCAGCTTGCATCCTTTATGGCCTCTAGGATAAATGTAAAGATTATTAACAATTCACTTAATTCATTAGTAGAGAAATCACATAAATTATTCAATACCTGGACTATATATAAGCTTTCACTTAATAATCTCTTCCTCTTAAGCATATAATATAATTGAATCTTAAATTCTAACATCTAATCGAAGTATTGTCTAGTGATTTAATAGAATCATCTAGAGTAGAAATTTGAATCCTTTACCTAAGTTACTAATAATTATTCCTATGAACCATAACATCACATCATCTGTCCTTTATAACATCAATTTTTATATAGATCATTATCTAAAACCATATCCTAGGATCATAGATTTGACCAACCCTCTTCTTATAGACTAATAATCCTTCTTTGCTTTTGACATCATCTACTAGGGTATATCTCAATATAGGACTATGATCTTTTGTCTGATTCCATATTGTATTTTCTTTTTCTAAGATTTGACTTTTAAATCTTTAAATCTTTTCTTATAGATTTTATATTAAGAGTTTTTTCTTAATAATCCTATTATCAAATGATATTATTTAACAGTATTATTAGATGAGAAAAAAATTTATAATATTTATATTTAAATATACTATATCGTCATACTAAAGCTTTTAGGATGTTACAACAACCGTCGTGACCAAACAAACACGCACGCAACCCATTCAAATACATCAATAGAGGTCACCATAACAATACTCCATAAAAGTGGTGCCTTTCTTTCCACTATTAAAAAAACAAAATGCCCCCATAAAAGTGGCACCTTTCTTTCAACTATAGAAGGAAAAAAAAAAGAAAACAAATCCCCCATAAAAATTTGTACCTTACTTACAAGCATATATAAGGTTTTGAAATTTCCGATGACTCTAATGTCTACCAACAAATAGTCAAACAGCCACCACAATACATCACTACCAATCCTAGGACTGATGCAACCGGCACCGACACACCATGCCACAATGTCAACTAAGCAACATCAAAACAACCCTCTTCAAACACCACCACAAACACCACCACCAGAGTGAAAATGGCCAACAAAAATCCTGCTAGTAAGTATGCACATTCAATATAAAACAAAAGAAAGAACAAAAAACTGACTAGATAGAGAGCATAATAGTGCAATAATACCGACCTTCGTCCATTTTGATCACAAAGAACATGAGAAACTCGCTTATACTTACAACAATCAAAATAAGTCTTTGCCTGAAGGTAAAAACATCATCTACAAGCTTATCTTCCTCCATCACAAGTGTGGCAACGTACACAACACCCTGCAATTCACGACATGAAAAGTGGTTTTTACCAACCACAAAATTCAGTCACAAACCGAAATAGCAACCAAACACAAGTAGCACTGAAAACCCTAGTCAGAAACCCTAGTTACATGAGTCACCCCAGTCCTAGGAAACCAATTTAACAACCAAAAGTTCATGGGAATTTCGATCGCTAAGGTAAATGAAAATAGTGACAACATATGAAACTAAATTAAAGGGAAGATAGACAAGTTTATAAAAATGAATCTAAAAAGAAAGTCTCTAACTCATCTCAAAAGCATCCTTATTTATAGCTAACAACAAAGTATTCTAACTACCAACATTAAAATAGAAAAATAGATTAACTAGCTAAAATAAGTCTTGTAACATATTCCATTTCATTCTACTGTATTTGTTAGGAATTTAGATTAACACAATGAAAAGGGACTGAAGGCTTACTATAGAAGAAAATTAAATAGAGACAATTTAAGTTGTTAGGCTGGGAGCGGTATGGTTGTTAAGTTTGTTAGTGAGTGTTGTATGCAGGTTGGTCTATATAAAGACAAATCATTAGTTGTAGAGGCACTTTGGATTTGTTGTATTGTGATAGGCTTTGATCCTGTGTGAAAGGAATTTTATTCCTTTGTGAGTGCTGTGTAACGTTTTGATAATGAGATGAATAAAAGTGCATTCCAATGATTGTTTGTGTGATTTGTGAGTGTTGCTCTGTGGGTGTCAAGTGCGGTGGCCTAACAGTACTCCATTTGAAATTGGATATTCAAACAAAGGCCTAGTTCTTGACAACCAGGCCTGCTGAAAATTTGAAAGTTCATAGAATATATATTAACTCTCATGATCAAATAATTTTTTCTTCACTGTTTGAAACAACAATCTGATTATGTTTTGCAACAGGGAAAGGGAGAAGACAAGCAAAGAAATGGATATGTATTCTATAATGTACATGATGCTCTACATCCTTGCAAGAGAGAGAATGTTTCCATCAAGTTGTCTGCAACAATTCTCTGATATCGTACCCTTGAAGCTATATATACAAACAGCAGAAGAAGCATTCTTAATATTGAATGAAAGTTGACGGTAAAAAATAACAGAATTTGCAAACATGGAGTTATGATAAATACCTGCAGAAAAGTAAGAAATAATATCACTCCTGAATTCCAAAAGGCATGGATAGTTATTGGAGTGAGAAGGTTGTGAGTTTGAGCATATGAAAACCCCAAAATAGTCCCTAAGTATGTCACAAATTTCGGTTATTTTCTTCACGGTAAGTGGAGGAACAATAGCATCTTTTAAGAGAAAGTATACGTTTCTATTTTCATTTCTTTTTCTACAAATAACTACATAAATGTATTCAATCTATTTTATATACTTAAATATTTGTGTAGGAAATTATGAAATCAACAGAAAATGTAAATAAAAAAAAGTGACATTTTTTAAATTTTTTGTGAAAATGGAACCTGAAAACAAACAACTTCTGAAATAAAAAGACCATTTTTTTTTTCAAATGAAATTATTGTATATTCAATGTCTACCTAACCATTATAATAGAAAACTTCATTGTTTCCATTTCTGAAGATCAACTTGTCATGTATTTACACTACACCTAGAACAAACAACTGTGGAAATTCTCCAGGAGTGAGATGTGCAAGGGCAAACACAGTGGCGCTAATTATAACAGCAACTGGAGTAGGAACCCTACAGTGAAATTGGTTAATGAGAAAAATTGCACCAGTAACAATCAATTCACAAAACATACTTCAACAATTGAGTTGACGCATCCATGATGCATCTCATTAAGCTAAATCTACAAATTTTGCATACAAGTATATTCATTTATATAGATAAATTTTCACAAAGAAAGCATAAAAAAACTTCAAGCTTTGATTTTACCTAACATTGCTAATCCAAATAACTCAGACCAACACACTACTAGTTTCACACATAAAAAATAGAATAAAAACCAAAATATGACCTTATCATGATATTGTTCTTAGAAAATGTTCAGAATCCTTGAGTAATCATTTTTCCTCAAGCTCACTAATCACTCATACACAAAGCAATAAATTTCCTCAATTGAAGATCCAAAGAAGAATGTATAGCATATTTTAAACATATATTAAAATACTGATTATATTGGGTGTAGCTATCTTCTTTTTTATATATTTATTAACAGGGCTTTGACCTCTTCAGGCTATCTAGGTAAGAACTAAGAAGATCCACAGAGTAAAACTGAATCAAACTTTAGTACACAGTAATGAAATGATGAAACTATCAGTCAGTTTCAAAACCTTTTCTTCTTAAATGTCATATTACTGCTTCTTGCTTGTTAATTATCCCTCTTTCACTGTCTATCTCTGGAGCTAGCAGTCTCACATTAGGAACCTCCGTATTCTCTTATGTAAACAGTATTTTGAAAAGCTCAAGTTTGTATATAAACGAGTAGTGCATTAGTTGGAGTTTTATGAACGACGATATGGACCTTAAAAATATCTAAGACCAACCCTCCCCAGTCCTCCTTTTGTATGTGTGTGTGTGTGTATAATCTCTTAAAGGTAAAATTCCATATATTAAAGTTCACCAAGTTTATTGAAGAGCTACCCCCTAAATTATGAGTCCAAATGCACCAATATGGTGAGTAACTTAACTGGAAGGGAAAATAGCTACTAGCTAGTATAATGCAAACTCACTATACATTCTAATCAACTTTTCATTTTTTTTTCAAGGATAAGCTAACTACAGCGTAGCTGAAGCTGCACTTGTTGAAGCCTTCTCTGGTCAATTATCTTGCCATTGTATAGCTAATTCAAAAAGGAAAAAGTCCCACTTTCAAGGCAAGCTGTAGTTTCTTTAACATGAGTTATTATGATATAAGGAAATGAAAGAACGGTAAAATCAAAAAGGGGAAAAAACTTGATCAACAAATCAACAGGTCTCAAATAGAAAGGAAAAATATATGAAGGCAACCAATTCCACTTAGTTAGAGAAGTCATAAGAAATCCTCTAAATATGGTCTCCTCAAGGAGTGGAGCAAGAACGCCTGTGATGCCCACCAAGCAGGCAGTACTACAATGAAAATAAACACAATCAGTCACTTGATTGAGAATCTGGTATACAGAACCTAGATGGAAACTTTGACAAATTCCTTTCATTGATAGAAGTCCACAACCACAATTGTCACCACAATGTTGTGGTTTTAGATACCTCTGCAACTACAATTTGGCTGCATAAGCCTCATTTTACTGCAACTTTCTGCAATTTCGGTAATCAAAGCATAACTGAAGCCGCAACTTCAATTTTAAATAAGGAAACGGAATATCTTATATTACCTTAGATTTGAAGATCCAATTAATGGAAGCAAGCGAACAAGAGCGTCAGTCTGAAAAGCAGTTTATAGAAGCATATAAGAGATAGCCACATGGTTTCAAGTCCAGAAAAAAAATTAAACAGTTATAAAAGCCAAACTTTAAAAGAACAAATTAATACTCCTATCAAGACAGATTAATTTGCTAAGGTACACGAGGAAGAGATAGCTAATCTGATCCACCTATAGTTAGCTATCCATGATGGCAAGTCGGCAACATACTATAAACTGCTGTGATGTAAGTCTAAGATCAGTGGTCCAATACTAATGCTATTGGAAAATCAGTGACCCTAAATTTCCTCCTCCCATGCTACAAAGAAAATAGTTTAACATATATAAAGAAACTAATAATTACATCTGCATCTGCCAGTAAAATTTGAAAAATAAAGCATAAACCTCTCTTTGTGGGGTTTCTCCACTGAAGAAAGATACAGCAACTCCGGTCAATGCAATGGCAATTATGGCACTAAGAAGTCCAGCTCCAGCCCACAAAAGCCAACCCTTTTGAAGATTGAAAGGTTCCCTCAAATCTGTAACAAGTGAATGGAAAGAGCATCAGTGCGTTACATGTTCTAATTCTTCCAAATAGAAGCCAACTGCAAACTAAACATCGGATTAAAATGAGATTTGAACCAGAATGAAGCAGCATAAAGAGATACAGAATGTTCATAAAGGGACAAACTAGTTTGTATTGGTCGCAGTGAATAAACAGCTCCAGATGTATTAAAATAACAATCAAGCTTGTATTGAAATCTGCTGAAGTTACCTTGACATTATTTTGAGCTCTAGATTGGTTGCACTTATAGGCACTATACTCAGCCTCACACAAATATTGCTCACATTAGAAACCATTTTGTTTATATCCTAGATATGACTGAAAGGTTCTTAAATGATGATACCATATTTGAAGAAGTCTTCAGGAAGTGGCTGGAAAGTGTTGGCAACACTATATATGATTCCAAGTACAACAGCAGTTGTTATGCCGCCAAGACAAATAATAGGAGAAAATAAGAAAGTAATCCATAACTTTACATACTTCGCCTTTAACACCAGAAAAAAAATTGGAACAATTATTAGGTACAGAAGGTAGAAAGGCCAAAGGTGTTGTTTCATTGTTTTATTGTTTATAGATTGATTTAGTTGACACCATACTAAAGTTTAAAGCTGTTGGAAATAACAACAACAATAATAATAACAATAATAGTTAATGCACTTGAGAAACAGTATGTTCACATATCACATGATAAAATGCATTTAGTATTAATGTCAGAGTTGCACTCTACTAATATTTCCTAGAATTTGAGCTTGAGACCAAAGTCAATCTATAAAATCAGCTTACAAGATAAGGATTATCTGAGCTTTACATACTATATTTAAGTTACACTTTAGTGGACGAGAAAATAAACCACTCTTTAGTTGCAATTAAGGCAACCCCCAAAGAGGCACAACTAAGGCAGGCTAAGGGTAACCGCAATTAAGGTGGCCTCCAAACACTCCCCCTCACATAGGGTTGCTAAAGTTTGGCAAATGCAAGTGGTCCAATAATGGATATAGAATAGGCTTTGATACATCATAGAATTTGGGCTTAGGACCTAATTCAACCCCACAAAATCAACTTGCAAGGTGAGGGTTGACCTAGTTTCTCACAAAAGGTTCTCATGGAGGAGGTGGGAATCTAACTTTCCCAATTCAAAATAAAAATCTTTAATGAAAAAATTACCATATTACTCATTAATCCATTCTCTGGTATGAAGAAATTTCCCTCCTACTAAACGTCCCCTTAGTCTATCAAGAACCTATATATGTAGATTATATGCAGAACCTTCTCTCCCTTTTTAAATCTCCCCCTCTAAAATTCAATAAATACAAACGTTACAAAGTAAGCATTCAAACATTTCACAAGGATCCAAGTTTTGAGCTAAAAGTAATCAAAGGATGAAAACCTAACAACCTAATGCGTATCACTCACTTCCAGGAGCATCGTGTGATCTTGCTAAATAGAATGTAGCTTCACATCTTCTTAGCAAATAAATGACTCATCCAAAATAAGTCAGAAGCAAAAAAGTGGAAGTAGTTCAAAAATTTACCAACCAACTTCAAGAATTACGAAGGTAAGAGAGTCCAAAGGAATAGCATACCCCTGATCTAACAAAAGTATCTCTGCCTTGACATCTAAACTTACCACATCAGGTTTGATCCCAAGATATGGGAGAGCAATTGCTTCAGTCAAACCTGTCAGCACAAAACTGCCTGGGAATAAATTAATGGCCCAACAACACACACCACAAACAATAACATAGAAATAAATTATAACATGTAAACCAATTGAAAGTATAGGTAAGAAGTCCACAGATGACATCTTCTCAGTAGATTTACATTATTTCAAGTTTGATACGAAATCGTAACAGCTATTCAAACACACCCCAATCCACAAGCAAGAGAGGTCAATGAAACTGTTTGCCATTCCCAAGGCACCTCCCATCGCCTCATAATAGGCCATTCCAATCCCGATTCCTGAAAAACAGACAAATAAAAAGAACAATACAAGTAATTTAGACAATTTTTATAAAGAATTTGATTAGAATGTACTGATAACACAAAAGTTGCTTACATTATCAATCAACAATAGTAAACTGTCATGCATGGTAAGATTACTGACCTATGTAATAATTACTAAAATTTACATTTGAGAGATTCATAATTGATCGACAGTGCAAAAATCTTCATAAACAATGTGTGAAACTAAATTATTTTATATATTATTGTAAACAAAACAAAAAGATAAAGACCTATTACTCATAGGTGTCTTGAAACGCACTCACATTCAATCATGCAAAGGGAATCATATCATCATAGTAAATGTATATTTAGTATTGAATAAACTGGAAAACCAATCACCCCATAATAATAAAAAAAAAAAGTCTTCATTTTTTTAGCTGGTTACAAATCGCATAGAAAGTCATAAACACCTTTTACTCATCATGCGCGGAAGTTAAAACGCATCAAACAACAATTCCCACGAAAATTTATAAACTGAAATTCCGCGAAAGTAATTGCATAGGAAAAAAAAAAATGGAAAACAGAAAAAGGGTAAGAAAGCAGAGTGCCTTGTCTCGAGCGTTGAAGAAGCTAACCGAAAAAAGGGCCCTTTTAGAACCCAAATTCAAGTGGTGCAGGAAAAAGGGGTTTCTGTGGAGAAATGCGTGGCTTTGTTTTGAGATGGTTTTGAAAACTAATGTTGTGGGAAGCAAAGAGGGTGGAAGGTGATGGTGAAAACAGTGAAGAAGCAATGAACATTGAATTCGAAAGCATTATGTGAAGTGGAGATTTTGGAAGTTGGATTCGCAAAAGAAGAACTTTGAATGCCAATCCTTTGGATGATTTGCCCACGAGCAGAGCAGAAGACACAGGAGCGGATAAGGCTCCTCACTACACTTCCAGTTTCATTACTTTAACTGCTACAAAAATTTTGGATGATCTAATCATCATTTAATAAAGTTTCCATAATATCAATACTATTGTGTTTGTATTTGATGATTTACTATTATTTTATTATATTCATTTTTTATTAAAATAAAAAGAAAAAAAGTTAAAATAAATAAATATAAAAATAATAAATGTTTTAAATTTGTTTTAAAATATGTTTTTAATTGTATTATGAGATCAGATTATTCTTTGTATCTTAATCTATGGTTTTAGGAAGCTTTACTTACAATAAAATAATTTGATACAGTGTATTTTATTTAGATATATATATTTGCATAAACTTTTGAAATTGAGATTGGATTGGTATGTTGCTATAACTAAATATAAAAACATTTTAAAATAATTTTGTTGCACACAATTTTGATTTGATTTGTTTCTAAATCTGAAAAATACAAGATTTTATAACATACTGTGCTTTAATATTTAAATTTGTTTATAATGGAAATTATTATAAAATATTTAAACATGATTACCTCTTTCAAATTAAAGACATCTTGTGTTGTTTAAATTGTTTCTATATGTAGATAAAGTCACTTCTAATACAAAATCAAGAATAAAAGTTGTTCTTTCAATACTAGTTTCATATGGTTAAGATTTTTCCCTTTCAAACATCCAATAGCTAGTTTTTACAAAATTATATATGGAGGAACAATTTAAAGTTGAAGAAAACAAGAAGTAAAAAGAGAAATACATCATATAATACAATACATTGAAGAATTTACTAAATATTTGAGTGTTTATTATGAATTTATTATTGAGAACATTTAGATTTTTGGGCTGTGAGAAAATTATGTAGTTTTTTACCATTGTAAAGTAAACCCTAGTGATCTTTCATTGTTCTCTATTTTGAGTGTTTCTTTTAATCTTGAGTGGTCTTGATCTAAGAGGAAGATTGTGACTGGTATAACTTGAAGAAGTTTGTGTATTCGGATAACCTAGAGAGGTTTGTGTACTCGTTGTAACCTGGAAAAGTTTGTTTGTTTACTCGTAACCTAGGGATGTTTGTGTACTCGTTGTAACTTGTAGAGATTTATACTTGTTGTAATCGTCCAATGAATAGTGGAACCTCTTGAACGGTTTGTTCAAGAGAGAACTAGACGTAGCCTAAGATATTAGGGTAAACTAATATAAATTTGTTTTATTTGTGCTTATACTTACCTTAGACGATCTTACTTGATGGTTTTGTTTGCAAAAAATTGAGTTCAAACTCCATTCAACTCCTTCTAGAGCTAATTGTTCCTACATTGATTAAAGACTGACTTTTTGTCTTTTAAATTCAATTAAATTTTGAAATTGCATGAGCATTCTGTATTTAGACATAATTGCATATTCCTTCAGCAATCTTGATTCAACATGTCCTCTTCAAACACTTCTCAAAAAAGGAATCCAAATGAACCAAATCAAATAGGAGAAGATCTTCACTTATTGACAAACCCTCAACCCCACTCTAGTTTCTCCACCTACTTTTCATGGTTCAAGGGTTTGACAGTTTGAAACTTTTTTTTTTCTGGGAATGAAGAAAATATGGACAATTTATGCAAGAGATGAGCATATAACAAATCAATATACTTAAAGTTTTGAACTATCTATGGTTGCAACATCAAAAGTTTTAACCTTTTTGGAGTTGACTGGTCACATTTACTTTAATAGTGTGAAGGTATTTTTCACCAACCTAACCTTTGAAGGTTCTATTTTGAGGTCTCAAGTTAAAGGTGTTGATCTTGAAATAACTCTTGAAATATGGAAAGAAATTTATAGAGTCAAGTAGTGCAAGTAAGTAAAGGTAATATCGAGCCCTAAGACTTTTCAACAAATTTTAATATTTTAAAATTTGTTGGAAGAAATCTTTTGCTTCAATCAAAGGTTTTCATGTTAAAGAACTTAGGCTAGAAGAAAGATTGTTAGCCTTCATTGTTGTTTGGCATATTACAACTAAGGGAGTAATTATGCCATGTTAAATGAAGAGGATTTAATTTTAATGTATTACATGTGTATCACAATTAAGGTGAATTGGATTATGTCATCAAGGATCACATGCTAAAGTCCAAAAGGTTATCAAATTCCATGTTTCCCTAAACTATTTTGAATTCTAAGTTTTTGATTACTTTAGAGTAAATCTCGAGGAGAAGCATTTAAGATTATTAAAGGCACACATGATAATGTGACACTTCATGAGATGGGTTTTACCAAAGTGGATGATCATTGAGTGAGCAAAGATGATGAGGATGATTTTACTGCACCAACAAATGAAAATGTTGATGAAGCTGGTCCCAAGAACAATAAAGTTGGTCAAGACACTTGTATTGTTGTTAATGCATTGATTTCTTACATCCATCGGTTGATCCTATTGATATCTTTTGAGAAGTTGTTATTGACAAGGATAAACACTATGACAATTGACCAAAGATAATCACTATGAGTTATGTGCTACAAGATTCAAATTCTTGGATTATCAAATAGAAATGGTTCAAGATCAGATTTATAAACTCAAGTTTGTTAGGTATAATTGGGCTTTGATTTAATCATGTGTTGTTGTTTTTCATGTTTCTTTAGATTATATGATTTGTAATATTTAACTGCATTTGATTTCTATCATATTTGAAGTAGTCATGAGGATAGAAATAATATTGACTGTGTTTAATTGTTTGCTTTATCTCTTTAACCTGATTTCATTATACATTTTAACTAATAGATGTGTTATGTTATATATATTGACACTATTGTTTATTGTTTCTATATTTCTCTATTTTTTTTCTGTATTTTTATATTTTTTCTCCTGTGTATTGGTGCAAGTTATTTCAGTGCAAGTTCTTTCATTCAAACACACACTCAATTAGATTGTTGAAGTTGTTGGTGTTGCAATATTTGATGAATCTATATTTAAAAACTCTTGAAGATTGAAAAGTTAGTTTTATAGAATGCGTATTGTGTGTGTGTTTTTTTTATTTATATAACTTTTCTCTTGATGATAATTTTTAATTAATTAAGAGATAATTTAATTCATTAAAATGTTTTATATAAGAAGTACTAAATGATTGCAATTAATATTTTAATCAATTATATTGTGATTACATGATATTATTTAAAATCATAAATATTTTTGGAAAAATATTTTAATATGTTAAAATGAGTTTTGAACATATTAAAATTTATTTTTTTTAGAATGATTTTTATTATTATATTCTAACATATTAAAATAGTTATTTAATCTATTCTTTTCATTAATAAGTGGAATAAGTATATTAAAACATAATTTTAATCTATTAAAATTGATAAGATAAATTCTATATAACTCTTATTTTCAATTTTTTTTTTCAATACGTTTACAAGTTAGAGATTTTAAAATACCTTCGCATATAAGAGAGTTATTATTTTGAGTCTAAAAATATTTTTTTGAAGCTTTTTCTCTATCAATATTTTTGATTAAGATTTGTAGTGTTTAATTTTGATGAGATAGGGTTTTTAAGTACAGTTATGTAATAGTGTTAGATGAGTAGATGAATTTAAAAGTAGTGTTCTTAGCATATTAAACTTTCGTTTCATTTAGTGTGAGTTGGACGTTTTTTAGTTCAACAATTAGATATAGAGTGAACTAATATAGAAAAATAATATGTTACACCTTTTCTCTTAATCTCTAAACTTGAATTAATCTTGATTTTCAATTAATTAATTTTGTAAGAGAATCATTCTATTTTTTCAAAAGTTTAAAAAAAACTTGATAGTTCAATTTATCCTTCTCTAACTCAATCTCTTCTTCCAACATTATCCAAACAAATTAATTAATATTAATTGAAAAATTAATGTGTTTTTATTATTAATAAATTTATAAATTTGTTTGTTTTATTGACTTGTTTTTCCTAATTTAAATTTGTGATTTTTTTATAATCTTAATAAATAATATTTTTAATATGCATTTTAATGTTTTTAATTTAAATTATTTCAATGACAAAAGATAATTACTATATACATTAAAAAATACGTACTTACAATATTAAATTTAATAATTAATTTAAATTATAATTATAATTTTTAAGTTTTAGTTCAATGAAACGATTTTACCACTGATTAGATCGGAATTTTACTCAATTTTAAATATTTATCACACTTAACAAATTCTATAAAAATTGAAACAAGATTTTACAATAATTTTAAATTATTTTTTCTTTCAAATAAACTATTTAAAATAAAAAAAAATTGTGAATTTATTTCTGTAGTTTTTTAAATAAATAGGTTGATTTGAGAAAAAAAATTCCCATAAATACGTATATATTATTTTATATTTTATATGACTAAATTAATAAATATATTAAATTATTAATGAACTTAAATCAATATTTAAATTTTTTATTTTACTATCAAATAATTGGACGTTTTTTTGAATATTATCTTAATATTAATTGCATTAATAATTTATGTACTTTATTACAAAATAAATTTTAAATATCACCAGTATCGTAAAATATTAACTATTTTTATTATTATATTTTTAATTTTTAACTTCTATATAAAAAAAATAGAATTTGATTTTCGAAAACAATAATCCTAATTTATTTTCTTGTTGGAATGATTATTAAAGTGAAGGTCATTAAAATAATAATGGAAATAATATTGCATTAGGATTTTTTTTTCTCTTAATATCGACAAGGTTAATCAATCAATTCACACTAAAAATATAAAAACAAAGAAATTTAAGAAGTAACAAAAGTAATTTTTTAACTAATAATTTAAGTTTAAAACTATTTTTAAATTAAATTCGAAAATTAAGAACTTATTTGAGTTAGTAGGTTTTGGTCTTATCCTCTCACGCTCATGTTAACCAGTCTCACCCCTCGAGGAAGACTAGTTATCCTTCGGCCGCCGCACGCCCTCGGCGCCGCCACCGTCGTCCTCGGCGAGTACCTCCTCCCTTTCCGTAGCCTCCCCGAGACGCAAATAGAATATTTACTTAACTAGAACTGTTTTTTATTTTTATTTTTATATATAATAAATAACCCATTTTCATCAATAATTATTAAATTCTATTAAAAGAAACCTTGTATGGCACGGTTCATGGCAAAGTCTCGTGTTATTGTTCCAGCGGACAGATATTTATTTTAGTTTTTTTATTTTATTTAACAAAAACTATTTTAAACGACGCTGTTTTGGTGCGGAATTGCAATGCACTGAAAAAGCTTTGTTACCTCCATTCTGTGATTGGTCACTATTGATTGACGGCCACCGTGGATTCCGCCGACGCTGTCCATCCACCGCACCTGCAGCGGCAGAGTTCTTGAAACTCCGGTGAGAGATACTGCTTCTAATTACCAAAACCTTATCATTGTTTATTGTTGTTATCATTATTTGTGCAGGCAAAGAGACGGAGAGATAGAAATGGATCTTCTGTGGAACGCGTATTCGAGTGTCTCAGACGACGAAGAACCACCCAAACGACATAGACTATCACCAAAACGACACATTCCTTCGCCTTCTCCTCTTTTGTTCCCCCAAACGCAACCTACCATTCCCGGAAGTTACATTTCAAAACGACAACGTGCTCTCATGGATCCCACCCCTGCGCCTCTTCCTGATCCCGTTCCTGTTCCTTCTCCGTTCAAACTACCAGGTATTCATCACTTTTATTTTTTTTAACCTTTTTGTGTTCTCCAAATTGAACTGTTTTTTGTTAGTGTGCATTTTTCTAATTAGACTCTAATTATTAGAGAAATCGTTCTAGTGGCACTTCATTCATATTCAAATTTCGTGGAGTTTGTTCAGTTGTCGAATTATTATCGGAGTAGTCAAGCCAAATCGCTGCGCTGTAAGAGTGATATAGCGGGATAGTGGGATACCGATAATTTAAACATAAACCTTAACATAGTTTATGCTGCTGAAAGATTAGAAAAAAAAATAAAAATTAGCAAGAATTGGGAAGGAGTAATTGTTGTTTCACTTGTTTAGAGAGAAATTCTAGACAGAACAGAGAAGAAAGAAGTAGAAATTAAGTTCCATTTTCTACTGGCTGGAAAAGAGATGAGTCTTTGTAAACTGGTGAGAAGCAGTGACTGGCTGCCAGAAATTGGATGGAAAAAGCTGCGTTGTGGTGTGTGACAGTGAGTGGTGCTAGAAGTCATATAGATGTGCTACATGTTTTAATGGTTCTATATTAATCTTTGATGGAGTCAATTGCTCTGACCTTTTTTCTTGTTCGTAAATCTTAGGTAGTATCTCCGTTGCTGATATAGACCATAACATTTTGTCGTTGTTGAAAAGTAAAGCAAAGGGTCATCAAAGCGAGAATGTGATATCTGAAAAGCTATCTGCAACTTTATCCGGGCATACTAATGCAGTCAATGCTATACATTGGTCATCAACTCACGGTATGTTCTCTTTGTTGACAAAATGTTGCCCTTGTATGTGTGTAATGTACTACAGTCTTAATAAGGAATAATGTCCCTAAGTTGTTTCTTATTGATAAAGGTATTGCAATTGTATTTTATTTTAATTTAATTTTGATGTATAAAGCATTTTCTCACAGCGAGAAAAAATTTAAAATCAAAGTATTGAAAACTGTTGTGTGTATATATGTGTATGAGGAGAAAGAGTAAGAGAGATATGCTTATTATATATACTAGTATTTATTGTTCATCAGAGTTAGCTTACAGCTCACCTCCTTGCATCTGCTGCGATGGATCACACAATTTGCGTGTGGAATGTATGGAGCAGAAATCAGAAGAAAGCATGTGTGCTAAACTTCCACAATGCAGCAGTCAAAGATGTGAAATGGTCTCAGCAAGGGCACTTTCTACTTTCTTGTGGATATGATTGCACATCACGGTTGGTCGATGTTGAAAAGGGATTGGAGACTCAGGTTTTCAGAGAAGATCAAATAGTTGCAGTTACAAAGTTCCATCCAGACAATTCAAATATCTTCCTTTCTGGAGGTTCAAAGGGCCATATCAAATTATGGGATGTCAGAACTGGCAAAGTAGTGTATAATTATAATCGAAATTTAGGTCCGATTCTCGATCTTGAGTTCACAAGGAATGGGAAGCAATTCATTTCTTCTTGTGATGTGTCTCAGAGTAATATAAGTGAGAACGCTGTTATTGTTTGGGATGTGTCAAGGCAGGTACCATTGTCTAATCAGGTGAGAGAATTCAATTTACTATCTTCCATATTCTGTTTTTATTGTTCATTTTATTACCAAATTAATGTGAAGTTTGTGTATTGTTAGTTTAAGCAGCTGTTACTTGTGTTGAGTATAACTCTTGAATCAATAAGTCATCCTGGAGGGAATAGAATAATGAAGATAGTCTAGTATAAGTTATAACCTGGGAGTTCTATATTTTAAAACCAGCTCATGGATTAAGTTATTTATAATTTAGTGGTTCAACTATGGCCACATTGTGGTCAAACTGTAATTAATATTTAATGTATGCACACTGTTATGTTTTTTTAATATTAATAACATTTTGTGTTGACATTAAATATGAAATTTTAATAATTTAGTACTCCTATATTTTTAAACCTATAGGTAATCCTAGTCAGTCTTACAAAGTAGGGTTAGTCAAACTGAACTCTACTAAACTAGTTTCTTATATACTGTATTTGACATCATCTATAGTCGAGATGAGATTTGGATTTTTCCAATGTTGAGAATTTAGGATAGGGCTGTTGTTCTTGCATAGCATTATTATCAAAGAAAGTGGAAATAAAATAAAATATAGGTGACTGCATTTTCAGAGAAACACATTCCATATAAACTATTTCCCACAAACAGTATGTTTTATTACCAGAATTTCTTTAGAATGGGTAACCAACACACTACATATTAGGTAAAAAAATATAGGAGCAGAACAAGGTATAAAAACAGCCTGCCTAACAATTACTGAATCAGAATATTCGTATTTTGTTCTAACTAAAAGTTTTCCTAAAATGCCTAACCATTTAATCCTTAAATACAACCTGCCTGCCTAACAATTTATTACTTCAATACTTTCAACCCCCGGCCCCCCACCCCAACCCTCAAGATGGCATAGATATCTATCATGCTATTGTACGTACCTAGGAAGTTCAAAGTTAGGTTCGAACATCCTTTTGTGAGGATATCTTGTTGCTTAGTTGGAAGGAATGACCTAATATTCATCATCTATATTCTCTAGTCTTAGTTGTCTTCAATTTTTTCATGTTTAGTTCCATGGTGCTGTGCTGGATTTTGATCAATACATATAGGAGCCTTGTTGTCACAGTATAACCTAATTTCTCGAGCTTATAAGTATGCCAATCATACATCCCTCGAGCCATAATTTCTTTCTTCCTGTACCTTTCAACTACATTTGCATTTGTATGGAGTGAAATTTAATCTTAATTCAACTTCACAAAATTGACTTGTAAGATGAGGTTTGTACCTCACTTATAATTATAATTTGGTCGTATCTCTATTTGGTGTGTGAGATTTGTAATGCATGCACTCATGCTGAGAATGGGAAATCTCGAGCGTGAGATAGGAGTTGTGATGGCGGATAACATGATAGATCCAATAAATCTCGCTAGGATAGATTCTTAATATCATATTATGAAAGTGGGATTAAGGCCTAAATAATATTATTAGAATAGGCTCTTGATAAGCTCCAATACTATCTTATGAAGTAAATTTAAACCTAATTTGATTTCACAAAATCAGCTTGTAAGGTGAGACTTACACCCTACTTATATATTATAATTTGGCCATATTTCTAGTGAATGTAGGTTCTTTAACATATATTTTTCATTGTCAAGAGACTATGTCGTCCTATTCAAAATGATAGATTGTCTTGGAATGATTGGTGATAGGATAGATCACAGAAGATTATATCCCTTTTATACAATGTTGACAAGAGAGAAACGTAGATGGAATATAATGACATGTGTATTCTTATTTATAATGGATAAGAGATACAATAATAATGAACAAAATCAATATCTAATATTGGAAAATATTTGTGAATCTTTAAGGCACCAACCCAGTTAAGAGTTTAACATTTCATAGTGGTGCTTGACATGATTTTTTAGTAATGGAAAATATTTTATGTTATTTCCTTATCAAATCATGTTTTATCTCTCTATTTAATGTAATCAAATCATATTTCTAACATAATAAACTCATCTCTAATACTCCCTTCTCATGTTGTTGTATATGTATCATATGAGACAAAATTGTTACAAAAATAATCAACATAAGACCTCTTGATAGACTAAGTAAACATGTCAATCAATAACTAATGACAATGCTAGTAGATGTTTTTTTGAGATGATTTTCTCTGTCAAAGTGATAATCAATCTTTAATATGTTTTGTCCTTTTCAAATCATATATTTAATACTCTCCCTCAAGCTATAGAACATACCATTTGGTCAAGCTTGTTGTCTGAGAGCAAAAATGAGTAGTTGGCATGATAGTTGTTCGAAAACAAACTATTAAAATAGAAAAATAGGTATAGGGTTAATTCCCTTGTGTCAAAATACACACAAAGGGTTGTTTATTTATAGATAATAAAAGTAATAGAAATAGTAACAAAATAACAGAGAACATGGGCTAAGCTCATTATATTCAACACTCCGCCCATTATATTCAACACTCCCCCTCAAGCTGGTACATATAAATTGTATGTACCAAGCTTATTACAAATATAATCAAGCCTAGGACCCCTTAAAGATTTGGTGAAAATATCTGCTAATTGATTATTTGAATTAACAAACTCAGTCTTGATGTCTTCAGATGTAATTTTTTCTCGAACAAAATGACAATCAACTTATGTTTAGTCCTCTCATAAAAGACGGGATTTAAGCTAATATGAAGAACAACCTGATTATCACATATGAGTGCCATTTGAGTGACCTCTCCAAATTGCAATTATTTCCGTAACTGTTTGAGCTAAATAAGTTCACAGGCAGCTAAGGCCATGACTCTATATTCAGCTTCAGCACTAGATCTTGCCATAACATGTTTCTTACTCTTTCAAGATATCAAATTACCACCAATAGAAACACAATATCCGGAAGTAGATCTTCTATCTGATGGAGACCCTGCCCAATTTGCATCTGTATAACATACAACTCCAGTATATTTATTATGACCTTATAGTAGGCCTTTTCCAGGAGAACCTTTAATGTACTTCAATATACGAGTAACTGCATTCAAATGATCAACACATGGAGAGTTAAGGAATTGACTCACCACAGCAACTGTAAAAGAAATATCAGGACGAGTAACAGTAAGATAGTTCAGTTTTCTAACTAATCTTCTATATTTCTCAGGATCTGAAAGGGACTCTCCCTGACTAGGTAGAAGTTTGACATTAGGGTCCATGGGTGTCTCAACAGATTTAGAATTCAGCAACCCAGTTTCTTCCAAAAGATCTAATGCATACTTTCTTTGAGAGATAACAATACCATGATTGGATTGTGCTACCTCAATCCCTAAGAAATATCTAAGTTTACCAATATCTTTGGTCTGAAAACAGTGACAAATATGGTGTTTAAGTTGAGAAATGCCATGGTGATCACTACCTGTAAGAACAATGTCATCAACATAGACAACTAGATAGATACACCCAGCATTCGAATGACGATAAAAAACTGAATGATCTGCCTCATTGCGAGTTATACTAAATTCTTTAACAACACTACTAAACTTTCCAAACCAGGCCCTGAGAGACTGTTTGAGACCATATAAAGATTTGCGAAAACGACATACCAATCTAGAAGACTCTCCCTGAGCAACAAAACCTGGAGGTTGCTCCATATTAATTTCTTACTGCAAATCCCTATTAAGAAAAACATTTTTGACATCCAATTGATAAAGAGGTCATCTTTGAAGAGCTGCCATGGCGATAAATAGGCGAACATACGCCATTTTTGCCACTGGAGAAAAAGTATCACCATAGTCCAAACCAAAAATTTGATTGTAGCCTTTAGCCACAAGACGAGCTTTGAGATCAGGACCAACTTTGATAGCAAAAACCCACCTGCAACCAACAACAGATTTCCCAGAAGGTAAAGAAACGAGTTCCCAAGTTCCACTACTCTGAAGAGCACCGAGTTCATCAAGCATAGCTTGACGCCAACCAGGATGGGCTAAAACATCACTTACAGATTTTGGAATAGACACTGAAGAAATGGATAAAAGGCAAGCATAAAAATGTTGAGATAATCTATGATAGCTCAAGGCAGTATAATGTGGAGAGGGATTACGAGTAGAACGTACACTTTTACTAATGGCAACGGGAAGATCAGGTTCAACTGTCGGAGCCGGAAGGGACGGAAGATCTGGCACCAGAGGAGAATCACTTGGTGGATGTTGGAAAGTTTGATGACGACTATAAATCTTAAGAGGTGGTGAAGGAGGCGACTCAATAGAAACATTAGACATGAGGAGAATCACATACAATTGGAATATGTATTTGACTAGATGAAGACGTAATAGGAGAAGATAAAGACTTAAAATAAAAAGAAGATTCAGTAAAGATAACATTTGCAGAAATGAAATAACGATTAAGTGAGGGTGAAAAACATTTATATCTTTTTTGAGATCTAGTGAATCCTAAAAAGACACATTTATGTGACCGAACAGATAATTTATCAAGCCCAGGACTAAAATTGTGAACAAAGCATGTAGATTCAAAAACTTTAGGGGGTAAGGGATGGAGAGACTCATGAGGAAACAAAATAGAGTGAGAAATTTTATTTTCTAAAACTGAAGGTGACATACGATTAATAAGATAACATGCACTAAGAATAGATTCACTCCAAAAACATTGAGGAACCCCACCATGAATTAAAAGAGTACTAGTAGTTTCAACAAGATGTCTATTCTTGCGCTCAGCCACCCTATTTTGTTGAGGTGTATAAGCACATGAAGTTTGGTAAAGAATGTCATTTTAGATTTCATAAAAGTGTTAAAAGAATGAGAAAGATACTCACGAGCATTATCACTGCCTAAGATTCGAATTGAAATTCCAAATTGATTTTTAATTTCATTAAAAACGGTTTGAAATATAGAAAATAACCCAGAACAATTTTTCATTAAAAATAACTAAGTGCATCTTGAAAAATCATCAATAAAAGTAACAAAATATTGAAATCTTAAATTAGACTTAACACGACTTGGTTCCCAAATGTCAGAGTAAACTAAGGCAAAAGGGGACGAAACACGTTGGGAGACACTACTAGGAAAAGAACCGTGATTATGTTTTCCTAAAAGACACGACTCACAAGATAAACTGGACAACTTGGATAAATTTGGAACAAGTTGCTGCATCTTGGCAAGACTAGGATGACCTAATTGTGCATGAAGGAGAAATGGAGAATCCATAACCGTGCCAACATGTGCAGTTGTTCGGAGGTAATAAATACCATGAGACTCACATCCGGTGCCAATTATCCGTCCTGAACTCCGGTCCTGTAAATAAACAAAATCTTTGGTGAAAGAAACAACACAATCAAGGGAACGAGTGAGACAACTAACCGATAATAAGTTAAAAGGTGACCCAGGAACATAAAGAACATTATTAATAGGCAAAGAAGGAATGAGATGAATAGTACCAATACCGTGGGATGAGACCTTAGAACCATTAGCCATGGCAATGGAAGGTAAATGGCTAGAGGTAGACAAAGAAGAGAAAAAAGATTTATTACTAGTAATATGATCTGTGACACTTGAGTCTAGAACCCAAGAACCAAGAGAATTTGAATGGGTGAGCCCAGCACAAGAGATACCTGTATGTGCAACAGATGCATTGGAACAAGAGTTCTGATGATCCTCATACCATTTAAGAAATTCATTAAAAATAACAGGTGGACCTGAGGTATCAGATAAAGTAAGGTCCATGGTAGATGGTGGCACAAGAGTAACTTGGACAACCGCAATAGTTGAAGAAGCGACAACGGTAGCCGCGGAAGAAGCAATAGAGGAGAGAGAAAAAACGTGAAAATTCAAACGGGCTCCGATCAAGATGATGAGGACAGATCCAGAACACTCGCAGGACGACAATCACAACGACGTTAATCGCCGCAGGAAAAGTCATCGGACGCGCCGCCACGCATGGCGGCAGCGGTGACGGTGATCGGAACGAAAACGGCCACTGCAGGCGCGTCGGTGCTCCGATTGCCGTGATTTCAAAGGCATAGTAATTGTTTGGATGAGGTGCTCCTGATGGTGGTGTCGCCGACCCAATCGGTGGCGGCGGCAGCGGCACCAAAGGTTGCGGCAGTGACGGCGGAGGCAACTGAATGAGAACAGTGAACAATTGATTCGCCGAAAAAAAATTTTAACCCTAACCCTAGGCTCTAGATACCATATTAAAATAGAGAAATAGGTATAAGGTTAATTCTCTTGTGTCAAAATACACACAAAGGATTGTTTATTTATAGATAATAAAAGTAACAAAAATAGTAACAAAATAACAGAGAACATGGGCTAAGCTCATTATATTCAACACAAACATTATCAAAGAACACAATAGCTTTTGGAAAGCAAAAGTGATCAAAGGACATGATATTTGTCAAAAAGCAAAAATGCTCATAGGGAACAACTATCAAAAGCAAAAATGATAAGATGATACAACAATAGTCGGAAAATGAAAATGCTCCAAAGATGCAACAATTGTGGAAAAGTAAAAGATGCTAAAAGGACAGTGGCTATCTGAAAGCAAAAAACGGTTAGAGTGCATTCACCCTGGGAAGCAAAAATGCATAGAAGGCATGGTGATTGTTGGAGAGCAAAAATAGTCATCACATTGCAAGGTGATGCCAATGGTGACGGTCGTCAGCCAAAAAAACTCTCTAGAAGAAGATCCTAATTAGATCCTAATGGGAAATAGCAAATATTATAATTTACAGAAGAAAAAACGAAAAACTGCCATGTATAATCGGAGATCTTACATGTTGAGTTTAAATGGAGGGCTTGAAAACTGCTAAGGAACACGTATTTCTGCACTTAAAAATCACATAAGGAACCTAAAAGTTTTGTTAAGAGTCTTCTACTACTCTGTAGCTGATGCATCTTTTTGTTCAGCGTGTTGTTTTCGTTTTCTGGAAATAACGAAGCTTAAATTATTATACCTGCATGTGAAGTTTTCATGTTTATATTGTAGGAAAAAAAATTAATGTTGTCCTTGCATATTAGATTTAATTACATTATCTACATTTTATTCATTTAAACTTGTCAACTTGTCTCTCAGGGTATCCTGACATTTTGTTAAATAATTAGATTTGTTGATGGTAGTTAAATATTAGGTGTCTTAATGTTAGGTTCCTAAGTTAGACGATATAAATCCCTAACACCAAAATTACCACAATTACAGAAAGTAGAGAATCTTCTTATTAATTCTCTAAACAATGCATACACCACAATGGGTTACAAAGGAAAATGTTTCCTTTCACAGAGTTAATTCTGTCGATACTCACAACATCCAAAAAGTCTCCATTTCCTTTCACACAGAGTAAACTCTGTCGATACTCACAACATCCAAAAAGTCCCCATTTTCTAACCTGGTTGGTCTATTTAAAGCTCAACCCATCCTAACAACTAAAACTGTCCTGCTCCCCTTATATTTAATTTTCTACTATAATAAACTCTTCTTATTTTATCTCTCTCATTTCCCTTGTACCTAACACTTAATGTAGCGAGGAAGCATGATTTCCACTGATAATGCTTCACAAGTAGCTTAAAAGATAACTTTTTAATTGCCTTCCGATGACTTTCCGTGACATTAAATCTGTGATAAAACTCAGGCCACATGCACTACATGCTGAAATTTCTATGATGCTTACCAACTCTTGTTCTTTACGCTTATATGCATTTTGGAGTATGCAATTTATATTTAAATATCATTTTGACCGTTTGTACGTGTAAACTTTGTTATGACTTAATGAATTTAGCTTATTATACTCCTGAATCAGGTTTATGCTGAAGCTTATACATGTCCTTGCGTGAGGCTCCATCCATTTGATTCAACTTTTGTTGCTCAGTCAAATGGAAATTATGTTGCAATCTTTACTACTACCCCACCTTACAGACTCAACAAATATAAGCGATTTGAGGGTCATGTGATCTCTGGGTTTCCAATCAAGTGCAATTTCAGCTTGGATGGGAAAAAACTCGCTTCTGGGTCTTCAGATGGTTCTATCTACCTTTATGATTATCAGTCATCCAAAGTTGTAAAGAAAATCAAGGCCCATGACCAAGCATGCATAGATGTTGCCTTCCACCCCATTATACCTAATGTTATTGCTTCATGCTCGTGGGATGGAAGTATTCTGGTATTTGAGTAGGGATACCTATTATCATCCCATTCCAGGGTAATCTTTAATTTTCTCGAAAGTCAATGGGCATGCATTTGGTTACTACTAGAAAATGATTTGCTAGGAGAGTGGAAAACTCTGGCTTTCTCTTTGTATAGGCAGCTGTGTCTTGTTTACTATAGATACTGTGTGAATAATGAAACCTCCCACAAGTCAATGTTTTCTTAAATGTGTGCCTTTTACTGTTATACTGTGGATTTAATGTTTGATGCACTTATGTTACAACTGCAGTGAATCGTGGTGTAAATTGTTTAAGAAACAGTTTAAAGTATTTACCAGAAGTGAGAAATCTTGGTAAACTATAATTAGTGATGTGACAAATCATTTGGGAACTGTGTAGAAAGTTGCTAAAAATTGATGAAAATATAAATGCTTCATCATTATCAACCCTTAATTTTGTTAGTGAAGAACTGTTTTGGATAATTCAGGCAATGATCTTGCAATGTGTAAAGCTGCACAGATATTTGTGTTGGCCATTAGCATCTAAATTGGCTGAAGACTTTCCAACACTGGAATAAAAAGCACCGAAATGAAAATAGGCTTCATGACTATTGAGATTCTCAAAAACCTAAAAAGATTGATATATGGTCAAAGGATGCCGTCATAAATTGTAGTTTTGTCGCAACAAATATCAGCCTGCAAGTTGCATGATTCTATCTCGAATATTCAGGTTCTCAGACCAAAATTTGATTACTTTGAAAAGTTTCAACTATCGTTGTCACACTAACACAATGAATTATCCTTTTTAGCTATGCAACAAACATGTGTTATGCTCTCTATAGCAGATTTTGACTACTATGTAGCCTACTATCCTATGAACATAATTTATTTTCAACGTCTCTATGGATATGTTCCCCACCTTACATGGTCTTAAGCACTCTCTCTATATTATCCCAATATTTATCTCTTTGCTTGTCCCACTAGTCTTTCCCCCAAAAACAAACTCAAAAGGCAAAAAGGGAACAAGAAAGATGGAACTAAGAGAGTGAGGAAAGCATGCCCCTACTCCATAGTCCATACACTTGAGGTCAAGAGGGCATTCGCGTTTTAAGGTCCCACAGGCTAACCTATGGGGTGACAAGAAACGATGGGCTGAAAGGTTTTCAAGCTAAGCCAGTTAAAGCTCTAGGATTTGACATGAACTTCCTTCATGGTTCTTAATCACTTTCGTACATGATATTGCATTTAATTGGGCGTGAGGAGCCAAGAATTGCAACTATTACTAAGTAAAGTTTGTGCTTTGTAATAAACATCGTTGCTTTGGAATCACAAAACCACCTATCATAGCCATTTTCACTGAATACTCACTTTGCTAATCACATTGTCTCTTTCTTTTGATTCATCTTGTCATCTATGCTTTCCAACTTTTGGATTAATGTTTATCCTCTGCTACATGCTAGACCATAATCAAAATGTTTGTACCTTGCTCAATGTTATCACTAGCCTCCCAATCCTTGCCCTGAAAAGTAGCCGACAAACTCATTTTATTGGCTCTGCCATGTGATTTGTGGCCTCAACCAGGTCACCCATTTGGTTGGTTCTTCTTTATTAGGGGCCAAAAAATTCAGTAAACAGAAAAAGCCAATCATGGTTTTATTAAATGCACCTTGCTCTCAATTTCTCAAATTTGGAAGGATGCCTAATGAGGTGTTTGTTTTCTATTATAGTCTACGTGGCCACTACTGACTAATCAACTGCTTGCATTTGTGTTTCATAGATAACTATCTATATGATATGGAGTAATATGCCTCAACACCTGACATGAATCATTATAATCTAAGCTCCCTGGTTATGTAAATCTTGGAGGGATTATGTTTTCTCGTTGCCATTGGTTGACACTAAGTTCTAGAAAGCTGAGTCCAGCTAGAAGATAAAGTGGATGAATTAGATTCTGTCTTCTCAATCCTTTCTGATAATGATTATTTTCTATATTTTATTTCACCTTTAACAGAGGTTGTTCTCACTTTCACTGACCATGTTTGAACACTAGTGAATTGTGATGCAACTTGCATGAACTTCAATTTCTGGTTAACTGATCAATGTTTTCACTCATTAACTTCTCTCTCTTGCTATTTTTTGTTTTTCTTTTCCAAACGAAGGCCTATTATTTTATGTTTTAAATTAATGATTGCATAATGTTTCATAGATATTTAGGCTGTAACATCCTTTTCTTTTCTCATATTTACTTTATTTTTGTTTCAAGGAAGATGCCATCCTGTACTGTTTTGTATTCATTGTAAACATATTTTGACTTGAACCTTACTTTATGCAATTTCGTAGACTAGATACAATTGCCTTTTCTCCTTCTCCTCTTTCTCTTATTTATTTTTCGTAGGATGTATAAACTGAATTAGGTCCTCCCAATGCTGTCATAGAGTTACATACTGTGTTCTTGTCAATGATTAGAGAAAGAAAAACAGAAAAATGAAGAGCCCGTGTGTAAACTTCGGTCATTTTAATATATGTTAGTGTTTTCTTGTCATGTCAGTCATTTGAGTGTGATAATACGTGTATGTCATTACTTCAAAAAAAAAAAAAAAACTTGAGCAGATAACTGAGAGGAGTCAAAAGTAAGAAAGTAAAAGGTATGCAATGTGATTTAAATAATTTTCTTTTAGAAAGAAAGTACGACTTAGTGATGTATATATATATATATATAGACAAATAAGACTATTGCAGCTTCCAATATTGTGCAATATATCTGGATTCTTCGAGTAGCATATGGATTAACATGCATGGGCATTCATGAACACAATCCTTATTCTGGTTGGCTTCCACAGTGAGTGGAGGGTGAAGGCCCCTATCAAGCTCCATGATCACAGGCCCCTATCAAGCTCCAAGAAAGTAGACGTTATCGTTTCTCTATTGCAAGGGAAAACAATATAAGAAAGCGAAATCAACATGGTATGAGACAGCAAAAAGTAAAAGCATAGAATAGGAGGGAAAATATAACGTATTTTGAAGTACAAAATTATTGGCAAACGGTTTTATTCAAATGGCTACATGTTATTATTGACAAGGACTTTGATCACCTTCCCAATAATGTTGTGCATAAAGTCTCACCTCAACATACTAAAAGGATAAAGGATCCTTGAATTTTTTTCTCTCATGGAATTATATACAATATTTTATAGCCCTGCCAATTGTGTAAAAGGCATTTGTGATTGACAGTTCGTTGCTGAAATCAGAATTGGACAGCAAATTTTGCTTCTGTAATAATGGTGTACTGCGTTATCTATTTGTTGCATGAAGTGGTGGACAAGGTATCAATACTTAACCATTGAGCTAGGTGAACTTTGCCTTTATGCAAATATTCCTTTCATTTATTTATTTTTTTCCTTTCATTCTTTTTCAACTTTTGTCTTTTTAGCTAATTTCTTTCCCCCTTTTCTTTTCTTCTTCTTTTAAATTGAAGCATGCAAGGACACGTCCTGGTGGAGGTACAAGCATTGTACTGACCCCTATGCTTAGATATACACAGTGTTCTCACTTTCTTCTCGCAGCATATTATGATGATCTTCTTGTCGGTTAAATGATGCTGGTTGCGTGAGTCGGTGAGAAAGGTTAAAAGGGAAAAAGTGCAGTGGGAATGAACTAGAGTTCAAGTCATTTTATCTTCTTTGATTATGTCATGAAGTAACCTGGAAGGGTGATATGATGAAATAACGTACATATATTCAATCAACTTAAATGTTCAACAATTTTGGAATTGTAAATGTCTCAATACCTAATAAAAATAATTTGAAACAAACTTCTATATGCTAATTTGGGAAAGATTAATATCTGCGTGAGGAATTAAGAAACCGACATTCATTTAACAAATATGAAGAATATCTGAAGAATAAGAGGTGGAGGAATTAGGGAAGGAGAGAAGCCGGGAGCATAAAAATTTTGTTATTGCAAAAGAGAGAGAAATTGTACCACAATGATCATTGCTATACAAAATCTCTCCGCCAGCTGCTGCTTGTAGTCTTCTCTCCGTTGTTTCTCCTCAACCTCTGATTGCTACATCACATGCCATGTCAGCTTTTTTTCCTTTAGCCATAGTTTGTTTCCTGACATTACCCTCCCCTTTAGCTACAACCTTGTCCTCAAGGTTGAATTGAGGGTAAGTTTTCTTAAATTCTACTATTGATTTTCATGAAGTCTCTGCTGTGCTTTTACCCCCACTGAATTTGTGTTTACTGCACTTTCGTTCCATTTTGCAATATCACTTTGTTGTCTGTAATCGCATGAGGAGATAAGATGGGACCAGATTTTGTTGTTTGTAATGATAATGGCAAATAAGGGATCGGTTGATCTCCCTTAAACTTCTTAAGTACGGAGATATGAAACGCATTATGGATTCTAGCCATTTCTGGCAATTCTAATTTGTAAGCTACTACACTGAGCTTCTTAATTATGAGAAAAGGGCCAAAAATTTTTAATCCAAGTTTCTGATTTTTTCTTAATGCCACCGAATGTTGCCCGTAAGTTTGGAGCTTCACCAAAACCAACTTCCCTTCCTCAAATTCCAAGTGCCTTTTGTTTTTGTCAACATAATCTTTCTTAAATTGTTGTAATCTAAACATGTTAATTTTCAATTGTTCTAGCCACTTATCCCTTGCAATCAACATTTCCAGCAAAGAAACTTCATCTTGGTTGGACGCCTCATATCTTACCAATAAAAGAGGATCTCGGTTGTATAGTGCTTTGTATGGGGTCATTTCAATGGTGCTATGCATTGAAGTGTTGTACCAATATTGAGCCCAAGGTAACATATTCAATTAGCTCTTTAGATTGTTATAGCATAAGCAATACAAGTACATCTCAAGTGTCTTATTCAATACCTTGCTTTGGTCATCTGTTTCCAGATGATAAGTTGAGCTCATGACTAATTTTGTTTTCTGTGCTTGAAGAAGTTGTTGCCAGAATCGACTGATGAATACTTTGTCCCTATCTGAAACAATGGTCTTAGGAAAACCATGTAATTTAACAATATGTTGCACAAATGCTTCAACAATAGTTTTGCTAGTGAAGTCCTTTTTTAAAGGTATAAATTGAGCAAACTTAGATAAATGATCTATGACTACCATGATTACAAAATAATCGTGTGATGGATGCAATGCTATAAAGTCCATACATATTGCTTCCCAAACTTGAGAAGGAATTGACAGAGGATGTAATAATCCAATTGACAGTTTGTTTTCAAATTTGGCCTTTTGACAAACTATGCAGGATTGCACATAGTTTTTAATCTTTCTGTATGTTTGGCTAGTAGAAGTTAGAGCATATTTTTCCACTGTTTTTGTTACCCCTGAATGACCTCCTATGGTGTTGTCATGATATTCATTTAATATCAATTGTATTAAGCTGTTGGTGGCTGGAATCACTACCCAATTCTTCCATAAGAGAAGTTCATTCTTGCAACTGTGATTATTGTTGCCCTGATTATTGTCAGTGCATTGCTGTAAAATTTTCATCATTTCCAATCTCCATCTTTAATTAGCTCAACCAGTCAAGTTTGGGAGTGGACCAAGTAGCCAAATAGCATATATAAAGACCATCTGCAGGCACATTCTCACCTCCAGGTTTATATTGAATTTCAAAATCATAACCAAGTAACTTATGCAGCCATTTGTGTAGTTCTAGAGTGTGCAAATTTTGATTAAGCAATGATTTAAGGCTTTTTTGGTCAGTACGGGTGATGAACTTCTTTCCCAACACGTAGCGTCTGAACTTGACAATAGCTTCTATCTCTGCATTGATGTGGCCATTTTCTCATAGAAATAAGCAATTGGATGTTTGTCTTATATAAGAACAACTCCAATGCCTATCCCAGAAGCATTTGTTTCAATTTTAAGTGGAATATCAAAGTTTGATAATGCTAGCACAGGTTGTGATGTGATGGCCTTCTTTAATTGTTGAATTGCTTATGTTGCTTGATTATTCCATCTAAATCCTTCCTTCTTGAGTAAATCGGTGAGAGGTCCCGCTATGGCAACATAATTTATGATAAACTTGCGATAATACCCTGTGAGGCCTAAGAATCCTCTGAGTTGTTTAACATTTTGAGGCTCTTGCCACTCTATAATTGCCTGCACTTTAGCTTTGTCCATTTTCACTCCCTCTCCTGTGGCCTAAATAATCTATCTCTACTGTTCTAAGTGAACACTTGTATAACTTGGCATATAATGACTCTTTTGTCAACAATTGGGGCACCATTTCCAAGTGCTGTAGATGTTTGTACCAAGAAGAGCTATACACTAATATATCATCAAAGAATACTAATACAAATTTCCTTAAATAAGGTCGAAACACGTGATTCATAAGGCCTTGGAATGTTGCAGGGACATTTGTTAATAAAAATGGCATCACAAGCCACTTGTAGTGCCCTTGATGTGTCCTAAAAGAGGTTTTGTGCCTTTCCTCTGGTTTCACGAGTATCTGGTGGTATCCAGATCTTAGGTCCAATTTGGAGAATACCTTGGCCCCAAATAGCTCATCCAATAATTCATTCACTCTAGGTATTGGAAAGTTATCTTTTACAGTTATCTTAATGAGAGTTTGGTAATTTGTACAAAATCTCCATGTACTATCATTCTTTTTGAATGATGCCTTCCTCGAGCATTTGTTGCACCATTAATTCAATCTGTCCCTTTGGACTATGAGGATATCTATAAGGACGAACCTTTACTGTAGTAGCTTCTTGGATATCCTCTGGCAGTGGCAACTTTCTTTGACTGGATTCTTCTTGTTAATGTATTTCTAATGTGAATGTTGCTGCTATGACATCTGTGTTCATTAATCTTTTGATATGATGAAATTATGCCTATTTAGGAATTGTATAATTGTCCTAAAAATAGTGATAAATTCACCTTCATACATAAATCTGAAAAATGATGAGTTATAATCCAGTACGTGTGTTTTGACTTGGATGAGCCAAGTTGTACCCAATGTTAATTCTCCTCCAACCACATAGATCAAATAAAACTTTTGGTAATGATTATATCAATTAAATATATTTACTCAATTTTAAAATATTTACGCACTTAACAAATTCCATGTTGGTTGTTGGAAATAAGATGTTACAATAAGTTTAAATTATTTTTTCTTCTAAATGAACTATTTAAAAAAACTGAATTCTGTGAATTAATTTGTGTAGTTTTTTAAATAAATAGGTTGATTTGAGAAAAAAATTTCTCATAAATATGTATATACTGTTTTATATTTTATACGATTAAATTAATAAATATATTCAATTATTAATGAACTTAAATCATTATTTAAATCAATATTTAATTTTTTATTTTATTACCAAATAATTTGATATATTTTTTTTGAACATTATCTTACTTAAATTGCATTTAATAATTTATAATTTATGTAAATTATTTCAAAATAATTTTTAAATATTACCAACATTGTTAAATATTAACTATTTTTATATTATTATATTTTTAATTTTTAACTTCTATAAACTCCAGATTATCTAAAAATTTAAAAAAATAAAATTTGATTTTCGAAAAGAATAATCCTAATTTATTTTCTTGTTGGAATGATTATTAAAGTGAAGGCCATTAAGATGATAGTGGAAATAATATGTGATTAGGATTTTTTTTTTTTTAATATTGACAAGGTTAATCAATCAGTTCACACTAAAATAATTGATAAAAACAAATAAATCTAAGAAGTAATAATTCTTTAAATAATAATTTAAGTTTAAAACTATTTTTAAATTAACTTCGAAAATAAAGAGCTTATTTCAGTTAGTAGGTTTTGGTCGTGTACTCTCACGCTCACGTTAATCAGCTCAGTCCTCAAGGAAGACTAGTTCTCCTTCAGCCGCCGCACGCCCTCGGCGCCGCCACCGTCGTCATCGTCACCGCCACCGTCGTCCTCCTCGAGTACCTCCTTCCTTTCTGCAACTCGAAGAGCATCGCCGAGACGCAACTAGCCTTTTCCCTCCTGCGACCGTGAGAGCAAGATTTTGGTGGAAGGTAGTTTTTTTTTTTGTCGTTGTTACAAATTAATTTTGGTGAAATTTCTATCAGTGACTGAGATTGGCTTTATATGATCCAATCTAATGAATTCACAACGTAATGTTGACGGATAAAACATGTTGGAGTTATTAGGTTGGGTTATTTGGTCAAAACATGTTCCAATTATTGGCTGAGATTGATTTTGTTATGATTTTTATGTTCTAATTTAACGAATTCAGATTGTACATATTCCCGAATAAAGCATGTTGGAGTTGTTAGGTTGAGTTATTCACCCAAAACATGTTCCAGTTTTGGTGAAATTTGTATCAGTGCCTAAGATGAATACTGTGATTTTATATGTTCCAATTTGATGAATTCAGATTGTCAATGTTCACGGAGAAAGCATGTGGGAGTTATCTAACTCATAGCAACTTAAACATTAAAGTAGTCATTACCTTATATTCTGCTTCAGTTCATGATATTTTGGAGTTTTCAGTTTGTAGTCATTGACAATTTTCATTTTAGAATATTATCCTAATATTTTCAATTTAAGTGGGCTGGCGGGGGTGGTCTAAATTATATATTTATCTTTTCAGGTGGGCTGGGTTGGGCCAGTCCATTAAGGAGGTGGGCCAAAGTGGGCTGGGTCAAACAGGCTGGGCTGGCCTGTCTTGACAGCCCTATTCGTGACCACTTGTTCAGAAAGGTTTTTGGTTTAGGCAGGATTTTTCAGGGGCATGTCTGCCTTGAGCAGTTCAATCCATTTCTGCCGAAGTTTTCCACTTCTGGCAACTGTGAAAGATTATCATGGGAACGTTCCACCAAAGAAATTCTATTGGGAAAGCTTAAGTTTGCTTTGAGGAATTATCAGGTGCATGAAGCATGGGAATCCTTTCAGGATTTTAGGAGACTTTATGGTTACCCTGAGATTCATCTAGTGAACCAGCTCATTGTTCAATTGTCCTATTCTTCCAATCATGTTTGGATGCGAAAAGCTTGTGATTTGGTGTTGCAGATTGTTAGAGAGAAGTCAGGTTTACTTCATACTGATACCTTGACCAAACTTGCACTCTCCCTTGCTAGGTTGCAAATGCCGTCCCCTGCCTCAGTGATACTTAGGTTGATGCTTGACAAAGGGTGTGTGCCCTCTATGCAGTTATTGTCCTTGGTTGTTTTTCATATTGTGAAGACAGAAATTGGAACGCATCTTTCATCCAATTACCTGTTTCAAGTTTGTGATCTTTACAATTGCTTGAATAATAAGACGGTTCACCATGCAGTCACGGTCAAGCTGGACACCTTGGTCTTTAACCTTGTTCTTGATGCATGTGTGAAGTTTAAATTGTCTTTGAAAGGCCTGAGACTGATTGAATTAATGTCGCTGACTGGGACCATGGCTGATGCACACTCGATTGTGATAATTTCACAGATTCTAGAGATGAATGCTCTGAGAGATGAAATGGAGGACTTGAAAGATCATATTGACAGAGTTTCGGCTGCTTATGTTTGTCACTATTGTCAGTTCTATGATAGTTTGCTGAGCTTGCACTTTAAATTTAATGACATTGATGCTGCAGCTAAGCTTGTTCTGGATATGACTAGCTCACATAATTGTAATGTTAAGAAAGAATATGGGAAACACTTGCAGAATCCTTGCTTTATAGCCATTGGATCTCCTAACCTTAGGACTGCATTGAAGATACGCATTGAGCCTGAGCTAATGTGGAAGGATTCTGTCCTTAAAGCTGAAAGCAGACAGGTCCTTATCTTTTATAGGGGTGGGAAACTAGTTCTTAGTAATAGAGCTTTGGCTAAGTTCATCAGTGGTTACAGGAAAGATGAGAGGACTGCTGAACTTTCAAAACTTTTACTTAGTATTCAAGTGGAATTATGTTCAGTGGCAGGCTCCAGCTTGTGTTTTGATGTAATCAGTTCTTGTATTCAATTAGGATGGTTTGAGTGTGCTCATGACATTTTGGATGATATAGAGGCTACTGGTTCTCCAATGGGTCAGGATATGTATCTATTACTTGTGTCAGCATACCAGAAGCGGGGAATGCAAAGAGAAGCAAAGGCACTACTGAAACAAATGAAAAAGGTTGGTCTGTTGGACAAAGGGTTATCTGATGATGCTATGGACAAACATAACCTCTGTGAAGAAACATTAAATTCACTTGGTAAAATAGATTTGGCTATTGCTTTAGCTCAAATATCGAAAGATGAAGATCAGACAGTTTTCCCTTTGGTGTATAACTTCAATTCTTCCATTTTCTTTTTCTGCATGGCCAGAATGATAGAGGATGCATTAAAGGCATACAGAAGAATGGTTAGCATGAAAGTTCAGCCCACAAGTCAGACTTTTGCCTTTTTGATGAGTGGATATTCTTCTCTTGGTATGTACCGTGAGATCACAATCTTGTGGGGAGACATTAAGAGATTCATGAAGAGTGACAATTTAGTGGGAAATAGAGATCTCTATGAGTTTCTATTGCTAAACTTTCTTCAAGGTGGTTACTTTGAGAGAGTAATGGAGGTCATTAGTCATATGAGAGACCATAACATGTATGCTGACAAATTGTTTTACAAAAGTGAGTTCCGTAGACTTCATAAGAATCTTTATAGGAGTTTAAAAGCATCAAATACAAGAACAGAAGCACAAAGCAAACGACTTGAGCATGTTCAGGAGTTTAGGAAATGGGTGGGCATTGATTAAAGGTCTCTGATAAATATTCATGTACCGTTGTACCTCCATGTTTTCCAGCAACGCTCCTGTTAAGAAGTCTGCCACATCACGGTAAAGAGGTATCAAATTGTTCCAAATTTGTGCCAATGAATCCTTAAAGTTGTCAGAGTTTGGACCAATCAATTAATTGCACCAAATCGAAGCAGCGTAGGTTGTTTATTATCTCAAAATGGTTAGTTGTTTATTCTGACAAAACCATGAAGGCTAATAATAAAAAATTGATCTAGGGACCCAAAATTGCCCTGAATGAGTTATTCCATCAAGCAATTTGGCCGAACAATTTAAGAACAGTTGAGTAAGAATTTCTCAGCATGAACTAGACCTCTTTTTTGTGACATCGGCTATCCTGGATGGTATCAACATAATAAGTAACTAGCTGATCTTTGTCACTGTCTTCCCTAGATAATCAAAGTCAACTTTCAAATAGAGATTATGAAAAAAAAAAAAATGGAACGGAAAGCATTTTTTTTTTTTTTGTGTGTAAGCTAAGTGATAAGCATAGAACCAATCATGGTTATCTTTGACTGTAATTAATAATAAATTTATAATTTTAATTAAAATTCATTTAATTAGATTTATTTAGTTCTTACTTGTTATTTTGTATTTTCAGGTGCATTGCATCTCTAACAATTATAATTGTTAGAGGTTAGATGTTTGAGTAGACAAAATGATAACAGTTATGAGTAGAACAACAAGATCATGTATTGAGTAGAACAACAAGATCATGTATTCTCAACAAGATCATATATTGTCAGCATGATGTTACTCAATTAAAATTAATATAATTTAAATATGAAAAAAATATTCTAAATCCAGGTAAGAGTTAATAGTCTTTTTTTTATACCATTTATTTTGTTGGTTGAAAGTAAGGATTAAAAGTTTTTTTTCCTGCATGATTGATATTCTTGATTGAATTGAGCAAATTTTAATTTTAATTAAAATGAAATAAAACTAAAACATTGTTAAAAAACATATCTTTTTATTTCTTTTATATATCTCTCAAATAGATTCTTTTATTTATTTATTTTATTGTAAACAATGTTATATATATATATATAAAGAAGTAAAATCTACAATTCGAGTCACGATTTAACAATTTATAATTTTGTAAGCTTATTAAGATTTTACTCATAGTTTTAATTTTAACTACTTTGACTGTGAGTGAGCTTTATAAAGCAAAAATTCAAGTTATTTCTTTGAATTAAAATAGAACATAGAATTTGAAAGAATGAATTAGAAAATAAAATTTGCAACATATAAAAAACAAATTTGGAATCAAATATGATACAAATATGTGAAGAAATACAATTCATGACTAACTTGAAAACAAGATCCTAAAATTCTGAAAGATGAAAAACTAAAAAGATATGAATAAAATCTCAACAAAATATATTTTTTAGATTATTGGAGCAAAGAAAGCTATAAAAGGATACAAGTTTTAAGAAAAAAATAGAGTTTTATCGTGGACGACATTCAATAACCAAAGTAGAATAGAGCATCTTAGTTTTCTTATTGTTTTTTTTAATGTTTTCGTTTGCCTTCGTATAGAAGGTTAAACTCCTTTAGATTGATTTTCTTATAATTTCGCATTGATTTTCATGTAGTAAAGTTTATTCTTACTTTTTTTTTGTAACAATTCGTGTTTTTATTCTTGATTTTTTCGAAATCTAATTTTTGTAAAAATAATTGTTTTTGAGTACTTGTTGAAAATTTAGTCTTTTTTTTTAATTAGAGTTATTGGTTAATTTGTTTAGTCTTCAATTGTATGCTTAATTTAGAGGTAAAAATCTACTTTTTTTACTATTTTAAATAGTTTACTTTTTTTTTTTTTTGTATTTTAATCAAATCTCCCTTTTACTTTACTGTTACCTTTAAATTTGATTATTTGCAGATGAATTTTGAACATTGAATAATTGGATTAGTTAAGAGATAACTTGTGATTGACCTTCTCTTATCTATTTCAAAGATTGTCTTTTTGGATTATATAATTTAAAATACAATTTTGTATTTGGATTAATTTTGTTGCACCTATGCACCTCCATACTTTCTTCCTTCATCTACATATTTTAAAAAATAGTCTTTCTGGATTGTATAATTTGGAATACAGATTTGTATTTCAGATTCTACAATCCAAAATATATTTTCTTTTTGTATTTCGAATTGAATAATTCATACTATAATTTTATCTTTTTGTATTATAGGTTGTATAATCCAGAATACAATTTTTGTATTCCAGATTTGCAATCCATAATATAAATTTTATATTCTGGATTGTATACTCCAAAGTACAATTTGATATATAATTTTTTTGTATTCTAGATTGCATATTTCAGAATATAACTTGTTTTGTATTTTAGATTATATAATTTATAATAAACAAATTATATTTCGTATTGTGCAATTTAAAAGTGTATATATTATTTTGGACTAAAAATTGTATTACAAATTATATATATATATATATTATTTTGGACTAAAAATTGTATTACAAATTATAAGGTGAGGGAGTGGAGAGTTTATTTAGTTTTTTTCATTAAAAGTATAATAATCATTGCGTTGAGTATTAATGAGGAAAATAATGTTGATGAAGTACATGTTTCACGGAGTGATCACAATGAAGGAATATGAGAAAACATTGTAACACTGCCAGAATAAAATAAAGTAATGTTTAATTATTTGTTGTTTTTATTTGAATTTGAACATTGATTGTACTCAATTTGAGCATTTAATGTTAAGCTTAATTAATTTTGTAAGTTCTAATCTTATGTTTGTGTTCTTTTTAGGTCATGGTTGATTCACAGAGGAAGAGTACGGTTGAGAGGTATTACTGCTAGTTGACTTGGTGGTTCCAAGGTCATAGTAGACATAGACCCTCAGACTGGTAGGGCTTCAGGCCCTAATCGTGCCAAATTTTCTAGCTATTTAGGTGTTTTAGCACGTACAAAGGTGTCTATTTTGCTTCCGACTTGGGATCATGTGACTGAAGCTGAGAAAAATATGATTTTGCAGGATCTTACTATAAGTCATTCATTTTAAGCTTATTGTGAGTCATTAATGATGATAATTATGTGTTATATGTTTAATGACTTGTTTATTTTATTTTACAGACAAACTTTGAGTTTGAAAGATTTCCATTAATTAGAAAGAAAATTATATCATCCATTGCTATTAAATGGAGAAATTTCAAGACAAACTTGACCAGTTGGTACATCTTTGGTCAACACAAGGGAAAGTCCCCTTGTGAGAAGTATTCCATTGATGAAGAGACTTGGACACAATTTGTCCAATCTAGAGAGGATCCCTCTTGGCAGGTTTGTTTTATCCATCATAATTTTATTAAATAATATAACTTGGCAACAAAGTATTTTATTTATTGTATGGGAGAAGAGGAAAAAAGGCCAAGACATTCAGCACAGGAATGTCACCCCCACCGGTTATCTCGGGGAGGGGGGTATGATTTATTAGAAAAGAACATAATGGAGGAGAAATTAAAAAGATTAAAAGAAACATCATCTTTAGATGATGTCATTTCTTCTTCATCCCCTCCTAGTTGACATGAGAAATGAAAGTTGGTTAGGACTAAACCTGGAGGGCAGATGACAACAACATAGGCACTTGAGATTGCCCAGTGCATTGTAAGTTAATAACAATTTACTCATCATATCTAATGTCTTATTATTATACAATGTTGACATATTGTATTATTTTTTACAGGATTCTCTAGTGGAGTAGAGCTCCCAGGACAATTTTGTCATTCATGGAAGACAAGATATATTGACTGCTGCTCTGGGCATTGAGGAACACCCATGTCGTGTATGGACTATTGGATATGGTGTGGGGGTGAGACAATATTTTGGTTCTGCTCCACGTTCTAGCTCATCTCAAAGTTCGAATATAATGGATCACATATCTCAACTTAAAGATGAATTGGCGTCTCAAATACAACAAAAAGTATGAGATTAGTTAAGAGATGAGTTGAGACATGAATTAAGAAGAGAATTTGAGGAGAAGTTGGAATCCATGGCATATCATAGCAGCACATTCCTCTACAAGAAGGTGTAGTATTACCTACACATGGGAGAGCTAACACAAAGGGGAGTTCTGCGGCTGAAGATGAGGAGGAAGACACCAACACTGGTACCTCATATCGGTGTAAATTATATATTGGAGATCCTCCTCGATTGGTGGCGATTGGGAGAGTGTTTTCCGGATCTTCGACGCTCCATACAGTTCCACTTGGAGATGATTTTTGTCGGGTAGTTGTCGAAGAAGTTAGACAGGCAGATGCTGAGGTGTCTGTGCCCACATCAAAGGTTAGACTTGTGGGAGAGGCACCTGGTACATTTATTGTGTAGCCTAGACATCTCCTACAGGCCATTTCTAAAAGGCCTCAGGTATTGTGATTTGTCTTAATCTTATTTAAATTCACACTTAATGTTATTTGAATTGATACATTTTGTTTATGTGTTACAGGACCGTAGGAGTAAAGAGAAATCACCAGCTGATGATTTAACTCCTAAGTCACCACCACTTGAGTCAGAAGTGAATCCACTTCAGAAGTTGACTCGTATCTACTACGAGTTATTTAATAATCTTGTTCAAATTTCTTGGGATGCATCCATCTTTGGGGTGAATGGTGTCCCATTGTATATATCTATGTAAGACATCTTGGAACTCATTTAGGGTACCCAGATGTTAAATATTAATATAATTCAGTTATGGATGATGTAAGTATACCTTTCTACATGTTATAAAATTCGACTTTTTTCATCAACTACTATTATTAATATTAATTTTAACAATGCAGGTACATAAATAATTTAGTTTATAGCACAGGGAATCATGATATTTATGGATTCCTTGAGCAATCCCATAAACTATGTTTTGAAATGGATCTTTGATGTCGGTGTCTGGTTTAAATCAACGTGGTGGTTGACTACATGACGTCGGTTGATTAACCAACGTGATGTTTGAAAACTTTCAATGTCGCTTTGGTCAACGTATATTTTGGGAGCCGACGTTAAAGGACTCCCAGAACCGACTTTGAAGACCATTTTTCTACAAGTGAATCTATGAATGTGGAGGAAAAAAATATATAGAAGTGCAGGAAGAATCATTCTTTTCTTGCATCATTATTGTACAAAATTTGAATCAATCACAAGCACAAACCTATTTAGTTTTTGTTAGCACCAAGTGTTGCTAGAGGATTTGATGAAATCAACAAGAGAATGAAATCAAAAGGATCAAGGGAATTACAAGAAGAATCATGAAGATTGATGAAGTCTTTGGTTCTAGACTTAGGTCTTTGTGTGTGTGTGTGAGTTTTGCTCTTGGTATAAAAATCATATGTTGCATGTTTCATAATTCAAAGTAAGCTCCAAAGTTAATCTTGGTTAATCAAGTTAATCAAAGTTTCCGAATTAAGATGGTTTAGAAAGAAAATCAATAAACTGGTTTTATTCTGAACCTGATAAAGTTTGTCTCAAAAAAACATTCAATTGATTGAACAGTTATTACAATCGATTGAAGTTTTAACAGGTTTAAAATAGTTTTCCTATATAAATGAGAGGCACATGATTTTCATGTAACGAATTCATTCTGTGCAAACATTAGTGAAACTTTCAAAGAGAGAAAATGCGCAAAACACCTTGAGAGCTTTTGATAATCAATTTTCATCAAGAACACTATTCTTGGAGCAGTGCTTTGGATGTGAATATGTGGAACTGTGATCTTTATCTAGAGCTAAGTGTTTCTACTCTGTTCTTAATACCATTGTAATCCGTTTGAGTAGAATCACTGTTGAAATTGTTCTATTCTTCATATTTCTTGTATTGTGAGTTTGGTGTTACATATTACAAAGGGAGTGTAATTGTAACAGACTCAGTGTAGTAGGTTCTGTATTGGTTGAACAACTGTTGTAGGGTGCAATAGGTTGTTTGTTGTTGGGAGCAGTGGTTGCTTGCGGTTGCAAGTATTGTATTGTGTAAAACTGATATGTTGTGATCTTTTTAGTGGAAATCTTTGTTGGTTGGCAAAGGACTGGACGTAGCCCTTGAGGAAGGGTGAACCAGGATAAAATCTTGTGTTCTTGATCTTTCTTTCTCTCCTCTTGAACACTTCTTGTTTCTGTTCTTGGTTGCACAATTAATTGTTCTTTGCGTGTAATTGATTGTTCATTGTACTGGTGACATTTAGTGTTCTCTGAAATTGTTTGCTTATCTGTATAATTAACAGAACCTGTTCTAGATCTTGAGTGAATATTCTTCAGAACTAGTAATCACTGTTCAATTGGTTAAAATTTCTTGAAACAAGTTTTTCTTGAAACAATTATTGATTATTGTTCTGTAGATTAATTGAACAGTATTAAGGTACTATTGATCTGAGTTTACTTTGAATACTGTTTACCTTATTGTTTCTGGACTGTTATGAAAACAGTTCAATGCAATAAATTGCTTCTACTTCTGTTTCTGGTTTACTTACCTATATCTGTTAATTATTGGTACTATTTGTTTCCAGTAAACTAATTGATAGTGTTTCCAATCTTGTCAAATACTTTAATTGATTGAATCTGTTCTAAAATTTACTGATCTTTTGTCGTGTACTTCTTGATATCACATTTCAACAAATTTTAATAAAGAACTTTCATCCTATCTTTAACTATTTTAATTGTTTACGAAAATTTTTCAAAGTTCAGTTCACCCCGCCTCTTGAACTCGGCTTAAACTCATTTTTACACTTTTTAAACTGTGAACCTGTTATTTAAGCTCTAATATTCAACACCTCATATCATAGTCATTTGATTTCTTCTGTTGTTTTATATTTAGAAGCAGTACTGTTACTATTAGACATGGAATTATGAACATGTTTTTCCAAAAATAAATAGAAAAAAGTTAAATAAAATTTCTAAAAACTAAAATTAGTTATGCCTAATTAAAAGTAAAATTTTTAAAAGATATATAAAGAATTTGAAGATTGACTTTTATAAAAATGAATTTAACTTATGAAAAAACCTTATTTGTTCTTATTTAACTTATGAAAAATCATAAAAAGCTAATAGAAAATGTTCATGAGAAGAAGCATATACTAACTGAGTTGTTAAGCATATGCCTAGAACAAGAACATTAGTATACTGCTAGAATAGACCAAATGCATGAAATAGTTGTTGAGGTAATCATTGCTACCTAATCCGATTAAATAGATGCACTTGTTAAGATAATTTGCATCTGTCAGTCTCAATTGTTTTGAAATATGTTGTTTTGGAAATCTAACGGTGAAATCTTCTCCAATTGCTCTGAAACTTTTACTGACGTCTTATCACTTGCAATAATTCGTTTTGGATAGACAAATTTGAAATCGGAGCCTAGTTTGTTTCTAGAAAATTCATGAACAGTAGAAATTTTTCTAGTGATGAGATTCTTGAACCCTTGTTAAATTTTGATTTGTTGATATTTCGGGCCATTGTTGGTGACCATTCGAGGATCAGGTAGAGTTGTATTGATATGCTATTTGATTGGATTTTGTGAGACTTGTTGTACCTTTGTTTTGATATTATTGGAGTATTTACCGTCCAGTGGGTTTTTTGATCTCTACTGAGAGGTTTTTCCCACGTTACTTAATTATTGGTGTTTGTTTATTCTTCTGTTTTCGACTGCATATTGGTTTTATTAGATTGATTGATTGTGTTTATGATGTTTCCATATTGTTATGATAATAGTAAATCTTATTATTTCTGCTGCCTGACTCCATGATTGTTTGGTAATTTTGTACTTGCCCACTAAAACTGATACGACCACTCTACAGTTTAAATAAAGTGGAAAACTATGAACAATTATAGAAAATAACCACATGGTTTCCAAATTAATGAAGAAAAAGTTATGGGCCAAAAATGCCAAAATAAATGAATAAATAAGCATCAGTTGTTGTCTAGTTTGTTGTCTAATGCTAGTAGTTGCAAAAGCATAATTAACTGTCTCGACCTCTAGTTGTGGCAAAGGGAAAGCATTCAACAGTTACAAAAGTCTAAGTCTAAGTCTTGTATTGAATAAAAATAAAAAAGTTGAGTAATATATAAAAAAAAAATCATAAACCCATTGTTATAAGGTTTTGGATTGGAAGTGGTATTAATCTTTTATGTGATGAAAGCCGAATTTAGAAACGGTCCAAAATATAAAGGATATGTACCCCAAAAGAGAGATGTGTATAGCAAGGAGGAGTTAGTTATGAAAATATTCTGAACTTTAGATAAAGAAGGATTTTCTCTTAGAAGCTTATGTTTTGGGTGCCAAGTGTGGCCATTTTCATTTCCATTTTTTCCTTAATAGAGTATTTTACAACAGCCAATTCATTCTATCAATTGGTTGTGTCTGGTGGAGGTGGTAGAAGAGACCCATTGTCAAAGACTCCATCGATGAGTACTAAATGACAATGCACAAAGTCGAACTATTCCTATTAATTCAAGCTCCCTCCCTCTACAAACGAAAGTTTGTTTTCAACTATAGAATCGAAAACTTGAATAATTTTCAAGAGCATACTCTTATACCAATTGAAAATAATTTTGGTTGAGTTTAAGAGGGGAGGTGAATTAAGCTATATTGATTTTTTACAAAAATAAGTTTCTAAGAATGAATATCTTCAATTAAATCAATCTACTACATTATTCGTTGGCAAACAGTAAAAGAAAAATCAATCAATTATAATTCGCAAACAATTAGATAAATTTCTGTTTAGAAATTCTGACAAGAGTTCAATTGATTAAATTTGCACAACAATAAGTTTGAATTTTACAACAAGTTAAAATACCAAAAAATGATCAATTGAATCTAACAAACAAGCTCTATTGAAACTACATTACTCAAACACCAATAATACAATATTTTATCAGTTAAGCATTATAATATATTTGAAAATATGTTCAACATTTTATAAAAAAAAATACACAATACTCCAATTAATCTTAGTTCTTTAAATTGTCAATTTCATAGAAATACAGTCAATTAAATTTATGTTTCAGTTGAGTTAAATTTCGATCCTTATACAAATTATGCAAATTAAGCATAAACTTAAAAACAATGCAAGAATAGAGACAAAATACAATATTATACTGATTCACTCTTTTTCAATAGCTACATCCAGTTTTTCTTGCAAACTTGTAAAGAATTTCACGAAACAACAATGTACAATACACAATTGCACCAAGAAATAATCTTGCACCCCACAAGATGCAAAAACAACTTGTGCAACATCTTGCTATACCTCTACAATAAAAAAAAAAACTATTCAATTATAGATCAAGATTCAACACAATCAATAAAAATTGTAAAAATGCAACTCAAATTGTAACTAAAATAAGACAAAAGGGTTCAAAACGTTGAAAAAGACTCCTCTCACTTAGCAAATATATGTATCACACTACAATAAGATCACAAGTAAGAGAAATTGTGCCAAGAACCAACTTACTTAATTATTGATCAAAATCAAACTTTGTGAATGATGTAAACCACTGTATTCGAAAATCCGTGTTCTCTATAAAAAGAACACCACTATAAAAAACTACTCTCTCAAATAATCGTAATATCCTTCATATAACAATTATACCTTAGTGAAAATGCAACATCCCATATTTTTCATATAATAGAAACTTTATTGCATAGAGATTATATAATAAACCTAAATATAAATATCCATACATTCATCATATATTTTAAAATATACTTCTCCACATAAAATTTAATAAAAATATATTTATACAATCACAAAATAAAATAAAATAAAATAAAATAAAACTTCTCCATTAACTCGCTAGGAGTCACACTATCTACCAAATCCTCTGTTCATGTGTAATACACGATTATCGCAGATTAAAAAAAAATACCACACAAAAAGAAGGGTAAGCTAAAGAGTTTTAAGAAAATGTATTCTCATAAATTAAATTTCTATCTTAATCAAGCTATAACAAATCATGTTTTCATAATTCATCTCATACATCACATTATCATTATCACATCTTTACAATAACTTATATGATACATATACTGACTCACATACAAAGACAATGAACTCTCTACTTTCGGAAGACTCGTGCATTGAGTTATACTCAGAGGTGTGCACCTGTCATATATCATCCATCTATCCTATCAACTCATATTTCAACCTTGAGTATAGGGATACAGTCTACTCTATTATGATCAGTTCCTATTTTAAACCTCAGATACAATTCTCATATGTATAGGGTTAATCCATATGTCATATTCCGATTAGCTCATATTTCAAACCTCGGACATGGTTATATAGACTTCCTTTGACTCTCACCATTTGAAAATCTTCATCTATGTGAATCGAATTTACCACTAGAGTTAAGGTACCTCCTTAGATAGATCAAATCCCAAACAATACACATCCTAATAATCTCAACACATGTATCTCTTTTGTTGGAGATAATGTGTCTCGACCACTATTCCATGTCATTCACAAACATTGATACTATATCGTATCATACATAAACATTCATTCAATTTAATTCAAATTCATCAAATTCACACATAATAAAAAAATAATTATAATATATGTTAAAAACATTTAAACTAGTTTTCCTTACCAATTCATACTTAATAAAACAAGTAATTACAATACATGTTAAAAATATTCGAACTAGCTTCCCTTACCCAATATCATTATATTAGACAAATTTCTATTTCAAACTAACAAAACAAACATTCAATTAGTTTCCCTTACCCGAATTCACAAAACAAATAAATACAATATCTACTAAAAGCATTCAAACTAGATTTCCTTACCTAATATCATCATTTTAGATAAATTTCTATTTCAAACTAACATAAAAAAACATACAATTAGCTTCCCTTACTCGAATTCACAAAACAAATAAATATAATATCTACTAAAAACATTCATACTGACTTCTCTTACCTATAAAGAGTAGAGATACTGGAGTTCCAAAAACCTAAAATCATTAGTAACCTAACTCTATTCAAGAATCTGATTGGACATTCTTACTCTACTCAACGCTAGATCTAACCTTTGATCTTCAGTTTGTTAAGGAGGAAAGACAAAATTTTAGGAAAAAGACAAAGAAAATTGCAAAGAGAATGAGAAGAACAACTTTTTAAAGAGAATTAGTAGTTTTTATAAAAATAAAATAAAATATCTTCCTAAAGAGAGAGTTAGTGGTTATTATAAAAATAAAACTAAATAATTAATTTTCTTACTTTTAAATTTTTTTCTTAAAAATTATATTTAGGTGTTATCTTATTTATTTCTAAAACTAAATTTTATGTTAATTTTTATCTTATCCTACCAACAAATGGTGCCATAAATCCTATTGCAGTGCCATAAACAAGTCATTGTCGTTTATATTTTATAATCAAAAGAAAATGTAAATAAAAAATAACGACAATGTAGTAGAATATAGTCAGAAGCAGAAGGCTTGAGGGTTTCACTATGAATGAGGTGGAAGAAAAACCTTAGAATTGAAGTGAAAGATGACTCAAGGGTGAGAGCTTGAAAATGGTTGTTCCTATATTTAAATCCTAACTGAACCAACTCACCTGGCCACTACATACACACACCTCAGCCTACATTTAAAGCCTACTCTTGACTCAGTTTTTCTTTGCTCACTGTTAGCATAGCATAGACTGTCTAATGCAATAAACAACACTACTCTCAAGCTTTCATTCCTTTAAAATTACCTACTAGTCTTATTTATTACCTAATTAATTGTAAAATATTAAATTTTAATTTCAAAATTTATATTTGTATATAAAAGAAATATCAAACATTTTTGACAAAGATAAAGATACAGAAATCGTCTAATTGTACAAGTTTATCACATTATAATATAAGTAGATGATTTAGTATACATCAACACATTAGATATCCTAATGTATATAAATAGAATAAACTATCTACAGCAAACAAACTAACTAAATGATTTAGTATACAATGATGTAGGGCATGTAAATAAATTATACGATCTAGTATGGATAAATAGATTACACGATCTAGTATATAGAAATAAACTATATAGTCTAATTAATATACACAAATATATCAAATGATCTAGTATATACTTTTATAATTTAAAATTACAAAAAATAGAATACAAAAAATAAAAATAAAAAATCAATTAGAATTATGGAGCACGTGTACTCTTCTCTTGAATCATCATGTTATCAAGAGACAAATATGACTACTCAATCTCGTGAAAATAACAATCCAGTCCTAAAAAATATTTTAAGTATTTAATAAAAAAAACAACAATTAAATTTATTCAAATCAAATTAAAATTGAAAATTTATATTGAGTTTATCAAATAAAATATAAAATTTGAGTTTATAAATTTAGAACTTCGTTGAACTAGTAAACTATCTACTTTAGTTTGTTTATTTCCCACTTTCTGCAAAAATTCAACTGACAAAGAATGATCTTGGTTACCTTTTAAAGAATTATGTTGAAACAATATTCAAGAATGATCTTTGGAGAATGATTATTACCATATTTACTAACACAACCACATTATTTTATATTTGTATTAATTTTATTTTTAGCATTTATTTAAATAAAAATACTTGTATTAATTAGAGAATTGAGAAGTAATTAACACTCATAATAAAGTAATTAGGAAGTAATTTTTTAGTAATATAAATATTTATTGTGTTGTGAGGGTTGAGATTTGTTAGATATTGGAAATTTGAAGAGTTAAAGAAATGGATAAGCAAAGGGTTTTGTTTGGTGGTTGTTGGTTGTAGGGTGGCTATTTTTGTCTAGTGTTGATTTTTGCAGGTGAGTGAAGACAGAAGATTCAGGAGTATCTAGAGCACGACGAATGCTATTATGATACATAAAGACATAATTAAAGATGTAGCACAGTTAATAATTTTGATTTTATTTTACGAATTTGGTATCTGTAGGGTTTGATGGTTATTCGTGCTTTTATTAGCAAAATCATTTTGGAGATGGTCAATGATTTTCACTTTAGTTTAAGTGTTTCTGTTATTTTGTGTATAAGGGTTGAAGTACCTTTTAAGTGCTCCCATTAATATTATTTTTTACTGTTAAAAAAAAAAAAGGTAAGAAGTAACATGATTTAGTAAGATAGAGTTAAAGAAATGGATTTGTTTGTTGATAATGGGGAAATAAGAAGTAACATGATTTAGTAAGATAGAGAAAGATGTGTCATATTTGGTATGTCATCCCAACCTTAAGAAGTCTCTTGCGTGGAATTGCCATGGAATTTTGGGCGTGTCCTCCGAAGTTGTTTTGGAAGAAACTGTACACATAATTCACAACTATCTTATTGAATATGGAAGAGTTTGGGTGAGCCAGAATCTCTGCTTCTGCTAGCATATACACCACACCTTTCTCCAAAGCTTTGTCTATGAAGTCGTGTTCCTCTTGAACGAATGCCTTCAGATTTTGCACCAACTGTGACTCGAACTCTGCAGGATCTTCAAGCACGTCGTTGTAACCATGTCTCACAACACATCGAAACACTCTATACTCTCTTGGCTCCACTTGCCGAAACAAGAACCTCTCCTCGGGTGCAACACTACTCACAGGAATAGCCTTAATGGACACAAACACAAGAATTGAATGGATAGAGGGAATGCTAGCTATGAGGTGTGGGAATATGGGAGGAATGCCTTGCACCAGCTCAGAATACAGAAGTCCGATTCCTGGCACTCGCCTTACGTCTGGGTTGTTGGCCACTTCATTCAAATACTCACTCGATACCTTGTTTTTCACTTCAAACATGTATCTTTCTTTCTGCACATAATGCCATATTCCCATCACCATCGTCAAGAACATAGCTAAGACAATTGGAAGATACCCTCCTCCTGTGAATTTGGTTAGTTGAGATGAAAAATAAACCATCTCAATAAAACCGAATCCAAAGAAGAACAAAGCCACTAGCCAGAGACTCTTTTTCCATAAAACAAGCATTATGAGCGAAACCAGGGTTGTTGTGATCATCATATCACCAATGACTGCAATTCCTGTATACATCCATTCTCTTAACACAACATGCATACATTATAAAAAACCAAAATTACCGACGAGGCAAATCTATCAAAAAATATCTAACATAAATTAATTACGAATTTCTGAATCCGTCAATAATTACCGACACATTTTCGACAGATTTCTGAATTCATCCGTAATTATCGTCAATGATATTTTACTGACGAGTAAAGTTCCGTCAATAAAATCCTATCGATAATTTAATTTTTTTTAGTGATAAATAATAAATGATAATAATAATTACTTACCATATGCATTGCTAATCTTATCTGTGGTCTTGAAGGCGGCACACACCACAATACAGGCGATCATGAACATGTAGTTGATCTCAGGGATGTACACCTGACCCTGATGTTTGACCGAAGTGTGCACCACCCTAACTCTTGGGAAACAACCTAGACTTAGGGCCTGGTATATAATGGAGAATGCTCCTGAAATCATTGCTTGGCTAGCTATAATGGCAGCAGCAACAGCCACAACAAATGTTGGCCAATACAAGGGATCTGCATTGTTCATAGTAATTGTAATTTAGTAACTATATGTCATTAAAAGAATCATCACTGGCTCATTAAAATTAAATAATTTACATGGAATACTGTCATAGAAAGTATTAGCCACATTTTGAGGGAACTTGCGTAGATATGCTGCTTGCCCAATGTATGCAACCACTATTGATGGACATGTAACGCAACAAAAGCTAATCTGCAATGCAACA
>Ga0209489_101105_pt1 | contig 54863 bp, 35 predicted proteins | sample SiratrowhiteBW_FD_187527 | JGI IMG/M metagenome (GOLD analysis project Ga0209489, IMG submission 187527) | Root nodule microbial communities of legume samples collected from California, USA - Siratro white BW (SPAdes) (version 2) | ecosystem: Host-associated > Plants > Roots > Nodule | place... | reverse complement strand
TTCGGTTTGACCATCTGTTTGTGGGTGATGTGAAGTAGAAAAAAGCAATTTTGTTCCAAGTTTTCCCCACAAAACCTTCCAAAAATGGCTAAGAAATCTTGTATCCCGATCAGATACAATACTTCTTAGCATTCCATGTAGTCTCAAGTTTTAATTTATCAACCATCCTAAGACTACAACAATTACAACACGACCAGTTGTGAATGATGAGAGAACATACATTTTCAAAAATTTTGCATCATGTGTGGAAGATGTTCTCTCGTTGTGACTCAGGTTGTGGGCTAGGTTGGCTGTGGAGGGAGAGTCTAACCATCAATAACTCTCCCTATGAGCAAAAACATCCTCTCCTTTATCATTGTCGGACTCCTCACCAGTGCTCTCCATATTTTTCTCTTCCTCACTGCTATATAGGTCTTGGCCTCTCAACAGGATAGTTCTCATAAATGGACACTGAGATTTTATGTGACCCCGACCCAAGCACTTGAAACATTTGATGTCACTAGTTCGGCTAGAGCATGTAGGTTCTTCTCTTCTCTTACTACTTTCTTGAACTATGGCTTTGGTGGGATTCTCTCTTGGTTTTTCTTTTAGAGATTTTTCCTCCCTCTTATAATCGGTCTTGGAATAGGAGTTAGAGTAGGAACTTCGACTTGTGCCTTTCCTCAAAACTTGTTGTTCAACCTTTATACAAATTTGCACTAAGTCATGGAAATCCCTATAAGGGAGAAGTTCTACTTTATCTCTTATTTCTAGACTCAATCCACTTAAGAATTTAGCCACAGTTACACTTTCATCTTCTCTAATTCCCGCCCTTATCATACACAACTCCATTTTTTGTCTATACTCTTCAATACTCATATTTTTCTGATTAAGCCTATGAAGTTTGTCCATGAGTTCTCTATGATAGTACGAAGGGATATGTCTTCTTCTATGGGCACTCTTAAGATCATTCTAATAAACTATGGATAGCTCATGATGAAGAATCATATCCTTTACTAAGGCGGTCCATCAATGTAAGGCATGTCCTTGGAAACTAAGGGTAGCTAGAGGAACTTTTCTTTCTTCACTCACATTATAACATTCAAAGAATTGTTCCACTTTCATCTCCCAATCTAGAAATGTATCTATGTCATTATTACCATGAAAATGAGGAAGATCTACCCTAACTTCTTTAGGTTTTCTTTCTTTCTTGTGGTGGTGATAAGGGTCAGGCTGATAGTGTTCGGCTGCTCTCCTACTATCCCTCTCTAGTTTTTCATCTTCACTATTAGAATAACTTTTCTTTTATGAACTAGTTTTTGATTTATACTTATGATCCTTCTTCTTTAAGACCTTTATTTCCTCCGCCATAATGGCAAACTGTACATCAGTGTTTATTATCAAAATCCGAAGTTCTTCCAAAATTTTTCTCAAATCTGATGCATTGTCATAAGACTCATTGCCACTATGGTGATGGGAATGTCGAGACATCTTAAATTTTGTGAAGAAGTGCTCACAAAGTAAGACAAACTAGTCTAGCACACTAGGGGGTCTCCTAGGAAAGTGAGGTGTGTCACTAGGACAACTTAAGTACCAAGACTTTCCTTGCCAGAGCCTAACCCAATGTACCTTTCCAGTCGTTCTTACAATGAGTCAACTAAGTCACAAACGAAGGCGACTCAATGAAAATAAAACTAGTTGGATTGATCAAATGAAATAAATAAAATGAAAGTACGAAAATTTAAACAAAAGTTTTGGAAATGTAAATCTAGACGAATCCTAAACCAAGGACCTTAGACACACTTCACCATCTACACGTTGAACTATTCCATTAATGATAATGAGTTTTGCAATTACAACTCAAATAAAATACAATGAAAATTTGCTAAGATTTACAATTCCTAAACTATGCACTCAATGTATTTGTGACTTTGCCTAACTAGTGTACCACTCCTTTTTGGTGTATTTTGCTCAATGAAACTTTTCAGCAACATGACTGAATCTCCCATTGTGATTCATCCTCCAATATTGCTTGGAAATTCAGCCTTTGGTGTGTTGGTTCCAACTCAACTCAAGTGCTTCATCAAGGTACTAGTTCACCACGAGGTCAAAAATATAAAGCAATAAAGGTTAATTTCAATAGCACAACTCAAGAGAATTTTTAATGACAAACTCAAAGGAATGTAATTAGAGGTGACAAACAAGAAAATTAAGGCTTAAAAAACGGAAGTGCATAACTTAAAAGATGATCCACGAATGGCAGTAGCAGGTGTGGGATTTATGATATTCCCTATAGTTCTCCTTTTCTCATCAAATTTTTACCACAAATTTACAACACCAAATTGCAGATTAAACAGAGCACTGTATCGTTCTAGGTAAATCCAAACTAGAGAGCGTTTCTAGGTCCAGTGCAATAGTTCTTATCTCATGCGTTAGGTTTCTGGCAGCGCCAATTCAAAAATTTATTGCGTCCAAACCACAGCAAATTAAATCACCAAATTTTAACCTCACACTCGTAACATTTTAAACTATGTTCATGCTAAATTTGAGGTCCAAACAGTCACGGAATTGTTCCCAGTAAATCAAACACAGAGGCATTTTTTTTTTACGCTATCATCAATCTTTGACCAGCAATGAGCATTCGGCTTTTACAAATTGAATTAGAATGTACCTTTTTCACAGTATCTTTACAACATATCAAGGTAGCCTCATACAAACTTTCATGCACAAATACGCAGTATTCCGTTCCAAGTAAATTTCCCAAGTTTTAGTAACCTTCATCAAACAACAACAATTCTGGAAAATGAAACCTTAGAATCCAAAGGATTGAGAACAAACCTCAAGACATGTGGAATTAGAATAGACTCTAAGAAACTCACTAATGATCTAACAATGAATTAAAGAACTCAAGAATGAAAAGAAAAATGCAAGCAAAGCACAACACCTTTCAACAACATTTCTTTCATACACATTTCAACAGACACTTAGTCTACAAGTTTCAACCTAAGGATTTTATAACATATTTGATGTACACATGACTTTGGCATATACTTTGGATCATAAAAGTGAAAGCTAATACTCAAAACAACACTGTTGACCGATTAAAATCAAAGCGAACTCAAACAAAATAAAGGACAGCTTGCGACACACACAAGAACACTTAAAACCATGCGTTTTTGGACAGCTCAAGGAGATTGATGTATTTTAAACATTTAAATTCAACTAGACTACTTTCAATCGGTGAAAAACTTTCAAGACATGTGAAAATTGATGGAAACAACACAATCAAGAACTAATCTCTTGAAGAACCTATGCTTTTGATACCGAATGATGGAGGTGCTCCTAGGTACTCATGGATTCTTGCTCACCCTACACATTATGGGGTAGTGGAAGAAGTCCTTTGCACCGATCAAAACAAGCATGGAGCTCCTCAAGATAGGCGGAAGCAATGGAGAAAGGAAGAATCACCGTGAAGAGATGAAACAGATGGAGGAAGCTACAGTGGTGGGAGGTGAACTAGGTGATGCAAGCCTTGAAGGAGGTTAGGCCAACCTTCAAAAGATAGTCTCTAGCTTCTTGAGAAGAAACTCAATAGGAAACTTGATCAATGTGTATAAATTTCAACAACATTTCATTTTGGAAAGTTCAGCTTACAAGAGAGGTCTCTACACCTCTTATTTATAGAAGAAAGGATGAGCTACTTAGCTTACCATGCAAGCTATCTAGGAAGCATATGGGAGAAGCTAGGTCTAGAAACCCTAGCTTGCACCACACGCTAGGGTTGGGGTTTACCTAGTGTGTGAAGCATGCCACCTAAGCCCTAGGTCAAACGTCTCCCACCAATGAGAAGGCGACACATGTCTTACTCTAATAGACGCTACTAAATCTAAACCTAGGTGCTTTTTACAAACCCTAAGGCACCTAGGGTTTTATTTATGAAAAGAAATTTGATGATGCTCGGGAACAGGAACTTTGTTCTGCTTGTTAAAAGGCACACTCGGACTTGGTAAGAGGCACTCGATTCTACTCGCTAAAAGGCAATTTTGAAAGGCACCCGGCTTTGTTAAATGGCACTTAGTTCTATTTGCTAAAAGGGACACTCGAGCTTGGTAAGACCCACTTGGTTCTGTTTAGTAAAAGGCATTCTCGGGCTAGGTAAGAGGGCACTTGGTTAAAGACACTCGATTAAAGGGAGCTCAGCACTCAGTTAAAGGGCACTCGGTTAAAAGAGAGTAGGTTAAAGGACACTCTGTTAAAAGACACTCGATTAAAGGGAACTCAACACTCAGTTAAGGGGCACTCGATTAATGGGCACTTAACACTCGTTAAAGGGCACTTAAATGTAGTAGCAATAACCATTACGAAAGCACTGGTGGTGGCACTACTTGGCTCGACGAAGGTGTAGTTCTTCATGGCGGCACTAATGTAGTAAGGATAACCTTCTATGGTGGTAGTACAATTCTCTTGGGTAACGGTGTGGGTTCCTAGCGACATGGAGAACCTGTGTGTTGGTGGCACAAAGCCACTGCATAATCATACAGTAACACTTTCTTGTGAAAAAAATTTGCTCCAAACTAATAATTATTATATTTCCTTTAACACTTCCCTTGGTGAATTACAGTAAACCTAGATTTGACAACATCTAAAGGACACTCAAATGTAGCAACAATAACCACGACAAAAGTACCAACGGTAGCATTCCAAAGAAGGCTCTTGGGATGGAGAGCGTGAGGTGAAGGAATAGGGTAATCGCATGGCCTAGGAGATAAGTCACAGGAGAAAGACACAGTCTTTCACTCAATAGATCAATACTAAAGCTTGTTTTGGGATCACGTTCGAATTTGAATGTGATCCAATAACACGAGTCTAGACCAAACAACAAATACTTCTCTCTCTTGGTTTATTATTTCAATTGTTCATTGGAACAAAAAGTGCATCATATCGGAATGTTTACAGTATTATTCTTGATATGGTTTATGGAAGCAATAGTTACAAGAAACTAACCATTGGTGATGATAATATTGGGATTGAAAATAAAAGCTATAGAATTTAACAACACAATGTAAAAACAATTGAAAGTTCAAAATAATTCAAACATTATACTTGCATACGATTTTGAAATTGGATTGTGCTTTCTTTCTCTTCTTCTTTTCTTTTGGATCCTACGTGGGAGAATTTGCCTAGATTGATCGTTAATGTTCAGTGTGTGCTCCAACAAGTGTAATCGTAGTTGTCAAAAAATAAACCAATTCACCCTTTTTACAGAGCAGCTTTGACCCTTATGTTTCTCCAATACTATCAATTCACTTTATTACAGAAACTGAAGAATGAATTCTCTTAATTCCCTCTTATTTCCATTACTGAACGTGCCATTCAAACTCAATTCTATAATGAATTTTCTTAAATTTTAATTAAAAGGAAAAATAGAATGGTGCAATTCAAATCTAATTCTGTAATTAATTTTCTTTAATTTTAATTAAAAAGAAAAACGAATAGTGCAATTACGAATGTGAATGAGCATTGAGAGAGGGGTAGGAAGTGATGAGAAGAGGGGGTGTAATAAGGAAACATGGCCTAGGTAAGAGAGGGGTGCATGAAGGAGAGAGAGGTGACGTAATGAGTAGATGTCATTTTTATTTGAAACCTTGATAGGTTGGGCTTTAATAAAAACATCAATTTTTTATGCCTGTTTTATTTTTATATTTTTTTTTGCGGTTTTTTCTTTTATATATTTAAATAAAATGACTAAACTTTTCTTTTCTTTTCTTTTCTTTTTCTATTATTTATTAAAACTTTGTTTTCTTTTATTCATAAGAATGAAACGAGACAAAAAAATTTCTTAATTTAAACGAAAATGATAAAGCAAATGAATATATTTTTTGATTTTTTCTAAAATGATAAAAACCTAAACCATATTTTTTGTATGTTTTATTTTAAAATAAAATAAAAATATTATATTTTTTTAAAACAATAAAATTAAATGTCTGATCCGATCATTTCTCTGATGATCACAATGCCGATGAAATTTGAGGATACGCTACCTAAAATATGTTCATAGAAAGAAGATTGTAGTGTGTCTATAAACATAGACACCATCTCTTTATCATGCAATGGCGACTCTACATGTGTGGCTAATTCCTTCCACCTCTGAGTGTATTCTTTAAAAGTTTTAGCATACTTCTTTGACATATTCTGAAGTTGTAATCTATTAGGAGCTATGTCAATATTATATATATTGTTTCAGGAAGGAGTCAACTAAATCTTTCCATGACCAGATTCAGGCTGGCTCCAAATACACATACCAGTTTAAAGTCATCCCTCCTAAGCTATCTTATAAGTGTACTAATAATTTCTTATTGTTTGCATGTGTTGCCATCCTTCTGCAATACATTGTCAGATGGTTCTTGGGACAAGAGACGACTTTGTACTTCTCAAATTTAGGCACTTTGAATTTGGAGAGAATTATAGCGTCTGGTACTAGACATAATCCTACATCATCCCCAAATTCATAGCTACATCTTCCCTCGATAGCTCTAAGTCTTTCCTCCAGAAATTCAAGCTTACTTTTCCCCTTTTCCACATCATGAGATGTCCCTTGGATTATAACCTGTGTCGCGGGCCCTTCGTGTCCCTTCATCCATTACCCGCGGTTGAACGATAGTGTGAGTCCCTGTAAAAGCAGACGTTCTAATAGTATTTGTGCCTATTGGGCAAGTATTCAATGTATTGGAATTGGCCCTTGCTAGCCCAAATGCATGCTTGAAGGGTTAACAAGGGCAACTGGTCTCACCTGCTCTTGTTCGGGACATTCCTCGTATGGGAGGCAGACCGTACAGGAGAAATTCAGTGTGAATTTTTCTATTCCCTTGAGCAGCATTGTTTTGAATCGAAATTAGCAGCATTGTTTTGAATCGAAATTATTCCAAGCTGCAATACCAAACTATTGGAGGAAGTCGCCTCCTCACTTCTGACTGAGTGTTTTCACTAGTGCTCTTTAAGACTGTCAGAGTCTCAAGAATTTGGCCCATTTGATCTTTAAGCTGATTAATATTGGCTCTCATTACTTCTTGTGCTTAACTCCAATCTTCCATGCTTTTTCCATTTGAGCTGATCCTATACGGGTGTTGTGAAAATTTTTTCGTTATTGCTTTTCGATTTTTATTAATTTATTTAAAAGAATTAGACGAGAACAAGATGTGAAATGCAAATTAAATTAGAAATTATAGATTTGTGTGCATATTGAATATGATATCAATGGCGATTGACAAGGGTCTATATTAGCAAAGCAATCTGAGTCATATCTCAGAACAAAATATATTTTTTTCTTATCGAATTTTTTTTTTAAGACTCTAAAATAATTTCCTTCTCAATTTAGCCCCCATATTAATTTCCACTTTTAGGAACACATAACTCTGTAATTTCTAACTTAAAACAAAATAGAGAGTGAATGCATGCAAAACTAACTAATGTGACAACTTATGGAATCAAAAATTATATACATGCTACCATGAATGTATGAAGATAAAATGTGAATGCATGTTTATATGTACAAATGCCTAATAACACAATATGTAACTGACAATACTAAAACGTCATGCATGCTTGTACCTAAGAGGTACTTATTCGTGATATGTGCATTCAAATGTGATACACTTATTAGTATATACAAACAAGTGATGAGGGGAAGACTCCTTTTGTGCCTTAAATAAGGTTTAGTGTAGCGATGCTTAAGGGTCTATGGTAGTAAATACACACTCACATAGGATAGCTCTTAATACCTATAGGTTCAAGGTCAATAGAGCTATAGCTGACTCCACTATATTACCCATAGCAGTTGGTAAACAACTTTTATGGATACACAAATGAAGAGAACAAACTCTAGCTAAGGTTCTCACAAAAACTGAGAAAGGAAGTACATCCCATCAGTATTGCTACACAACCCTTTCTATTTCGAAGCTTACTTAAACCCGGGTATAGGGCCCCAGTCATGATATGCAAAAGTGTGTGTGACGGGAGAAAATGCATACCCAAGGCCCACCTGCAAAACGTCCAGAAAATCCCAGGTAGATATATAACACGTCGTCTACCTTAAGCTTCAATATTCCAGCAACAAGAAAATAAAAATCATATATACTAAACAAGAAATAGAAAGAAAAACATTCAGAAAACCACACTCATTTTTACTTAATTAAATTAGCCTAACTCTTAAAAGTGTCTTTAGTGGGTCGCGATCTATCGTAATCGGGATCACGACGGGGACGATGATCCAAAAGAGAAAATAAATTATTGAAAATAAAAGAAGGAGAAGGAGTCGCCACCATAATTTCTTATGGAAGCCCATGAAAAAACCGAGAAAGGAAATGGTCTGCGAAATCAGATTTAGGGTCCGGAAGTCGACTAAGTGTGGGAAAGGTATTAACACCCCCACAACATCCGTCCTAAGGCAGTACCTTTAATCAAATGAGTAAAATGAGTGTGGTTTTGAAAATATTTATTTTACCCAAAAGAAAAACAAAAATGCAAATAAAAACAAAGAAAAATATTTTGTTTTTGGGGCCTGACAAGGATTGACCTTGCTCCTATCTATTTTCATGCACGATGAAAAATCAAGGTTAACGTAGTTCTAGTTTGAAAATTATTTGTTTAGGTGTTTAATGGTTTTTTTAATTTTTGAAATTTATATTTTTAATTTTTAGAAATTTTATATTTTTTAATTTTTAGAAATTTTATATTTTTTAATTTTTTGAAAACTTGATGTTAAAAAGTTGGTATTTGAAAATTGGATATCTTGGAGATTTATGATTCGTTAGTGGAAGTACAAGAAGGTACAAACGACCATGCTCAATACTTTTACGAATTAAAGGTATTTCGTGTATAAAATTTTTAAGTTACCTTGGAGCAAGTAGAAGATTGTAAGAATATTTGAATTCAATATTATAAATTGTGGTCAATGTAACTGATGGGACGAACTCTAATAAAAGAAGAGTCAATGTGGTGGTTGTTACTCTTAAAAGGCTAATAGAGTTAGCAAAAATTTTATTTTTATAATATAAATTCCTTCTCCTCTCCCTTTAAAATATATAAAATAAATATACAGTTTAAAAAATCGTGTAGTACCAATTTTTATCTATATGTGTACACGAACTTTTTTTACCATCAAGAGAAGAGAAAAGGAATCGAGGAAGAGAGGGGAAAAGGAAAATCAGAAGACCAAAAAGAATCATCAAGTCATTATGAAACATGAATCCTAATATGTTTTCTTATCTGTTTGTGTGAGAATCATAAATTCTAAAATCTCATAAAATTTTCATGAATGAAAAAGAAATTACATTTAATTTCACCAATTATTATTTATATCTATAGAAGTTTAATATATTTTGTCTTTCGTTATGGAGTTGTGTTTTTGGATGTTATAATCTTGTCATAACTCATAAAGTACTTTCAATTAAAATCCCGTGAAATTTTGATAAATGAAAAAAAAAATACATTTTATTTCACAAATTATTATTTATATCAGCAGGAGTTTAATAAATTGTCTTTCTTTATAAAGGTACGTTTTTGGATGTTATGATCTTATCGTAACTCATAAAGTACCTTCAATTTCTTCCTATACCGCCATTATTTGACTAGTAACAAATGGCATGCACTTCATTTTAATCCTTTCTGAGTGTTTTATGTATGAGTTCAAGATCTACGACCACTTAAATGTGATTTAATCTATCAAGCATTACCATTTTTATAGACAAATTTAGAATGTGCTATAAAGAGGCACAATTTCAAGAAAGGTTCTCTAATTTTTCAGGAGCTTGGCTTCCAATTTCGTAGCTCGTGACCTTGGCACCTTTTTTATAATGAATGGTGTCTGCACCACTCCTACTAAACTTTTGATGATGATAATTTTATGGATATGTGATGATACATATTTGGAGTACACATTTCGAATTTTATCATAGATTAAAAATAATTTTAATATACTTTATTTTCACTTTTTAAATTTTTTTATATATATTTGTTTAAATTTTTTATTTTTAGCTAATCTATCATTTGTTTATTTTTTTTGTCCTAACTTATTTTGTACATATTATTTTCGACTGATACTAACTTTTCATTTTCAAAAATTCTTTTTTTTACATACCTTTTTCTGATAAATTTCAAATTATTTCTTCCTCCTCTACTTCATTTGTGTAATATTAGTAAAATTTGTTAATGATAAAAAAAAATTGTAAGTTGTCTTAGTGGTTGAGACAGGAATGATGTAAAATTTTGTGTTCTTTCATAATTAGCTATAAAGTTTCATTAACATTGCTTTATGTGAAGATGCAGATGCATTATTAATTTGGCTGCGCCTAATGAAGCTTTCTTATGATTGATTGACTAGGAATCCCAGCTAAAAGTAAGACCTTTGGATTATGACATTTCCTCTCATTTTAGTTCAAAGTTCATATATGGATCCAATTAGCTGGCGGAATAATTCAATCACCAAACATAATGCATCAGAATCCCTTCCCTACGATTAAAAAAAAATTAAGGTTTTACATTAAGGATGAGTTTAAAATATTTCCAAAATTAAATTATTTTAATAACTAATTACATGGATAGTCAATTATAATCTGAATCAGTTTTATTGATGTAAATTTTCTCAAAAATGGTTTCAAAATAACTCATTTTGTTTCAAAATTAATATCCATAAAATCAACTACTTTCTTAAAGAAAACATCTCAGAATTTTAGTCCCTATCTCAGGCACACTTAAGAAGGTAAACGATTTTATATATCCCTGCTCAAATTTTGAATACCCATCGATCTTTTTATGTTCTCAATTTATATATAAATATTTTGTTGAGAAAAAAATTATATATAAAGAAGTGCTAATAATAAAAATTATGATGACTGGACCAACCTGCTCAACCTTTCTATGAATCAAGGGTTACTAATCATACAAAATCAGGTGTTGGGGCAATCATTGTTTGGAAGATAAATTATAAAGGGACACGTTTTAATATTTTTTAATTCATGACATCGCTGGCCACTTCGGCTGAAAGTTCAAGCAAATACGTTTTAGCAGAAATTAGTACTGAACGAATTTATTTACATAACTTTTAAAAGTTGAGAAAGGAAATCATAATAGTACATAGATTAAGGAATATAATTAAGTTTCCAGTACCTAAACTTATTATTAATTTATTGATGATTAGAAAAGAGGCTTGTATTCTCAAGTCTTTCAACCTATTCGGTGTTGGAGACATTCCTTGTAGGTATTCTTATAATGTATGATTTAATTAACATATCACCTGATTATCCAGAAACTGTTGGACAAAATTGTGGAAGCAGAATAAATTGATTAAAAGATGACATAAAATTAATTTTATAAAATTTGGTGTACATAATTAGCACGAATACGATGCCTACTAAACAATTATATCTAATAAAATTTCCCATTAAGAGGTTATTGTATTATCTGTGTTTAGAAAACATGGAAATTATAGACATTAAGGATAAATAACTCAAAATTTTACTCAACTCATTTAATCGTAGAGTTTATTATAATTATTTTTTTTAAGAGACAAAGAAACATGATTATCTTGTAAGAGTTTCATTCCAATACTAAAAGGGTAAAGCAAAAAATGGATGCATAGATTATTTATATTAATGTCTATGTTTAAAAATGAACATAAAATAAAAAGAAAGAGACGAAAAGGCATTGACAGATATTCGCATTGGTCACCTCTAAAAGAGAGGAGTGCATTATTAATGTACAAGACCTTATGATAAACATAAAACTTTTAATAGAAAAAAAGAAATAAAATGGTATTATTTATAATTTATTATTTCATATATATTTTTTTAATTTTTTTAACTTATCTATCGGCTGATTTTAATTTATAGAAAAACTTGCTTTTTTTTTTTTACTTTTTCTTCTAAAGGTCTTTGTAGAGAAATTTATCTCATTATCTACAAATTTCAATATTTTCTTTTTATTTGATGAATAATTATTTAGTATAAAAAGAAATTCTTTTATTTAATAAAATAAAAAATGTGTAAAACAGAAAATAGTTTTTATCTAAAAATTATATGTGAAAATATGTTTTTAATTATTTATCTTGAAATGTTAATACTTCAATGATTTGTTAATTATACCATCCAATACTGAAATATTCAGAGTTGAAATTATCTGCTCGTGAGAATCATTGGTAACACTACCTGCCAATCTGAACAACTTGGATTGAGATGAAAAACTAATTTCGTTATAAGAGACTAAATTATCAATACCTAGTAATGACTCTTCTCTAGATATTAACTCAGGCTTAAAAGTCTAGAAATATATCTTTATCTTTCAGGAAATAATCACTCAATCTCTTTTATTTACTCATTAAACACTTCTAAAAAAATTATCTACCTCTTATTAACTTGAATGTTAGATAATCTTTTGCAAGTGGACCTCCACTCGGTGTTTTATTAATAAGTTTGGCAACCATCTTTTGCAAGATTCAACTCGACCAAAGCTTGGCTAAGGTCTCTCTAAAACCACCTTGGACGGTTCTCACTTAGTTCTAGTAAGAAAATTGTGGGGCCTAGGTAAAAATTTTCCCAAACCAACTCTTATGGCACTCATCAGAAGGCACACTCTAGGACCAACATCATCATATCGTGAGATGGACCCATCTTTCCATTATGCCATAAAAGCCCATATGGAGTATATTTTCTAGAAGAATAAAGCAAAATCCAAAATAACATTAATGGCATGCAAAGCAAGTTCGACAAGGACCTATAACTTCCACATAATCAACAACATAATGAGTTACAAGCTCTACAAGAGCAACTTTCCATAATACACCAAGATAGGACCACATATCAATCCTAGCATAATCTACAAGTCAAACTCGGCATATAGAGCAGGTCATTGTGTCTTGTCTCGTTATCCTCAATAAACCTACTAAGGATACAGATCGACTGATAGATCGTACTTGACCACAAAGTATATATGTGGACTCACACAAACAATGGATTAAGACTAGAAGTTAGTCTTTAGTTGTTGGTAAAACTATTAGCTTAGTACAACCAGTAGGTCGAGTCTAAGGGTTTGCGACACATAAGGAATCACAAGTATATGAACAACAATTCATTGAAAGTTGTGCCGCCTCCCTATTTGAATATAGAGATACAAGCTAATCTGATTAGTTTTCACCCCTTCATGCTCAAAGTCATGAAGGTTTAACTTCCTAACAAATGGAAGTGTCTATTTTGTTGAAAAGTAAAACGACTACTCAAACCTAGAGGCACATGTTAAGACTTATCTCATCAAGGCCAACCTTTTTTTCTAAAGATTTGGGAGTACATTGTCGATTGTTCCCTATTATTGTCAAGAGACTAACCTTGGAATGATATTACTCTCTTCCTTGCAATTTCACTTGACTCATTAAAAAATTTTGTGCGAGGTTCTTAACTCAATTTGCAGATTTCAAATCGATGGTCACAACTTCAACCTCACTCCAACACATAACTCAAGGAGATGTTGAGTCGTTATGACAATATATCACTCAGTTCACCAAAACATCCATTAATATTCCTAATTTGCATCCAATGATAGGCATGCACATTCTTTTAGTGGGACTTCGTCTAGAGGTTTCCCTGGACTCTTTGTATGTGATCCACCCACCAATATGGATGCACTCGATACCTATGTAACCAAATATTTTATAGTTGAAGAGAACTTAGATGCTAGAAAAAAGACGAAGTGTCTATCCACAACCACTTCCCCAATACACAAACTTTCAAGAAAAGGTGTGTCAGCAAATATGAAAATTACACTCCTCTTAATGCTAGTTGACATGTCATCATCTAAGAAGCATTTAATTTGGAATTAGTTCGACTACCTCAACCTACACCTTCACCTCCATTTGTCGATCTAGCCAAAAGATGTGGCTATCACTAAAATCAAGGGCACACCATGGAAGAATGATATAAAGTATGTGATCTAATTGAAGAGCTCATATGGTTCAGGCCTTGGAATGTTTTGTCTAGAATGGTCAAGCCGAGCGAGGCCAACTCTCAATCAACTCAGAGCCATTATTTCTACACTACACATGGCTACAAAGTTCCTTGTCAAGGATGGTACTATAATTGTGGTAAACCCTAAACCCAAGGTAGTTAGGGTGTCTTATGCACAAAGCTTAAAAGTAATCTCATATTTGGTCAAAGCTCCTTTCATCAATCGTATCACTCATAAGGACAAAGTATTAGAGTTTCCTGAAGAACAACACGACCCAACAATGTCATAATATCGAATAAGTACTTCCAAATTTTTTCCCTAAAAGATGAAGTGGATCTCGAACCTAAAGCCAAGTTCAAAGAAAACTGACCTACCTTTGACGAGCCCGTGATAAAGGTACAACTTGGCTCTAAGCCCACTCAATTCACAAGGGTGTGCAAAATAGTCAGTTGATCATTGATAAATGAAGTAGAACGAGTTCTTGTTTGTAATGTCAACCTCTTCACATGGAGACCAGATGACATGCTTGGTATTGATCCAGACTTTAGGTGCCACAAGCTCGTAATTCTTCCTCAAGCAAAACCAATGTTAAAATTTTTCCTTTACAAGATCTTATTAGTTGTAGTTAGACATGTGTTTATAAGAGTGTTTCTTGTACTTGTTGCATCCATGGATATGGAGTTGGAGCAGCTCAACGTGAAAGTTGTCTTCCTCCATGGAAACATTTTGATGTTTAAACTTGAAGGTTTTGAAGAACCAATGAAGGAGAATTCGATCTTGGAACGAGGGAGGTTATTCTATAATTTAAAGCAATTTCTCATGGTTACAACATAAATCCTTATGATGTTTGTGTGTATTACAAGAACGTAGAGGAAAACTCACATGCTTATCTTCTAATGTATATATACTATATGCTTGTAACACCTATGCATAAGGTGCACATTCCTAAGTAAAAGTCAATTTTAATTAGTGAACTTGAGATGAAGGGCTTATGAATTATTAGTAAAATTCTAGGCCTGGAGATCGGGCAGGGTTGTGCTCAGAAGAAACTCGTTATGGTCAACAAGAGTACATTTAAAAGGTCTTGGACTATTTTGGTATAACTGGTTTCAAATTAATTGGTACTCCTTAGACATCGTCTATTCCTCTATTTGTAACTAATACTACTCTTTTATAAAATTCAAGAATGATTACATGTCTCGTGCTCCTTATATGTTAATGTAATTGAGAGTCTAATATATATGATAGTGTGCACTAAACCAAACATTAGCAAATAGTCAATCTCATGAGTAGGTGTATGATTAGTTCTGGAAAGGAAAATTAGTGAATCATATCATCAGGTACCTTATAAGAGTAAAGTAAGTCTAATGTGCCTAATTTACAAGGGTGCGTAGTTTGTTTTTCTGCTAGATATACAAAATTGAATTATGTAGATGATCTACTGCAAGATAATTTGTAACTGGGTTTCATAATTGGGAGCTTGTTGATTAGTTGGAAAACAATTTTACAATCAATACTAACATTGTGCACAAAACAGAATACATGGCTCTTGCACAAGTGTTAAAAGAATAATTTTGGTTGAAGGGTCTCATAACCAATATAAATTCTCGATTGAAGGGTCTCATAACCAATATAAATTCTCAAAAGAAAATGCTATTATATTTTGTGATAGCCTTAGTGCAATTTTCTTAATAGAAAATTGAATTTATCATGAACGAACTAAATATACTATCAAGTATCACTTTCTTCGTACAAGAACATGTGAAAATTTGATACAAAGACTTATTATTATTATACTTGAATTACCAATTCAAAGAAATGAATCCTATTTAACTTATCAATCAAAATTTTATTATGAAGTTTTTTCCGATTCCTATCTTCTTTCATATTTTCAATTATTTAATTTTTCAGTAAAATTTTATTAAAACAATTCATTCTCCCTCATACATTAAGTGTTCATTAAATGCTCACTAACATAATGCTTAGATTATTTTTTTCAACTAATTTTTAATGTATTTTCACTATGTTTATAAACAAGTTTTTTTAATAGGTTCTCTTTTAACTAACACTTTCACGCACTCATTAACGAAATCCATATATTTCATTGCCTTATTAAATCCAGTATTACATCTTCATGAACAAAATAATAGGCATAACTAAATATAATAGAGTTTGGAGATAATAACGGGGTGATTGTAGGTACTCGTCACCTTTCGTACAGCACAAAATTCCGTCTTGTACCCAACCTATATCTGTATGGTATTGTGAGATAGAAATCTACGATCTTCTAATACCCACCGGTATTTGTGGATCTCCACGGATTTCAATTTAAAATATAAATATATATATAGAAGGACTCAAAATTTATTACAAAATGTAGTTAATTTATACTTTTTATGTATTCTAAATTATTAACTTAGAGAAGATGAGTTAAAAGCACATATCCTAATAGAATTGTACTGTAAATTTAATAAATAAAAAATGCATAGATATTATTTTAGCATTTTAGTTTAAGTTAAAATACTTAATTTATTTTAGTGGGTAACAAATGAACTTTGAAGGTAATACGACAAGAATACCTAGAGATCCACCCATCACGAAACCAAGTTTAGTTTTATTCTTCCAATGATTTGATTATGGATTAAGGAACATCTCGCATAAAATTAGTATATAATTAACTTTAATATTAATAACACTTTCCCAATGAATGTAGTTGCGTACCATTTCATTATCATTGTTCATTGTCAACTGTTCTCAAACAGTGCAATGGAGTGCGGATCATGTTAGGAGCACTACCTTAATGATATTCAAATCATTAACAAATAATATATTGATTAAGGTCAATTGGCTTTTTGTTTTTATTTAATGCACCACCTAATCAAAACGGAACAATAACCTCCACTTCCAATGATATTTTGTTCTGATTTCAATTCAAGCAGCTATAAATTTATCTTCTAGGTTAATATCATCATCTAGTTTCCATAGAAGAAATTATTTAAATTAGGTCATTCCAACTTAAAAATTAATTAATTAATTAATTGATTGTTGTACTAATTAAAAATATTATTTAATGTAATTTAGATTTCATTTAAACTAATTTTTAAATTATTATTTAAAAATTAATATAAAAAATAGATAATTATCGAAAATAGAACTGATCTTTATTAAACAATATCATTAAATAAGATTAACTGTGGTTAAATTTACTTACAATTAAATCTATCAATTCTTTTAACTATAATTAAGTAACAAATGTTTAAAAAATTTGTTCTCAATTATAAATATTTATACCCTAAATCATTCATAGAAGAAAAGAAATGCCAAATTCATTAAAAGAATTTATTAATTAAATATAAGTAAATTATTATTATTTTTAAATAAAAAAATCGTTTAAAAGTGTATAATACTTATATGAGGAACTATGTCTTTTAATTAAGTGGTCTAAAGTTCAAATAATTATAGTGGCGATATTGTGAATATAGAATAAATCATTTAAAAAAAATTCATTTTTGGTGTTCTCAAAAATCTCCAATAGTGTTAGTCAAAATTTTTTAGAATTGATAATTTATACTAATATCACTACTACTGAAAAAAATATATACTTTTAATCATGGTTTTCAATATTCTAATGATTATTTTAAAATCGAATTTGATGGAGTCATTATTAAAAATAGAGTGTGTTTATGAGGGTTAAACTCATTGTTATATATATTACATATAATGATAGTTATATGTATAATTGTCATTCTACATATATATCTATGATAATGATTTTCGTTAACACCTGTCGTCATAAGTGGACATAAGATAACGGTTTTCGTCAACAACCGTCGTTGAAGGTATACATATGACAACAATGCTCATTAATAGTCATTGTTATATCTTATTTTATTTTATTTTATTTGTTATCCGATGTTTGTCTCAATTAAACAACCATGACATTTGTTGTGCAACCAGCCAAATCAACAATATCACATGAAAGCATAATCAATAATAGATAGCTCAACAAAATATTTATATATATATATATAATAAAATGAAGTATACCAAAAGTTAAAAATTAAAACTAAGAAATGATTCTACTTGGATTTTAAAGCATTGGTAGTGGTGGTAGTGGTGGCGGCAGGTGGTGATAATCACAATAGCTGTTAATTTTAAGGGTTGAGTTCAAGAGGGGGTGAATTAAACTAAAAACAACTTTCACAAATCTTTTAAATGAAAAGCTTATTAAATCTTTGAATTGCATAATCTATTTTACAATAGTCAATGCACCTAATGAAAAATACAGAAATTCCAAGAAACAACAAGATATAAGGAGAGAGAGATCAACAAATAAACTTTTATACTGATTCATTTTATAGCAAGAGCTACAACCAGTTGCTCAATGACATAAACCAAAGTCATCATAAAATCAAAGTTTTACAAACACACAACCTCAACAATGAAACCAAACTACACAACAGTCAAAATCTTGAACCCTATAAAAATTGATTCAATACCTGTAACACCTTGTTATAAGAAACCTAGAACCCTATCTAGATCCAATACAAACATTAAAAAATGAATTAGAAACATGGACATTATCACTTAGAACAGATTAAGCACAACAAAAAAGATAGACTAGGTGATAATCTATGTTTCTAGTCAAACCAAGATGATGATCACAAATTTGTTCAAAGAAAACTCCAAGAAAATAATTTAACTAAATTTAGACTCTCTAAGAAGGTAAATTGATTTCAAAAAGAATGATTTTGGCTTCATGTCATTTGGTTTCAAAATGAGAGAGCTATATAGAATTTTATTTAATAGTTTTAATAGATTAAAATACCTTTAATCGGTTAAAATAAAGCCCGAGTGATTCCATTCCTCAAATATATTGAAAAATTCTTTTAATAGCTTTTAGGTGTAAAAATCTTGGATCCTCTATGTATCAACTCACTATACCAACAATATACACAATATCTGACCTTGTACACGTGAGATACCATAGACTCCCATGATGGAGGATCATTCAGCCACCACAACTTTGGTCAAGTGAAAACCATATAGCCAACCACTCAACCTACAAGACCATGCATCATGCAAGGGAGGAAAAACACTTATAAGCACATGAGTTTACCTTGTTTTTGGTGATGTGGGACATAGAGAAGCTATTTGAACAACAATTGCTTGTATTCCATCCCTTGGGTAATTAGTCCCACATCCCCTAAATCATGGTCTGTAAAAGGGCTCCAACTCCTACAAATAGAGCCCCTTGCCTTTTGTGCAAATCACTTTGAAATTGAATTTGAATTGAATTGCTATTATGCATTTTTATTGTTCTCTTAAAGTCTCTAAAATGAAAGTATTCTCTCCTAAGGGATTTTCTTCAAGGAACCTTCCTTGAAAGATAAACCCTAGTTCCAAGTTTTCTTAAGAAACTTGGGAAAAGTTTATGTTTTATTCCAAGTCTTCCACTACTCCAAGGATGCTTCCATCAATTCAATTGCATTTACTTGATCTCCTCTCTCATTGGTGTTGTTACCAGATTACAATCTTTCATCTTGCTTTTCTTCAAAATGTCCATCACAGATGCTTCTTGTGACACAAATTCCAAAATCACCTTATCTAATCTCAAGACCAAGAAAATATTTCGTAAATCCTAAATTTTTCATTTCAAACTCCCTATTTATATATTGTCATTAAATATTCAACCATCTTCTCATTACTCTCCATGAAAATGAGATTGATCATTAACATAAAGAGCAACAGGAAGTAAATTATCTTATTCTTTATTTACGTACAATGCATGCTTATAAAAGTATTGTAATATTTTTTCTTTTTGAAGTAAGTATTAATTGGGGTGTTCCATGCTCGGGGTGCTTGCTTTAACCTGTAGAGTTCTTTCTTCAGCTTTAATACTTTGCTCCCCTTTCCAGATTTCATGTATCTAAGCAATTGATTTACATAGGCAAATTCTTCAAAGACTCCACTTAAAAATGTGGATTTCACATTCATTTGATAGATTGACCACTCAAGTTATGTAGTAAGAGACAAAAGAAGTTGAATTGTCTCCATTCTTGTAATCGAAGCAAAAACTTAGTCATAATCGATTCCCACCTCTTGTTTGTAACCTTTTATAGTTAAGCGTGCCTTGTACCTTTCAATTTCCCTAAGGCATTCATATTTTTCTTATATACCCATTTTACACCTAAGGGTTTATATCCTTTTGACAACTCTACCAAATCTTATGTTTCATTTCTTTTAATTTCTTTTATCTCTTCATCCATTGCAACTTTCCACTTTTTGTTTCTTATTGCATCCTCAAAGTCTACCAATTAGCAAATCAAATGCACTTCATGGGTTTGGCCTTATAGATCTTTTAGGCTCTGCATCTTAGGTTGACGTGACTCTTCTTCTTCTTCATCAACTTGAGATGTTATTGAAGTAATTATTGGTGCAAAACTCTATGACTTTTCCTTGTTTTACCTCTATTTAGTTCTTCTAGTGCCATGTGTTTTCTTCATTAACTTATACGTCTTGACTCACATTCACCTTTTCTCAATTGGATCAAACAACTTAAAAGCCTTTGTCTTCTAGTCATACCCAATAAGCACATATTTCTTACTCTTATTGGTTCTTCTTATGTTTGGTAAATGCATGTAGGTCACACTACCAAACACTTTAAGGTGTAATACATTTTGTTTATGACTGCTTCAGACATCATGCAGTGTTTGATTCACCAATTTTGTATGTGGACATCAGTTTTGCACAAACGCAACACATTGCATTGCTTACGCCCAAAATTCCTTCAACATGTTTTTTCTTTTCAACATTCATCAAGCCATATCAAGTATTGTTTCATTTTTCCTTTTGGTGACACCGTTTTGCTGAGGTGAGTATGGTGTTGTCAAGAAGCTTTTAATGCCTAATTCCTCACAATAGCTTGTGAAAGTGGTTAACATGTATTCTCCACCTCTATCTGACCGTAAGTCCTTGATGTAAAAATTTGTTGTCTTCTTCGTCATCACCATGAATTTTTTGAACACCTCAAATGCTTATGATTTTTCTTTCAAAAAATAAACACAAGTCTTTCTTGTATAGTCATTAATGCAAAATATACCTATTCTCATTAAAAGACTTCAGAGTGATTGGGATGTCGATTTGAACCAGCTCAAGAGATCTCCTTGCACGATATTATGACTTCTTTTGAAAATTTGTCCTTACTTGCTTACTAAGTACACAACCAAACAAAAATTCTTAATGTAGTCCATGTTCGGTAACCCATGGACCATTTTCTTCTTTGCTAACTCTTTTAGCCCACTGTATTGAAAATTCCCGGATCATAAATGTCACAACAATGCTTTGTCCTCCATGTTGACTAGCAAATACCTTCCTTGTATATTCTTTAACTTGAGTTTGAACATACGATTCTTCGTCATCTCCACATGTGCAATCACTGGACCATTTTTGTTCTTTAAGTGCAACATTCGATCTTCCATGAAAACTGAACATTCTTTCTGTAATAGTTGTTCTATACTAAGAATATTACTTTTCAAGTTAGGTACATAATAGACGTCCTCCATAGTATCTTCTTTTCCATCCTTTTTGGAAAAATATATTTTTCATAGGTCTTTGACTGGAACCTTTGTTGAGTCTCTAAAAGCCACATGTCCATCTTCTATCTATCTCTTGCATATTAACAAAAAGGTGTTTATGTCCACATATACGATTGCTGACACCAATGTCCAGATTCCATACCATGTCACTATCTAGAGTTATGCTTCATTGGCCGTGATAGGAAGCTCATAGATGAGTTCTTCTTCTTTAATGTTTGATTTGAGATTTTTTCTTCAATGGAGGATTAATGAAGGTTGCAGAAGTGGTGGTTGAAGTGGAATCATGTCTCAATTTGTAAGTGATTAGATGAATAAGAACCAGTGTGAGGTTAGACCAACAAAAGCACTAGGAGGAGATTAAGAGAGAGTTTATGAAGGAGATCACTTTAGAAAGAACTCAAGAACAAGTAAAAGCACTAATTTGGTAGCAATTCAATACTCATTCAAAGTTAGAATTTACAAGACCAAGCCTTTTTATTTATAGTGTTCTTGGACGTCCATTTAAATAAACCTTAACCCTAGTTTCAAAAATGTAATCAATAAGGAGTTGTCTCATGGTGTGCGTTGCTTTTCATGCTTCAAAATCCTCTCAAATGAGAGGTTGCCATGTGGCATATGGAATCCTACCAAATGAGAGGTTGCCATGTGGCACTCACACTTTCCATGAGTGTGACATGTCTTCCATGCCACTATTACTTGTCATTGTCCCTAGCTTGGGTGGAAAGTCTCTCCTTGGATGTCCTAGCTAGGGTTGCATTGAGCTTGAGAAAGCCCAATTGTAACCCTAGATGCACTAGACTAGTTTATTCTAACCCTAATATATTCATGACCCAATCATAAGGCCCAAATATTTATACTATTTAACTTAAAATATAAGACCCAAAATAAATTCCTAAACTATACTTTACAAATTTACAAACTAAAGTGTGGCTTATAATGATATAAGTTTAGCCATATTGAGGTCAATTAAGTTGCACTCATCTTGTATTCTTTTGGCTATGTCTCTAGTAGTTAGTCCTTTACTTAGGGTCTTCCATCAGGCCATCATAAGAATCCCTTCTTATTTTGTCTCATATTCCCTGACTAAATCCACATTTTCTTCCACTTTCTTCTCGGTTGCATAGTGTTCACATTTTTGGCAATTATAACATTCGACATTTGGATGATTTGAACAATCACCTCTTCTATGACCGCGACCATACCAGTCTTGCTAGTTCATTTCTCTCTTCATCGTTGTTTCCACAACCACAACCTTCGTCGCAACCATAATCGTGACCTCCACATCTTTATCCCCACCTTCAATTGTGTTGCACATACATCACCTTGTCCTCCTCAATGGTCATCTTTGTTTGTAAGGCTTCCTCCAATACTTCTTCGTTTCTTTTTTCTTCTCTCGTTGTTCATGTGCTTCAAGAGAACGCACAAGATCATCATTGATGGACATTTCTTCTAAATTTCTTTACTCCTTCATTGTACATACAACATTTTCAAAGTCAGCGGTCAATGATCAACAAAATTTCTCCAAAACCATTGCATCTTTAAAGGTTTTTGCATTCAGTTTCAGTTGATTGGCTATCGTGTTTGCACACGAGAAATATAACTAGATACATCTTCTAAATCCTTCATATTCATAATCTCCAACTCGCCTCGTAGAGTTTAAAGATGCATTTGTTTAACTTGGTCAATACCCTTTAACACTTTTTCCAAAATGTCTCACTCTTTCTTTAAAGTTGATGCACCAACAATCTTCTAAAAAATCAACCCATCAACAACTAGATACAACATGTACAAAGTTGTCTTATCTTTCGATCATGTCTCTTTCAACACTTTGTTTTGAGTCGACGAATATCCCATGTTATTTTTTGGTTTTTCGAAACCTTCTTGGACCACTTCCCAGTGATTTTGATATCCAAGAATGCTTTCATTTGGATGTTCTAACTATCATAGTTTGTCATCTTTGATAATCAGGGCAATAGCAGATTATTGGTCTCAAAGGATATGAATATTTAAAATTTCTTCTTGGAGAGAGAAAAGAAAATACGCTTTTATTTTTGGTGGATTTGTTTATGGTCTTCTTTCTTTTTATATATAAGTAAAGAATCCAATTTTAACATATATAATCTTAAAATATATAGTCTTAAAATAGAATCTTTAAATTCATTGCTTACTAATATCAACAATGTTAGAATTAACATTGAAAAAATTTATTACGAAAATAAAGAGATGAACAAAAATGAACAAAGGATAAGAGAATGAAAATATTCTGTTTTTCTATGTATTGATCAAAAATAAAGAGCTGAATATATATAAATAATGTACCCATTCTAGGTATAACTAAAGAAAGGAAATAAAGAAAAATATTACAACTTGATACTGTCATAAAACAAAAAATAAATAGAATTGACGATAATTTGATTTTTTTCATAAAGACAAAATCAAATAATTAATATTTCTTTCCTTCTAACAATTTGATCCTATCATAAAGATAAAATCATAGAATTGATATTAGTCTCCTTCTATAAGCCTTGTATCCATATCCTCTGAAAGCCCCCCGCAAGTTGGGGAGCAAATATTGATGAGACCCAACTTGAAACAAATATTCTTGAAAGACTGAGGACCTAAGGCTTTGGTATAAATGTCTGCTAGTTCCTTTGTGATGGAAATGTGAAGCAAATGGATGAGACCCTTCTTCAATTTTTCTCTAATAATGTGACAGTCTATTTCTATATATTTCGTACGCTCATGAAACACTGAATTTGCTGCAATGTATCTTGTTAAGTCATTGTCACAATATAAAAGAGATGGTTGCTCATGTAAAAATGGCCATTGCCCTGTATTCAGCTTTACAGGAACTATTTGATATTGTTCGTTGCTTCTTTGATTTCTAGGATATAAGGGAATTTCCAAGATACACACTAAAATCGATCATTGATTGTCTTAAATCACTACAGGTGCCCCAATCACTATCACAAAAGGTTTTTAGATGGGCAAAATTGTTGGAAGAGAAAAAAAATAAGCCAAGACTTGGATCTCCTTTAATATACTTGAGAATTCTAATTGCTGCATTATAATGAACAATTGTATGCTTATCAAGAAACTGAGAAAGTTGGTGAACAGAAAATGTTATGTCAGGTCGGGTATTATGAGATACATAAGCCTTCCAATCAACCTTCTATAGGCATGGACATCAGTGAAAGGCAAACTTCTAGTAGAAGAAAATTTAGCAAGAATATCCATAGGAGTGATTGTAGGTTTGTAGGGTAAAAGACCTGTATTTGTTAACAATTCTAATGCATATTTCCTTTTATTCATCATTGTCCCTTTCTTACTTCTTGCTACTTCAAAACCAAGAAAATATCTTAAATCACCAAAATCCTTGATCTTGAATGTCTTATTCAAAGCTTCTTTGACTTGTTTAATATCTTCTTTATCATTTCTTGCCAAAATTATATCATCCACATACACCAATAATGTTGTAAAATATCCTTCAGAAGAATTAATAAATAAGGAATAATCATTTATAGATTGAGTATATCCCGTAGAAATAAAAAAGGATGACAATTTAGCAAACCACTCCCTACTAGCTTGCTTAAGGCCATATAAAGCCTTTTGTAATTTTCAAACTTATCCTGGTTGAATAGAAGTCAATCCAGGAGGAGCAACCATCTATACATCTTTCTTCAACTCTCTATGTAAGAAGGCATTATTTATGTCTAACTGTTTCAACTCTCAGTTATATATAGAAGCTAGAGAAAGAAGCAACCTTATAGTGGTCATCTTTGCTACTGGAGAAAAAGTTTCAAGGTAGTCAATGGCCTCTGTTTGTGTGTATCCCTTCGCCACTAATCTTGCTTTATATCTTTCAACAATCCCATCAACATTATACTTTATTTTGAATACCCATTTGCAACCCATGGCAGTTTTGTTCTTGGGAAGAAGAACAGTTTCCCATGTTTGATTTGACTTTAAAGCAGATATCTCACACTGTATAGCCTTTCTCCAACAGTCATATTTCATAGCTTCAGAATAAGTGTTTGGCTCAACATGTGAATAAATAGACATAACAAAAGATTTATAGGAAGGTGATAATTTATTATAAGACAAAACAAAATTCAAAGGATATTTAACTCTAGAAGATGTAAAATTTTGAGATTACAATGATAATCCTTTAGATACTCAGGTGGTCTTTTTGTTCTGGTACTCATTCAAATTGATTGTGTTGTTTCATAATTTTCATTAAGGTTTTGGTCTCTGTGGGAACAAACTTCTTCGGGGATATAGATGTCTATTTCATGGTCATTATTAACATTATTTTCAATATTATCATAGGGTGCAAAAATGACTCGTGATGGCTGGCTCAAAATAGGTTGATCTTCTTTAAAAACATTTTGATCATGAATGTTTGGACTGTCAGTTTCATTGATAGTATCTTCAACCCTTTGATATGGAAAAACATGTTCATAGAAGACAACATCCCTAGACACAAAAATTTCTCTTGATTGAATATTCAGCAAAATATATCCTTTTGTCCCCCTCTTAAAACCAATAAAAACATATTTTGATGCCCTTAGATCAAATTTACTTCTATTTGTTGATAAAGTGCTAGCATAGCGTAAAGACCCAAACACCTTTAATTGATTAAAATCTGGTGGAGTTTTGTAAAGTATTTCATGAAGAGGAAATTAATTTAAAACAGGTGTGGGAAACATGTTTATAATATGCGCAACATGTATCACAAAATATGACCAATAAATCTTGGGTAAACGAGATTGTATCATGAGAGCTCTTACTACATTTAATAAATGACCGTGATTCTTTTCAACTATGCTATTTTGTTGTGGAATATTGACACATGAAGTTTGATGTATTATTCCTTTGTTGATAAAAAAAATTAGTCATGAAAAATTCAGTCTCATTATCACTTCTTATTACTTTTATTGCTGTGTCAATTTGTGTTTGAATAAAAACAACAAAATCTTAACAACTTCAGATTTTTATTTTAGAGGAAAAACCCATGTGTACCTTGAATAATCATCAACTATGGTAAAAAAATATTTATGACCATGAATTGATGATAATGAGTATGGTCCTCACACATAAACATGAATCAAATCAAAGCATTTTTTAGATTTAGATGGATAGAGAGGAAAGGGAAGTCTTTTTTGCTTTGGGAAATGACAAATATCACAAATAAAATATTTGTTATATTTCACAAAAGGAAATTTATTTTTTATAACATCTAAAGATTTGTTTGAAACATACCCTAACCGAAAATGCCAAAGGCTTTCAAGATCACTAGCAGTAAAATTGACAGTGTTAGTGCTATGTGGAGATTTGACAGGTTTGATTTGAAGGTTTTGATAAGAAGGGACCTTGAGTATATAAACTTTACCTTGCATCTCAACTGATCCAATCACTTTGAAGGAGTTTTTGTCCTTAATGTGACAACCATTAGAATAAAAAATAATCAAACAAGACAAATTATCAATTAACTTTGCTACTGAAAGAAGATTAAAAGTGAATTTAGAAATATACTAAACATCATCTAGGGCATGATCTTGATTGATAAAAACACTTCCAGAATAATTTGCAATGACTTGATTTCCATTTGGTAATTTGACGGACATTGGATTAATTTAATAATATGAAGTGAAATGAGTCAAAGATGAACAAATATGATTAGTAGCGCTACTATCAAGAATCCAAGAACTAAAGGAAGAGAAAAATTTATTACCAATGTGTGTTGTTGTGTTAGAAGAAATGACAGAGATTTGATTAGAAACATTGTCACTGGATTTAGACTGTTGTAGAAGGGCTAACAATGTTTGATATTGCTCAGGAGTAAAATCAATTTGCTGAGAAGTACCTTTGACCTTGAACCTTCATTATTCTACTGATTATTATTATAGTCTGCTTTATGATTTTTAAACTTAAACAGAGATGGAAAGTCATGTTTTCTATAGCATGTATCAATCACATTCTCATCTTTCCACAATGACTGTAGACTTTAGAAGTATATCGTCTTCCATAACTACTTCTGTTAGTATCAATCATTGTCTTTGACTGATCACCAAAAATTTGTCTCTCTTGTTGTGTACCGAGAAAACAAATCATATGCTGTTGAGAACTAACATGATAAGGTGAACTAAAATCTTGTAAGAGATAAACAATTTCGGCCATGATAAATGTAGCAACCAGAACTCTCAAATTAGAGCTCTGATGTCATATTATGAAAATAAAGAGATGAACAAAAATGAACAAAGGATATGAGAATGAAAATATTATGTTTTTATATGTATTGATAAAAAACAAAGAGCTGAATATATACAAATAATGTACCTATTCTAGGTATAGCTAAAGAAAGGAAATAAAGAAAAATATTACAACCTGATACTCTCATAAAACAAAAAATAAACAGAATTGATGATAATTTGATTCTTGTCATAAAGACAAATCAAATAATTAATATTTCTTTCTTTCTAACAATTTGATCCTGTCATAAAGACAAAATCATATAATTGATATTAGTTTCCTTCTATAAGTCTAGTATCCATATCTTCTAAAAAAATCAAAATCAGAATTAAAGTTACTGATTCTTTACCATTCAAATCCCCGCCTAAACAAAAACACACCTCAATTAACCAACTCATGATTTTTAAATTTAATGAATGAACTTAATCGTTTCTGTACGTGGTTTATTTTCCCCATTCATAAGGCTAAGAGATTTGCCAAGTGTTTTTGCTGTGACTGTTAAAGCTTACAGAACTCCCCGGTTGGACAATACTGAGTACGTTGTTACCCATTTTAGAAAATCAAGGTGCTCTCTAGATGAACAAGTTACTTTTCTTTTGCATTTCTATTTTTCCGGATTTGAGGGATGGAGCATGCCTAAGTTTTTTCGTTTTTGGCAGAAAATAGTTATTTTGTTTTGTTTTTCTTTTGGTTTATTTCTTTGGTTTGGACATTTAATTTGGGTCCAAAATGGTTTGATGAACTTTGCTTTTATTTGGATGTAAAATTACAATGTTAGTGCCAATTTATGTTTGGGTTAATTTTTCACAGCCCATTTCACCAACTGCATTTTCGGTCAGCATGCTGGGTGCACTTTTTTTTTTTCTTCTTTCACTGCACTTATTGTTGGATGGATGGAGGTGCAGAACAGTTCGGGTTGGTTCTTTTATTTTCTCCGACACTGCACCCCAGTTTTGAGTATGTATGTTTGCATCTGTGTCTCATTTGCAATCATAAATTTTCGTAGCTTTTTGTGTGTGCCAGGTGGTTGCATATTTTCTTTTGCTCCGAATGTGTACTGTTGTGAAGGAATGTGTCTGTTTCTTTTTCGTTGGCACTGTTTGTAGTGGCTGCATGGTGTGACCATCCATCTTTGTGGATTTTGGTAGTTTTTATTCTATGCTTTTCTTTGCTTGAGGTGCCTTATTGTATTTAAGTACGCCCACGGCTCCTTTTCATCGATGGGTAGCATCTTTCTTATTTTCGTTGGGGAGCTTAATGTTTCGTTGGCAATTGGAATAGGAGAGGAGTTTTTCTCTCACAGCACCTGAATTTGAAACAAGCATTTGAATATTACAGTGGGACCACGGTTTGTTTCATTTGCCTATGGACTTGAGTTTTTTGCTTTTTTTTTTTACATCGTGCGATGTTTATGTGCGAGTGGTCCACTTTATTTTTTCATTCATTTGCTCTAAATTTTGGACTTTTGTTTATAGGCAATCCTATTTTTCATCCCCATCACCCAGTAAATCATAATGATGTGTTTTAGAAAAAAATTGGTGTCGTTTCTTCTGATTTATTTATTTGATTCTGAAGTTTACACTATCTTTTATATTAAAAAGTCGTTTAGGTTATTAACATAACTGTACACATCATTTTATATCTAATATTTATTATTTGAAACGTGTTTTTTCTATAAATATATAATTTTTTTAATTTTTGTAGGTTTAAATAAATTTTTATACTTCTGCACGCGTCACTTAGTATTTAATATTTATAAAAATTAATCATTTAAATGCTTATATGATTTTATGCATTATTTTTTTATTTAATATTATTTTTCAAAAAAATAAAAAATGTGTTTTTCTCATAAATTAATTCATGTAACAATCTACAATATTGATGATTAGTTTAAACTATCTTTGTTTATTATATGATTTGTAAGAATATTAAATATAGTTGTTTATATTTTCTTATACTCTAATAAGCATGAACAATAAAAATAAAAATTTAAAAATATTAAAGGTTTTTCAATAGTTTTCGTAGATAATTTAAAGGTTTTTCTATATTTTTAATTAATAAACTATGGTGACGACTCTTCGAATTTTCAAAGTTTTTTTCATCATCCCTTCATGAACCCAGTTCTGACAATATCGAAGATGATATCATCCACATAAACTTGCACTATTAGAAAATCTTTGTTGCACTCTTTCTTGAATAAGGTATTATCAACCTTTCCTCTTTCAAAACCATTTTTCAGAAGAAAGTTGTTAAATCTTTCATGTCAAGAACTAAGAGCTTGCTTAAGATTATATTGAACCTTTTTAAGTTTGAAAACATGGTTTGGATTGGATGTATCTTCAAAGTCTAGAGGTTGTTTTACATAAACAACCTTTAGAATTTTCACATCTATTTGATATAAGTTTATGTTTTTGTAGGCAACAAAGGCTAATAGTATTCTTATTTCCTCAAGACACGCAACTGGAGCAAAAGTTTTAATAAAGTATATACCTTGTTTCTAATTGTAGCCTTGTGCAACTAATCTTGCTTTATTTCTTACCACTTTGCCTTCTTCGTCTAATTTGTTTCTAAAGACCCATACGGTACTAATCAAATTCTTATCAAATGGAGGTGTACCTATTAGAACTAAAGGTCGAGTTCAAGAGGGGGCTGAATTGAACTATGAATAATTTTCAAAAACTTTTAGAATGAATATGTATAAGGTTGATCACTTTCAGAATTTGGTTTTCTTTCTTTTAATGTGTTAAAATGCAACACAACAATAAAAAAAAACATTAAAACTATTGAAATAATGAGAGAAAATAAGACATGCTCAACACTTTTATATTGGTGTACTCTTATACAAGAGCTACATCTAATTGCTTGACTACATGAGTCAAGTTTTCACTAAAACAAAAATTGTTTACAACATCAAAACAACACAAAGCAACACCATGAACACTACTCTTGAACCCTATAAGACGAAGACACTACACTAGTAACACCCTATTACTGAGCTGAGTCTGAAAACACTATCTAGAAATATTACAAAATAAATTACAGTTGAAGCAAGGTCACCTGAATCACCATGAATACAATGATAAAAGAATTTTAGGTGAACACAAATTTCTCCTTTAGACAAGAAGAATGATTTTCATAAACACCAAAAGAAAGCTCCACAAAATTTTCTTTAGCTTAGTGCAAACTCTCTCTCAGTATTGAAAAGATATGAAACTAAGATCTCAAAATTAGTACAAAATGAGTGAAGATAAGAGAGTTATATAGAATATACTGTATCACTTTTAATGGATTAAAACTACGCTTTAATCTGTTAATTTCACTCATAACTGAGAAAAATGGATTAAATCGTACTTTCAACCTCTTAAAATAGATATATAATATTTATCTAAAAGCACAAAACAATTTTAATCTATCGAAAACTCAATTTTAACATATTGAAATAGACCTCTAGAACTACTCAACGTTTTTAAGTAATTTTAATATATTGATTTGATAAAGTAATCTATTAAAATATTCACTACAACCATTTTGGACTTCAAATAAGAACATTTCAATGGATTAAAATATCTTTTAAATAGTTAAAATTATCTTGCCACCAAGATAAGTTCCAAACATTTTTGAAATAACCTTTTTAAAGTCAATAAGAATCAAACAACTTAGACAAAGAAATTTTGATTTAAATAAAAAAAATAAACACATACTAAGACATATCTAAATCTCCAATCTTCTTTAAAACTCTTCAATGATTAGATTCATCAAATACATTTAGGCACACTTGCCAATAACATTAACTCCAAGAATGCTAACATCCAAACATCATTTCTGGTGAATTGATTAAGCTCTTTCTCCATGGCAAGAATCTAGTCTTCATCTAATAGTTCTTCTTCAATATTTTTGGGCTCAATCTAAGATACCATGACCACTTCAGCTTCATTTTTGAAACAAGGTATGGTTCTTATTTCATCGTGTCTTTCTCCTAGAATTTGTTAATGTGGGTGAGAGGAGACATATTTTCATTTCTTTTTTGAATGGTCTGTCTAGAGTGAGATGGCACACAGGGTTCTTCATCTGATACATCCTTTGTGTTTGTTGTTTCACTTCCGTTTGATCTCCTTATTTAATCTACAAATGGATCAACAACTTCTCTTTTCTCACTTGGCTTAGCAGTATTCATATCTACAAATTCATCTTCAAGATCTAATAGTTGCCTATCAGTCTGAGAAACATCATCAAACTTGACATTTATGGTTTCTTATACGATTAAAGGTTGGAGAGTGGTACTCTATAAACCTTTGTCTTTTTCTGAAATATTGAGAAATGTTCATTTATCAACCCTGGAGTCAAACTTTCCAGTTTGATCCTTGGTATTTGGGATGTAGCAGATGTTTTGAAAAGAATGAAAATAAGTTATGTTGGGTTTTCAATTTCTCCACAATTTATAAGGATTTTTTTTCTAAGATAGGTCTTATCAATATCCTATTTTGTACGTAGCAAACACTACTAATTGCCTTTGCCTAAAAGTGTTTTGGTCATGAGTTTTCATGGAGCATGGTCCTAGGCATCTCTTGAAACATTTCGTTCTTTCTTCCATAACCCCATTTTGTTGAGGTATTTTCGATGAAGACAAATTGCAGTATATACCATTTGATTCACATAAATTCTAAAATTCTTGATTTTTAAACTCAATTCCACAATAACTTCTTATGTTGGATATGCAGCAACCTTTCTTAGTTTGTAGTCTTCTGCAAAATATTTCTAAAACAAGGAATGACTTACTCTTGTGAGCTAAAAATAAAACTCATGAATATTTAGAATAGTCATCAATGATGACCAACCCATATCACTTGCCACCTAAACTCAAGGTTCTCATTAGACCAAATAAATTTATATGAAGCAGCTTAAGAGGTTTGTAAGTGGATATATATATATATATATATATATATATATATATACACACACACACATATTTTTTTTGTTTAAAAGAGCTTTTTAGTTGTTTCTCTTTCTAGCTTCACAATGAAGATTAGTTTTTCTAAGAGAGGTTTGACTAACCTCAAACAAGCTTTTCTTTGAAATTTTTTATATATTTTTTAGATTGAAATGCCCTAATTTTCTATGTGAAATCCATCTCTCATATTCTCTAGATATTAAGCATGTGACTTTTTTCTTACTTAATTCCACGAGATCAATCTCATAAAGATTTCCCTTTCGTCTGTTTGAGAAGATAGTATGCTGGTATTCTTGTTAAAGGAGACTATATAACCACTGTCACAAAATTGGCTTATTCTTAGAATATTATATTTCAATCCTTCCACATATAAAACATGTTATAGACTAAGAAGGATATAACTATTGTCTTACCTTTTTCGCCTCCACCAAAGGCTATGTTTTTGCCTTTATGTTCCTGGAGGTTTAGCAATGTAGACTTGGTTCCCATCATGTATCACAAGCATCCACTGTTCAAAAACCATCTTTGTTTCTGATCTTTTCTCATACAACAAATCTGTAATGGGAATTGCAAGCTTTTTATGTACCCAAAACCTTTTAGGTACTTTCTTATTAGTTTTGCGTAATTGCTTTCTGTATCTACATATGTCATGAGTATGTTTAGATTTCCCATATTTCTGAGAATTAATTTTGAAAGATTTCACTAAAATAATTTTCTTTTCTCTTGTGATGGAAGCATTCCCAAAGCAATAGAAGACTTAGAACAACAATTAAATTTTTCCCAATTTTCTCAAAGGAAATTTGAAACTACTCCTCTTCCAAGGAAGGTGTGTTAAAAAGGATCCCTTAAGAGAATGCTACCATTTTAGAGGCTTTAAGAGAATTAGAAGAATGCATAATAACAACTTTATTCCAATTCAAGAGGGGCCAAAAAGGCTTATTTATAGATACATAAGCCCCTTACACTCATTAATCTATTGAATGTGGGACTAAATTTCACAAAGTGCAACTCCATATCTCCAACTTCAGCGTCACCCCTCTCAAGTCCCACCTCCATTAATTCTTTTTATTTTCAAGCCTTTTCTAAGTGTTAAACTTTGGTCATTTGCGAGTAGCCATGTGCATCCTGTAGAGCTCTTTGTTGACGTGGCTTTGTAGGATTTTTTACTCTATAATTGAACACTAATTATGAGTGGATTGGGGTTGGATGATTTTGACTTTGTACTATAAGGTCACTCCTATATATTTTTATTTATAAGATTAAGAAGAATGAAGAAAATCATTTCATTTTTACTCTTCAATGTAGAGTGTTCCTTTATGGGACTTTATCTTCTCGTTCCCTCTTAGCCAATGGTGTGGTGTCTAGATGGTCCTCCATCAAGCCCTCCCTCTTAAGAAGGATATGTCCTCATATCTTAAATGATTATTAGTGAAAACCACTATTATTTATTTATTTTGTTTTTCCTCTAGGACCAAAGATCCATCTAGAGAAAATAGCAAAACCAAATTTAAATAAATTTTTTTTATTGTAAGGTAAATGTGTCTAAAGAAAAGAATAAGGAAACAAGATCCTCAATCATTATGTTTGTAAAAGTTTTTAAGAGAAAATTACAGCCCTTTATTTCAAAAACATGTTTTTCTTTATTTTTGTTTGGCCACTGTCCAATGCTTTGCAACAACAAAACAAATTATTGGTTTTGAGATTTTTGTAAAAATAAATCAAGATTTTGATCTTTTAATGAAGAAGAATTCAAAAGCATGCATACCATCTTAAGATTTTCTTTTCTATGAGTTTCTCTAGGAGTTTGTTTTACTTCTTCTTTTTTCTATTCTTTTCTTTTTCGCTTTTTTATTTCTTTCTCCCTCACTTGATGAGGTGTGAGAGGAATTAAAATTGTTATTTTTCCTTTATGAAATAAATTTATTTTATTGTTGTATCCATCATATAGATTTATAGTCATATTGTCATGGCCTACCAAGTATGATATGCCCAATTTCAATAGGAACAATGTCGCACAACAATTTTCGTCATAATTGCTAATTGAAATGGGTATAGTGACTTGGTCTTTGACTATTATACGACCATTATCTTTAATCCATTCCAGTTTATAAGGTTTTAGATGAGGTTTAGTGGTCAATGTTAACTTTTCTACCAGCATTGAACTACCATAATTACAACTAGATCCATTATCCACAATAACGAAATAAGTGTTTTAAAAATTTTTACATCTCATGTGGAAGTGGTTCTCACATTGTATTTGTTTTAGTTCAATTGAGTTTATTAGCTTCAAAGACGCCTTCTCGCTAATAATAACTCTCCTTCATAAGGATTTGTTACTCAGAATCAAAAACCACTTCTTCACTAGGTCAAGAATGATATTTGTCTTGTCCTCCCATGTCTTTATCTTTTAAATCAATGGTTCTTCAATGAGGACATTCAGAAGAATAGTGTTCTTTTTCAAGAGACTTGAAGCATTAGAGACCTTCCCGTTTTAGTTTCCACTACAACATTTTTTATTTAGGCAATAACCAAAAAGTGTGGCCTAAAGTCAAAAAATTATGGGCTAAAATTTAGGCCACAATTTAGCTATGGTTTTCAAGTCGTCGAGTATGTTGTCATGGACTTTTCTCCAAGGCCACATTTTTTTTCAAAAATTGGTTCTTAGACTAATACAATAGGCCACTAGTTGTCCTAGTGATGCACCTCACTTTCTTGGGAGACCCCCTGGTGTGCTAAACTTGTTCTATCTTACATTGATAAAACTACTTCACAAAATTTAAGATGTCTAAACATTCTCTTCACCACAATGACAATGAGTCCAATGAACATACTTCAAATTTAAGGGAAATTTTGAATGAAATTTGCTCTATGAAAATTAACATTGAAGTACAATTTGTCATTGTAGAGGAAGAATTAAAGAGCTTAGGGAAGAAGGGTACAAGTTAAAAAAAAAAAAAAAAAACAAGTTCTTCAAAGAGTTATCGTTATAAGGATGAAGAAGAAAAACTAGAGAGAAATAGTCTAAGAGTTGGAGAAAACTATCAGCCTGATCCCTATATCCACCATGAGAGAGAGAGAGAAAGAAAAGTTAAGGAGGTTAGGGTAGATTTGCCTCATTTTCACGGGAAAGATGATGTAGGCACACTTTTAGATTGGGAATTGAAGGTAGAGCAATTATTTGAGTGCTATCATGTGAGTGAAGAGAGGAAAGTGCCTTTGCCTACCCTTAGCTTCCAAGACTATGCTATGTATTGGTGGTCAGCCCTAGTAAGAGATAGACGTCTACACCATGAGCCAGACATAGAATATTGGAATGACTTAAAGGGTGCTCTTATTAGGATACATATACCTTCTTACTACCATCAGGAATTAATGGATAAACTCCATATGATATGTTAGAGAAATATGAGCATAGAGGAGTATAGTCAAAAGATGGAGCTTTACATTATGAGGGTTGGTATTAGAGAGGATGAAATTGTGAATATGGCAAGATTCATGAGTGGCTTGAGTCTTAAGATAAGAAATAGGGTAGAATTTCTTCCTTATAGGGATTTCCATGACTTTGTCTAAATTTGTATTAAAGTTTAGCAACAAATTTTGAGAAAATGACCTAGAAGAACCTCTTATTCTAACTCATATCCCAAGCAAGATCTTAAGAGGGAGGGAAAATTTATGAGAGAAAACCAAGAGAAAACCCTTCCAAAGCCATAGTCCAAGAGAGTTCAAAAAGAATAGAAGAGCATGCAACCTCAAACCGCACTAGTGATATTAAATGCTTGGGTCAGGGTCAAGTTAAATCTTAGTTTCCTTCTATGAGGACCATCTTAATGAGAGCCCAAGATGTGTACAATAGTGAGGAAGAAATAAATGAAGAGAGCACTACTGAGGGATCAAAGTGTGAAGGGAGTGAGGATGCCTATTCTCATGAGGGGGAATTATTGATGATTAGGAGAACCCTCAACAATCAGCTTAGTTAACAACCTGAGTCACGATGAGAGAAAATTTTTCACACCCGGTGTAAAATTTATGAAAATGTATGTTCTCTCATCAGTGATAGCGAGTCATGTTGCAATTGTTTCAATACTAGGTTGGTTGATAAAGTAAATTTGGAAGTGATTCTCGACCTTAAACCTTATAAATTGCATTGGATAAATGATCGGGGACATAAATGTTAAAAATCAAATGAAAGTCAAGCTCTCGGTACATAACTATGTTGATAATGTTTTATGTGACGTAGTACCTACGAAGGTTTGCCATGTTTTATTGGGGAGTCCATGGAAATTTGACAAGAAAACTATCCATGATAGCCTCATCAACGAAATTACTTTCACTCATAAGCATAAAAGGTTTATACATCCTTCGACTCCTACCCAGGTGTTGGAGCATCAAGTCCAAATGAAAAAAAAAAAAGTCTAAAAAAATTCAAAATCTAGGACATACAGATGAGTCTAAGGTGTGGGAGCTTGGTGTTCCTTCCCATGAGGTCACTCAGAAGGAGAATTTCTTTACTAAAAATTATATAAAATATTTTCTCCTCACTGAGCAACCTCCATACCTCCTGCTGTGTAAAGAAACACTCACATGTACACCATTTGATGAATCTAAAGCCCATGTTTTATCTCCCCAAGTTGAAAAACTTTTAAAAGAATTTGACAATGTTTTTCCTAGTGATGGTCTTACAGGATTGCCACCTTTTAGGGAATAGAGCATCAAATCGATTTTGTTTCGGGTGTTAGTCTGCCTAACAGATCGACATACAAAACAAATTTAGAGGAGACTAAGGAGATAAAATTGCAGGTTCAAGAATTATTAGATAAGGGTTGGGTTCAAAAGAGCCTTAGCTCGTGTGCCATGCCATTTTTGTTGGTGCCCAAAAAGGATGGTAAATGGAGGATGTGTTGTGATTGTCGCACACTTAACAACATCACTATTAAATACAAGCATTTGATTCCTATACTTGATGATATGCTTGATGAATTACAAGGGTCCATTCTATTTTTCAAAATTGACTTGAAAAACATATATCACTAAGTTCGAATTAAAGAAGGTGATGAGCTGAAAACTGCTTTCAAAAACAAATTTGGACCATACAAATGGTTGGTGATGCCTTTTGGGCTCACTTATGCACTTAGTACTTTCATGAGGCTTATTAATCATGTTCTTAGGGATTGTATAGCAAAATTTGTTGTAGTTTATTTTGATGACATTCTTGTGTATAGCCATAGTGTAGAGTCCCACATACATCATTTGAGGGAAGTTTTGTTAGTTCTTAAGAAAAATAAACTTTTTGCAAATGTAGATAAATGTACATTTTGTGTGGATAGTGTTTTCTTTTCAGGATTCATTGTGAATAAACATAGGGTCCATGTTGACCCCATCAAAATAAAAGACATCAAAGAGTGGCCAACTCCAAAGAATGTAGGAGAAGAGAGGAGCTTTCATGGCCTAGTCATTTTTTACAGAACATTAGTGCCTAACTTCTCTAGTCTAACTTCACCTCTCAATGAGTTGGTGAAGAAAGATGTTCCAAGAAAATGCTTTCCAAAGGATACATTTCTTACTCACTAATGTACCCATTCTAACTCTAGCTGATTTTTATAAACCTTTTGAGCTATAGTGTAATGCATCAGGACTGTCATAGGGGTTATGTTACTTTAGAGTGGACATCTCGTTGCTTATTTCAGTGAACAATTACATGGTGTCACTCTTAATTATCCCACCTATGACAAAGAACTATATGCTTTGGTGAGGGTCCTTCAAACATGGGAACACTACCTTGTGTCCCAAGAGTTCATCATTCACAGTGATCATGAGTCACTTAAGTATCTGAAGGGTCAACATAAATTAAATAAAAGCCACGCAAAATGGTTGGAGTTCCTGGAACAATTTTAGTATGTGGTTGATGCATTGTCTGGTAGACATATGTTATTTTCTAAATTGGGAGCCCAAATTCTTGGATTTGATAACATACATGAGTTATATAGTCAAGATCCAAAATTCTCATCTATTTTTACTCATTGTCAACAAAAATCTCATGGAGGTTATTATGTAAGTCAAGGGTATCTTTTTAAAGAAGGAAAATTTTGTATACCCCTTGGTTCATATAGAAAACTTCTTGTAAAAGAAACACATGAAGGAGGTCTCATGGGGAATTTTAGGATAAAGAAAACTTTGAGCATGTTAAAAGAAAAATTTTTCTGGCCTCATATGAGACGGGATGTCCAGAGGTATTGTTATAAATGCATTGCTTGTTTACAAGCTAAGTCAAGAGTTATGCCTTATGGACTGTATACACCATTGTCAGTTGCTTGTGCTCTTTGGAAAGATATTAGTATAGACTCTGTCCTTGGTTTGCCTAGAACCCAAAGGGGCTTTGACCATATCTTTGTGGTAGTGGACTAGTTTAGTGAGATGGCTCACTTTATTCCATGCCATAAGGTAGATGATGCAAGCAACATCTCCAAATTATTTCTAAGAGATGTAGTTAAACTTCATGGGTTGCCCAAAACTATAGTTTCAGATAGAGATCCAAAGTTCATTAACAATTTATGGATGACACTTTGGGAAAGGCTAGGGACTAAGCTTAATTTTTCTACTTCATGTCATCCTCAAACAGATGGACAAACTGAAGTTGTCAATAGATATCTATCAACTATGCTTAGGGCTATCTTGAAGGGGAACCACAAATATTGGGATGAATACCTACCCCGTATTGAGTTTGCCTACAATAGAGTAGTTCACAAAACTACTCAACTTTCACCTTTTGAAGTTGTATATGGATTTAACCCTCTCACACCTAGAAGTTTATTACCTTTGCCCAATCCACAAGATTTTATCCATAAAGAAGGGGCATCAAGGGCTAATTTTGTGAGAAATTGCATAAGAAGGTTAAGTTACAAATACAACAACAAAGTGAAAAGTATGCTAGACAAAACAATAAGGGGAAAAGGGACATAATTTTTGAAGAGGGTGACTGGGTTTGGCTTCATTTGAGAAAAGATAGATTCCCAAAATAGAAAAAGTCAAAACCCAATCTCGGTGGTTATGGACCCTTCCAAGTCCTTAGAAAGATCAATAATAATGCTTACCAATTGGACCTGCCTGATGATTACGGTGTACATACTATCTTTTGAAGGTAGTACTGATGATGAGGCAGATGATTCAGATTTGAGGACAAGTCCTTTTCAAGAGGGAGGGGATGATGGAAAATAAATTGTAAAAATAGTTTTGATAAATTTTCTTTGTAAAATAAAAACCCTTATTCGCATTAGGATTAGAAATCGCCTAGGATTAGGGTTAACATCTTTAGGAAACGTCCACTTCTAAAAGGTGCCATATGTCAACATGGCATTGGATGGGAGTGTGAGACGCCAAGGGTTAAGAGGCTTTCTCCACACACTAGGGTTAGGGTTAGGTAGCGTTTGGAGAAAGCTAGGGTTTTGGGTTAGCTTACATCCTATGCCAGCTATGTGAAAGCTTATAGCACAAGCTTCTTCTTTTACTTTTTCCCATAAATACATGTGTAGGAACCTTCTAAACTAAGCTTCATTTGTATAATGAGATGTTGTAGAATTGTAGGCTCATTTATTAATCCTTCCTTTGAGCTTTTTTCTCCAAGAATCCCTGAATAACCTCTTGGTGGTTGGCCCAACCTCCTCCAAGAACACCTTCATCACCTATCTCATCTTTCCATTGAAGCTTCTACCCTAAGCTTTATCTTCTTCCACTTGCATTTCCACTTCATTCCACAGTTCAACTTCATCTTTCTTGCTTCCGCATGCTCAAGGTGTCTTCCTTCTTCCATAATCCATTTGGTGCAAAGCTTTCAAGATACTCTACAACATCAAGTGGAGTTTTAGGAGCAAGGCATCAAGAAGACTCTTCTATCAGGTTGTGATCAAATGTTGATTTTATGAGTTGCTTTGTGTAGTTGTATTTTCTGATTTGTACTTTGTTTTTGTTTTTGGGTTGGTTATCAAAAGTTGTTATCTTGATGATTAAGAGTTAACAAAGCTATAGATCCTCTAAAGGTGTGAGAGTTGATAGGGTTAATCCTCTTAATATAAAGTGTGTTATATATGTAGATGTAGCTAGAGTTGGAGCTGGAGTATTTGATGAATCCATTTCTTTCATGAAGACATGGAGAATGAAGATTTAGTTCCTATAGTGTGTATGCGCGTGTGTGTGAGAGAGAGAGAGAGAGAAAGAGAGTCTATTTGTTTTGTATGAGTTTATAATTCCTATTACAAAGTTGATTGATCCATTAAAATGTCCAAGAAAGTATTTCTAAATGTTATTAAATTTGTTTAGAACTTATTGTTGGTACTCAAATATTTTAATGAATTGAAATGATGACTTAATTTGTTAAAATATTCTTGTGTAAGAGTGAATCAAGTGGTTCTTGGAGTCTTTCTCTCTCTTTCTCTTTAAGTTTTACACTATGTTATTTGATTGTTATTGGTTGATTAACTTTTGCTAATAGATTAGTTTTTTAAACTAAAATGGTTTAACTGGTTGTTTTTTCATCAGTCTATACTATAATAAACTTTTAATGTGTTGATTTGTAACCTGAAGTATTTAATCAATTTTTTAAAAGAATTTCATTATGAGCCTGATTTTGAAAGAAAACTTTGATTGTTTAATTCATCCCCCTCCTTGAACTTATCCTACATTTTTTTATTTTATATCCTCCTTAAGAGGTTCAAGAGTTAATTTTTGTATAACTTTTGAGAAAGTTAGTGGAACCAACAATTATCATGTTGAATTGTTGAGACTAAACTATGATCAAGGGGATTTGAAGTATTATACATTCTTGTGTGCATTATTTCTTGCTTTCTCTATTCTTTATTGTACTGCACTCATTTTATCGTATAAATTAAGATTCCATTTAAAGGTACATTATGTTTTTCAGTCTTAAAGATTTTGAAAAATAATTCCAAGGTTAAAGTTTCTTGAAAAGGTTTATAAAAACCAACTCACATACCATGTCTTGGTTTAACTTAGCCACTCTCTTTTTATAACAAACATCTTTTGGTCAAGAGCTTTAAACTTGTCTCTTGAAATTTTGATTTGTTTTAGCCGTTTTCTTTGCTAATTATAGTTTTACTAACCTTTTGTGAAAGAAAATTATAGATGACCTGTTAGTTTGCTTAAATAGGTTGATCAATGGGTTAGAAATTCCATATGGACTGAGGAAATTCTTAAGCAAGGTAGTGTCACCATGAACTGGTCTAAGATATGTTCTCCAAATCTAAAGGAGGTCTATGAGTCACTAGTTTCTATGTTGAAAATAATGTTTATCTTTTTAAACTCACTTGGAACCTTGCTTACAACCAAAAACCTTGGACTTGTTTGATGAATGTTAGGTTTCTTAAGTTTAAACGCCAAATAATACTTATTTGTCTCTCTTTTTCTATCTGGCCTGCTATAAAGGGTTTATATGATGTGGTGCTTGAAAATATGTTTTAGATCGTACGATCTAAAGATAATATAAACTTCTGGAATGATCTTTGGTTCTAGATGCTTGTTTCTTATTGTAGGGTTTCCTTAAAATGGAAAAATCAAACTTTCAGCTGAGGTTTCTCAGGCCCTAGAATGGCTCTTACTAGTTTTTATCTCCTTCTTATTAAAAATCTACAGTACATCATCATTACTCAAGATTTGCATGTCCTAATTGGATGCCTATGGATTTTGGCATTTTAAATTAGAAAGTGGATAACAAATTTTTTTACTTGCCTAAAGCTACATGTGATAGGGATAATTTAACTTAGTCTTCTTCCATTTCTACTACCAAAGCTCTTGTGTTTTGGAAACTTTTACATTGTAGACTACTACTGATAAAGATGTGCAATATAGAGGGGTTGTTTTATGCTTCATGTACTCATTATGTAACAAACATGAGGAATTTATAACACATCTCTTCTTTTAATGTTCTTCTGCCAATTATATTTGGTCTTGGTTACAACAAATCTTCTCTAGGTTGACTTTTTATTCTTCTTCCAACTTCATTTCTTTTATTAATTCTCTTGGGAATCATTTAATTAAACATGTTAGACTTGCTACTATTATTCATTTGGATGATTTGTAGGATGAGAAATTATATAAGATTCTAGCAGAGTATCAACATCAACATTGTAATTTAATCCATAGAGAGTTGCTTCAAAATGTCAAGTAATTCTTCTAAAAAGTGTATGCATATTAATATGTATAACTTTTTTGTGTTGATTTTTTTTTTGTGTCAGCACTACGTATGGGAATGTTTCCCATCCTATTCAGATTATTTGAAATGTCCCTCAAGCTAATTGGATCAAAGTTAATGGTGCTGTTAGGAGTTCTCCTAGTTTTACTACTTGTGTTGGGACCTTTAGAGGAAGTCTTGGCAAATATGTTGTCAACTTTTCTTCTTTTTTGGGTCTTTAGTCTCCTCTTTATGCTAAGATTATGGGAACTATTTTTCAATTTAATGTTCTAAAAATTGCTAGTTAAAGACATTTGTAGTTAGAAAGTGACTCTATTTTGGTTTGCCAAGTTTTTTCCTCTACTCAACTTGTGCCTTGGTTGATTAGGGGGAGATGGAAAATTTGCTTGAAGATTTGTAAACGATATAGGGTTTATGTTTTCCATATTTTTAGGGAGGGAAATCATTGTGCTAATAAATTAATAATAAGATGTAGTACAAATGGTGTAGTAGGATGCCCTCTATTCTTGCTCTGGATTTCTTTCATAATAGGTACAAACTCCTTATGTTTCTTCTTATTTGATTTGTTGTGGAAGTTTTCTTTGTATTTTTTTGTTGTTTTTTCTTTTTCGCATGGGTTTGGTCTAGTTCTTTTGTGCTTGTTTCCTATTTCCTATTCTTTTTATGTTAAGGTTCTTATGATGACATATGATTGTTAAAATCTAGGGTGTCAGCCTAGTTGAGATGTAAAATTTTATTATGATGTCTAATATGAGTTTTATGTAAAAAAAAATGTCAAGTTAAGATAATTCTCTTACTTATCTCCAAAACATGCTCAAATCTTTAAAGTGGAAGAACTTACAAGGAAAATCACCTAAACAAAAACTACCTTATAAAGAGATGGTGGAACGCAACATAGAAGAAGGAGAACGTCTTACGAAGAAATTCAAGAGTCTCATGAAGAACATGTTCAAGTATACAGACCAAGGAGAGAATGACGTGAGTTGTATCAAGAAAGAATATCTAAAAGTCATGTAAAATTTCCAAAGTTTTTACGAGAGAGTGATCTTTAAATATATTTTGAATAAAAGGCTAAAGTGGAACAAATTTTGAATTTGTATATTTTTCAGGACATTACTAAATTTAAACCCATTACTCTTTAATTTGAACAACATGAATTAGTGTGGTAGAAAATAAATGCTTAATGGTAGAAGGTTAGTCATTACTACATGGAATGACCTTCAAATATGTATGAGAGATATATTTGCTTCTTCTTTTTATAGGAAAGAATTGTACTTAGAGTTTTAAAGACTTGTCCATGAGGCAGAGAATGTAGAATAGTATTGTAAAGAATTAAGAAAGAGAGAAAAAAAAAGAAACTAGAAAAAGAACTCAAAGAAAAAGGAACTGTTAGAAAAAGAAAGAAAAGAGAAACAAAAGGAAGAACTGGTGGAAAAGTTGTTGTTGAAGAATATTTGATGAATACAACAAGTTGTGAAGATCTTTGAAGACTTAAAATTAATACGGGTGTGTGTGTGTGTGTGAGTGTTACTTTTCTGCTAGAGTCAGTCTTGATTTATGCAATTCCTCTAAGGAAAAAAATTAATTAAAGTCTTTTTTGGAAATAAAATTTTTAAAAAAAATTAATACTCATATTTTTAATGAGTTATTTTTCAAACTTAATCAATTAAATGAGATAAATAAACTCAGATGAGTATTTAATCGACTCAATTTGTTAAAATCTATGTTATAAATATGTGAGTTAAGCAATCTGAAACAGAAAGAGACACAAATGATTTTTGAATGATCATTTTATGCAAAATCATTTTTTGAGAGAACTCATTCAATACTTTAATCAAGAACGTGTGAAAATAATTCTTGGAGCAATTAGTGTAGACCTGTGACTAATTTGGGTAAATTTGTAGATGTTCTTAGGATTCAAGGTGTCTTTTGCATTCTTTAAACCTTTTATTTCTCTACAGTTGTAGATTTAGTTTGTATTTTCAACTTTTATGTGCTTGTTTAGGTTCTTTTACTATCAATAGATAAAATTTCTAATCATGGTAGGGTGTTGCAGTGTGTAATTTTGATTCTAGCAAGGTGCAAGAGTGTTTCATGATGTTTTAGTGTGTTCGAATTGTATTGCATTCTGTGTTTAGTGAAATCTTTGTTTGTTTGACAAAGAAACTGGATGTAGCTCTTGAGAAAGAGTGAACCAGTACAAAATTTATGTGTATAATCTCTCTTATCTATATTCTTCTACTGGGTTTTGAATTCTGCATAATCTTGTAATTAATCAAAATTTTGTTAAACTGAATGTGAAGTATAATTGACTGTCTTTTTGAGGTTCTGATAATCAAGAAAATTGTTATTCATTGTAGCACAATATTTAATCAATTAAAATTTTGTCAATATTATAAAGTAGGAAATTAAATAGATTATTTACTTGTTTTCATTTATTCTTTTTTCCATTGTCTGGTAATTGGAAATTGCAGTTTGTTTTCATAAAAAAAAAATCAATTCTTTAAATTGTTTTTTGCGAAAATCTATTATATTTCAATTCATCCCCTCCTCCTCCTTCTTGAAAACCTAAAGTGTTTTACAATAACTACCTAATGAAATTGTTGAAAAAGAATTTTCACATGGAGATTCTACAACTTTAATTCCTTCCCCTACTACTAATTTTGAATTTACTTCTTTTTTAGAAAGTATTACTCGTTTTGTTTTGAAGATTTACATATTAAAGAACAATGAAAAAAAAAAAAACAAGAGAGGAAAAAGAGAAAATATAAGACAAAATCACAAACATGAAAAAAAATGCTTAGAGAAATATTTCCAAGGTTTTTTAATATATTGGGGCTTATATCAACATGCTACCGTGTTTGCTAAACTTTACGAGCAAATTATATGTTTTGATTTTTGTAAACATTTTTTTTAGAAACTTTCTCACTTATAACTCAAATAAAAAAATTTAAGTGAAAATAATAAAAGTTTAGGAAATTCAAAGAATTTTTAAAATCACTTCATAACTATTAGAATTAACTAAGAATAAAAAAAAAGGTAATTAAGTATGTAAATATCATTAGTAATTTTTCATTTATTGATATAATTGTAATTTTTTCTTTGATAAACATGTTGAATAAGAATCTTAACTTTAGTTCTATTAACTTATATTTTTATGATATATGTCCTTCAAATTTGAGGACATATTCTTTTTAAGATGGAGAGAATGATGTGATCCCAAACCAAGAAAAATCTATTATAAGAAGATAAAGTTATGACAATAGCTCAAGAGAGGAAAAATGAGAAAGAGGAATTTAAAAGACTATATCAATATTGTGGAGAATGATTTATAAGAAGGATGAAAAAGAGATTAAAAAAATATTAATATTTTCTTTAATTTTCCTGTAAATAAAAGTATAAAAAAATATGTTGTCTTTCTTTAAAATAAGTTTTTAAGACACTTTAGTTTTAACATAAGATTAGTTTCGTTCATATGCACCAACTAAACAAGTCATAGACTCTTCATATTTCGTTCAAGGGTTGGAAAGGTGTATAAACCAACCAAATAAGTTCTAAGCTCTTCATATTCATTAGTTAGTCTATATAAGTATGTATCCTATCATATATAAGAAAACTCATGAATAAAATCGATGATTGAAGAAAAACCTTTTCTATTTTTTATGAGTTCTCCAAAAGTATGCACCTATTTTCATAAATGTTATCTTGATTTTTCTAAATTAAAATGATGATTTTCCTTTACACTTATTTTTCTCTTAAGAAACTGGAGTGTTCATCTTTTTTTTCTTTCATCTTTAGATTTTGTTGTTCTTATTTTAGTTTTAAATTTACTACTCCAAAATCGGGCCATATAAATCATATTTCATGGATTCCTACATATTTTCACCAATTGAATTGATTGTTTTTGGTTTCTATTATATTAATTCAATTGTTTCTTCGTTTTAATTAGTTCAATAATTAGGATTAAGTTAATGCTTCCTGAGCTTGTGTCCCGTTCTTGATGTTTTACAATTTTCATGCTTAACCTTTTCTTCCTTGCCCAGGAAAGTCATGGCCTTAATTATAGGCTTAGACAACTTCAATTTTTTCCTTGTTAACTTGTCTTCCAAAAGTTACACCCGCTAGTATCTTTAAGACTTAATAAACCCAATTAAACTGAAAATTGGTATTTATAATTATTTTATAAATGAAAAAAAATACTATGAAAAGAAATAATAATATAAGATTAGAATATAAACTCTATTCTATAACTACAAACAAACATTATTATTTATAAAAAATAATAATAAAATTTATTATGATATATGCATTCATGGTTTAGTCCTTAAACTAAACCGCTTAGTATAAATGTAATCTTTGAAAACTATTTTAAAATTTTAACTAAGTCTTCCTAAAACTAACATAATAAATTATTAAGTTTAAAAATTAAAATGAAAATGAATAATTAAATTTGCGGATTACAAAGATAAAAGTATAGTAACTTCAAAAACTAAAATAAAATGAAGTGGTGTAAGTTCATATCCAAAGTGATAAGTTTATGTAAACACAAAAGTTACCTAGCGTCAACTAAAGAAATCATAGTTTCAGAAACTTTTTGTAAACTAAAAGTATCTTTTTTTCAAAATTAAAGTGACTTATAGTAAAAAGTTCTGTGTAACTTTTGCAAGAATAACTGACATAATCATTTTATTTATCTATGCATTTCTTCTATCTTATATAAGTAAAAAACGAAATGAGTTGAGATACTCTTTCTTAATCCCCTCTCTATTTTCTACATTGGCAAACAAACTATAAAATTTACTCATTTATTTATTTTCTTTATCCTCGTTTTGTTTATTTATTTTGTTTCTTTTCCTTTCTTTATTTTCTTCCATCCTCAATTACATGCTTAAATCCGTGATCCTTGTCCTCAGCTGCTCTTCCACATGCCCACATGGCAATGAGCTTACAATATGAAAAGTGTGCAAAGAGCTTGCCATTTATTTAGGTCAAAGTTGAACATGGACTTGGGAAATTAAAGTCTAGAAACTGGTTAATTCTGCCACTCTTTGTGTGCTATTAATGCCATGTCACATGCTTCTCTTGAAAACCCAAAAATGACTCAGTTTTCAGACCATAAACTTGCTTAAAATAAAAAGCATGGCAATAAAATAATTAGGCCATGAGGTAACAACAGTACAATTGTAATGTACGAGGGTACCCTGAGTGTTAGGGCGGTTTGCGTTGGAAACCATGCACTCAACCTATCAGTCACTTTAATTTTGCTAAATGGGTTTAATTAATTGATTATGGTCTTGTAGAATCTCAGTCCTTGTCACTCCTGATTTAAATAAACCAACCCCACATGAGTTTAACCTTCAAAACAAGGAAGGAGGACTAGGGAAAAAAAAGATAATGATACCTAAATATGACTGGAACAAATTTGTATACAGAGAGTTTTAAAGTATTATAAATTTTAAAGTGATAAATTTATTTTTTATTTTATAATTTTTAAATATTATAAAATTAGCATGCTAGAAATACCTTTTTTTTAAGATATTCTTTTAAAAACATATTTTAACTATATTTTTCTTATTAATTGAATTTTGTATAAATCCAACAAAAGGAATGGAAGGCTCGATTCTTATTTTTATACGCTTGCCTAACTTTTAATTTTGAATAATTTAATCATTAATAGAATTATTCAAAAAAAATGTTAAATGGTATTTTTCTAGCACTCATCTTATTAAAAAATCTTAAAATTAAATTATTAGTTTTAATATTTTTTTTCATTTGTTATAATCGAATTCACATTATAATTACAAAATATTTATTGATTTGTTAATAAATAATTTCATATTTAAAAATTTTGACTGATTATTTTTATTGAAATTTCTTTTTACAATCATGTTTTTTCATCATAATACTACTTACCTTAAAATATAGACTTTCTCTCATACCAAGACAACGTTGTTATTGTATCTAAGAAATTAAAATATTTCTTTTATTTGCTTATTCATATATTTAATATAACTTAATGTATTTTAGTCTAACTTTTTCTTAAAATTAATCATTAATTTTTTGAATAATATCCTAAAAATTTTAATTTACCCGACCCGTGATGTTTAGAGTTACATCAATCATTCACTAGGCTATAATTAAGGTGGACCACTTTAATCCCCCTACAAGCTATCTGTTTCTAAATTATTAATTTATCAATTTAAAAATCAACGACTGAATAAGTGACTTGAATCTTGTCAGAGAGATAATGTTAGCAATTATTAAGCATATGCGGCAGGGAGATTATTAGACTATGCACCTTTGACTTTGAATTACCTTGTTAAGTATAACAATTTGAAGGTTGTTTTTATCGCAACTTGCCTGACACATGAATTTAATTTTGACAAATGATCATTGGTGTTTTTCTCCGTATCGATTAACTAAAAATTGTTTAAGTATAATTAAAAACATTATTATAATTGAAGATATATTTTCATTATCAACGTTTTGCCTTCTTGTATTTTTCTGGACAATAAATAAATAAATATATTAAAACAAGACAATTGGAGTGCTCTAGCCTTTCACAGAAAGAGGTCAATTGAAAGGTAGTTTCTCATCAAAGAAAACAGACTATAAGGACTATCTGCAACAGTTGTTAAATTTATTCTCAGGTTGGTTCTTGTCATGTTTTCTTTCAGTCTTAAAAGGCAAATAATTAGTTAAAGGACATGAATTATATCCTCTTAAAAATTTTCAATAGCCTATATATTTATATTAATTAATATAGTTATGGCAAGGTTGTTAATGTATGATGTTTTAGACAGACTATAGTACTCTTCACTATATAGATATTGAAATTAATACGTAACTATTTACCACAGAAAATGTTATATCTTCAAAGAAAGTAGTATTTTAAATCCTTTCTACTTGGAAATTGAAACAGCTCCCTGTTCATGGTGTTTGACCCATGTCTATTACAGGTTCCGATGGGGAATGCCTTTCCTGATTCAAAACTTCTACACATGAATTATCACTTGTTTGCTACATGGATGAAAACGTATATGAGGATTTGTTTGGTCGTATGGTTTGATTGAGTTCTTGTTAATAGGAATAAATTGCAATGAGAAAAAACTTTCAGCTAAGGAAGAATGATCAGACATAATAAAACTGCAAAAGAATAACTAAAAGTTTGATTACATATGACTCCCACAATCTTGACTATATAATATCAAATCTTCAGATATTTTACACCGTAAGATTAAGGACACTTTTAACGTTTTCTAATTCCCTTTATTGATCTCCTCTTCTATCCTTCTTCACAAACCAAAAAACATGTAATTACTCACCTCACAAGTGCTTCTAGTTAAAGAGAAAAATGAAAAAAAAAAAAAAAAAAAAAAAAAAAAAAAAAAAAAAAAAAAAAAAAAAAAAAAAAAAAAAAAAAAAAAAAAAAAAAAAAAAACCATACCAATCTACTATCAAACAATTTTCCAGAATTAGTGAATTAACAATATAAGTCAGAATCATCCTTGCTTCATAAATCGCAAAAGGGGTCTCTTACATCTAATCGAACTCACTCTTCTCACTCTTTCTCTCATACATTGGATTGGTTTTGTAAGATACAAAGAAACAAAATGACAAAAAAAAAAAGGAAAAGGATAAAAAACTGCAATATGCAGTATTATCTGCACAATGGACTTTGAGGATGGTGAGAATATGCAAGCTGGTTTTCTGAGCAGTACCCCATCAACATCTCTTCAATGCTGAGTCTACATTCTTGGGAGGAAGACATGTCCCCTTTCCTTTCCACCATCTTCAAAATACTCTGAAAAACAGACACTTCACAAGGAATCCTGAGAACACCTGTTTGTTGAAACCCAAATTCTTCTTCTGCTTCTCTCAGCAGAATCTGAAAGGCTTGGTGACCCAAATACTCAGTTGGTATAGTGAACCTCCTAAGCTCTTCACCAACACACACTGCAAGGTACCCTTTTGGAACAACATTGCTTGACCCTCCTTCACGTTCTGATAGGGAAAGGGTTCTCTTCAGAAACTTTATACTCTTGCTGGTGGTGGTGGAAGTGGCCACATTGGTGGTAGCAGTGGTTTTTGAAGAATTAGCTAGCCTTCTCCATTTCTTCAGGATCTGCTGAAGTCTAACAATTTCTCTGATCTTGTTAGATTTCTTTAGATCCATAGACATGGTGACTTTTTTTTTTTTTTTCTCTCTCTTCTGTGGTATCGTGTTTTCGGGGCTCTTTGCTTATTGACTTGGCTTGGCTATATTGGATGCATGCTTCCTATTTATAGAGCTTGAGAGCATGGAAATTAATTCTCGTTTCCCAATGATGAGAAGTTTTCTTTGATTTCTGCCCATAGAATATAACAATTTCAATTTTGTGTCACATGCATAACAAAATCAACAATACCGAAACAAGTTTTCCACGTTAGTATGAGTTAAAACAGCAAATTTTACGGTACGTCACCTAACAAAATGAATTGAAAATAAGGAAAAATAGTTCACACACACGTAAAAAAGTAAAACATGATTATTCCATATTATATATATATAATACTAAATTTGTTGCCCCAATAACAATTTAATTTCCATCACGGATACTTCAGTTTTAATTTTTACTAAAAGATTTATTCTAGTTTTAGTTATTTTTTTAATTTTTTTTTAATTTCTGTTTCCTTTATCTGTACTTAATGATTTTACCCACTACAAGAAAAAATGATTTTACCCACTGCTAAAATCCGTAGGTAACAGCAAAAATCTGTGGGTAAATCAGTATTACCCACCGATTACTCACGGACAAAAATCCGTAAGTAAACTGGGCGTAGGTAATTTACCTACGGAAATTGAGTCCGTGGGTAATTAAAGCTGTGGGTAATACCCACCAACTCCAGTCCGTGGGTAATACCCACCAACTCCAGTCCGTGGGCAATATCCACCAACTTCAGTCCGTGGACAATACCCACCAATTCCAGTCCGTGGGTAATACCCACCAACTCCTGTCTGTGGGTAATACCCACCAACTCGAGTCCGTGGGTAATACCCACCAACTCCAGTCCGTGGGTAATATCCACCAACTCCAGTCCGTGGATAATACCCACCAACTCTAGTCCATGGGTAATGTGGATAAATTTGTACATGTTTCTTCATGCATCAAAATGTTCATTTTAATTGAATTTATGAAACATTTAAAATATCCAACATATCCAACAATCAAGCATCATTCAATACACCTAACAAAAAATAAAATCCACATTTAATTTCAAATTGAAACATAACATATATAGTTGAAGTCTCATCATACAAAGTAAATCAAAGATAATATAATTCTAAAGTAAAGTAAACTTCAAACATAATCCACATTGTAAATAAACTTGAACCATAATCAAATACTCAAAGCCTAAAAATCCTAATAGTCTCCAAAATGTCCAGGTTGTCCATGCTTATTGTGTTGTTTGTTGGGTAATTGCTCATGCTCATTTTCTTGTTACCTGGATGATTGTTGTGGCTGCTGTTGTTGAACTTCTTGTTCAAATGCACTTCTTGAATGAGGTGGAAGTATAGGAAGAACCAGATTAAGCAATGCTTTCATTTGTTGACTAAGTTTGTCATTGTCTTCCCTAAGTTGTTTTATCTCCCGAGTTTGTTCTGAATCATGAGAGGAAGTCGAAGGTTCATGATATGTGAGAGTATTTCCAGATTTAAACTTACGAGCAAGCTCTCTAACCCCATAAATTCGACCTTTCTTTTTTCCACCTACAGCAAGAAGACAACTTTCAGTTCTTAATTTGTCTTCCTCTACAAGATCTACAGGAGATGATTCAGATTGTGACATAGAAGATCCAACTTCTGATCTGGCTTGAGTAAATATACTTTCAAATTGTTCCTGTTATTCATATATGATATTAGTGTTATTCATACAGTACATTACTAAAATAAAGAAAAATAACAATAACAAATGTAACTCCCAACTGTCTTTCTTGATCTTTCATCAACAAATTCACCATTGCTCTTTCGTTTATGAGTTTGCTTAAATACCTCATCAATATGTGTAGGACGACCCAACACTTTTGCCTATGAACAATATAAATAATATTATGGTTATACAAGCCAATATCATATATTGTATAATAGAATAATATGTAATCATAAAGAATAATTCAAAATCAATTACACTCAAAATTCAATACAACATATATGTTTTGTATACGTACCATGCGAATGGCATGCTCATGTGTAGTTATAGAGCCACCAGTGTGTAAAGAACCACCCATGTCAGATGCTCGATTTTTTTGCACTTGAATAAACTTGGCATGAAAGTCAGGTGAATTCCACTTCGATAGCAAAGAACTCCACACTTCATCAAACATCCAATTAGGCTTTTTTCCAATTTTTCTGGCTTCCATAAACATTTCTGATAGCCTATGTGCGGCTTTGGAGTGGAAGTTTTTTCTAATCATTTCCTCATGTTCAGGTTTCCAACTGAGTTTTGTCTGTATAATCACAAAATGTGTACTTAAAAATGAGAAACTTTGTGAATACATGACATTAAAGAAATAATAACTAAAGAAACATAACATTGCATCCACTATCAATAACTTAACATTGCATATTAAATGAGAAAAATTACTTTAAAACTTTGGAAGAAGATTTCCCTATCTGTATCAGTCATTGAACGCCATGTAAGCCAAGGTTCACGATATTGTTGCTTAATGGTCATTGTGATTGCCTGTGATGCAACCCTACAGGGATGAAACCTAAAAAAACAAGGTTGAAATTATTAGACAATAAATTGATTAAAGAAATAATATTAAATATGTTATTTATAATTATTACTTACCCAAGACCATAAGGTGAAATCATAGGAAGAGGATGACCGAGTGTGAGATTGTCGTCCGCAATGTTTGATTGTTCATCACCTCCCTTAGTACATATTTGTGGACCTTCCTCAATAGGAGAATCACCAATTATAGAAGGCATTGGAAGTGGTGAGGGTGTTGGTGAGGGTGTTGGTGAGGGTGGTAATGGTGTAACCCTTGGCAATGGTGATGGTACTGATGATGTTGAGGGTGTTGTAACTGGTGGGGAAGGTGCTGATGCAACAACTGGGGTTGGAGATGATATGATGGGAGGAAAGACTCTTCTTGATTGAGGTGGTATGTTTACCATCCTAGGACATGGGAAAGATGCAGCTGTAGGTGCAACACCTTCTGAGATAGGGGTGAGACCTGGGGAAGGAGAACATTGGGGATGGGGAAGGTACATATGCAATAGATACAAGGGGTGGGATATCTACTTTAAGCACATATCGTGGTCTTCTACCCTTCATTGCCCTTTTCTGCTTATTTTGACTAGATAAGAAAAGTTTTGGTTGGTCACATCTTTCCGAAGACATATCTATAACAAAAAATGATGTTATCAATTATAAACGAAAACAACATCCTAAAATTAAAAACATACAATATAATATAAATTTGTTTCATAGAAAAATCATTATCTTATGAACAAAAAATAAGCATCACTAACAATTGTTAAACATTGATCCAATTTCAATAAAGATATTCCTAAGTTATAATTCAATCATCATCAAATTCATCATCTTCATTGTCTTCTTCTGAATCATTTCGTTTAAGTTGCTCATCTTCACTATCCTCTTCAATATAAACATCTTCGATGTCCTCATTTTCACTATCTTCAAACTCTTCTTCATTGTCCTCTTCGTTCTCCTCTTCAAACTCTTCTTCATCATCTTCCTCCACTTGTTCAACATAAACCTATGAATGTTGGAATCCCGAAATACCTTCAACTTCAATTACTTCATTTGCATGTGTCATTTCATCTATTTGGTAAGGAACATCATCTTCCATATCAAGAGATTCAATGCGACCTCTAGGCTTTGTTTTA
>Ga0209489_101104_pt1 | contig 54879 bp, 23 predicted proteins | sample SiratrowhiteBW_FD_187527 | JGI IMG/M metagenome (GOLD analysis project Ga0209489, IMG submission 187527) | Root nodule microbial communities of legume samples collected from California, USA - Siratro white BW (SPAdes) (version 2) | ecosystem: Host-associated > Plants > Roots > Nodule | place... | reverse complement strand
TAAAAAAATCAAAAAGAGTTCAATTCACCCCCCCCCCCCCTCTTGAACTTAGGCCAAATACTTACTTTAACACCTTGTACGGGCTAAAGTAAGCAAGTAGATAGATATTTACCAAACTCTCTTCCTTACTTATTTTTATTGGTTTCATTCAATCAAAATCAAATTATTCTCTTTTCACTAAAAAAACTTCAAGTGCTTTCACATTCCTTTTGTGTGTGTATATGACATTATTCTTACAAGGGACTTCTTATTAGAAATAGGAAGGATTAAAAGTTTACTAAATGACTCTTTCAAGATTAGAGACCTTGGAGACCTCAAATACATCATAGGACTAGAGGTTGTTAGATCCAAGAAAGGAATTAATTTGTATCAAAGGAAATACACCCTTAACATATTGACTGAGATAGGAATGCTTGACAGTAAGCCTTTGTACTATCCCTCTTATGTCTAACAACAAAATTCTTTTTGAAGCTGTAGATAAATTACAAATCCAAAATCCTACAAGAGACAAATTGGAAATATCTTATATCTCACCAACACACAACCATATATAAGTTTTTTTTGTACATCTACGTAGCCAATTTCTACAAGAACCAATTGTTCATCATCAACAGGTTGCTCAACATGTTTTACATTACATCAAAGGTAACTCTTACAAAATCCAGAATCCTACAGGAGACTTATTGGAAAACTCTTATATCTCACCAACACACGACCATATATAAGTTTTTTGGAGCATCTACTTAGCCAATTACTACAAGAACCAATTGTTCATCATCAACAGACGCTTAACATGTTCTATGCTACATCAAAGCTAACCCTATTGAGGGGTTATTCTTTGCAACTGATTTCAAAATGCAAATCAAGGCCTTCAGCAACTCGAACTGGGCTTCTTACCCAGACACAAGATGATCCACAACTGGATACTGCATTTTCTTATAATGATCTTTGATTACCTAAAAGTCAAAGAAATAGAACACTATTTCTATATCTTGTTTTGAAGTTGAGTGCAAAGCTTTAGCTACCACTACTTGTCAACTATAGTAAACCAACTACATCTTTCAAGACCTTCATATTCAAATAAATGCTAATGTTGTGTTATACTTTGAAAATCAATTTGTTTGTCATTGCACACAACCCTAGTTTTCACAAACGTATAAAGTACATCTAAATTGACTGCCACATGGTTCTAATCTTTTTCATCTTCTACCTATACGATCTGTAGATCAACTAACATATGTATTTACAAAACCCTAACTAGACAGAGTTCTATTGTAAACAAGCATAGAATGATGAAAATACATCATCCAACTTAAGGGGAGAATATTGAGGTATTGCTTTGACTCAGTACTAGTTTGTTATTTTGATAGAAAATCTATAAATAGGTTTTTTTAAAAATGGTAACTTCAAAAATAAGATTTTCAGTTTTGCTTACTTCTTCTCTCCCAGTGATTTCTCTTTCTCTTTTTTTTATTAGTTTCTTTGCGCAACACTCGAACTATCTTCTCCTTTTTCGTGTTCTCGATTTACTTCAGAAAATTAAACCCTCTTTCTCTCTCGTGCTCGAAGATTTTCTAAACAATTAAAAATGTTTTCTCTCTTACATATGAAAATGGCTTTCTAGATATTGAAATGTTAAAAATAAAATTGTAATAAACAAATATGATATTCAAAATAAATAATATATATCTCAAATTCAGTGACCAAAGTTATCTAACAAACTTATTATGATTGGAATAATCTTCATTCTTTTATTACCCATACTTAAAAGTAGAACCACAAAAATATGAAAAGATTAATAAAAATCTTAATTATAATTAAAATAAATAAATCAGACAACCCTTTTATTATTAAACTTAATTATTTGTAGATAATATAAGATATCATTAAAAAAAACATCTCAAATCTCCTAAAAATAATAGAAAAAAATAGACAATTCTAGAAATTATTGTAAATTATTTTTGAAAAAAAAAATCTAAGTTCTGTATGGATCAAAACTAACTTAAAAAAATTGAAAGTTTATTTTTTCTATCTGTCAAAGAATTTTCAAATAAGTACTTATTATCAACTTCTCTAATTAAACAAAGATTGTGAATATTTATTTAAAATTTTGCATCGTGTATATAATGAAAGTTATTTAATGTTGATATGTCATCGTTTCAATAGAAAATCGAAAGACAAAAGAAAAAATTGACCAAAATATTCTTACATTTTCATGTAAGCATAAGGGTATACTTGTTTAGGTCTCTAGCTTGTTTGACTATTTTTTTTTTTTTTTTGTCTTTTTAAAAAAAATTCTTTATCCTTTCTTCTTTCTCCTTTACCCCGTTTCTCATATACATAACATTACATGAACCAATGGGTACTAATTACTCCATTAAATCATAATTTTTTTTATGAATTTTAAAATACAATTATATACTATTACGGCATTGATAACACATAAAACAATTATCTGGAGTTTAAAAAGTATAGCAAATACTTCAGAAGTTTAAACAAAACTATACTGGAAAATAAAGGCTAAGAGTGTGAGATCAAAGTAAACTAACCCAACTTGAAGTAACAGACCCAATTCAAATATTCTACTTGGCCCAGCCCATTAACAAAGTATGAGATGAACATATAGGCAATGCAAAACTCCATTATCTACTCATTCATTACCAATGATAAATCTTTCTTAATTCCAAAAAAAAATTTGACTACTATTTTTTTTTTAATTTTAGTAGTACGACCTTTATATAATATTTGAAAAAAATATAAAAGTGTATATTCATAAACGATGAAAAAAATGAATTAAAATTTTAAACTTTAATTATCCTAAATATTCAAATTTCACAAGAAGTAAACAATAAATTAGTTAATATAACTTCACAAGATAAAATAAAATAAAAAAACTAGATTTTTTAATTACGCTTTTATTTTTCCTATAGTGCTAGGAAAATTTTAGTTTCTAAAATTTAATTGTGTAGTTTGTTTCCTGCATTTTTAAATTGTGTAATTTTGATGATAATATTTTCTACACCATTCAAATTTTGTCCATTTATTAACTTTATATTTAATATATAGCAGAGATGCTTATATATAGTGGATGAGGAAACACACGCAAACAAACGTAATATAATAAATTATAGAGATCAAAAACTTAATTAACTCAACAATTAAACTGTATATGGAATAAGTTATGTATCCTAGAGATTCTTAGTCTTAAAGTATAGGATCGTGAGTTCAAATTCTCCCTTCAAATAAATGAGTTGGAACTTTATTTTTAAAAACCTAATTTTGTTGTCAAACCTCAATGAATAAATGCAAGCGCTTAATTATTACAAGCCTTTAAAGAGTCAAGTATCTTTCAAGTATAATATTTTTCTCTCTAAAGTGTTCTTTTATGCATATTTTTGAATGGTAATTAATCTTGAAGGTTTCTTTTGTATTTAATACATTAAATAAATCTGTAGCATCATATATTCATTTAGTTAAGTATACGTGGACTTTTCTACTTAAATATATGTTTGAATTAAATAGGGAACAAAGAACAAGTAACTTTGACAAATATAGTACATGTTATTGTATTGCAAAATTATTAATTGCAATAGAGAGTCAATATACTTAAATTATATCTTTACATTTTTTTTTTGTTAAAAATGATTAAGTTGAATTCCACCTGGGAATTTAGTTTGAGTCCTTTAGACACGCTTTCAATTATCAATTATCAAAGAGTTCATCAGTCAAAAGGCAACGTGACTCACACATCCCATGCCCTGTAATATCAAATTGCAATTAATAATAGAAAAGAAGAAGAGAGATGCAATTTTCTGACCACGTATTTTTTTTGTCTCATTTGTACTTTTTTGTCTCATTTGTACTGCATTTATCACTTTTTAATTAGTAATGTACTCTTTCGTGTGTTCGTGAGTTTTGACCACGGACTTTCACAAAATAAGGAGAAAGTTATGTTAACTATAAAAGTTAAAATAAATAACTTTGTTTTTTTTAGTATTTTCAGAGTCTGTCCTAATTTTAATGAAAATTTTCTATATATTAGGATGAGAATATACACGAGGAATACTTAATTTTTTAATTGAATATAGATATGGAAATATGTATATACTCATATGTACGTATATGTTTGTTACATCTTAGTTCTATTGTCTTTTTTAACAAAAAATAAAATTAATGAAGGACTCAAAAGATGTTTTAACTCTATCACAGAATAATCTTATTACAAATCCTTCAGTTGAGAATATCTTCTATATTCTTTTTGTCTTATAATCAGTTGTAAATTATTAAAATATTTATAATATATTAAGTAATTTAACAAACTTATCTTTATTTTTTGTTTTTACTTTTATTTTTAAAAAAATTATATATTTATTTTTTCACATAATTTTTTATTATTTTCATTTAATTGTTGTTTGATTTGTTAAACATTTACAAATTTAATTATATTTTTACAATTTTAATTACATATTTTTTTATAACTTTATTTAAATAATATATTATATTTAATAAAAAAACAAAGCTCAATTTTCTTAAATTAAATATTTTATAAAATATATTTAATTATTTATATTCTTTTTTAATATTTTTATTATTTTTTGCATAAGAATATATTAATTTTTAAGTGTTTAATAGTTAGACTAGTATGATGTGGATGCTTTTAACTTAAATCACTAAAATATTATTATTTCTTTATTGTAATTTATATCTTTAATAAAAAAATATTTAACTAATATTTAAAATAATAAAACAAATAGATACGAACATAAATAAATTTAGATTATTAGATGATGGAAATCAAAATAAAAATTTAGATAAATTTTTAGTTCAAAAATAAAAATGAAATAGTTAAATCCACGTAGTCTCCTCTACCACTATCCTTAGTAGAAAGATGTTATCTTAGTTCAGTTATGCACTTAAACAAAATCATAGTCTAGTCTACAAAAGTACACCAATTTAATTATTTTGAGTAATATTTTACCAATTTATGTACCAGAAACCGCGTGGTGTTCATACATAGCTTTGTTAGGAAGACTTAGAATTCCTTATCCTTAAGGAAATTGAAAAAAATTTCCACACTCTTGACTCTATCAATTAGCACATGATGATTTGAAGTCCTAAATACGACAGATAATAAATCATAAAATATATTAGCACTGTATATCTATATTATAATTTGCAGGAGGGAATCTGAGCACTTTTGAATTGCTTCAGTGTCCGTTTCTATAAACTGCCACAATGATTGTCAAATCTTTATTTTATATAATAATGTCAGCTAAATGATTGGATAGTGGTATCAATTATATAAACCTTTAACATTATAAATTACAAATCGAAGTTTTAATTTTATAAAAGTGTTTGATTTGATTAAATATGAACAATATTAATAAAAATTAAATACTTATCTTTAGTGACGGAACTAGATAATTATTGTGTGAGAGGACTAATATGATTTTTCTTCACCAGGTCATAATTTTTTTATTAGATTTTAAAGAGGACTTCTTACCTTAATACTATTTACTATACACTCTGTATAAAATTTAAAATAATTTTAAATAAAAGTAATGAATTTACCAAATATTTTATAAGATTTGAAATTTGGAAGTTATAATAGCTTTTATTTTGATTTGTTAAATTTAAAGCTATTAGTCTCAAACTTCTTGTAACTGTTTGTCATAAATATTTTGTTCTTATATTTGTGTGGTGTGTTTTCAAAGTCTTAATTTTTCCTGTTTTTTAATGCATTTTTGACGAATCAAAATTATGATTCAATAAAATCAATCAATTAATGAATAATGACTAAATGAAATGTTTTATTTTTTTTAAAAATATAGACAATACGGGCAGGAGATAAAAAGGTTAAAGTGGATAAGCTGAAGTATGTAGATGATACATTTTCTTTTACAAAACAATAACTCAATATATTTTAGTGCTGAAAACTGTTTTAAAGTGTTTTGAGTTACTTCTAAATTAAAGGTGGATTATTCTAAGAGTAGAATTGGAGCAATGAGGTGGAACATATGTGATACAAAAATTTGTATCAGTATAAACTATCTTACTATGTATATTCCTTTTACCTATTTCGGAGTGAGTATTGAAAACTAGAGGAAGGTTGCTTTTTGGGAAGAGTCAGTGAATAAAATAAAAAATAGATTAGTAATTTGGAAAGTAGTAAATTGGAAAGGGAAAGTCATATCTCATGCAGAGAGAGCTAGCATGCTTAAATTTGAACTTAACTCTTTGTTTTTTATTCTGTATGTCCTTTTATAAAATACTCTTAACTATAGAGAAAGTGAATAAGAATATCCAAAAGAAGTTTTCTATGGCATTAGGGGAAGGAAGGCAAAAGGATAGCATATGTCAGTTGGGAAAGATGTGTAGTATGCAAGTATAAGGAGAAAGAGGTTTAGGTGTGAAAAAGATAGACTATGGAAAGAGATCATAAAATCTAAGTATGGAGGTTAGAGAGAATTAAATGATAACCTAGATGATAAATATGACTCATTATGGTGGATAGATAATAGAAAACTGTGTTGAATGAGAAAGTTGGAGAGATTGTTTAAATGATAACATTGAATGAATAATAGGAAATGGGAAAGTAAATAATGGGATGATAGGTAGGTGGGGAATATACCATTTAAGGAGAAATATCCAAGGATATACACAATTACACACATAAAAGAGGCATGTTTAGATGTTGTAGGGAGTTGAGAAAATAATTATGGGTTTGGAAGTTAGAGCGGAGAAGGGAGAGACTTGAGTGGGAAATAAGACTAGAGTCATCTATGATGGAAGAGATTCAAAGAAAAACTTTAAATACGAAGAAGGATGATGAATGGTGTTGGAAGAAAGATGAGACATATGGGTATACAATCAAAATGTCATATAAAAAATTAAAGAACAAAAAAAGTAAGAAAGAGAGCTATTTATACTAGACATCCTAGAAAATTAGTCTACTCACTTGGAGAATGATACAAAATAGAATAGTAACGAAAGATAATTTGTGTAATGGGAAGGGTTGAAATAGGATGTAAATTGTGTCCTATATGTAGTAAAAAAAAGATGAATTTGTTAGTCATCTATTTTTTACTTACGCAACATCTATATAGTTTAGGATATGTGTAATAAGTGGATATTAGAGATATTTACACTTCATAACTTACCTATTCCGCATTAGATAATTTACAATTTGGATGATAAGTAGGGTAGCAAACAGACCATGGAAAATACAAACACAAAAAAATAAAATTGTCTTTAGGAGTGAAAACGTGATGTTGATGAAATATTTGTTGTGATTCAATTAAAAAGAATGAAAGAGTTAATCTTGACGAAATATTTATTTTAACTCAATTAAAAGTATGGCCACAGATAACAAGTAAAAACTTAAAAAGAGAGTTTCTCATACTTAAATTGGTGTATAAATCTAATAAAATTTTGAAATTCTTAAGAACCTAATTCTATTTTTAAGAAAGACATAGAAGTATGCCTGGCCAATCTATCGGTTACAGGTAGTTTCTCATAGATAGGAGGGAGTCTAAGGTAAGTTATTGAGTGTATGGATATCTCACACTGTATAGCCTTTCTCCAACAATCATATTTCACAACTTCAGAATAAGTGTTTGGCTCAACATGTGAAGAAATAGGCATAACAAAAGATTTATAAGAAGATGATAATTTATTATAAGACAAAATAGAATATTTAACTCTAGAAGATGTATTGAAAATATTGAGATTACAATGATAATATTTTAGATACTCAGGTGGTCTTTTTGTTTTGGTACTCATTCGAATTAACTGTGTTGTTTCATGATTTTTATTGAGGTTTTGGTCTTTATGGAAACAAAGCTTCTTTGGGGATATGAATGTCTGATTCACGGTCATTGTTAACATTATTTTCAATATTATCACAGGGTGCAAGAATGACTTTTGATGGCTAACTCAAAATAGGTTGATCTTCTCTAAAAACATTTTGATCATGAATGTCAAGACTGTCAATTTCATTGCTAGTATCTTCAACCCTTTGATATGGAAAAACATGTTCATAGAAGAGAACATCTCTAGACACAAAAATTTTCTTGATTGACTATTCAACAAAATATATCTTTTTGTTCCCCTTTTAAAACCAATAAAAACACATTTTGATGCTCTTGGATTGACAAAGTATTAGCATAACATAAAGATCCAAACACCTTTAATTGATTAAAATCTGGTGGAGTTTTGTAAAGCATTTCATAAGGAGAAAAATCATTTAAAACAGGTGTGGGAAGCATGTTTATAATATGCACAACGTGTATCACAAAATATAATCAATAAATTTTGGGTAAATGAGATTGTATCATGAGAGTTCTTGTTGTATTTAATAAATGACCATGTTTTCTTTCAACTATACTATTTTGTTGTGGAGTATTGACACATGAAGTTTGATGTATTAATCCTTTGTTGATAAAAAAAATTAATCATGAAAAATTCAGTCACATTATCACTTCTTATTACTTTTATTGCTGTCTCAAACTGTGTTTGAATAAAAACAACAAAATTTTCTAAAATCTTAACAATTTCATATCACTAGCAGTAAAATTGACAGTATTTGTGATATGTGGAGATTTGACAGGTTTGATTTGAAGGTTTTGATAAGAAGGGACCCTGAGTATATAAAGTCTATATTGCATCTCAACTGATCCAATCACTTTCAATAAGTTTTTGTCCTTAATATGACAACCATTAGAATAAAAAATAATCACACAAGACAAATTATCAATTAACTTTGCTACTGAAAGAAGATTAAAAGTAAAGTTAGGAATATACAAAACATTATCTAGGACATGATCTTGATTGATAAAAGCACTTCCAGAATAATTTGCAATGACTTGATTTCCATTTGGTAATTTGACAGAGGTAGGATTAATTTGATGATATGAGGTGAAATGAGTCAAGGATGAACAAATATGATCAGTAGCACCACTATCAAGAATCCAAGAACTAAAGGAAGAGAGAAATTTATTACCAGTGTGTGTTGTTGTATTGGAAGGAATGACAGAGATTTGATTAGAGACATTGTCACTGGATTTAGACGATTGTAGAAGGGCTAACAATGTTTGACATTGCTCAGGAGTAAAAAGTTGCTGAGAATGTACCTCTGACCTTGAGCCCTCATCATTATGCTGGTTATTATTATAGTCTGCTTTATAATTTTTGAACTTGAATTGAGGTGGAAAACCATGTTTTCTATAGCATGTATCAATTACATGTCCTGTCTTTCCACAATGACTGCAGACTTTAGAAGTATATCATCCTCCATAACTACTTCTATTAGTATCAATTCTTGTCTTTGACTGATCACTACAAAATTGTCTCTCTTGTCGTGTACCGAGAAAACAAATCATATGTTACTGAGAACTAACATGATAAGGTGAACTAAAATCTTGTGAGAGATTGATGAGTCATTATTTTCCCCTGTTTACTTGTCTTTATGTACCTATTTTTAGTAGTAATTTGTGTTTAACTGCCTATTATTTTCTCTAATTCACTATTTGGGTTTCATTTACCAGAAATTCATAATTTTATTTAATTCGAATTTCTTAGCTAATTATATTATTATTATTATTTTCAGGCCAACTTTGGAATTTTATTGGACTTGGAAATTAATTCTAAGATTGAAGAGGAGCTGTCACATTATTAATTTTTATTTTTAGTTTTTATTTTTAATTTTTATTTGTTGGACCAAAATTGAATAAATTTGGGCCCATTAGGTTTAGTGTTGAACACTTATTTAGGTCTAGCCACCTGTTATAGAGGGAAGTGAATAGAGAAGCATATAGTTCTTGACTCTCTACTTTTGGAATTTAGTTCATTTTCTCTCTCTGGAAAAATTAGTTATGTATTTATTTTCTTTTCTATGCAATTACGTTATGTTTTTGTTTCAATTCAAATTTGTTTTCTATTTTAATTTAATTTTGCTTTCTATTTAATTCCATTTTGGGTTTAATCTTCGTTTGCTTTATTTGAATTTAATGGAAGGTTAATTTATAAGGTTATCCTTTTGATTCAGATTGCAATGAAGGTTTGAGATTGTTGTGGTGTTATTTTTGCTCTCTTCGTTTAACTCTTCATCATTTTATTTCTGTGCTTAATGCTTTTATTGGTTCATGATTAATGTTTCAGTTAATATTAATTTTGTGTCTCTGTTCATGCTTAATGGAGTGAGTCACGCTTAATGGAGTGAGTCACGAGTTGTTGGGATGGAATGAATGATGTATGTGAATACTTAATTTACATAAGGAAAACTTGTGTTAATCTCGCTTAATTAATTAATTCGGGTTGGAATTAGGGTTCAATAAGTTGAGCATGAATTTTTGTATCCTGTGATAAGCGGACTGCAATCTAATCAAGAGGGTAATTTAATTCGGTTGTTGGTTTTTATTTTATTAAATATTTCACGAATCCCTCCTTTCTCTTTGTGTGTTTAATCGTTTGACAGGAACTAGGTCCTTTTGGGAGACGACTTCCTTCACTGCATTTAACTGCAATTATTTGACCAGATACGGATCATGGATCAACCATGTCAGTCATGATAAATCTAGCGACCAGAACTCTCAAATTAAAACTCTAATACCATATTATGAAAATAAAGAGATGAACAAAAATGAACAAAGGATATGAAATAAAAATATTCTCTTTGTTTTTCTATATATTAATAACAAACAAAGAGTTGAATATATATAAATAATATACCCGTTATGGGTATATCTAAAGGAAGAAAAGAAATAAAAATATTACAACATGATACTGTCATAAAATATAAAATAAACAGAATTGATAAAATTTTAATTTTATCATAAAACCAAAATTAAATAATTAATATTTCTTTTCTTTTATGTTAAGACAAAATCACATAATTGATATTAAATATTAATTTCTTTTTAGAAGTCTTGTATCTATATCCTTTGAAGGTTAGACATACAAAGCTCAGTTTATACTGTTGGAACTAAATAACAGAGAATTGATATTAATTTTCATTTAGAAGTCTTGTATCCATATTCTTTAAAGATTAGACATACAAATTTCATTCTGTGCTGCTGGAACTACAAATAACTGACGGCAAACTGATTATGTATAGCTTGAAAGGGTAACAAAATATACAAGGTGGGATACCAACATATAGAGGCTCCCAAACCGTGAAGAATGATTCAAGAAAATTTCCATCATAAGTTATCCACTTCATGTGCTTCTCATTTTCCTATGCTTTAATCTACTTTGGAGAGACAAAAATTCTCTGACTAGCAAGAACAGTAAAAGCTCCAATTATACAGAGTTGCTCTCTCAATTTATTTATACATTTTTTTATTTCTAACAAAAAAAAAAGTGAAATGTTTTGTTATTCAAATCAATAAAGTACAAAATATTTCGTTGATTCGACTTTGATTTATTTGTTTAAATAAGTTCATTTCATACTTAAAAATGAAAGCCTTGATAAAAACTTAAGCTCTTGAAAAGACTGAAAACTATTATTTTTTTAATAATCTTTCATTCACATTTCACTGCTATTTTATTTTTCAATGTTACGAAGTAAGGTCTATAAAATACATTTTTTTTTTTAATTCCAATGTTTTATTTGTTATATATAAAATAATATCAATTGATTTATCTCACATACAAATAACCTATAAATTGGATATAATTCATTATTTAGTTTTGATATATTATATATTACTGTGCATTTAAAACGTTACAAAATTTTGCCACAAAAATCCCTTATTCACTCTCTCCTGGGAGTAACCATCCTTTCATTCTAACTTATATATTGGACTCTATAATGACAAAGGGTGACTTAGAGCAACAACCACTGACGGAGTTGTTCAGAGTTATGCCAGAAGAAAAAAAAAACTTATTGAATGTTTTGGGTAAAAACAAGAAAAAAAATGGATTCTTATGAATGACTATCAATTAACACATTTTTAACTTATGATTATAACTTTTACATAAAATTAAATAAAAAATTCTAAAATAGTATAAATATAAATTTAAACAAAAATTATTATACATACATTAATATAAATAATTTAATCACCTATAAAAACATATACGTGTAGAATATATTTTGTCATTTTTATTTAATTTTTATTTTTAGAGATTTCACGTAAACAACAAAAAAAATTCTTAATTATAATGATTCCAAATAACACAATTCATATAAAAAGAAAAAGAATAACATAGAATATGAAGTAAAGAAAAAAAAAACATAGAAAGAAAGAAGTGACCTTAAATAAAATGATACGAGAGATAGAAGATTGAATAACTATATTGTAAATTCAAATAATTTCATTGATATAGTCATAAGTGTTTTACAGAAGTGTTTTTGACAAATGTATTTTTTTCTTTACAAAAATAACTTGGTGATAAAAAAAAGTGAAGGATTAGAAGGAATTTTATGAAATTGAAAATTGTAATTACATTAATTACAATGATTGCATGAGTTATATATATATATATATATATATATATATATATATATATATATATATATATATATATATATATATATATTTTTTGATATTGTGTGATAGAGCATGAGGATTGTGAGAGTTATTATGAAGTCTGAGCACAATAATTTGATTATCACACTTGCACTAGTTAGGGCACAACCTAGTCATGAAGATAAAAAAAAAAGAAAAGAAAAGATGTTTGTAGATATTGTAAGGTCATTATGACGAGTAATTTTAAATACAAAATACTTGAAAAAATAGTTCATAATAATATTATATTATTTATTAGAAATTCATGAGTACATCTAAACGAAAAAAAAATTAAAATACATCAAAAAAAAGTCTTAAAAATGATGTGAAACTCTGGTAAGACTTTAACCTGATATTTATAAACGCAAAGAAAACTTTTTGAACACACTTTTCTTTTTAAAATTGTTTACCTAGTCGGACTCAAGAACGGGAATTGTGTCCCCTCATGAGAATTAGACCTATACATGAGATTCTAACTTTTGGGACAATCTTAACTAATTCTCAAATCGGTACTAACTATTTTTTCAAAAATTCTAAAATAAGTCATTTTCCTTCTCGTATTTTAAAGGTTATTGAAGAGATGTTATAGGAAATTATTTTCTAGTTATACATCCAAGTGTCTTTCGTTATATAAATTAAGAAATTCATCACAATTTTAAACATACTTGAAACTTTCAATGATTGAGACTTTGAACTAGAACAATTTACATAGTTTAATAATACTTATTGTTTAATAAAATAAATGAACATTTTGATTCTACTACTATAAATAGATAGATCGAGCCATTATTGAACTACAATAAATATATGTTCTATGTGTGGGTCTAGTTGTCTCACTTTGATATTCTAAAAAATTTCACAAATTGAAAGAATAAAGGAAGAAAAGGAAGGCATAAATTGATTTTCCAAACACACAATATAATACCAATTTTATGAAAAAGCTTAATTTCAGTTTTCCTTTTAGAAAAAAGAAAACATTTTTTTAAATTATTACGTTTGAGTTTCTTTAGAAATATTAATGTAAATATGGTTTTGATTTCTGAATATATATATGAATTATTTTTAGTACCTAAATGTTTCTTCTGACTAATGATCTCTAAAAAATTATTTTGTATTTTATACATGAAAAATATGATTATATTAAGTTATCACAAATACTTTTGCCCCAGAACTATTTTTGAATTTTTCTTTTATTTTTGAACTGTTTCCCATATTTTACTTTGGTCCTGAAAACTGTTTTAGTGTGGGCAGTGACCTGTAAATTGTACAGAACCAATATCAAAACAAGAAAAATAATTTTTTATTTAAAAAATAAAAAGGATAAGAAAGAAAAATTATTAAAAAAACAAACATATCCCAAGAACCCATATATATTTAAGCCAAAAAAATCTTTCGAATACCTGTTGACTTGACGCTACTTTACCGTTTGCGGGTTGTGTTTTGTGCTTATGGATTTTCCTCACGTGTGTTGATTTTTTTATAAGGCGGGTTCATGTTTCGTGTTACGTTCCTGGAAGGTACTAGGTAGCACGGGTCACAAGATGTCACTATCTTCACATATTCAAGCAAAGTATAAACACAATTTTTGACCGTTTATAGAACGACGTGACAGGTTAGGGCCTGCTGAGAAAGACCCATATTCGGAAGTCACACAAATCTTTTGTTAATCTGAATGAATTTATTATAAAAAAATCGTATTGTACATGAAACACGTTTTGAATGTGAACACGTTTAGTATAAATAAGTGACTTGTATATATCATCACAGAAGTCATTCTTAACACACACCCTCTTACCAACAGAACTGAAATATCCATTGACATCAAAACACAAACACAAACTGAAATTCCAACAGAGCTCAGTGAGTGAACTTGTTTTTCACAAAGATGGTGAGAACCCCGTCTTGTGACAAAAGTGGACTAAGGAAGGGTACTTGGACTACGGAGGAAGATATGAAGTTAGTTGCTTATGTCACTAGGTATGGATGCTGGAATTGGCGCCAACTTCCCAAGTTTGCAGGTATATGTTTGAACAGTTCTGAAAATTAAGCCAAATAATTAGTGAGGATTTATAGACATAGAAGAAAAAGGTACTAATTCTCTATCTGGTATGTTATCTTTTAGGTCTTGCAAGGTGTGGGAAAAGTTGTAGATTGAGATGGATGAACTATCTAAGGCCTAATCTCAAAAGAGGGAACTTCACTCCACAAGAAGAAGAATGCATCATCAGAATGCTCAAAAAACTTGGTAACAGGTATCATCACTTCCTAATACTGTGAAACAATGAAATCTACCCTCTTTATCAAAACACCAAAAATTCAAAAAGTCTTGCAAATTTGTAAAATTGAAAGCTAATCTGATGATTCCTTCACTTGCAGATGGTCTGCTATTGCTGCTGAGTTACCAGGAAGAACAGATAACGAAATAAAAAACCATTGGCACACCACTCTCAAGAAAAGGTGTCAACAAAATACAGTCACAAATGAAGAAGCCAGAGCCTCCAAATCAAAGAATAAAGAATCCAGGGCAGTGAGGGACTCGGTTCCCAACAAAAATGGTGTTACCGTTAGTCTTCCAGCTACTTCCCAGATTTCAGATAATTCATCAGGTTCATTCTCGCCAGCTTCATCCAGCAGCAGCGAGTTTTCCTCCATAACTTCAGACCATTCCAATCTTGCTAGTATGGAAAATTTGGTGTTGGAAGATGACTTGGGTTTTCTTGATTCATATGTGAATGAAAGTTTCTGGAAAGAACTCAATCTGGACGGTGCACCTTGTGAAGTAGTGTCAAGAGATACTAATGGCACTTTTCAAAGTACAGATTCTACACAGATAGTTGATTCTTGTGCATTGTCTCCGCATCAATCATCCAGTGAAAGTATGGTTGTGGACAATGACTTTGGCACTTTTCTGGATGCATATGGAGAGGTAACGGTCGATAACTTTTGGTCACAGCCATATGTGGCTGACGTGTCCCACATTCCAAGCGAGCTACTTGTTCCCTCCGTGGCAGAATCTGAATATTTTGCTCCAGTGTATGATGATTTGTGGGGTCAGAAGTCATTTTGTACAATGAGCAGCTTCTGAGGACTTATATACACTTGTATAATAGTGATGTAGCAGTGGCTATCTGTATTTCTCTTTTATAATTTTAATATAGAAAATTGCTTCTGCTCTATTTCTATTCTCACCATATGTCTTTGATCTGTCACTTATTAGTCTTCAAGGAAACTTATGTTGGTTTGGAGATAATGGAAATATGATAAAGAGGAGATTGCTGGTGGTAACTCTCAGTCAATCTCTTGTTGTTGACAAAGAACATTAGGGAGTAATAAAAAGGACTAATCAAATAAGTATAAAATTTTTTAGTATTAGAATAGAAATGAAATATGTAATGGTTATACTGAAAAAAAAAATCGTGTTTGTGATAGTGTTTATTTTTTTATATATCGTGGTTTATAAATGTAATACTCTAAAAATTAATTACTCGCTATACTATAACTCGTTATTAATGGATCTGTACAAAGTTTATATTAATTCAAAAATATGAACTTAAACATACACCACAATTATTTAAAAAAGCCGTCAAAAATAAAGATTTTTATTGATATGCGTATCTGTTTCTAGTTGTGTATATAATACAATCATTTCAATTTACAATAAAAATCAAACATGTAAGAATAAGTTATCGAATATAAGAAAAGTATATAAAAGAACACATTTTAATCAATAGATTATAACCATTCAATCTTCTTTAAATACTAACGTACAAAAATAATATAAACTATATATGGATCTATATAATAAAAAATATTCAACAAGTGAAATAACTGACTCTTTGAAAAAATTGTATTAAGTATGTCCTAAGAGACTAATATCTGATCCAATATGCAAGACTTAGATTTACAAAGGAATCCAAAAAAATGAATTAAGGTAAGTTCATTAAACCCCAAGTCGTTTATCTACATATGTCACGATGTGCAATAACTCTCCTATAAGTTCAATACAACTCACGTCATGCATCCACATATGTCAAGGTGTGCAAGAACTTCTAGGATAAGTTCAATACAATCTAAGTCGTGCATCCACATGTCACGATGTACAAGAATTCTTCCATCAACTTCTCACTATCTGATATCTTAGTCTGTGCATCTGTGAAGTAAGGAGATCTTTGTTACAACATATATATCAATACTTAATATACAAATTAAACAATAGTTCAAAAATCATCCAAGATAATGATGATCACATATTCATACAAATTTCATCAATCTCATCAAGCATTGTCATACAATATAACTTATTTAAACAAAAATACAAAATCAATTAATTTTACAACTTAATATTCATTTCATATTTAAAATAAGCATTCATATACAATTCAATCCATTGAAAATATAAGAAAAGAAAGAATTTAAAAAAATTTAACTTGAACGAGAATATTTTAATTTAAGCAAGAATGAGCTTGTTTGAGAGAAAATATTTTAATTTGAGCCAAAATTTGACAAAGAGGGTTGATATTTCACTTAAGCAAAAATTTCTTTGCTTTAGCAAAAATAGGACTGAAAGTAACTAGTTGTAGTATTATTTTCGCTTCAGCGAGAATTGGCTCGTTTGAGCTAAAATACTTGAAAATTAACTTCATGTAGCAAAACAAACCTATTTTTAAAGTTTTATTCAAAATCAGTTTAAAAAATACAACTCTCCAATGTAATAATCTAATAGAGAAATAAGAACATACAACAAATTTTATTCAATTAAACTATATAAATCTCACCCCAAACTCAAACATTAGAAACGTGTTTAACAACACACAACCCCGCATAAAACTTAAAATATTGTGATCACGTCACCTTCATATCTAGATGGTCTATCCTAAGGTTCTATAAAAAGCATAAATAGCCTCCTTACTTGAAATTTCTTATTCCAAGAAAAGTTCCAACTCGAGCAAGAGAACCCTTAAAAATCTAGAGACCTAGAGCAAAATATCCAAACATCTCCAAATTTCAGCATGAGTTTAGCCAAGTTGAGATGATCACTTTTCTCAAATGACCTCACTAAGATTGATGAAAGAATCATAAGAAAATGAAGATAATATGTTAGAGATCCCACATCGACTAGAAATTAGGCATTTCAATAGTTTATAATATGGGTGTAAACCTCACTTTATAAGCCGGTTTGTAAGGTTGAGTTAGGCTTAAATTCCACTTTTGAGATGGTATCAGAGCCTATCCTAGCACGGTTGTTGGGCCTCCCGCTATCAGACCACCCTTAAACAATATAGTCCCACGCATGAGTTGAGTAGTCTCGGCGTGAGGGGGTGTATTGGAGATCTCACATCGACTAGAGATGAGATATTTCAATAGTTTATAATATGGGTGCAAACTCCTCAATAGTTTATAATATGGGTGCAAACTCACTTTACAATCCGATTTGTAAGGTTGAGTTAGGCTTAAATTCCATTTTTGAGATAAGATACGGAGGAAGAAAATTAAAGAAAAGGGAGAGAAAATATTTAAGAGAGAGATAAAGGAAGGTTAAGTTACGCTTAAATTTCACTTTTGAGATAATAAAAAATCTTAAGGGTAAACAAGAACTTATTATGTTTGAAAATTTGATAAAGCATAAATGATCCTTGACTTATTAGCTATTGTAGGATGTGATCATATTTTGAAAGAGATAAGATATAGAGGAAGACAATTAAAGAGAAAGGAGAGAAAATATTTAAGAGAGATAAAGGAAGAGAGAGAAATGAAAGATGAGAAAGAATTGAAAAAGAGAGAGGGGGTGTGAGGGGCATGAAACCAAATGTCACTATATAGGCATGTAACAGTTACCATAGATCTTGTGGCCACGAAGTATAAGATGGCAGTCTTACTCAAACTTTCACTTTCACAGTAACACCCATCATTTAATACACTGTATAAATGACCTGTTTTAAGGCTTTAAATCATGTCAATTAAAATTTTTTAATTGAAAAACAATCACAATGTAAATAGAAATGCATGTGTGACATCATTATTGTAGTAAAGAATTGATTAAGATGGCCAGTTTTTGTAGGGTGGGAGGCAGATAAGTATTTGTAGAAGTAAGGGGAGAGGGGGCTTGGGATAAAGAGGACTCTCTTAAGTTTAATTAAAACTCTCATTGGAAAGTGGAAATGGAGGTTTGACAGTGAGGAAAAGGGACTGTGGAAGGAAATCATTTATTCAAAATATGGGTCTTGGAGGAATTTAGATCAACAAAATTTCACAAAGGTAGAATCAAGATGGTGGAGGGATCTAAGAAGTATATGTGGGACAAACATTGAAGGACAGTGGTTCAATGAAGGTCTTGGCTAGAAAGTGGGAAGGGGTAATAGAATTTTATTTTGGGAAGATTGCTAGGTATGGGGAAGGTTACTAAGGGATGTTTATCCTAGGCTCTGTGGAAAACATTTATTCAAAGTATGGGTCATGGAGGAGTTTAGATCAACAAAATTTCACAAAGGCAGAATCAAGATGGTGGAGGGATCTAAGAAGTATTTGTGGGACAAATATTGAAGGACAGTGGTTCAATAAAGGTCTTGGCTAGAAAGTGGGAAGGGGCAATAGAATTTTATTTTGGGAAGACTGTTAGGTATGGGGAAGGTTACTAAGGGATGTTTATCCTAAGCTCTATGCCAATTCTATGCAAAAGGAACTCAGAATAGAAGATGTAGGATAGTGGATAGGTCTAGGGTGGGAGTGGAAATTGAGCTGGAGAAGGGATTGGTTCGAGTGGGAAAAACCTAGTGTTGAGGTCTTCTTTATAAATTTATTGTAGTTTGAACTAAAGGCTCAAGGTGAAGATAAATGGGTGTGGAAAGGAATCAAAGGGTCTGAGTATTCTGTGAAAGATGCCTACTATAAGATCATGGGAGAATTTGGGGGTGAAGAGGACAAAATATATCACAACGTCAAAACTGTATCGGCATCACAAATATGTGCTTAAAGAGTTTTTCTCAATAGGATGCCGACTAGGTATAGGTTAGTGGAGTTAGGTATTTCAGTGGGTAGCTCTGCATGTATTATGTGTAATTTAAGGATAGCAAATGTGAGTCACGTGTTCTTTACATGTTCTGTTTTGAGTCAAATTTGAAAATTGTGTGAGCGGTGGTTAGGAGTGCAACTCATGATGCACCATGTCTCCAAAGAACACTTCTTAGGCTTTACTTTAGCAGGGGCGAGGAGGAGTGTGAGGCGCATATGGAAAGTAGTGTGGTTGATTGTTATTTGACAAATTTAAAAGTATAGAAATGAGATTATGTTTAATTAAGAATAAGAAGTGTGACATTGTAGAGATATATGCCAGGGTGCAAGCTATATCTCGGGCTATTATTAAAGGAAAATATAAAAATGTCCACTTCTCTTATTCAGGCTGGATCTTAGAGCCATTAGTTTATATGCAAATACGCTAAGATGAATGATAATGGGAGAGGACACTGAAGGGTAGGAGTGAATTAAGGAAAATCCTGAATCTAGTTGTGGTATAGGGGTGTACGTCAAGGATTTGCTATAGAAATAACTATTTTCTTGACGTGCTATTGGGTGCCTGTCTTTATGTTGTGGATGTAGGGGACAAACATGAAGTCGGTGGTAGCGGAGCAAGACACTACTGAAGAGAGATTGTATTCATACATGTCCTATGCTCAGATGTGGAAGTGAATGATCTATGATTTTGAAATTGATGTATTGACTATAATGTAGTGTATGATTTTAAAGCTTTTTGATAATGTATGGTCAACGGTTAAAATTATTTTGATAACTATATTTTAATTGAAGACATTTAGATGTGTCTGATTGGAAAGTTATCTTTAAATGTAATTTTTTTATTGGAATATCCTTATTTATATAATTTTTTTATGGATGATTAGAAAAAACTATTTAATATGTAATACACCATTTCTCATAATTTAATAAAATATATTTTTCATAACTACTAATAAAATAATATCATAATACACAAAGTTATATTCAGTAACATTTCCATTCATTGTGTGGTTTAACATTAAAAAAATTAACATATCCAATACATCACCAAATACTCAACATATAAAAAACTTCAGTATTCTAAAAGTTTTAACATTAACTTAACATACTTTCCTATATTTGTACCTATTTTCCTAATTAGTATTGCTTCCTCCATTTAATCCCCTTATGTGATGATAGACTCATACTTCCAACATCCAATTCCTAAAATAAATAAAGAATTGTTATAAGTTATTCAATTCAATAATTATTAAAATAAATAAAGACAAAATATAAGAAATTGAAGTAACTTTTTAAATGAAGTACTAAATTATACATCATCAATAGAGGCATGTACTATAAACAAGGATTGTTTGCATTTCATTTTTTAAATTTGCGAGCTCGTTTTCCATCTTCACAGTCTTGTTCTCGATATTTGTTGAAGTTACATTTAAATGAAGAAAAGTTCATACAACAACTTAACGTTGTAGTGAATCTCATAAAAAGAGTGCACAAATTCAATATGAAATTTTAATCCAAGGTAAATATTATTTACCAAACATGACACCAACGAGATTATTTAAAGATATATTTAATGTAATTTTTAACTTTTCAATATTAACTCATCAATTTTTTCTTATATAAAAATAAAATAATAGTTTACTACAGGGAGAACTACTAATCAATTTTATAATAAATCAGTTGTGTTAGTAATCAAATAAGTCAAACCTGATTAAACAATACAAGTAACCAATCAACGTGTATCACTGCTCAAAGTGTTTCAATCCACACTTACTTGATTTCAGAACATAATAGAGATCAATCAAATAAACTTAACTGACACTTGAAATCATCAAGAAAGCATTGTATTTTCTTTAACTCTTTTAAAATCCCTTTTTCAAATTAATCGTCATTTTAAATTAAACAAGTATTCTAGTTCATTTAAAAAACGTGTTTAGCAGAATAGTTGTAGAAGTTCCGAATGCATACATGTGCAGTAATATGTATAGCTATAAGGTGTAAGTACTCAAAATGTTCTTATCATCATATATAATAGGAAAACAACATTGATGTGGAATTTCTACAACTTTTGATCATTCATTATTGTCTATAATAACTTATATACACTCCAAACTTAATACCTAAAAATAAAGACATATCAAACATCAACTATCTCCTCTCTAAATAATTTTCACCTAATAGATCATATATAGCCATTATGTCATTATTGCAGTAATCTTTCCTTGATTAATTTCGTCCTCTAATATTGCGTATTATGAGAAGAATAGAGATTTAAAACATTTTAAATTTATTTACTAATCAATTTAAAGTTTAACATTAAAGTAAATATTTTTTTATTAAATTTACCGCCTCTGTCCTCTTTACTAAATAGTTTAATCAAAACTTCTCTCATCTTCTCTCCATCTCCTATCTCCTCTATTAAATTTTCTCGCTCCTCTCTTTTGAAGCAAAGTCTTATAAGGAAATAAAGTTAAATTTACTTAATAAAAAACATTTATTATATTGAAACTATCTATTTTTGGAAACTATAAATAATTAATATAGTGAAATCAAGCAACTTGGTGTAGTTAGAGGAATAATTTGAGTATCAAATTTTTAGAAACAAAAATTATATATGGTAATAAAAAGTGCTAGTAATACACTATTTTGAATATATTTTCTAGTTATGATTAAAATTTGTTCAAAATAAGAAAAAATTGTTGACTCAATTTCTAATGTAATGAATCTATTTATTATTTTATACTTTTTAAGAGATTTTAATTAATAATAGTAAATATTTATCAAAAGTATACCAGAAAGTGCATTAATGAGTCTCCTCTAACCAAGATGCAATAGAATCTGAAAAAGGATTTTGAAAACTGAACAAGTCGGGAAGAAATTCAGGTTTGTTTTCATGAGCTCCATGAATGTCAAACAGTATACAAAGAGTTAATTGTATGACAAGTTTTTTTTTTTTTTTTTTTTGGAAAAAAAAAAAAAAAAAGATGTGGATGGAGTTCCTATGGAACAACAAGCAGGGTTTCATAGTCAAAGAAATACTCATACTTGTTGAGAAAAACTTTTTTCTATACCAAAAGACACCACTTATTGATAGAGGTTGAGGGTTGCCTCATCAGCCAACATAATCTTTGCTCTTTTAATCCCTATCTCATCTTTTTCATGTACTTCACCACTATATGTTCAAAATGAATGTGAAAGAGAAAATAGTGGGGAAAAAACATATTGATGGATCATTTTATTATTGGTGTCATTAGATTGGTTGCTTAGTTTATATGTTGGATTTCTTGATTATTAGGGTTTCGGTATGTTTAGTTAGCCAATCAATGCACCTTGGATTAAAAAGTGACTCATTGCCATAATGATATCATTTTTTTTTTCATAATTTGTTGCAAGTTTGTTTTGTGAAAATAAATTAAACAAAACACATTACATATATGTGATCATCTGAAAGTGCTGTAGGTCAACCTAGATAAACTATTTGCCTTATTTTGTATTATTTTTTTAATGTTACAAAAATTTAGTGGCATTCCCTCAAGACTGTTTTGATTGTTCATACGCATTCAATATCATGTTCTTTTTTACATCTTATTAAATAAAATCTCACTCTCTTCCGAAGCCTTTTTCTTTTTTATCTAAAATAAAGTACGGATACTTTAATTATGTTATTTTATCTACGAATGACTAACAAGGAGTACGCACTTAAAAAGATAATTGGATTCCTTAAATATATTGTGATAAGTTTGATTCCATATATGCATATAATTTTTGTTGTTGAGAGATTCACTTTTGATAACATCTACATTTAGAAGTAATTATTTTTATGAGCTTATAATATTTTAATAATAAATTTAAAATAGGAAAAATAAAAAGCTAAAGTTCATTTCTTAGTTTATTTCAAAATCTTTAGTATTTTTTTTAAAAAATTTATGTTTAATTAATTTATAGCTTTTGGCCTTAAGCGCTTGACCTAACAATTGATATTAGAGCCAAGGTTACGAATTTGATTGTTAGTGAGACAATTATTCAGGCAAAAATTGTTGCATGTTGCACAATTGTCCTATGACGAAGGCCAGGTGGGCCGAGTCACAATCGAAGAGTTCGATTCCTAGTGGGACAATTGCTGAGGAGGATATTGTTGCGGGTGGCATCAATTGTCCCGTAGCAGAGGCTGGGTGGACCAAGTCATAATCGATGTGTGGGCGCTTATGATAAAAATAGTTATCGATTGAAAATTCTTGCCAGATAAAGTCTTTGGGAGTTGGAAGACTCCAATTTGGTTTGGACAATTGAAGCTTGGTTTTGATTAGTATAATTAGCGCTATTTGAATTTAAAAAAAAAATTTCCAACTTTTCTTAAGTGAATGGTTAAGAGGATATCTTATCAGTGTAAGATTGATTTTCTGAAAGCTTATATCTAAATTGATTGGATTGTCCTAAAGGATTATCAAGTGATATTTGTTTAGAACACACTTCAGTTCAGATAATGAGAGCTAATATTCTAATTTTACAATGTAATGGATATTCTTATGTATGAATCATATGAAAGTTGAAATTGTTATAATCCTGTGAATTTGGAATGAGACTATTATTGTGTTTTGATATTAGTGTTTATGTAAGCACAAAAATAACATTGACGATGATTCTATGAGGGATATAATCCTTATCGATTAAAACCTTTTAAAAGTGTTGGTTTTGAATATTCAGTGAGCTATCAGCTTACATATCACTTGAGCATTCTGTCACTTCGGTAAAATAGATGCGATATGTAATCATTAGACTCATTGTTAGCCTTCATTCAAGCGACATGCTGGTTGTTCAAGCAATGAAGTGTATAACACAAAAGATGACTTGTAGTTTGAGCGAGAGAGAAATCGAGATGATTCTCTCATCTCTAAAATCAAATTACTCAAGCATTAAAGAGGAAGCAAATAGTTGGATGCTCAAGTATTGTTTTGAACACTTAAGCATAATAAAGGTGGTGTACACATGTCTTCACATTGCATACCACATGTCTTGGACACTTAAACAGTTGGATGCTCAATCATCCAATGACAATGGAGAAGATTCAAGAACTTGTTGGATTATTTCCAACAAGTACTTGTTGCTCAGGCATTAGCATAAATACTTAAGCAATGGACGCTCAAGCAACAAGATGGTTGCTGGAGTAAAGAGTACCCAAAAGAAGATGTTGTTCTCAAGTGGCATTTCACTCGTATTATTCAAGTGAGATGCTTGATATCTTATTTATGTTAAAGTTGTCTCTTAAGTGAGATAAGTACGTCCAAGTGACGACATGCTAGAATGTGATGATTTTATGATTTGTTATATGCTTTTATACTTGTTCAATATTTGTATTAATGGTATGAGGTATAAAAGATAAGATTAATTGTATATAATATGAAGGTATACTATTAATGATGAGATGCATAACATGGTTTATTCATGATTTACATGTGTGCGTGAGGCTTGACCTTGGTTGAGTGTTACTATATGGGTGGTCTACATGTCCTTGAAGAGTGTTATATGATACCGAAGGTAATATCAAACATTGAGTGACAATAATAAATATGACACTCATATCAACATACATATCCTAGTTTCAATGATAATCTAATCACATGACACAACTCTAGGTGATGAGAAACTAAATAAGGCTTATATTTAGCTTAGTAATAGATATTTTGTATCATCCTGATATTGAGAACAAAGGTCAATAAGGGTATGATGAGTTTTAATATGTGCTAGATGCTAACCTCTAGCGAAACTTGTTTATCATGAATCAGAATCTTCCTAATAACACTTTACATCTAGTTATAACATAATATAATTAAATATGAGTGAGTTTATTAACATTCACATGCATCATAATGTTCACATGATGTTATGTTTTATTTATATTAGTTCCTCTTTACATATTTTATGTATATGTTAATTGTTTGTATGTAGTATGGGAGTGAAAACATGCAAAGTTTCATATTAGATGATATATATATATATATATATATATATATATATATATATTCTATGCTTATAATATAGTATATCTATGCATTTTTACATTAATTGGCTCACCTAGTGACCAAATTATTAGGAGTTTTCATTTAACACTACAAAAAGAAATTAAAATTATATACGGACAAAATTAGTATATAATAGTAAAAAATCTGTATGTAATTATTTTACATATGGATGAAAATCCGTATGTAATAAGCTCATAGGTAATTTACATACGGATTTATTCCGTGTGTAATTTACCAGCAAAGTTTTACACACAAAAAATTCGTATGTAATTTACATACGAATTTATTCCGTATGTAATTAATATTGTGTTAAAAATATTTTATTTGCAGTATTTTTTCAATTTTATTACTACTTTTATATTCTATTATTATTATTATTATTATTATTATATACATTTTTTAAGATTATTTTTACTATTGTTTTAGTTAGTTTTGTTAACATTATCAATATTATTGACAATTTGTATCAATGAGATTCGAACTCAAGTCCCACATGCATCAACACTGAACAATATTAACTTTATTATTATAATATGATTATTAGCATTCTTATTGTGACTATTATTATTATTATTATTATTAATAATAACAATATTAATAATAATAATATTCTATTAATAATATTACGACTAATAATAATAGTTTTATTAAAATATTAATAATATCTAGTAATAATGTTATTAAGAATATTTACAATAATAATATTAACAATATTAATAATAGTAATAATACTATTAATAATATAGTAATAATATTAGTAGTAATAATAATATAATAATATTAATAATATTACTAATTTATTATATTATTAATAATAATATTGGTAGTAATAATGGTATTAGCATTTATAATAGTAATAATAATGATAATATTAATAATGGTAATAATAATAATGTTAATAATGGTAATAATAATAATGTTAATATTAATAATAACAATTATGATAATAATAATTAGTATTATTAATATTTATGACCACAATAATATTATTATATTAATAATAATAATAATATCAATAATATTAATAATAACATTATTAATTTTAATAATAATAATAATAATAATATTTATTATAATAATAATATTATTATAATAATATATTAACAACAACAACAATAATAATAATAATAATAATAATAATAATAATAATAATAATAATAATAATAATAATAATAATGTAAGTATTTGTATACGGATTAAATCTGTATGTAATACCCTGAATAAAAAATCATATGTAATTTAGTATGTAATACTGATTTTTAATAATATGGATTTTACGGATTTACATTCAGATTAAATCCGTATGTAATATCCTGAATAAAAATTCGTATGTAATGCTGATTTTTAATATGGATTATATTACATATGGATTAAATCCGTATGTAATACTCTGAATGCAAATCCATATATAAAAATTTGTATGTAATATTACTTTTACAAATAGATTTAAATTTGTAGGTAATTTCGTATGTAATGCTGATTTTACATATAGATAAAAATTCGTATGTAAAATTCTATATGTAATAGAAATTCTACGTTTAGATTTTCATCCGTATGTAATTTTCGTAGATAACTTAAGATTTTTTGTAGTGTAAATAAAACAATTTTGCCAGATGACTGAACCTCTAGGACTAAATTCCCCTAGCGAGAATGGCTCGTGTAATGAGTCTGCATAATCAGCAAAATTATACAGAATTCTTAATTTGGTCTAAGTGACTCAAATTGGTCTTTTAGAGTATTTTTTTATGAAAGAAGGCCTAGACGGAGTCCTATTACAAGATCTATGGCCAAGCAAATAGAGGAGAAGTGGGAATTTAAGGTACAAGGCACATCATAATGCTGACAACACTAACTTTTTGACATTGTAAAAGTTGTACAAAGATTTGTAAATTCAAAACATTCAAATTAGAAGAAAAATAAAACCCTAGGCGAATTAGGGTTAGAGTGGCACCTAGTGTTAGGGTTAGCATAGAAGATTGCCACATGTCTTCATAGCAAGGGAGGCTTGGAGCGCAAGGTAGAGTTTATGTGGCTTGCTTTACACTCTAGGGTTAGATTATGTATTGTGTTAAGCAAGCTAGGGTTAGGGTATGAAAACTTCTTCTACACACTAGGTTATCCAACTTCTACCACAAGCTTCCTATGCTTCACTTCTTCTCCTATGCTTCACTTCTTCTTCAAATAGAGGTGTAGGTAAAGTGTAAATTTAGCTTGAAAGATATAAAGAATTGCTGCATGATTTTTTCTAGCACTTGTTTGAGCTCATTTTTGTTTTTCTCTTCTTGAGATAAGACTTAGAGAAACCCTTGATAGTTAGCCTAACCTCTATCAAGAACCATCTTCCACCTAGTTCATCACTTCCATGCAAAACTTCTCATGTACTCTTTCGCTAACCGCCACAGTTTTGAATCCATAATCAAGGCTTCCACTTCATTCTAAGGAGTTCTCCATTTCATTCATTTGGTGCAAGATTCCTCCAAAGCTTCTACAATAAGTTTGAAGCACATTGAACCAAAGCACCAAAGGAGACCTCCAACAATTTTCTACTTTTATTTTTTTGTTTTTGAAAACTTACTCCAATTTGAATCACTTACTCTAAGTTCAGAGTTCTACCATCTTAATCAGATAAACATACATCAATAATCAAACAACCATCATTTTCTTAAATAAGTCCTAAATTAACTTATAAATATACACCTTTCGGAAAAATTATTTACCATTCATCCATAAGTCAAATTATACTTTAACATTCATAGCCAACCATCAAAACATGCTTAACAGGTTCTAAACATAGAACAAATTCCTAGTATATACTAATTCAAGCTCATTTGTTTCACATAACAAAACAACCTTACAAGAGAAAATGAAACATGTGACCATGTCACCTTCACATCTAGATCATCTAACCTAGGGTGCTATTGAAAGATAAAAATAGCTTCCCTAACATAATTAAATGACTTAGGTACCCAAAAGAAGCTCTAACATCAATAAATATAGAGATGGCCTAACTTGCACCACAAAGTTCTAAACAACGATCAAATTACATTATCAAGACTTGAACTAAAAAAGACTAATCCTAGAACCAAACACATCACATGCAATGTACATGTATCCAGGTACATAAAAAAGACGCAAAACTGATATGAAGGAAAAATAGATAAAATTTAACTCACTCTAATAAAAGTTATGACTAAGCAATTTTACTTTATTCAATGTCAAAAGTCTAAAAGGTGACATCTCATAATGATAATATTTCAAGTATATAAAAAAATAAATGAGAAAAAAAACACAATTATATTAAAATAAAATATGTATAATCAATTATTTTATTTATATTAAACTTTTTAATTTAATAATAAAATATTTAAATATTATATTTGAGTATCGTTTAATTATATTTTTAAACACGTCTAAAGAGAAATATTGTATCTTTCATATATATATATATATATATATATATATTAAAATAATATAATATATAATATGAAAGAAAAGAAACATTGTTACAAAAGCCTTGTCCTTGTCAACTTGAAAACAAGAACCATTCCCCGAAAGAACTATATATTATTACTACACACATGAAAGTTATGATGAAACCATTAATATGGACAATGACTATATTTGCTATTATAATTTATAAAAGAACCTTAGTACTAAGGACAACATTGGATTAGCATGTGGACAGATGAGGTTGTCAAAGACAATATAAAAACGTTAAAGTTGTGTTCCAAGGTTAGGACATTATGGTATAAACTCAGAGATAAAGTACTTCCATATATGGAATAGAGGAATCTAATCCATGATCCCATGTGGGCCAAATCAAGCATTTCATTTTTAATTCTATCTTTCTTCAAATTAGATACTCAATAACAGACAGATTGTTGCACGCTGCTTCTTCTCCATCATTGATCTTAATGGGTTTGGAGAGAGAGAAACACACTGCATGTTCAAAATAACCACATGCTTTAACATCTTTACATTTCAACAAAAACTCCATAATTAAGATATCTAACTTTAGTTTGTAGATAAAAAGTATCGTATTAGAAAAACAAATCTTAGTTATATATAAGGTAAAATTAGATAAATTTACATTCTAATATAATATTCAAATCCATTTTATATTATTAAAAAATCAGTTAGTGTAATATACACTTAAGGAATCCAATAATTTTGAACGTAAAATAAATTATAATCTTTACTTTATAAATATTGTAAAACTGAACTAGGTATAAATCTGTATTATAGTAAACTAGTTAACTTGTTTACATAAAATTAATCATCAAGAAAAATTTCATGTTTAAAAAATATTAACTATAAGTTTTTCTATTATTATTTGGTATATGATTTGAGTTGAAATTATTTCTTTGGTTTTCAGAAGTACAGTGACATGTTTTTCAATAATTTATTCTTATAAATATCTGCATGACCCGCTACCTACCCACTGAAGCACTGTCGCAATTACTGACCTATGAACAAATACCACAGTCAACATTTTAATTTAAATAAAAAGATACCATTTAGATAACCCATTTAGTACTTCCATGGAGTCAATTTTTGACAAAATATGTTGACTCGCTTTTTTAAAAAAATTTAAAATTGTTGGAAAGACAATTATTCTATATAATGACATTAACTTGAAGGAAAATTCCTAAAAAATATTAAAACCAATACTTAATTTTATTTGGACATGCCTTTTTTAATTTATGCAAAAATAAATTTTAATGATATTCAAACTAATAAATTTTAGTAGTATTTTAGTAGCATTTTGTTGTTTAAACACTACAATTGGCCTCTACACATGTAAACTAATTGGTGCAAAGCTATTTACTAATTTTGAGTTCAAATTTTGAATGTATCACTCCACTCAATATTCAAAGGGAGAATTGTTAAAAACAATCACATTGCTCAAATAAGATTAATTATTTTATGCAAAAAAAATTGTGGTCCTTGTCAAAGCAAATCTTAAAATTTAATTTAGTTACAAAAACAAACCTAGTGATAAATTTTAATAAAGATGGGAATGTTGGACTAACTAGTTTAATATTTGAATTTCTCAACTATATATATAATTGAGGTTTGATTGGTCTGAAAAATATAATATGTAAAAGAGTGATGAATGACAGTGCATTAAAAACTTTAGAAAAAAAAAAAAAAAGGATTGTGTGAAGGAGGTAAAGTGGTGGGAGAGATAGTATGCAAAATGTGCATTATGCTATGAAAGTTTGAGTAGATATTTTGGTGAGTGGAGTGAATGGTGTTGTGTGATGCAGAGAGAGACAGAGAGAAAGAGAGAGAGAAAGTCACATGCAAACAAAGTCAGCCATCTTTCTGAGACCAAACCCGTTTTGAGTCAGCTCTGTCACACACTACTTTTCTCTCTTACACGCGCCATTCTTTATTCTCTTCTCTCACTCTCTCTTTCTTTTTTTTTTATTAATATACCAATTCTTTTGCCAAAATTTTGGTTTTATTCTTCTACTATGTTTTAAAACTATACTGATTTTAATATATTCAAAAGAATATCAAAATTAAATAATAAAAAATTAACCAAAAAAAAATCCAAATTCACTCATATATATATATATATATATATATGTTTTCAATTTTATTTTATTTTAGTAAATCTCTTTAATTGTCTTGAAATGTGGCAATTACTAACACAAATATCTGCTACTAACTAAGCAAGTGAAATGAATAGTTTGTTTATTTCTTAATGAAACTTGACCCAGATTTTAAACTGTAGAAGAAATGTTTTTCTGTAATGAAAAGTGATAGGGAAGTTTTGATTATTTTGTAAAATATTGTTAAAATACTACTAATTATATTAATTAATTAAATTATGATGCATTAATTATTACTGATAAATAATTTATGATACATTAACTATTACTTTACTTATGATACATTAAGTATTAATTGATCTATGATACATTAACTAGGAATTAATTAACTCTGTTTATCAACTTATCCATTAATTATTTTAGTATCCTGAGATATTTTGAATTTATTGTCAATTAAAGGTCCAAATACTTCTACTTGCTTAGGAATATTCGCCCACCCTAGCGCGTGCACATTGGCACGATCATTTTTGTATACACGATATCGGTTTTTATCAATTTGATTTTATTTTTATTTTTATGAAATAATAGGGAATATGCCAGTGGAATATTGTAATTAGCGTTTGAGTAAAGAAAATAATTTTGTAAAACGTTAATTTCAAAATTTGAATTTGACTTTCCATATGAGAGTTGTCTGAGTATTATTTTGTTGGGTTTTATAGTGTGAAAGAAAAAAATGAATTAAAAAAATGAAAAAGTAATTTACTTTTTTATTTCATATAACGTAGAGGTCTGCCTGTATTTTTGACTTTTATAATTTTCAGTATTATAATATTATTTTTAAACATACTTCGTTTGGTGTTTAAATTTTAATTTATTTACAAATTCTTGATATTCTATAATTTCTAGATATTATTATTATTATTATTATTATTTTTGTATATATCTTCTATAGTAACACTCGTCTTTTCTTAATATAATAAAATTATAATTAAAGCTGCAAATATTGAACGAGAGTGTGTTAAACTAAATATATTATTTTGTTAATAGTATTAAATGGTTTTTAAATGAGAGTAAGAGTTTAGATAAAGAGAGAGAATCTATTAAATGTTTTAAGACATTCATTAATTTTGTGTCTCTCTTGAATTTAAATTTAACTGTTATGTATTAATTATTTTTAATTATCTATAATAATGTTATTGAAAAATCAGTTTAAAAAAGTTAAAAGGTTAATATTTAAAAATAAAAAAAAATATTATTTTACAACAAAGACAGTATTTTTAAGGAAATATATTAATGTTTTTAAAATTATTAATTGCAAAAATTAATACCATAAAATAAATATTTAAAATTTGTAATAATTGTAAGAATAGAAAATCATAAACTGATTTAAATATTGAATAAAATAAGTCCTTATTTTAGAAATAAACAGTTTTTTTAATGAATAAATCCTTTTCTCTTCAGAAATAAGTGATTATTTAAAAATGTTTATTTTGGAAACACTTAACTAAATTTGTATAACATTAAATTAACCACTATTTCTAATCTTTTTTGTCTGAAAATAGATTAAACACTACAAAGTATAAAAAAATAAGGTGTGAAAGAATGTGATTAAGAAAGGAAGAAGAAGAAGAAGCAAAGTAAAAAGAACACAAAATATTCATTATTCAGTGTTATCCAGTTGAAGTCGAAAGAGAAAAGTGCTTTTCCATTGAAGTTTTGTTTGTTTGTGAAATGCAGTGAGTAGGGCACATATCTACCTAGCTAGCTTCATAGCACATTCATTGTTCATCACCCCAACTCATCTAGGAGAGAGAAATCTAAGAACTCACCCCTAGAAAATGTGTGCAATGAGATAAGGACTTGTGCTACTGACACACACCAAGAGAGAGAAAGAGAGACATCACTGTTCATTACTCATGTTTTGTTTTTTCCTTTTTTTCCTCATTCTCAGTTAATGTTGTTGTGCTACTTCACTCTTTATTTTGTACAGACTCACTTCTCACTTTCACACACAGCACACACAATAACACATAAACACAACACACACTCTCTCTCTTCTGTGCTCTTCTGTCACCCACCGCTCTTTAATTCCTCATGAAACCGTTGAACGTTTTTCAACCCTCTGCCTTCATAAGGGTCCTCCAATTCTCTACCAGCACAACACACACCCTTTTGAGTTTTGATTCTCTCTCCTCACAAGTTAGTACTTTTCTTTTTTTCCCTTTTTTTTTTGGTTCTCTCCATGATTTGAAGTGAAATTCATCTTGCATTCATAGTAGCATTTTATCACTTGTGATTGTGGTGTGAAATCTGTTCTGCTCTTCAAAAAGGTTGTCGCTTTCTGTGTGGTGTTTCTGACATTTTGTCCTGTTTACTTGAATTCGAAACTGGGGTTAAAAAATATGTGATTTTGAATTGAAGTGGTTGAGTGGTTGGTTCTTCATGATAAATAAGTAAAGGAATTTATTTTTGGGGTTTTGATTTTCTGGGTGTTGGCATCAAAGGGTGAGTGAGGTTAATACACTACTACATGGTTATGGTCATCATGAAATTTGCTTGGCCTTTAAGGTTTTATCATGGGTTGGTGAGTGTGGACCTGTTACAGTTCACCTGGCCTTTATCTTCAATGTGAAGCCTTTTGTTGTTTCTATATAATTTGGTAAGCTGTATGTAACCTAGCTTCTCTTTTTGTCTTCTCTGTAATTGGTCTACTACTAGAATATTTGTGTGAACCACCTTCTAGCTAGGCTTTCCACTCTTTTCATTGATCTATCTTTCTACTTTTTGGTTGTTTTCAGTACCTTTAATTGAGTCCAGGGTCCCTTTCTCTTCCTTCATATGTATATTTTCAATAGGGTGTTAATGTGTTATCCTTGAGAAAAAAAACTTCTCTGTGGGAAGCCTGTGCTTCTGATTTGAAGGACATGTTGTTGTTGCTAGTATAATTTAAAGCACTTTTTGCCCAAATTCTCATAATGATAGACTATTTCATGGTTTTCTGATCTGTGCATTTTTTTTTTCTTTCCTCCAATCTTTGTGACCATGGACTATATATGGGAACAGAGATAGGTGGAATTGAATATTGAGGGGTTTCAAGGTGTAGTAAATGCATGGATCGAGGAGACCAAATGACATTACCTGGCTCTGCATCTTACTACATGCAGAGAGGAATACCTGGTGCTGGAACTCAACCTGAACTGCACAACTCCCCCAATATTCGACCCTTGTCTAGTCCTAGTTTACCATTTCAATCAAGCATTGGGGGTGGTGGCACCATTGGATCTCCTTTACCATTGGAATCTTCAGGAATTTCATCTCCATGTGTCAATGTGAGTGTTCCTTCTGGTGCAATGCCTGGAGAATCTGGCAAAAGGAAGAGAGGAAGGCCTAGAAAATATGGGCCTGATGGAGCTGTGTCGTTGGCATTGACTCCAACACCAGCAAGTCATCCTGGAGCCTTGGCACAAGGTCAGAAACGAGGTAGAGGGCGCCCACCAGGATCAGGGAAGAAACAGCAGTTGGCTTCTCTTGGTAAATCACCATCTCAGCTTTTATTTTGTTCTGCATTTGGTGAAAGCTGAAAGTGAAGTAGTGATGATTTGAAGTTGAGTTGAGATGTTGCTGCTGTCTAAAACCTTTTGATTCTAACATCTTAATAAACTGAATTAACAATGACTTTTTGTATTGCAGTGGATAAATTGTTATTTTCTTTCTGATTGCAAGTTATGTGGATTGTGTGTGGGATGGTTTAGCTCTCAAACTTTTTGGTCTGTTGAGATTACTGTGTTACTGCAAAATCTGGATTTTGCTTTGAAACTGTTGTTGAGTATTATTGTGAAGCTGGATTGGTTGGTTGTTGTATTAATGCTCTAGCATTTCCTTGAACTCAAAATTACATAATTTCATTTTTTTTCCTTCAGAGTTTTTATTTTTATTTATTTTTTCATATTGTCATTCTGTTAAAAAACTCAACTAAATCAACAACTTTTCTTTGCCAATATAATTGGGTATATATGAATAAATTATTAGTATTTTTGCACACTCAATTTTGTTTGTTACCAGATAGATGCAATGTTTACAGATAGTTGAACCCTCAAAAGTTTTGGTTTATTGAGATTATGGTACTAGTACAAATTATTATGGATGTTGCAACTAAACTACTCGGAGTTTTAAATTTGATTGTTTGAGTCTTTAGCACTAATTTGATGATTACAGTTAAATATTATATAATTATTTATTATTACTCTCAGATTGTATTCAAGAAAGGGAATTTTTTTTTTTTTTCTTTTTTTCTTCTTTTCTCTTTTAGTTATAAGTGACATGATATCAGTGTTTTAATACTAGGGTTGAATTGGAGCAGGAACTGAACTTGCATTTCATTGCACATTTACTGCAGCTGCAGCAGCCGCATGTGAAATCTGCAGTAAAATTATTTAAAAATATAACTTCATTTGGCATTTTTTTTCCAATATTTTCTTAATTATCCTTCTAATTTATTCCCAATTTGAATATTTCTCATTGCTTTTTGAAAAATTTTCTGCTCATCCCCTTTACCCTGCCATACACCCTTACCCTGTCACTCGTCCACTTACCCCTTCTAATTTATAAGTCATACTTGTTGAAAGTATTATTCTTTGAAATAGAAAAATGCCATTTAGTACCAGTTCAATCATTTAACTTCATAGGTATTCTTGGAGTACAATTTAATTTTATGACATTATTAATTAAAGTTAACTAATTTAACTAGTGGTCTTGATGAATTATGTTTTTGTTTTTCTTTCTTATATATAAAGTTGGAGGTAGTATTGTTAGAGCTAGTATACCTATAAATTAATTTCAACAAGTTGATATTTTTACCATGCCCAAGATAAAAAGTTGTGTTTTTGGCAATAATATTACATTATTTGCAATAAATCGTGTTTTCATTGTGATTTATGAACAATAGGCAGTTTTGGCTTATTGAGTAATGTATAGGTGCAAAGTATGCATTGTTTGAATAATAATGGTAATAGTTGACAATTCATTCTCTAGACTAATCCTATTGAATCAAAATGATTGTATCCAAGATGAACAGAAATCTGCTTAGAATTAGTTGGACAGATATGAATTTAATACATTATACATCAGTAAAGCTTTATACTTTTCCATAACTGCTGCAAAACTACTCTGTTCATTTCAAATCAATGTTAACTTAGGAGTTTTAGTTTGTTCTAAATGGTTTGTTACTTCAGAAAACTAAGTAAGGAACACTGATAAGATTTTCCATTTTACTTTTTTTAATTCTACATTACAATAAAACAACACATGTAAATTAATTAAAAGTTAGGTGAATGACAAGGGTACAAGTTAAATGTTCTTTAAAAGGATCATTTTGGTTCTGTCTGTAAAGAGTAAGTATATTAATTTTGTTTGATTATAAATTACTGTAAAGGGTGATTCGTGTTTGACTTTGAGTGGTTATTGCTAGGTGAACTGATGTCTGGTTCAGCTGGGATGGGTTTCACTCCTCACATCATTACCATAGCTATTGGAGAAGTATGCCTCTTACTTTTAAAAAGTAGTATCAATATTTCTATTTCTTTTTGTCTATGATGAAAAGTTTATGTTCTGAATATTTATAGGCTGCATTTGTGTTTGTTTTGCTTTCATCTTCAGTTATAAATTGCAAAACGGTATCTTTTTTTTTTTTTTATTTTGTTTTCTCTTTTCAGACCTTGTGAAGGAAATGGTGAAGATGTATTGTTTTTTGCTTTCATTTTCACTAATAAGTAAATACATGCCTCCCTGTCTTCATAGTTTCTGCTTAGGGTTTATGGTTTAGGATTTATTTTTTTTATTGTTTTCTCCACTTTCTTTGCAAAAATTTGAAAACAGGTAATAAAATGTAACTAGATAGCAGTTTTATAATTGGTAAAAGTGCATCAACTATATCAAAAGATAGAACACATCAAACACCTCTTCAGTGTTTGTCTTCTCTCATTTTGAAGGAAGATCTAGATAAAGCATCAATTGATTGATTCTGGATGACAAAGTTTGATATCTTTGGGTGAGAAACAAAGTACTACATTAAATCGGTCTCTTGACTTAATCATCAACTTAATGTATTAATTTCCCCATAGAGAAAGGAAACTGATGTTAGTAATTTCTAAATAGATGTTGATATAATATGAAATTCATCTTTTGTCTGCATTATTGTTTTATTGAAGTGTTACTTTTTTGCCCATCAATGCATGTAAGATGATCTTACTCTAAAAATGATTTCATTTGAAACATAATGTGCTACAAGATGATCCTTGCTCTAAAAATGAAGAAATACTCTTTCAAAAATTGTGCCCTTTCCTTCTCTGCAGGACGTTGCCACAAAAATCGTGGCATTTTCTCAGCAGGGGCCGAGAGCTATATGCATTTTGTCAGCCAATGGTGCTGTGTCTACTGTGACACTTCGTCAGCCTTCAACATCAGGTGGCACTGTCACATATGAGGTTTGTAACTTTTTAGTGTTGTGTTTATACATCTATGTTCAGATAGAATTGTAGTTGATAAACAATTTCACTTGATATCAATTCTTGCCTAACACATTTACTTAATCAAATGACAATACTTTATGCTCTGATTCTGTTGCTATTTTTTGGAGAATGAGCATTCAATTCATACGGATGCTAGAAATACTTTGTCTCTGGAAATTAAACTCTGTTCTAGTTGCTTTAAGCTTCTTTTGTGTCTTCAGAACATGTATATAGGTGCATCCAATGTATTTCTGCTATCTACTCACTTGTATGACAGCACATGCTATGTTACTTAAATGCAATTTAATTTAGTATTCCGCTGAAAGAGTAAAAAACACTGATTCTACAAGTTTTGGCCAGTCTAGTTTCAGATTTTTTATTAGAAATATCTATTATTACCGAGCTTCCTTGTCCCTAGTCATAGTGCTAAACGTGTGTTTTCTTAAAGCATTTTATTTCACTCAACAATAAATCTAGAGCCATCTCAAGTGGTTCTTCAGTATGCTTTCTTTTTCCTATCCTTTTCAACACTTTTTCTTATCTTGTTGAAATGATTTACTTTGGTTATGTATAACTATTGATGGACTTTGAGTTCAATAGGGGCGTTTCGAGATATTGTGCCTGTCAGGCTCTTACTTGGTTGTCGATGGCGGTGGCTCCCGCAATCGAACCGGTGGATTAAGTGTTTCCCTTGCAAGTCCTGATGGTCGTGTCATAGGAGGAGGAGTTGGCGGAGTGCTCATTGCTGCAAGTCCAGTTCAGGTAAATGCATTTTGTTGCTGCCATCATATCATGTGTTGAAGATCATCATTGTCATTTCAAAACCAGCAACTTGTTAAATTTGGATGTTCTATTACCACAGGTGATAGTTGGAAGCTTTACATGGGGTGGATCAAAGACAAAGATGAAGAAAAAAGAACCTTCAGAAGGGGCAGAAGTTACTATAGAGACTGATCATCAGACAGTTCATAATCCAGTTGCAGTGAATAGCCTCTCTCCGAATCAAAATCTTACTCCAACCCCATCTTTAAGTCCGTGGCCAGCATCACGACCATTGGATATGCGCAATTCTCATATTGACATTGATTTAATGCGCGGGTGAAAATTTATTTAGCATATGCAGTACTGAGTGTATATTTCAGATTCATGGTCACTCATCTAATTTTCCTTTAGTAGTAACTACAGCATGGGAAGTACCAAATGCAGAGTAGAAGCCAGCTGACTTATGGAAATTTGATAAAATGTCACCTATCTCTACCCATGATTGACTTTAGGGTGGTACTCAATATTTTTGTAGCTGTGAGGAATTTTAATTCGAATATTTCGCGTTCTTGGTTGAATACAGACTGTTGTTTATATTTTATTTGAAAGAAATTGACATTGAGCTAGATGTTTTGTGGTTTTGGGGCACAAATTATGATATAAACTAGTGTGATTTTTGTCATTGAACTATGGTCTCCTGAAAGGCAATGACAAAGGTGCATGAAGATTTACTATTGGGAATGCACAATAGGAAGTGTTATGTCTGAGAATTGTGGGTGTTATGCTTTGGTTTTTACCTTCTCAATTCTAGTGTATCTTATTCTTGTTGCAATGGTGAGTTACCCTGCACTTTTCAAATTTGCATTCTCTCTTCATGTCTCACACCTTTTCCCCAACGAACCGTTCCTTTGCTTTTCACCCCCATTGATATTCATGGTCATTTGATTAGGTTGTAACAGTTTAGGCTCCAAACTCATTTTGAGAAAGGGCAGAACATGGGTCAGTTCTTTATGTGTTTTTGATGTTTTTCTGCAATTAGAATTGAAGTTTCACCTAGGTAATCTGTACGATAAAGATTTGCATTAAAAGTCTAAGCAAATTACGGAGACGGAAGTAACAGTGGCACCGAACAACATCTAAGTTTTAACCCTTCGAAATATTGGCTTTTATGGAGTCATTGGACTCACTCCATTGGCTATTCTTGTAGGTAACTTAGCTGATTGTTATTGGATTGGTCTCTTAAGTCCCTTAAAACAGACAGTCAACTAGGTTTTTACTCTCAAGAACAACTTGCTTCCATGGGAAGAAATAGCATGTAAATTTTATACATGCTCAAATTGATGTAACAATGTTTTCTGAAATATGCAGTAAAAAACATCTACAGGGGGAGGAAGAGACGTTGAAGTTAGCAGTTGCATTACAGCATAACATCCACCCTCTAATACATAGAATTACATTGAAGACATGAGTAGAATGTAAATAACTAGTTGGTGTGAAGGATAACCATATCTTCGTACTTAACCTACTTAACAACCTCAAACATCGAGCAACAATGCCACTGTAGTGTTGATAAAAGAAAAGTGTCATAATGGTTTTCAAACTGTGTTTGATTTGTAATTGCTGAAATTTGGACAAAATGCAATAACAATTGCATTGCCAGAACTTCTAAAACTAACATACGTAGTTGTTGTAGTTGCTTGGAAGAACCACGTGAATCATCACTAAAATGGTACAATTTATTTCCCCAGAGTCAGCATGGCTTGGGAATCACTACTCAAGAGTTCAAACATCTATTATTGTTGAAGACCAACCGTCAGCTGCTAAAGGAATAAGGGTTTGGTCGTACTGGATGGCGTTATACAAATGTTTGTTCGTTTTATGTTGTTCTGCCGTAGTTGATTTGGTTTCTACTGAAGTGATGTTTACCTAAACTCTGATTTTATAATTGCGTGTGCGTGGCATTGCAGTTCAGTTGCTTTCCAAAGTCCAAGGTGCATGTATCATACAATGCCTTTTGTTTTGTGTCTGAAGGGAAGTGCTGGAAAGTGACCCTTGTACCATCATCCATGATATTTTGGTTTTAGACACCTTCCCTACATCAACCACTCTACCACTTCCACAGAATAGGATGACCAATGAGAGTGATGGTGAATTATAGAAAACCAGAACACCATATAATCAACTGATATTTGATGATTTTTTATGATAAATGTATAGAAAAAAAGTAAAAAATGAAATAATTATTTTCCAAAAACTAAAATTAATTTGTATCAGAACTAATTTGCATCTTTATTAACTAACAAACCATTATAGGAGAGCTTTGTTTTAAGAGAGTCCCATAAGTGGAGCTCATATTTAAGAATATACTCATTTTATAGAGGTTGTGAATCACATTTGAAGTGGCTTTTGTTTACACTAAAATGAGTATCTTAATCATTACATTTTCACTAAAAGTTTACAAAAGGAAAATGCCATCAAAGATATTTTATAGAAAAAGGCAAAAAGATATTAAGAAATAAGAAGATAACACATGGGTGTACAAAAATCAAAGCTTTTGAATTCAGATACACTTAAGGTTCCTTCTGAACACTGACTTAGCAAATGATTGCACAAAACCCCTACACTTAGACAGCAGTGATGACGAATGAGAGAAAATCAGGAGAGGATAGAATTAGCAAGTTATCAGATGATGTACTGTGTTACATCCTTTCATTTCTTACTACCGAGGAAGCCATAGCTACATCCTTGTTGTCTACCAGGTGGAGATTTCTATGGAGCATGCTTCCATTTCTTGACATTCACTGCTCCAAACCACTCATAAAATCCCACGAAACTGTTAACACATTCTTGGCGCAACGCATAACACCAAACCTCACAAGGTTTCATCTCAAATGTAATAGCCATAGTTGTTGCTCACATTACGTGGAACAATGGGTCTCTGCAGTGATAGCAAGAAAAGTTGAACACTTGGATATCTCCGTATGCATGTGTCACAGAAGCGTGCTCAACTTCGCCACCTTGTTCACCTGTGCTACACTTGTCACTTTGAAGCTCGAGGGTCTCTTTAATCTCTCTATTCCTTTTGATGTTCATCTTCCTAAACTCAAGAGTTTGCACCTGCACTTGCATGCATTCACCTCCTTCACAAGCATCAGGAACCTTATCTCTGGATCTCCAGCTCTTGAACTGTTCCACCTGAAGCAGAACTGGTACTTGTCACATTTCAACGAGTTGAAGATTGTGAGAAACTCTCGAGTTATCCAACTCTTCCAACGCAAATGGTTTTACAACCTTGTTATTCAAAGTGATCGTAGTTATGATTTTGTCAAAGACTACTTGGAAAGTGGTAGTAGGTCAAACATTGTGAAAGCCAAAGTTTATATCACAGTGTATGGTGATATCAAGAATTTTTATGCTAACCAGTTTGTTTGTGAGACTATGAAAGAATTAAATAATGTTGAATTTCTGTCTTTGGGTGATTTTAGGGTAGAGACATACCCTTTTAGTCTTGATCTTCTACTGTTTAAGAATCTAGTTGAGCTAAGACTTTCTCTTGAAAATAGGAACTCCTTGTATATGGAACTTCCTGGGAAGTGTCCTAAGCTTGATATTCTTGAAGTTAATATCATGGATCATCGGTATGATGGCTCTCAAAGGTGTAAATATCGTATTAGGGTTGGAGTAAGGGAACAGGACTAATCAATTGTTCCTTTTTCACCTGAGACAACATTGTTGGAAAGTTGAGACAGAGTCCTTAAGAGATATTATTGGGTTGCTCTTTGTTATGTTTTTCTGTTTAAGAGAAACTATTTTAGGGGACTTCTATTCTATTACTTTTCTTCATATTTTCCTGGTTTTATATTACTAGGGTCAAGTAAAGTAGCCAGTGAATTTGAGCCTTTACTCCATGAATTCTGCTGTGTTATTTAATTTTTATTTGGATTGGATTTTACATGTAATTAGAATTTGTCTAAAATATTCATAAAGTCTGCTCAAAAAAGCATGTGGCCCATTCTGTGTAATGAAACTTGCAGTTGTGGCTTGTGTAAAAGCAATCCGTGTTCAAGGCAGCATAATAACTCCCTTTTTGTTGGTATCTGTTTCTTTATATACTCTTCTCACACTGTAGAACATTAATGTAAGTCTTAAATATTTGGTTCAGATAGACTTGGAGTTCATAAACTATTACACTTGTTAGATTATACATATGCTTACATTTCTTCTTGCAATCAGAAATTAGGACTCTTGTGTCATTTTGGGAGAATGGCTTAGCACAAGAATTCTATCCGTATAGAAATTAAGACTTTTCTGGTTGCTTTATGCCTGTTTTATGTCACAAAGACTATTGAGACCTTAAGTTTACTGGACAAATGTTATACAGCACAAGATAGAAAGGCATGCAGTAGTAGTAGTAGTATTACATTAAGCATCAGTCCATGTAATTTTCAATCCACCCCACTGATTTTGAGGCACACCTAAGGCTTTCCAGACAGCTTTGGAGGCATCAACAATGTTGTTGGGACAAGGGGGTTGATAATCATGGTCTTCATCACAACCCATGGTAGAGTCACACTCATCCACCACCATGGCCACAACACTTTTGCCATTTGCACTGATGGTAACGTTGTGGAGGCACCTACTCCCATTGCTATACCATCCAGTGGAAAGAGCAACCACTGGTGTGTCATCAGAATGATACTTGTTGTCACATGCTGAAGGCCCTCCTCCATCTCCACCCTTTTCAAAACTGTTCAGAGTGAGTTGAGCCTCCGTGTTGCTTGACACTGCTGGAGAACATTTGTACGTTGTGTACCTCTTGCCTTGTACACAACAGTCCGAATCATTCTCTTGGTTGCATTCTCCTGGTGGGGGCTTCTTTCCTATGATTCTGCCACTAGGACCACACTGCTGTGCTTCACAACACAACCAATTTGCTGAAAGGAGAATGAGCAGCACAACCATGGATGCTATTGAGGTACAAACATTCATTTTGTATATCATCTGTTTTTCACTATGCTGTTTTCTTAGGTGCTTGGTGCTGAAAAGAGTGACTTTGGATGCTTATTTATAGGTGTTATGTGCTTTGTAAATCTAGTAGAAAAAAACTACTACTAGAGTACTAACATCCAATGCAAGATTCCACTAACTGTGGTGAGAAAAATTATACATCAATATTATACTGTACGTGCCGTGGAAAGTAAAATTTCCTTGCTTATAGCAACGATATATCTGGTCAAAGTTTGAGATGAAAGCCACAAATCAAGCTAAGTTGTGACAGATGGAGTTTAAAGGTAAATGCCTCTCTTTTGTCACTTAGCTTTTAATTGATATTTGATAGTCTTTGAACCATATGATACGGCATCTTGTGTGGTTTTTTTGGTTAAATTTTCCAACTCAATAAGTAACTACGGTTAGTTCAAACAGAGTATTATCACTACAAGAAAATAGCAAATAAGCTGCCAAAAAGATGCGTTGGCTAACCCACTCTAAATTATTAAAGCCCACGCAATATGAATAAAAAATTAAAAATAGAAAATAAAATAAAGACGGGACTAGACCTGTGCACCAAAATATTATTTGTAATTAATTTATTACAAGTAGCGTGGGTTAGATCCACACAAAACGTAAAAAAAAAATTCAAAAAAACAAAATAAATCCAAGCGGGGCCAGACCCGTATAGACTCATGCAAAACGCAAAAGAAAATTAAAAAAAATAAAATAGAACCAAGCGGGGGCCAAACCCACGCATGCAAGCAGCAAGTAGCGTGGGCTAGACCCACGCAAAACGCACAAGCAGCGTGGGCTAGATCCACGCAAAATAAATCTTTAAAAAAATAAAACCAAGCGTGGGCCAGACCCACACACTAATTATATTTATTTTTTTATTTAATAAGTATAATAATAATCGTAACATGACAAGAAAACTCTTCTTGTCTGATGGTTAAGAGGTCTCTCCAAGTTTTGATTAAAAGATTAATGGAGATTAATGGTGGGTAATAAAAATATAAATAAAAGTAGTATAAATGTCGAAATAATAATAAGATTTTTTTTTTATTTTTTAAAAACATGTTTTTTTTATTATAAGCGTGGGCCTAGCCCCTACAAGCTGCTACCATTTTTGCATGGGTCTGACCCACACATAATTTATTATATTTAATTCTGTATTCGATAGCGTGGGCATAGTCTACGCACGATAATTTACTTCGAGGATTTTAGCGTGGGTCCTTTACCCACGCTATGCCCACACATTTGCGTTGGTTTTTGGTGCTTTGTGTGGGTTTTTGGCCCACACTAATTTGCATTTTTCTTGTATTAAGAGTGCTTATATGTGATATACAGCCCTTTGATATAATGAAGTATAAAAAAATGATGATTTTTTTTTTTTATTTCGTTTGTGAGAAATCGAAAGTTGGTGATTAAAATTAACATATAATGCAGGTTTTTATTTTTTGTTTTTTAGACAAGAATAATATAATAATTAAATATTTGAAAACTTTGAAAAAATACATCAGAAATATAAAGATATTTTTAATTGCATAAATATTTATTTTATTATTATTATTAATAATAATATTATTTCTATTTTTTAATATTAAATCATTGAATAATATGATTATTTTTATTTTATTAATAATAATATTAAATCATTTAATTAATATTTATCTATAAAAAATATCTTAACAATTTTATTTCATTTTCACTACTAATTATTTAGATATTTTTTTTTACAAATTAAAAAAATGTAAACTTTAATTCAAATAACAATTTTATAATTTTTTCCAATTTAAATTTATTATAAAAATAAAAATAAAATAATTTATTATTTTTATATTAATTTTTCATCTTAATTTTAAATTAATTAATAATTACAAATGCTAACATAATGGTTATAATATTTCACAATCCCACCCATTTCATCAATCATTTCAAAATTTGAATTTCTCTGTCAATTTTATCATATTCTCACTGCTAAGTCTTAAATTTACATATTTGCCTTTTGTCATATTCACAATACCCTTTGCCACATGTATAATCTGTTACACATGATAGTTGTCAAGTAGGCGTAATTTAGAATGCAAACAAAAGGCATAAGAAAAAAAAAACAAATATAATGAAAAACTAACCTTTTAAGTGTAAACCTTGCTGAAAAAGTCACCTCGCCCTCACTTCTCCTAAACCACAAAATCTTTTTTTTCTCTATGACAAACAATTTCCTTTAACAATTGTACTTGAGACCTCTGCAAGTGTCGTTTCTCCCGCTTCTGAAGTTACTTTCATTGCACTAAGTTGCTCAAATACTTAACCTTTAAAACACAGTGCACTAAGCAAAGTTGTGCCATTCAAATATTTTAAATTTGTGACAAAAATATCATTTTGCTCTCACGTCATCAAGTGGTGCCATGTCCCGTTGGCATAAGGTTGTAATAAGACACGATTGTCAAACCAATATTTTTCTTTAAATATGGAAAAATTATTATATTGTTTAATATTATAATGTCATGTAGTCTCGACTAATGAAACTATGATACCTCATAATACCCTAATAACAAGGTGAATAAAATATTTTTAAATTAAGAAATAGTAAGTTAACTCATTTGTTATACATCTTCATAATCAAATAACACTAAAATGGTTCAAAAATCATAATTGTTATAAAATTAATTTAGTATATTATTTTCTTTAGTAGACACAAACAACCCATATAGTGATGGTGCACGTCTCAAAAACCTTTTTTTGTGTATGAAACTTTGACCTCCTTGATGTTCTTTGTTCATGACTTTTTTCCACAAATGAAGGATTTTGTTTAGAACGGGGAGAAATTTGATGAAGTGAATTTGAGATGAATGTGTGAGAAAGATTGAGTTGTGTGGACTAAGAAAAATGTGGTGAGATTTGAATGAACAGTTTGTGTGAGATATGATAGGTGAAATAAAATTTTAATATTTTTAATTATATAATATTAGAAAATTACTTTTATAATTACTTTTATTATTATTATTCATTTTTTATTATAAATATTATTTTTTGATTTTATTATTATTATTATTAGTTTTTAATATTAATATTTTTAGTATTTTATTTTGATAATTATCTTATTTTTATTACTATTTTATAAATTTATTATTAACATTTATTATTATTATTTAATTAATTATATTTATTTTATTATAACATAAATAAAAATATTAATAAATTAAAATAAAAATTAATATAAAACCATATAAAAAATTATCACAACAAAGAGAAATAAGTAAACTTTTATTATTTTCTCAAATTAATATTTTATTATTAGATTTTCGTACTCTCGATGCATTTTTTTATATGCATATTTTTCGCATTTCATTGATCTACGTAAATCAGTCTTTAAAAACAAACAGACTATTAAGAGTTTGGTGTAACATCACCATCTTATGCATAGTAGTACATCATGATAGGAAAATTTACATAATCAAATAAAATTAAAGACTAAATGTCAGGAAATCAATATTTATTCACAATTTAACAGTGATTATCATGTATAAATTAATCATTAGAAAATTAATTTATCTATAAATTATTATATATATTACAAATTTATAGATAAATTTAATATTACACATAGATTATTACATACAAATTATTATCTTCATATTTATATTTGTAATAAAACAGTTTTTGTAGGTAATATTATTGTTATTATTATTGACATTATTAATATTTAATAATAATAATATTTCAGAATTGTTATTATTATTATTATTAATATTATTATATTATTAATATTCTTAATGTTAATATCATCATTATTATAATAATAATTATTAATATTAATATTACTATTATTAATACTATTAATACCACTATTATTATTATTACCATTAATATTAATAATAATAATAATCATAATTATAGTAATAATCATTATCATAATAATTATAAAAAATATTAGTAATAGTTGTAATTTTTAATGAATCTGGTAAGGAATTAAAATAATTTCACTATAAAAATTGTGTATGTAGTGACAATTATTTTTATATACCTTGTCGGTTATGAAAGTCAACACCCCTCATTTAACACTTTGTATAAAGTGGTGTTTGTAAATATATAAATAATGTTAGTTAAAATTGTCATAATTATTTTAATTGACAAAATAATTTTATTGTAACAAATAAAGCATGTAAGCGCTATTATTAATGTTATAATATAACATTTGTAATGATTATTATTATAATAATTGTAAAATATAATATATTTGTTGGAAATTTTGTAATTTGAATATTAAGTAAATATAATATATCCACCAATTTATAATCTTATAATTTAATTAAACCTATTTTTATAATTACTAATTAAATAATTAAACCATACATAAATTTATAATAACAAAAATAATCTTTTGTTGCATTTCAAAGTATACCAAAATTACATATCAATATACCTAAAAGTTAAAGGATAAAAAAGACACAATATTCTAAAGGTCATGACATTTCTCATATCATAATACATTTTCTTTAATTTGTCGTAATTTTCTTACTAAGTCTTGCTTTTCCTTTTTGATCTCTCATGTTATTTAGAGATGACACATCTTTTTCAACATCATGTTTAAGAAATAAAGAATATTAGTCAGGTAAGATAAACAGGTAGAATATATGCACAAGATTAATGGGTTTAGGCAGGGGCTATTCGTGGTGAATATAAAGTAAAAGAAGCTTATAATACCTTAGTAAAGGCTGCTGGTGGGTAGAATAATAAGATTTTTGAGAAATTGCAGAGGTCTAAAGGCCCGTCCATTGCTCCGTTGTATGCATGGAGGGTGTTGCATAGTAGAGTTCCAACCCGGGATTTGTTGCGCAAGAGAGGGATTATAATAAACAATATTAACTGTGTTTCTGCAACTCATGTGAGGAAACTGTAAATCATGTATTATTTTCTTGTAAGAAAAGTAGTAGTATTTGGCAATTATGTGACAAATGGGTTGGGTACAAAATGTGCACCACAATGAAGCTCATAGTCACTGGTTAGGATTTAAGCTGGCTGGATTGGGTAGTAAGCGTAATGATGTGTAGAGAATGGTTTGGATGTCAATCATATAGAACATTTGGAAGCACAGAAATGAGATTATTTTTGAAAATAGGAAGTGTGACGTGTTGGAGATGTTAGCAATTACTCATGTTAATACATGGGTTTTCATTGCTAGCAAGTATTGTAAATCAAGAATCTCATTTTCTGACTGGTGTATCAATCCACTTGTTTAAAACTTTTAGATTAATAGAGATTTGGCGAAAAGTGAGTTGGGACATGAGCATGTTAGTTAAATTGACTTTATAGTGGGTAGAAGTATGAACCAGAGAGATGTGTGCTAGGATGACATATTGCAGACCACTAGCAAAATATGTAATTCAACATATTGATAAGGGCTACATGCTTGGCCCGTGAGTTTTGTGTATGCATTGTGTTTTTGCAATATCAAGGCAATATTATAGAAGGTGATTTGGAAGAACGACGCATCGGTAGTTACATGATTGTATCATCAAGTGGATGTTCTCAAAGATGACATTGTCGGGGTGAGATGCTAGGAAACTGAATGCTTATCATTATGGTTGTGAATTTTAGATGTTATGTTTTGTTATTAGTGATTTTTGGATGTTCGCATGGCTGAAGCATGTTTGAGGCTGTGCGTGTATATTTCTTTTGTACAAAGGGTTAGAATATCCCAAATGTTCCCATTTATTTCATTCCTTATTGTTGATAAAAAAAATCAAGATAAGTGAAGGATAGCTTCATGATTGAACAATTCAAGATTATTGAAAACCTCTGTATAGTTGTGGGATCTATGTCTATTCCTCCAATCCCAATTTTCTGAAGGTTTACTTTTAAACTTGATACTAGCTCAAAACACCTAATTAGAATGTTCTTAATACTTATCACTTTTTGTAAGTTGCCTTACACATGAACATAATATCATTTGCAAAATACAACATACTAATGCTCACCTCCTTTTTACCCACTCTCATCCCTTCTAACAAACCGTTTTTCTCAGCCTCTCTAATAGCCTCTTCTAAAACTTATACAACAATGAGGACTAGAAGCAGTGCTAACAGATCCCCTTGCATGAGTCCTATCTCAGGTTTGAATTCATCTATTGACTACCATTCACTAAACATATATAGATGAAGATTGTAAGTACTTCTTAACCCATTTAATCCACTTTGAACAAAATCCTAAACTGCCCATCATATAACCTAGGAATTCCTAGTTGACAGCCCATCATATAATCTAGGAATTCCTAGTTGACAGTGTCATATGCCTTTTCAAAGTCCATATTTATGTTCATACATTCCTTCCTTCTTTTTTCTTTTTCTAAAACTTCATTGGCTAGAACTACACTATCTAGCATACATCTTTTCTCTAGAAAAGTATATTGCATAGCATCTATGACTTTATCCAGTATTTTTTTCAATCTTTGTTAAAATCTTAGATATTATTTTGTATATGCAGCCCACTAGAGAAATTGGCATATATTTCCCCAACTTTTGTGGATTTTCAACTTTTGGTACGAAGCTAATGAATGATGTGTTGGTTCCTTTGGGCCAATGTCCCAATGTATGGAAATTTTTATCAATTCCCAACACATCTTCTTTTTGTTATTACCCAAGATTACTTTAAAAAGTTGAAATTGAACCCATTGGATCCCGGGCATTTGCCTCCATCACAATCCTTTATGGCCTCTACTACTTTTTCCTCACTTATTTTCTTAATAAGTTTTTCATTATCTAAAATAGTAATTTTAGGAAACTCTATATCCTCCTGTTGAAGTCCAAATGTATACTTTCATTGATTGAATGTTTGTTGGGAGAAAACTTTAGGTAATTTTTACTTATACTATCTTTTATTTAGTGTTTGATGATTTACCACTGCATTACACAATCAATACTAAACTTTTCTTAATATGCTGGTGAAACCACTGTGATCACTCTTATTTATTATATATATATATGAATATTTTGAAAAAATATATAAAATTTAATTTTAATTTATTAATCAAATAATTAGAAACAAATTTTAAAATAAAAAAATATTTATTTGAAATAAAATATAAGTTTCAATATAAAAACATTGAAAAAAGTCAAGTCGTATCTCTCAACTTCATAAAAAAAAATTGTATATTCATATCCTAATCTCTATTTAAATGTATTTTTGGTATTTTAAAAGTGCGATTTTACTTTGAATTCATGTTTTTAAAACATGAGTTACTTATTTGTATAATTTTTTAAAAAAATTATCTATTTTGATAAATTAAAACAAATTGCCCATTTAATAAAAATCTTGAACATATAGACTATCAACGCAAATTCCTATTATAACTAAAATTATTATAAGTTACAAATAAAATTACATGAATAATTAACTATTGTTCAAATAAAATTATTTCAGAAAAAAAATAATTCAAAAAATTTAAATTAATTTCACTTTATCATAATATAATATAATAATGAATTACAACTATTAATATGAGATAATTTATAAGTTTGAAATTATGATACTACTTCAACTCTAGTTAAGAAATAAAAGAGTTTTTTTTTTTTTTTTTTTTTTTTTTTTAAACATACGTATAAAATTTGCTTAATGTGGGCTAAACTGCCTTAGACTCATTTGTTGTAAGAGGAAATCAAACCAGGTGCTATAAATAAATATAGAACATATAATTAGTGGACCGTAGGAACTTTGTGCTCATATTATTATTATTATTATTATTATTATAATAAGTAATAATAATAAGGTTAATAATAATAATAATAATAATATTATGAGTAATACTAATACTAATATTAATAATAATATTAATAATACAAATAATATAAATAATAATGATAATAAGAAATCTAAGTGTTTTAAGTATTTTAATTATAAAATTAAGATAGTTTTTTTATCACACTTTTTTGTTTGTGGGTTATTTACAATTACAAACTATATTAAAAAATTATAGCTTAAATTATTCATGTTTTATGTCTCAAATTCTATAAATTTAGATCACATTTTCATTATTTTAGACCATATTTTTTTTACCATACTTTTTTAACATAGTTTATTCTTTTTTTAAAGGTCATGCTTAAAAAATGTACCTTAGACATTCATGACTCAAAAAAGTGACATGTATATACTGATAAGCATTCTTCACAGGGTTGAACTCTAAGGCTATACTCAATGAGATATATATATTTTATTTTTATCTTCTATCTCTTTTGACTAAGCATACAAGAAATTGATTAAGACTAAGTAAATTAACCAAGAACTCTAATTAAAGAAAAATAATTGAATTCTTAGCAAGTGTTACAAATCAATTGCTCTTCATGTCTTGTCCAGCTTCTATTTATAATCTTTTTTTCTTCACAAAATTAACTCACAATTATTTCTTAGATAATATCCTTGCTTTGAATTATCATATGCTTTTTTATGTGTTAAAGATTAATTTTGTAAATATTTTCTTTTCATTAAAAATGTTGATAGCTCATGATAATTAATTCTACTATAAAAGATATTACAAAAAATATTTGAAGGAGATTTGTTATAAATCAAGTAAGATTGTATAGGATCATTTTTGTAGAAAATCTAAAGAATATCTTTACAAAACATTTGATTAGATTTGAATGTATAAAATCTCAGCAAATAATTAGAAACCAGAGAAGAGAGTATGCTTAAAATTCAAGTTTAGGCCCAATTAATCTTGATTGGATAAATTTTATTTAAAACAATTGATTTATTCTCAATCACAAAAAAGTTAAGACTAAATACTCTATGTGAATTAAAATATACTCATCAATAATCTACAACCTGGATGGGTGGTGTTGGGGAGTACTACATGTGTATTGTGTGAGGACAGGATGAATCTGTGCCACATTTGTTTTTCATGTGTAGGATAGCAACAGATGTATGGAGTATGAGTAATGTATGTGCAGGAGTAGAATCCGTTTACCACAATAATGTCGATATCCATTTTTGTTAGTTTAGACGTCAAGACCTTAATAATAAGGGCAATAGAGAGTGGAAATGTTGTGTGGAATTATAGAAACAATGTCATAGCTTAAATCTTGGAGATGGATCACTAACAAATTTTCTGTTTGTGCCAAACTACATGTCCATGAACAAAGGAATTGGCTGATTTTGTTTCTAATTCATATCTACTCTTATATTTATAGCTATACTTGAAAGTCAGAATTTTTTTGAGAAAGGTATGGTGTTTTGTGTATGCTGAGAACTTTGGTATATACCCTAAACAGGGTGCCGCTGTATACAATTCTACTTCCCCTTTTACAGCACGATATGTAGCAAACTGATACTGTTCTTCCCTTGAATTGAACTTTAGATAGTCTTTTGCAGAAGTACAATCTAGACAGAATGGACATAAACTGCTTAAATATTTTGAGAACCAAATAGAAAATGTGCTACAGCACCTATACTTTGGTAAGATGATGTAAGATATAAAGTACGTTGATAAATCTTTTTCTATATCTTTTACTTCCATTTAATAATATTTTTTTTACTGATAAAAAAAAATAAACATAAAACATATGAAAATAAAACAAAACATAACTGAAAAGCCCTAAAGTCTTGGAGCTTCAGGGAGATGAGGTCGAAGATGAACAATTGAATGGTCAAGCTCCCTTACTCCATCTCTGACATTAAATCGATATCTTCTACTAACATAACTCCAATCCTCCAAGATATTAATTTCAAGAACTTTATGTTGGATTAATTAATCCTTGTGGACATATATAAATTAAAATAATTGATCCAGATTTATTAAAGTATTATTATGGATTATAGGATGCGAATATTATGTGATATGGACAGGCTGATAATAGGTGGGCTTAGTCCTATGTTAATTATATTAATAAAGAAGGGTCCCTACTGTTAATCAGATATTAGTTTTTCTCTACCCTATTAAAGATAAAAATAAAGCAGTATTTTGTACGCTGCCTAATTCTCCTGGTTTAACATCGTAAACACCCTTCTATGCTCTTTTCTTCTCTGTTGTGTTTTCTCAATATCTGTTCTTACTCAATTACACTAGAGGGAATTCAATCTTCTCTGATCAATAACTACAATGACATCATCTTCAGTTCCAGATAAGTATTTGATTTAATATTGAATGTATGATTGTACTTGACATGCATTAATTGGACTGGATATAATAAATATTAAAGGATAAATCTTTCAATTGGTATCAGAGCCAATTTTCAGACCTTTTATTGCTATAAAGTACGTCATTTTTCAGAGCATAATTGTGAGCGCACCTTCGTGAAACGAATTGTGTTGAGACATTAAAGTATAAATATTATTGTTTTCTATTGTTGCATCAAGATTTGTGTTGATAAGTAAACATACCCTTCGGTTTGTTTATCTTGTGATATGATTCTTGGTGAATAGTTGATTATATTTTTAAGGTTTTCAGTATCTCTTCGATATTAGCCTTAAAGATATGATATTGTTATTGAAACTCAACATACTCTGTGGATTAATTTGTATTGATAATATGCTCTGCGGTTCTAGCTACGCCTATGCATTTAGGTTCCTTAATCAAACTGAATGGAACTAACTTTGAGGAATGGATGGAATCGGTAAAATTGTTCTTGGCTATCTCGTGTGTTGATTCTGCTCTCACTGAGGATGAGCCTCCTGTACCTACTGCCACATCTTCTGCTGAGGAGAAGACAAAATATGACAGATGGATCCATTCCAACAAAATTTGTCTGATGACCATGAAGCACAGCATGGAGAAGACTATCAAGGACAATATTCCTGAAGCTTCTAATGCTAAGAAATTCTTGGCAGATGTGGGAAATAAATTCAAGAAATTTGATAAGACTAAGAAGTCTACCTATTTGAGTTTGTTGACCAAGACAAAGTATGATGGTGTTGGTGGTGTTCGTGAGCATGCAATGAAACTCACTAACTGGTACCACAAGCTCAAGTCTATGAAGGTTGTTTTGTGGGAGGATTTCTTAGTATGACAGATTCTGGATTCTCTTCCTTCTGAATTTGATATGCTGAGGACTTCATATAACGCTCAGAAAGAGGAATGGACAATAGATCTATTCTAACTCAGGAGGAACAGACTATGAAGAAGGGTAAAGGTCATGTGGTTCAGCATGTCTCTCACAAGAATGCTGAAAAGAAAAAGGAGAAGAAGTTCTGGAAAGGAAAAAATGCTAAAGTCTCATTCAAGAAGAGTGGGTTTACTTCTGTTCCTGAAACAGAGGAGTCGTCAGGAATGAAGCCCAAGTTTCAAGGAAAGTGCAAGTTTTGTGACATTTTTGGACATAAGCAAGCAGATTGCTTTAAGTTCAAAAATTGGCTAGAGAAAAAGAAGAAAGGTAATCCACTGACTCTAGTATGTTTTGAATCGAATCTTGTTGATGTCCCTTCTAATACTTGGTGGCTAGACACTGGTGCAACTATTCATGTTACAAACTCATTACAGGAACTCAAAACCAGGAGAAGGCCAAGTGATGGAGAGCTATCGATTGCAGTT